>TARA_R110001592_G_scaffold338552_1_pt1 | contig 166973 bp, 138 predicted proteins | sample TARA_R110001592 | Tara Oceans TARA_R110001592 (sample SAMEA4398387) | marine metagenome | biome: Polar Biome; feature: [SRF] surface water layer (ENVO:00010504); material: water (ENVO:00002006), including particulate matter (ENVO:01000060) such as... | depth 5 m
ACCATATCCGTACAAAGCCTTTATTTGATATGTGCCTTATTCAATAAGTTAAAATTCTATCATTAGATCTGTAATAATTCTCATTTTATACTTATCTAAAAATTAAAAAAGTGGAAAACCACCGTTACAAACGGCAATTTTCCACTTTTAAATTTATCAAGTGAGTTTATATTATTTCAACCACCAAGTCATTTCATTAATGTGGTCATTGCCTTCCCCAAATTGTCGGCTAATGGCGTTCGTGACATTACTGGCGTTGTAATTGTATTCAGATTGTGGGTAAATCCATCGGTATGGAATTTCCACCCCAGCAGGTCTTCTGAAGGACGGATAGCCACCGGTTCTCAGATGATCAAAGAAAGACGTCCATCCCAATTGAAAGAAAGATTGCAGGTATTTTTGCATAATGATTAGCTGAAATTGCTCCTCCTCTGTGGTTGCCATGGAGAAATTATTGATAGGCTTAGAAAGATAATTTACCGCATCACTTTCCCCTACATAGGAGCTGTAGTTTTCTGCATACTTCTCATAAAATTTGAAAGAAGCCTTGACGCCGGATTCGTACAACATGGCTGCATCGGCAGAAATCCAACCTTTGATGGCTGCCTCAGCCAAAATAAGTTGTTGCTCAGAGTAGCCCAGCAGCATGTAAGGTTCATTTACAGGATCTCTATGGTAACGGTCATTTACCTTAGAAACATTGCCTTCTGTAGCTTTTTCATTTACCTCAGCATAAGGCGCAGCAGGATCGCCCCCTTCATAAGCAGAAAAGTCAGCAATGTCTTTTCCTGCTTCCTTAGCGGATTTGGTCTGGGTGCAATAAATGAACAACCTTGGATCTTCGCGCTCCTGAAGTCGCTGAATAAAAGTGGAGTCCATGTACATTCCGGAACTAAAACCACTGGAATTAAAATCTGGGTAGCGGTTGTCCTGCTGATCTAAAAAGACCAATTGTCCACTTTCTTCAACGCTTTCCATCAAAGGCTCATTCTGAAAAATGGAGGCAAATTCACTTTGATTGTTCATTCCCTCTTTTTCAGACAGGGTCAACATCACCTTTAGTCGGAAGGCATTCACCAATTTTCTCCAGCTGGTAACATCCCCATCATAAATGATATCTCCTGCGATAATGGTATTGTTAGCAGCCAGAATATCATTTGCTTCTTTTAAATCCATTAAAATCCCATTAAATACCGTTTCTTGGTCATCGTAAACGGGTTGGTAATTTTGTTCTATCTCCCCTTTAAGCGCAGAGCTGTAAGGGATATCACCAAAAGTTAATGTCAGGTTAAAGAAATAGTAGGATCTAAAAAACTTGCCCAGTGCCACATAGGTAGGTTCCCCTATTCTTTCACCCTCTTCAATCATTTTGGTCACATTTCTCAACACACTGTAGGATCCGTAGCTTCCCCGATCCCATTTATAATATTGAGTTGTGCTCTCCCCATCAGTTTGCACGAGCATTTTCAATGCATACAAAGGAGAAGTACCCCGATTATCTCTAAATGCATCCCATTCAATATTGGTCAGCAAAAGCTGAGGATGTGTTTCAGTTGGTAGATTGGGATTGATATTCATCTCCTCAAGGTTTTGGCAGGAGGCCAACCCAATCAACAATAAACCTATAACTAATATATTTTTCATTTTTTCTCTATTTACTTAGTCTGGAAAATCTATTAAAAGGTAGCTCGGATGGTCAAACCTACATATCTCGAGGATGGATCCTGTAAGTTATCATCATTCCCATAATCGGGATCCAGTAAAGGCATCTTTTTCCACATGGCCAAGTTGTAACCGTAGAGAGAAAGGTCAAGATTCCTTATTCTTTCTGAAGACATGATGTTCATGAGATCATAAGACACTGAAAGCCTTCTCAACTTGAAATAGGAACGGTCATAAACATTGGCAAATTGTGAATTTTCTTCTTCAGTAACCTGGGCACGATAAGGATATATCTGTGACCATGTCTGCCAACTTACAGCTGTAGTATTCTGCATGTACTCACGGCTATCTGAAAGAATAGCACCATTCACATCCCTTACAAGTTCACCTCCAGTGATCACTACCCCTTGAGGTACGTATACAGGTTGTCCAGCAGCATATTCTTCATCTCTGTACTCTACTGAGTTAGGATGCTTACCGCCCCACCACATTTTTTCAATGGTTAGGGATCGGATCAAACCTCCCCATGCACCATCTATGTCCATGTCGATTCTGAAGTCCCCAACTTTAAACCTATTTTGAAGTCCCAATCTCCAGGAAGGGTTCAGATGACCAATTTTACTTGGGTATGGATCTCTAGATGGCAAGCCGGTGTTGGCATCTAGAATTACTTGACCGTCTGCACTTTTTTGCCAAACCGTGGCATAATAAGCATCAGACCTATCACCAACTACCAGGTTACCAAACTTCTCATTGTTGTCAAAAATTTCAGTAATTTTCTTAACATACCTTGTCCAGTTTAAACCAATATTCCATGAGAAGTTATTTCGCTCAATCGCATTGAAATTAACCATGGCTTCCAAACCCTGAGTGGTATATTCGTTGCCATTTACTTTCCTGGAAGTGAAGCCAGAAGCTTCAGATATACTAAGGTCAATGATCTGATTTTCATCCAAAATCCTGTAATAGGTACCTTCAAAAGTCAATCTCTTTTTGGCAAAAGAGGTAGAAAACCCTGCCTCAAACGTAGTGGACTTCTCAGGCATAATACTTGAATTCACCAAACCTGAAGGATAATAAATGGATGGAGTCGCTCCGTAAGTAACTCCTTTTTGATAGGTAGAATAAATACTGTAAGGACTTAAATCACTTGAAACCTGGGACCATGAACTGTATATTTTCAGGTAATCCATTGCTTTCGGCATGTTTATAAATTCTGAAAGCATCGTACTCATTGAGGCTGAAGGATAGAAATAGGAATTGGTGGAAGTAGGCAAGGTTGAAGACCAGTCATTTCTTCCTGAAAAATTCAGGAATACTGAATTCCATAAATCAAAATTCACAGAACCATAAGTACTTCGGATGGCTTTTTCATCGAAATAATTACTTGCCTTAACCGGACCCTGCGTATTGCTCAAACCATAAATTTCAGGAACAATTAACCCATCTGAAGTGGCGTATTCCTGCTGATAAGTTCTATAAAATATGGATCCACCCGCATTTACAGCAAAGGCGAAATTATCACTGACAGTCTTGCTATAGGAGGCTAGGATATCTGTATCCATGTTTAACCTTCTGTCATTCCACATCTTATAATCACCATTTCTGGAATCCCCATAGTTCATGTATGATTTTGGACTTTGCATGTCAGAAAACACGCTATATTCTCTGGCAGAAACCCTTCCCTGAATATTAAAATCATCTGAGATTTGGTAATTGAGCTTTAACTTGCCATCAAGCGTGTTCTGATTGTGCTGCTGATTTAACTCATGGGCAGCAAAATACACATTATTGTACCAGGCATAGTTATAGTTGGCCTGGCGGTAACCTTCTAATCCAGGTACATACATGTGGTCTCTCAAGTCCTGTCCATTGACATCATCTCCCATCCATATTAATATGGTGTACATATGATTTTTTGGCCCATAGCCATATCTTGGGTAATTAGGAGAATAAACTTTATTATAGCTCAAGGTCGCATCCAAGGTCAATTTATCGGTAAGGTCGAAGGAACTGTTAAAGTTTAACCCGCCAGTATTAAGGGCAGTATTTGGGACTTGTCCTTTTTGATAAGAATAATTTCCTGAAAAGTAAAACCTGGATTTTTCACCTTGATAGGCAATAGAAAAATCACTTTTGGAAACTACGCCTGTTTTCATAAAGTCATTCAGGTTGTCATGCCTTTTCCATTCTGTAGGCACCCTTTCGTACATTGACTTATCGTCATAAACAGTACCGGTTACATTGCCATACCACTCGATCTGCTCACCAGTTTGTAAATTTCTAATAGGGCTGTTCCATTGAGGAACCATTACACCGGGTTCAAATTTTGGTCCCCAGATCATGTCTCCATCGGAAATCCCCCCATCGGCACCATCCCAGAATTCATATTTCCCATTGGATCCATTTCCATATTCTGTCTGGGTTTCCGGAAAAACAGTAAAGCCTGCTGTCACCATATTACTTGTAGAGGCGGTAACCGTTAGGCCTTCCTTTGAAGCATTTTTTCTAGTAATAAGAATGGCTCCATTTTTCCCTCTGGCGCCGTAAAGTGCAGATGCAGCACCACCTTTAAGCACGTTGATACTCTCAATGTCTTCAGGCGAAATATCAAATAAATTTGATTCAACAGGAATACCATCTAGTACAATCAAAGGTGTCTTACCTCTTAAAGAAAAGGACGGGGATTGAAAGATCCCTGTTGGATTCGTTACGGTCAAACCAGCAATTTGTCCCGAAAGCGCATTTCCTAGGTTCATTGTTCTTGCTTCTCCAAGAACGTCAGTATTTACCTCCTGGGTAGCATATCCCAGTTTTTTCTTTTGCTGCTTGATACCAATCGCAGTAACTACCACCTCATCCAGGTTTTGCTGGTCTTCTTCCAGTGAAACATTGATCAACGAGCGACCATTTACAGCTTCTTCTTTGGTAGCGAAACCAATGAAACTGAATTGGAGCACTGCTTCTTCGTCCGCATTGACCGTATAATTCCCATCTATATCTGAAATGGTGCCTTGAGTAGTGCCTTTCACTTTGATAGCAACTCCAGGTAAAGGAAGATTGTCCGTCGCAGAAATGACCTGACCATTAATTTCTATTGCGGCTAATTCGGACTTTCTGGCGCTTACATCTACATTATGACGCCTAATGGATATATTGTTGTTGATTTGCTGAAAAGCCAAACCAGTGTTCTTACCAATTTCCCTTAGTGCATCTTCTATGGAAATTCTCTTATGATTAATAGAGATTATCTCATTTAGAAATTCATCATTTTCATGAACGGTAAAATGAAAAGTTGACTGTACTTCAATTTCTTTAAGCACATCAACCAATTTTTCCTTATTAAAGGAAATATTAACATATACTTCATTGATTTTTTGCGATTCAATCTTGTTTGCAAGCAACACATTGAAAAGAAGTGTTTGCAACAAAAAACCATACATGACATACTTTGTCATGTTTAGAATTATTGGTAAAGATTTTTCTCTCATAATTTACGTTGTTAAAATTGTATATAGGATTTAGATAAATTATTAACTGATATGCCTAAAACGGATCCACTAAGCTAGCTTAAAGTTTCATTGGTAAACTGTCATGTTAGGCATACCTATTAAAACTCAATAATTATTTGATCATCGTTTATCTCATAGGTAAATTTTTTAGAGTACTGTAAATCCATTAAAATATTTTTTAGCGTTTGCCCTTTATAAACTGTAGTAACCCTCCAGTTACTTGGTTTTTTTCCTAATACACTTATATTCACACCAAACCATCGTTCCAAATTCAACATCACAGTGTCAAAATCTGAATTCTTAAGGACTAGTTTTCCTTCTTTCAAGGCTACTACCAAATTCGAATCAAAAGGAATTTCGTTGAATGTATTATTAGTTATATCTACTTGAAGCTGTTTGCCTGGCAACAGCAAAATGGATTCTTTTTCCTTTCCTACATTTTGAATTTCTACCTCACCCTCCAAAAGTGATATGCTGGTTAGTTCACAATTGGGATAAGCCTTAATATTGAAAATAGTACCAAGGGCTTTTGTTATCAGGCCTTTACTTTCTACAATAAAGGGTTTATTCGGGTTGCTAGCCACTTTGAAATAAGCTTCACCATTTAACTGCACCCTTCTTTCCTCGCCTTCAAATCCTTTTATATACTTTATACTTGAAGAGCAGTTTAAAAACACCACTGATCCGTCAGGTAGGGAAAGCTTTGTTTTCTTACCCGGAGGATTTTCGCGGACGGTATATATTAATTCTTTAGTATTGTTCTCATCTTCAATTATTTGTATAAAATAATAAAAGGCAGTAAAAAGAGTTAAAATCACCAATAAACTTGCCGCGTAATTTAAATAAGTATTCCGAAAAAATTTTGAGGACTTCTTTTTTTCAATACCCTTATTCCAAATAGCATCAATATTTTCTTCAGAATTAACATGGCTATAGGTAGCGGATTTTTCTTTCCATATTTCTTTTAGTTTCTTCAATGTATTAGAATTAACTGCATTCTCTTTAGCCCAGGTCTTAACTTCATCTGATTCAGCCTCACTAGCAGTTCCAGTTAGTACCTTAACCAGCAAGAGATCAATATTGTCTTTTTCCTTACTCACATGTATAAGACAACTCTAATAGTAAAAAGGCGTAATAGAATTTAATATATTTTAAAAATAAATTCTATTAATCTAAGTCAATTAAAAAACATAACCATTAATAGGCCATGGTGTATTTTGTATTGAAAAATTATGATGGAATGAGACTATATCGTTTTTGGGCTTACATTGTATTAGAATCCTTAAGCAGCCAGTGAAATCAATGCTCATTAAGAGCAATCGACTAATTCAACTACCTTTTGATTGCTGAAACAAAGTTTTTTTTAAATTGTAGAAACAGATTTTGAAATTTAAATTCCTAATCGTGGGTACCTAAATAAATCGGTAAAGCTTACGATAAAAAAGCATGCTGCTGTTTTCCATCATACTTATAAATATTAAATAACAACACCTTTTTTATTTCTTTGCAATTGATTGGTTTTTGTATTATTACCTTTGACCTCTAGGTATTCACTAATTCCTTTTCTTAAATCCTTAACCGCTAGTTCAAGGTGTTTTTTTACTGTTTTTTCAGTGATTACTAAAAGCTTGGCAACTTCCGCTATTTTCAAACCATCATCTTTGATCATTTTAAACACCAACTTTCTTTTACTGGGTAATTCTTCAACAAGGCTACTGTAAAAATAACTTAACTCCTTATTAAGAAGTTGTTCCAAAGGTTGGGTGCATTTGTCAGTTTTAATATCTATTTCTGTAGTAATATCAGAAAATTGCTCCTTCCGTTTATTTTTTTTAATTCTGTTGAGACAATGATTTTTTACTGCAAAAAAGATGTAACCATCAAAATTGTCAATGTCTTTTAACTGACCATGCTTTTTCAAGAGATTGACAAAAACATCTGAAACCACATCCTCCGCCTCTGCTGGAATGGGCAGATAATACCTGGCAAAAGAGACCAATTTGCAATGGTATCTTTTATAGAGCTCACCAAATGCTTTTTTATCAGTATTCACTGATATTTGAACAAGAAGATCTGAGTTACTCAAAGTACTATACATACCAAAAATTTGAATCTGCTAACTTAATTACCTATCAAATTAAACAATTTAATGGCGGAAAAAAAATAATTATTGGTATATTATTTTGTTATTAATAAAATTAAAGCAATTATTAATCCTATTTTCAGTCATTTTACAATTTAATAACTATTTCTTAATTGAATAAAACTTAAAATAATGTACCTTACTAGCTGCCTTATCATCTTGTTTTGCCCATAATTATAAACGAATAAAGTATATTCGATTAGACGAACTAGTTCTTGAATGAATTATCAGGATGGTCAAGAACCTACTAGGCAAATTCAATCGCCTAAACTTTTCGAAAATTACTAACCTACATTTAGGAGTTAGAAATGCTTAAAAATCTTGGTATAAAAAATAAATCCTAAAAAATATACCTATAATTGTAAAAAATGATTACCTTTACATCATCCAAAATATGTTTGGGTACAATAATTAAGTAAGTGCGCTGCAAAGGCAGTGAGAAATAACGGTTTAAGTAGTATTTTCCTCTAAGAAGTTCTCCCTACGTTTTCAATAGACGATTAACATCGGGCTATTCCCTCAACATTTCCTTCCTTATTGAAATAAGTTTTATATTAATTCTGTTTTTATTAAAAAGCTATCCTTTGCCCAATCAGTAGGCGCTGATTTTTCCTCTACACTTAAATTTCGTGTATCGGAATACTTCAAAAACAACAAAATAAGCAAATACGGCGATGAACGTATGGTTGTTAATACCATTTTTATGTTGCTCCTATTTTTTGCTCCTTTAGTTGTGGGAATTTTCGTCCCATTTTCGAGCGTCCTACTATTGTTTGGTATATCCATCATTATTGGGGGAATAATGCATAATTCCATTCACGGTTCTTATTCAAAAAACAGGTATTTATATAAGTTTATGGGTTGCACCATAAATCTTTTTGGTACAAATAATCAAGTTTGGAGATGGCAACACAAAGTGCTTCACCATAGCTTTAATAATATAGAGGAACATGATGATGTCATAAACACAACATTTTTATTTCGGTTTTAACCAAATGCTAAATTAAATAGACTTCATAAATTATAAAGAGGCGAATGTGCAAGATTAGCATTTGGTCCATTAATTGGCGACCAGCTGCAATTTCTCAGCAATAGCCAATCATTTAAAAATTGCTATACCAGCTGGGGAGCGTAAAATTTCCACCAGTAAAAAAATAAATTCAACAACAATATAATTATAATAATGCAAGAAGGAATAGTAAAGTTTTACAACACAGAAAAAGGGTATGGGTTCATTACCCCAAAGGATTCAGGTAAGGATATCTTCGTCCATAACAGTGGTCTTATTCATGAAATCATGGAAAACGATGAGGTTTCCTATGACACAGAACAAGGAAAAAAAGGGCTCAACGCCATTAACGTTGAACGCATAGATTAATAACACTATATTACAATTCAAACAATAATACAATGCAAGAAGGAACAGTAAAGTTTTTCAACACAGAGAAGGGGTACGGATTCATTACTCCAAGTGATTCAGGTAAAGATATTTTCGTTCACAGCAGTGGATTGATCGATGAGATCAGAGAAAATGACAAAGTATCTTACGAAGCTGAGCAAGGTCAAAAAGGACTAAACGCAGTAAACGTTGAGGTAATCGGATAATTTTATTCGGTTTAAAAAATTAGAAAGTGACCATTTTATGGTCACTTTTTTTATTTATACTTCTATATAATACCTATTCCGATAGTCTATTGGAGACATACCTACCAATTTTTTAAAGAGCTCTCTGAATGTTTTCGCATCATTATAGCCGACATCATACATTACCTCATTAATGCTTATTCCATTAGCTTCCAACTTTTTTTTAGCTGCTTCTACCCTTACTCGTTGAATGTATTCAATTACTGTGTTGGATGTGGCTTTTTTAAACCTTCGTTCGAAAGTCCTCCTGCCTAAAGAAAATTGCATTGAAAGCCCATCTACAGTAAGCTTGTCATAGAAGAAAACCTCTATATATTCTTGGGCAGCTTTCACAATCTTATCATCATGGCATTTTTGACCTTTAAAAATAATAAAGGGAGACTGGCTTTGACGGTTGATATCTACCTCAAATATTTTGGAAGAAAGTACCGCCATGTCCCTGCCTACAAATTTCTCTATGAGATATAAATTTAAATTCAACGAGGAGTAAGCACCACCACTGGTGTAGATGCCTCCCTCATCAGTTATGATTTTGTCATCCACAAGCTTTACATCAGGGTACATCTCACGGAATTCTTTGGACATAAGCCAATGGGTGGCACAACTTTTACCATCCAAAAGCCCCGTTTTAGCCAACAGAAATGCGCCGATGCACAAGCTAGCCACTTCGGCTCCATTTTCAAATTGCTTAATTATCCAAGCCACAAAATCAAGATTGCGTGTTAAAATCCTATGAATGTCTCCATGAATAGCTGGAATGATAATTAAATCGGTCTTTTTCACTTCTCCAATGGTGCAGTCTGGTTTTACACTAAATATGCCATTGCTCACCTGGCGTTCACTGGAATGTCCTACCAAGTGAACATCAAATAGGCGTGATTGACCGGTACGTTCCAAATGCCCATTGGCCATGGTAAACATTTTGTGGGTAGCCTCAAGATTACTTAGACTGGTATCCCCTTCCGGAACAAGAATAGAGATGTGTTTCATTTCAGCAAATTACAAATTAAGAATGTCGCAATCAACCCCTTACATTGTCGGGTTTCCACTGTGTAATAAACATAATAATTGTAGAAATTTGAATGTACCAAAAATTGAACTCACTATGACACAAGAATTATGGCTCAATCTGCCTGTCGAAGACCTGGGAAAAACCAAAGCTTTCTTTACTGGCCTGGGTTTTGAAACAATGAGGGATGCCCCAGAAATGATAGGCTTCAAAATTGGTAATGTTCCGGTAATGATGGTTACCCAAGCCCAATTTGAAAAATACGCCTTGAATAAAGTTTCAGACACATCCAAAGGGAGTGAAATCCTTCTCTCAGTAGGTGCTCCAAACCGTGAATATGTAGATCATTTGGCTTCCAAGGTGGAAAAATTAGGAGGAAAAGTATTTTCTCCCCCGGCGGAAATTCAAGGCTGGATGTATGGCTGTGCTTTTACCGATTTAGATGAGCATCGTTGGAATATATTGTACATGGACCTCGATAAAATGAAAAATGACTAAAGTAACAGTAAGTACTGATTGTGGGAATTCTCCTAAAAAAGCTTTTCTTAAAGACTTCAATATTGCTTTTGCTGCTGGAAAGGCAGATTATATTCTTGCGCATGTAGCTAAGGACATTCTTTGGGTAATTTATGGGGATAAATCATTACAGGGAAAGCGTCAATTTTCCCTTGAAATAAATAAAATGAAAAACTGGGCCGCTGACGAGCTAATCCTAGCTGCTATCATTACCCATGGAAAAGAGGCCTCGGTCAGTGGTGAAATTAAAATGGCGGGCAAAACATACGTTTTTTGTGATGTTTACCGCTTCACTACCGCTTCAAGTACTATAATCAAGGAAATGTATTCCTACGTAATAAAAACCAATGGCTAAAAAGCCTATCAAATATTCAACATTTATCATTATTCTTTCTTACATCTAACAATTATCTATTATGGCTTCAGTTAGCACTTACCTAAATTTCGCTCGGAATACCGAGGAAGCATTTAATTTTTACAAATCTGTCTTTGGCGGTGAATTCTTTGGAGATGGCCCCATGAGGTTTGGCGATATTCCGCCACAGGAAGACATGCCCCCTCTATCTGAAGCGGACAAAAGCCTTATTATGCACATTGAACTAAGAATTCTAGGCGTCCATAGCTTAATGGGTACTGACGCTCCAGAATCAATGGGCTTTAATATTAATTTTGGAAACAATTCGTATATCAATCTCCAACCAGACACGCATAAGGAAACAAAAAAGTTATTTGATGCCCTGTCAACAAATGGCCAAATAACCCAGGAACTGCAGGAAATGTTTTGGGGTGATTATTATGGGAGTTGCATCGACAAGTTTGGTGTTCACTGGATGTTCAATTGTGGTGAGAAAGTATGATACTGGTGAAAAGTTTTCTTAACCGCTCCCCTTTTAGTGTTGATCTTGAATATCCCTGACATTAAAAAAGGAAAATTTAAATACAAATGCTAACTTGAAGGAAGATGTTCTTTTTCCCATATTTTAATGGTTAAATCTCAAAGTACTTGATTATTGCTTTCTTTCTAAAAGTGATAAACTAAATAAATAATACCTTTAAATGTCCGATTCATGAAAATTGCAACAATTATTGTTCGTGTACTTCTAGGAGCACTGTTTCTCATTTCTTCTGTGACTTACTTTTTAAATTTGGTGCCTCAGCCTGAGTTGACAGGAGCCATGAAAACCTTCAATGAAGGACTGGATGCTTCATTCTATCTAATGCCAAGCGTTAAGGTTATAGAATTGGTATGTGGAATTGCCTTTATATCAGGTCGTTTTGTTCCCTTGGCATCAGTTTTAATCTTTCCAATAGTAGTAAATATTGTAGGCGTACATGTTTTCCTCGCACCTGAAGGATTGCCTGTTGCAATTTTTGTGTTAACTGCTAATTTATTTCTAGCTTATCGAAAGAGAGATCATTATAAAGGATTGTTTTCAATTAATTGAAAAAGTCAGGATAGCAAAAAGATTATTGTTTAGAGGTTTTCAAGACTGGGTTTAAATTAAATTGACCTTTGCAGACTTGAAAACCTTGTTTTTATCTATTAAAAGACCAGCATGGTGCTTAAGACTAAGATTTTAAAATAATAATATAGGCTAATTATTTGTAAGAATAAAATTAATCACTTATATTGAACTAATCATTTAATATACGTAAACATATGTGGTTTAAGGGGTTAATATTGGTTATGTTCTGTTCTTTACTGACAGGTTGCTTTGGAGATTATAAAACTGGCGAACAGCTTTACAAAAGCGGCGCTTATGAAGAAGCAATAGAAGAATTTAGCAAGGTGCTTTTTGTCAGCATTACAGACCTCAAGGCGCTCCACCTTAGGGGTAGAGCCTATGAGGAGATGGGAAAATATGCTGAGGCTTTAGCGGATTACAGAAAAATCATTGTTTTAAATCCTGAATATGGTTACGCCTATGCCGGTATAGGGAAAATTGCCTGGGACAGGGGGAATTATAAGGAAGCTGAAAAAAACTACCTCTTAGCAGCCATGCTTGAGCCTGAAGATTATGATATTCTAATATCCCTGTCAAGGGCAATGATCAAAAATGAACGCTATAAAAGTGCCATAGAATTTTTAGACTTAGCCACCAAAATAAAACCCAAAGAACCCAATCCCTATTATTATAAAGGCATCGCTATGGGACTTCTTGGAGATGGTCTAGGAGCGGCCGTAACCTTCAATAGTTACATTGATTTGGAACCAAACAATATCAGTGCCCATTTTAACCGCGGTTTAGCCCTTATGACCTTGGGTTATAAAAGCTGGGCACTAGAAGATTTCGATACTGTACTGGAAATGAATCCTAAGCATTATGAGGCACTTGCAAGAAGGGCTGTATGCTTAATCGAAAAAAATCCTAGCCAGTCTTGCTTTGACTTGGAAACAGCTGCCCTTAATGGCAATGCTTATGCCAAAGAGCAACAACTATTGAGTTGCGTCGATAGCAGATAGATAATTGCAATCACGAATTCTATTTCACATTCTTTAACCTTTGCTGTTTTCAAAATTTTCAGTTCACAGAAGTATATTCCGTATTAAATTATACTTTTGTATTCTTAAATATGAAAAGCAGTAAAATTGTCATCGTTCCTACATTTAATGAGATGGAAAATATCCAAGATCTCATCGTGGAAGTTATGGCCTTGCCAGAAGACTTTGATTTGTTGGTGATAGATGACAATTCGCCAGACGGAACTTCCAATTTGGTAATGCAATTAAAGGAAACCTATCCAGAGCGCCTTTCTCTTATTGTAAGGAAAGGCAAATTGGGATTAGGAACTGCTTATCTTGAAGGCTTTGCTTACGCCTTGCAAGAAGGTTATGAGTATATCTTTGAAATGGATGCAGATTTTTCTCATAATCCTCAAGACTTGAGCGTTCTATATACAGCTGCAGTAAAAGGCAATCATGACTTGGTAATTGGCTCAAGGTATGTCTCCGGTGTAAATGTGGTCAACTGGCCTATGGGAAGGGTCCTAATGTCCTTCTTTGCCAGCAAATACGTGCAGTTCATCACTGGCATCCCTATTAAAGACACTACTGCTGGTTTTGTCTGTTACCACAGAAAGGTATTGGAGTCAATTCAATTGGACAAAGTTAAATTCATCGGCTATGCCTTTCAGATAGAAATGAAATTTACTACCTGGAAGATGGGTTTTGATATACTAGAGGTCCCTATCATTTTTACTGATCGCACGCGAGGCACTTCAAAAATGTCCAAGCATATTTTTAGAGAAGCAATAATGGGCGTTATTTACATGAAAGTAAAAAGCTTGTTTACCAAGCCAAAACGAGTTAATCAAATTTAATAGATTTGATTGGGTTTACATTGCTGATAATTACTGCAGGAATAAACAATACCAAAGTAGTAATCACCAAAATCAATACATTTAATGCTAGAATGATTGGCCAATCCCAAACAATCGGTACATAACTCATGTAATAATTTTCCGCATCCAGTTTCAAAATTTGTGTTGTCTGCTGGATCAGGCCAAAACCCAGGCCAATCAAATTGCCCAACAACATTCCCCTACCGATTATTCGAATTCCATTCCAAATAAATATATTCCTAATCTGTTGATTCGTACTGCCCAATGCCTTCAACAAGCCAATCATAGAGGTGCGCTCCATAATCAAAATAAACAGTATAGACACCATATTAAAAGATGCAACAAAGAGAATTAAGGCTAAAAAAACGTAGACATTGTTATTCAACAATTCCAGCCAATCAAAAATCTGAATAAATTTATCAGTAACCTTTGTAAGTCTCAGGTCATAATCGATGCTATCGTACAATGCATCTTCATAAAGGTTGATTTTCTCAGGATCCTTTAAAAAGACTTCAAACCCTCCTACCTTGTCTTCGTCCCAGTTATTTAACACCTGTAGTACACGAATGTCACCCAGAATAAATTTATCATCAAAATCCTCCAAAAAAGTTTCATACAGACCAACCACTTCCAATCTTCTAAAGCGGGGTGGATCTTGGACAAAATACATAGTGATTTTACTTCCTACGTCCAGAAGCATTTTTCTAGCGATCTTTGTGCTAACCACAATTTCATTGGAAGAGGTACCAATCTCTCCAAAATGGATAAATCGGCCTTTTACAAGCGATGGCTTAAATGCCAAGCTGTCAAAATCTCGCCCTACCCCTTTCATCATGACACCTTCTACCTCCTCCTCACCTTTGATGAGGCCTGGTTTATTCGCAAAAACCTGAACATGTCGGATATAATCTATGTCCCGGTAATTGGTATAAAAATCACTGTCCATACTTGTGGGAGAATCCTCAATAGATTGGCTCATCACAAAACGATTGACCTGATAATGGCCCGTAAAGGAAAATACCTTGTTGGAAATCACCGATTGAAAACCTCCTAGAATCAAAAAGGAAATGATCATAATGGACAGCCCTAAGGCAATACTGGCTACAGCAATCCGATGGATGGTTCCGGTGAAACCGCCAGTCTTTTTAAAACTGATTCTTTTTGCAATGAAGTAGGAAAGGTTCAATGAAGTCGTTTATTTTGTTAACCGAAACGCAAATTAACATGAAGCAAACTAAATTAATACTTATCCTGGCTTTTTTGTTTGGTAATATGACTTTTTGTAAAAGTAAACCGGACAAGGACAGTCATACCATAGTTAAACCAACCCCTATAGAAACACCTAAAATGATATTCCCCGGTGCTGACCGCCCAGGCGTTTATTTACCCCAACTAATTGGTAAAAGAGTAGCTTTAGCCGTAAACCAAACCAGTATACTGACCTCCAAAGACAATTTACACCTGGTAGATTTTCTGCTAGAACAGGGCATTGAAGTCAAAAAGGTTTTTGTTCCAGAACATGGTTTCAGAGGAGATGCCGATGCGGGAGAAAAAGTGGACAATACGGTGGATCCCAAAACCGGACTTCCACTGGTTTCTTTATATGGCAAATCAAAAAAACCTTCCACTGAGGCGCTTTCTGATGTGGATATCGTGATTTTCGATATTCAAGATGTTGGGATTCGTTTTTATACCTTTATAAGCACTTTACATTATTTGATGGAAGCTTGTGCTGAACAAAACAAAACCCTGATGATATTTGATAGGCCCAATCCAAATGGAGACTATATAGATGGGCCAATCCTACAAAAAGGGTATGAAAGTTTTGTTGGAATGCACCCTATCCCTATCGTTCATGGTCTGACCGTAGCTGAGTTGGCACAAATGATCAATGGAGAAGGTTGGTTAAAAGATGGGATAAAAGCTCCGATAGAGATCGTACCTGTAGCAAACTGGAAACATGAAAAACATTATTCTTTGCCTGTAAAGCCCTCACCAAATTTGCCAAATGACGTCTCAATCCGTTTGTACCCATCCCTTTGTTTTTTCGAGGGAACTGATGTTAGTTTAGGAAGAGGTACCCTTTTCCCTTTTCAGGTATATGGCTATCCAGATCCTAAGTTTGGAGATTTTACTTTTACCCCTGTTAGTATCGAGGGTATGTCGAAATACCCCCCTCAGCAGGATAAACTTTGCTATGGAAAAGATTTAAGAGAAGTGCCCCTTTCTCACCAGTTCACACTATCCTACTTACTAGAGACCTATAAAATAGCAAATAAAGGTGCCGCTTTTTTCAATGCCTTTTTTGACAAGCTTGCAGGTTCAGATGCTTTGAGAAAATTAATCATTGCTGGAGCCTCAGAAGAAGACATCAGGTCCACATGGAAGCAGGGACTAGACACCTACAAAGTAAAAAGAGAACAATACCTGATCTACCAATAGACCAATGGAAAAGAAAGACTTAAAGATCATATTTATGGGTACGCCGGAATTTGCGGTAGCCCCTTTGGAGGCCTTAATTGAAAATGGCTGGAATATCATTGCGGTAATCACCGCTCAAGACAAATTGCAAGGCCGGGGAAGAAAGCCAAAAAGCTCTCCAGTGAAGGATTGTGCTGTAAAACATGCAATTCCTGTACTCCAACCTTCCAACTTGAAAAGCCCAGACTTTATCGAAACCCTCAAATCCTACAAGGCAGATCTTCAAGTAGTCGTTGCCTTCAGGATGTTACCTGAAGTGGTTTGGTCCATGCCTCCTATAGGCACTTTCAACCTTCACGCTTCTTTATTACCCGATTATAGAGGAGCAGCACCTATCAACTGGGCCATTATCAATGGAGAAACCAAGACAGGGGTGACGACCTTCTTCCTTAAGCATGAAATCGATACGGGTAGTATATTGTTTCAAGAAGAAGTGCCCATTTTGCCTGGAGAGAATTTGGGGGATTTATATGAGAAATTAATGCAGACAGGATCAACTCTGGTAGTAAAAACTATAGAGGCTATCGCAAAGGATGATATTCAACCCAAGGTGCAGGATGAGAGTAAAGCCCTTAATCATGCCCCCAAAATATTCAAGGAGACAGGTGAAATCAACTGGACTCAACCAGCAGTTGCTATTCATAACCTTATTAGAGGACTTTCCCCCTACCCTGGTGCCTGGTGCAAAATCAATGACAAGACCTGTAAGATTTTTAAATCTGAGGTCATTGGAACAGAAATCATCAGTAATGAGCCAGGTGCTCTTAAAACAGACAATAAAACTTACGTGCATTTTCAAACGGGAGAAGGGGTATTGTCTATCCTTAACCTACAAATGGAAGGCAAAAAAAGAATGGAAATTGGTGATTTTTTAAGAGGGAATTCTCTTGCTTCATAAAAATTTCAACAAAAAAAGCTGGTTACAATTAAACCAATTGGCTAAATTATAGTCAAAGACATGAATGGAGCCAAAAAACGATGTTGAACTTCTGGAAATGATCAATACTTCTAAAACCCGGGACAAAGGTTTTAGGATATTGGTGGAAACATACCAGAGGAATGTTTATGATATCGTTAGAAAAATGGTGATCATCCACGATGATGCGAATGACGTAGTTCAGAACACCTTCATTAAAGCTTTCAAGAACATTCATCAATTCAACCAAAAATCCTCTCTATTTACCTGGATTTATCGAATTGCAGTTAACGAGAGCTTGAACTTTATAGAAAAGAGAAAAAAAAAGTTGTCCACTTCGATCGAAGATTATCATGAAAAGATGGAAAACTATGTAGATCAATCGCCGCTAGTGGATGGGAATGAAATAGAAAAAAAACTTCAAAAAGCCATTTTGAAACTGCCTACCAAGCAACGTTTGATTTTTAACCTCAGGTATTTCGATGAATTACCCTACGAGGAAATGAGCAAAATCACTGAAACAAGTGTAGGGAGTCTTAAGGCAGGTTATCATCATGCTGTTAAAAAGATTGAAGATTATTTGAGCAAAGATTAAACCTATTGTCAAAAAAACAGTCAAACACCTGTATGGAGAAATTTCCAAAAAAGAACATATTCAAAACGCCCGACAATTACTTTGAAAATTTACCGGACCAAATTCTGGAAAAGCGGAAACCCAAGGCTTTGCAATATTATCTCAGTGGTATGGCAGCAGCTGCAATGGTAGTAATTGGGTTCTTTTTGTTTAATGGCAGTGACACAGTTACCTCTTCCATCAGTTATCAGGTAGAATTAAACGAAGAGGTAGAATATTACATTGAATCTGGTGTATGGAATGTAGAAGATGTTTTATTATTGGCTGATAATCCTAACGAGCTATTGGATGACATCACGGAGGAAGAATGGAGCAATCAAACATGGGTGACTGAAGGTTTATTGGAAGATGAAATATTTTATTAATATGAAAAATTTAGCAATCGTTTTCTTACTAATGATACTATCTGTTTCTGGCTATGCTCAGAAAAGCAATGAGGTAGACAAAGAGAAGCTGGAAGCAGCTAGGGTGGCCTTTATTACAAATCGCTTGTCCCTTAGTCCAGAGCAAGCAGAGAAATTCTGGCCGCTATACAATGAATTCCAAGACAAGCGAAATACAATGATGCGAGAAATGCGCAGTATTTCTAAAATAGGCGATAATCAAGTTTCAAATGCTCAGGCAAAGGAAATGATGGAAAAGAGATTCAGTATTCAAGAAAACCTTATGAACGCGGAAAAGGTTTTTTTAAGACAAATTTCAGATGCACTTAGTCCAATTCAAGCTTTAAAATTAAATGAAATCAATAGGGATTTTACCCGACATATTTATAGGTTACAACGCAAACAAAGGGAGCCAAAGTCGGAGGATAGAAATGAATAAATTCAAGCGAAGCTTTAAGGAGCGTCTTTGAAACCTAATAGTAAAAATAAAGTATTTCAAGCCAAATAGAGCGTTTACTCCTTTATTTGGTTTTTTTATATCCCTTTTTAATATGCCTGCTGACTTAACAAAATTTAAGCAGGAAAATCATGGTTAATTTTTTGGTAAGTATTGAATTCCATATCCTTAATTCGACTCAATATTAATGGTTTTCAAAATATAAGCAATTGGATAATTGTGTTTTTATAGGTTTTCTAATCGTAATTATTCCAAAATCTAAATTTACTAACGCGATCCCCCATTACTAAATCAGTTGCATAATCGGTATTATGCTATGGTAAATGAACTGAAAAATCATCTCCTTTTTAAGCATATTTTTTGTTAATTTGTAGGATGCAGCAGCAAGCAATATCCCTTCTATCACTAAACGAGCTGATCAAAAGTACTTTAGATAGTCACCTCGCCCCTACCTATTGGGTCATTGCAGAAATAGGTGAGTTAAGGGCTGGTGTAAGAGGTCATGCTTACCTGGACTTGATAGAAAAATCAGAAGGGAACATTTTAGCTAAAATCCGCGGCAATATCTGGTCTTACACCTATCAGTCTATATCAAGGAAATTTGAAAGCACAACTGGAACGGCCCTCAAGGGAGGCATGAATATCATGGCACTGGTAAGTGTTCAATTTCATGAGTTGTATGGCATAAGTTTGGTGGTTAAGGACATCGACCCAAACTTTACCTTAGGAGAAAGGGCAAGAAAACGACAAGAAATCATCAGTCGCCTAACCAACGAAGGATTAATAGACCTAAACAGGCAATTCGTATTGCCCAAAGTAAGTCAAAAAATAGCCATTATTAGCTCTGTAACTGCTGCAGGCTATGGTGATTTTATTAATCAATTGGATCAGAACCCGCAGCGGTATAAAATCCATTACCAACTTTTTCAAGCTGCCATGCAAGGAAAAGATGCGGTTCCTCAAATCATTCAGTCCATTCAGCAAATCGAAGATTTATTGGTTGAGGAGAAATTTGATCTTCTGGTCATCGTTCGCGGTGGAGGTGCTCAAACGGATTTGGATTGTTTTGATGATTATGATTTGGCCAAGAGCATCGCCAATGCTAGCCTGCCTGTGGTGACGGGTATAGGACACGAAAGAGATGAATCCATTGCTGATCTCGTCGCACATACCCAACTGAAAACACCTACTGCCGTTGCCAGTTTCATTTTGTCCGGTTTCAGGGAGTTTGAAGACAGCTTGCATCGCAACTTGGTCGCAATCGAAAGGCGTACCCAAGCAAGGTTAAAGGCAGAAGAGTCAGGACTAACGGACAAAACACATCTAATAACCAATCTTTTTCGGCAAAAATTAAATGAAACCAATTTATCTCTGGAGCGCTATGCGCAACAGGCAAGACGGATTTCTCTTTACAGGACTGAAAAGGAATACCTCAAGTGTGAACACCTTGAGCAGAACCTTCGAAAAATCATAGACAGAAGACTCAAGCAGTCGGAAGATAAGTTGTTACAATACGATAAGACAATTGACAGCCTAAATCCGCAAACCCTACTTCAACGAGGTTATACAAAAACGGAAAAAGACGGCAAGCCAATTAACAAGCAAAAGCTTATGATTGGGGATGAATTGGTTACTTATAATAAACTGGATAAAATAACTTCTGTTATCAATAAATTAGAGACGAATGAAAAGCAAAAAGGATAACTTAAGCTACGATGAAGCCATTTCCAGGTTAGACCATTTGGTCAAGCAGCTTGAAGAAGGTGAGCAAGGAATGGATGATTTAACTAATATGGTTAAAGAAGCCAGTGATTTGGTGAAAGTGTGCAAGCAAAAATTAAAGATGACTTCAGATGAAATCAAAAAAGCATTTGAAGAAGAGTAATCAATTGCCTATTAAAAGTTGTTGAAACACGTAAAACAAGGTTTTATTTAAGGCCAATGTCACTTTTTTATAATCAAAAACAGTACATTTGGAAGCAGATATTGTGATCATTTTTGAATGAAAAGAGGAAGTATACAGGAAGTAGAAAATCAAATTGATGAGTTGACGAAACAAATCAACCATTACAATCATCTTTATTATCAGGAGGACAGCTCCGAAATAAGTGATTTTGATTTTGATCAGCTATTGAGCAAGCTTGTTCAATTGGAAAACAATTACCCTGAATTAAAGAAGCCTGACAGTCCTACGCAACGAGTTGGCGGAACAATTACCAAAAACTTTGAAACTGTAAGCCATTCTGTTCGAATGCTTTCACTTGGCAATACTTACTCCAAAGAAGAGTTAACTGCCTTTGATGAGAGGGTAGCCAAAGGTCTTGAACATAGAAATTACAATTATTTTTGTGAGTTAAAATTTGATGGAGTCGCCATCAGTTTGGTTTACGAAAACGGCATTTTGACAAGGGCAGTCACCCGAGGAGATGGTTATAAGGGAGATGATGTCACAGAAAATGTAAAAACAATCAGGTCCATTCCTTTGGTCATTAAAGATCAACCGGATCTTCCGAGCTATTTTGAGGCTCGCGGTGAAATTTTTCTTTCAAAACGTGGTTTTGAAAAAATCAATGCCGAAAGGCTGAAAAATGGAGAAAGCCTCTTGGCCAACCCTCGAAATACAGCATCCGGAACGCTTAAAATGCAAGACTCTTCTGTAGTTGCTAAACGGAGACTGAATTGTCACCTGTACCAATTGATAGCAGATGATGCAGGGATAAAGCAACATGGAGAGTCTATTCATCTTCTTGAAAAGTGGGGTTTCAATGTTTCTCCAACTTATAAGAACTGCCAAAACTTAGACGAGGTTCTAGCATATTTAGAGGATTGGAGGGAAAAAAGACATCAGCTAGAAGTAGAAACAGATGGTGTGGTGATAAAGGTAAATGATTATCGCCAGCAGGAAGCGTTGGGTTTTACCGCCAAAGTACCAAAATGGGCCATATCATTTAAGTACCAGGCAGAAAGTGCTGAAGCAACACTATTATCTATCCAATACCAGGTAGGTCGAACGGGTGCGATAACACCAGTAGCCAACCTATCCCCTGTTTCGTTGGCTGGAACTACAGTGAAAAGAGCGTCCTTACACAATGCCAATGAAATTGAGCGACTGGATCTTCATGAGGGAGATACCGTGAATGTTGAAAAGGGAGGGGAAATTATTCCTAAGATAACAGGAGTGGTACTGGATAGAAGAATCGCAGGCAGTAAACCAATTGCCTATATTGAGCATTGTCCTGAGTGCGGTACGCTGCTGGAAAGAAATGAAGGAGAGGCAAAACATTTTTGCCCCAATGATGAAGCTTGCCCTCCCCAGGTTTTGGGAAGAATTGAGCATTTTGTATCCAAACGGGCCATGGATATCGACTCACTAGGTACCGAAAGACTCAGGGCATTGATCCAACAGGGTTATGTAAATGACCTTGCAGATTTGTATTATTTGCCTGAATATAGAAACGAACTTCTTGGACTGGAAATTTCAGACGAGCAGTATTCAAAAAGCGCTGAAGGGTTTTTATACGTAAGCCTTAAGAAGGCCCTGTATTCATTAACCCAACAAATAACGCTAAAGGAAATAGATGAATTTATAGCTTCCCACGAGACCCATAGCCTGCATCAAAAAGTTGAAGCTTTTATCGATTTTATCAAAAATACAGGCAGAAAAAGCAATACAAATATTGCGGCATTAGAAAACCTAGATCATCTTTTAGACAATGATCGGTTTGATATAGTAGAAGATTTCGTACCGGTTACCTATATTTTGTACATTTTGAGTGGCAGTAAAGGAAACTTGGAAGAATTAACAAGGATTACTAAAAATAAAAACAGTGTACATGAAATATTAATCAATGACACCGTTGGTTTAATTAGTATTGCTTCAGACCAAATCAACAAGTTAAAAGGAAATACTTTCCAGGAAGGTGTCATAAAAAACATGCTGGAAGGTGTCTCAAAATCGATTATTCAACCTTTCCCAAAAGTTTTATTTGGGCTTGGCATCAGGAATATTGGTGAAAATACGGCTATATTGTTGGCCAAACACTTTCAAAACATTGAAAACCTTGAAAAAGCCAGTGCGGAAGAATTGCTGGAAATCAATGGCGTTGGTGAAACTTTAGTGCAGAGTATTGGATTGTTTTTCTCGAAAGAGAAAAACAATCGGATCATTGATAAACTAAAAGAGAAAGGGCTACAATTTCAACTTTCAGAAGAAGAAACCAGGCTTGAAAGCAGTATTTTGGAGGGCAAAAAAGTGCTAGCCTCAGGTCGTTTAAATCATTTTAAGAGAGATGAAATAATGGATTTTGTCACAGCTCAGGGAGGCACCTATTCCAAGTCTGTTTCTAAAAATCTTGATTTTATCATTGAAGGAGAAGAAATGGGGCCTAGCAAGAAGGGAAAAGCAGAAAAACTAAATATTCCATTGATATCAGAGGAAGATTTTTTAAAAATGTTTGAAAAATAATAAAGCTAAAGAGAAGAACAGATGAAATGGATAAGGGAATATTACATAAAAAGTACTCTGGAAAATCCAAAGAAGAAGCTTACCCAAAAATCCATTGTATTAAAAACAACGAATATAAAAACCATATCTATAATAGCCAGTAATAAAAAAGAGATCGAAGCCATTACTGAGATCATTCATTCCGACTTGGGGATTGACATCATGGTAGTGGGGAATTATTATGACGAGAAATCAGTAGATGAACAGGCTTTTTCTTATAAAGATTTTACTTTATTTGGTAAACCAAGAGAAAAACTAATACAGATGCTTTCCCTTACACCAGATTTGATTATTTTTACCCCCCAAAGTCTTAATTACTTTACCCTATTTTTACTGCAGTTACAGTCTGCATCGTATAGTATGGGCTTTTACAATGAAGAAACAGAGCCCTACTTGGACTTGATGTTAAATAATGAAGAAAATGATATTCAATCAGGGACAGCACTGTTGATAAAATATTTAAAGCAGATCAATTAAAATGAAAAAGTTTACAGGTACCGGAGTGGCGTTAATAACTCCTTTTAAAGCAGATGGAGCAATTGATTACCCTGCTTTAGAAAGTGTTATTGAGCATGTAATTCTGGGCAATGTGGATTATCTGGTGGTACAAGGTACTACAGGTGAGTCCGCCACACTTTCTGAAGAAGAGAAATTAGAAGTATTGTCTTTCACCAAAAAGATAAATCGCTCAAGAGTTCCTATCGTTTATGGTCTTGGGGGCAACAATACAGCAGGAATTTTAGCTGCTTTAGATAAAATTGATTTTTCGGAAATTGCTGGTGTGCTTTCCGTTAGTCCCTATTATAATAAACCTAGTCAAGCTGGGATAATAGCGCATTATGAGGCTTTGGCGGATAAATGTCCGGTACCGGTAATCTTATACAATGTACCAGGAAGAACAATGTCTAATCTAAGCGCTATTACGACATTAAAACTGGCCAAGCATAAAAATATAATTGGCATTAAAGAAGCTAGTGGAGACCTGGAGCAATGCATGCGAATTGCCAATGGAAAACCTGACGATTTTCTTTTGATATCAGGTGATGACATGAACACTACTCCTATGAGAAGTATTGGAGCGGAAGGTGTGATTTCAGTTATTGCCAATGCCTACCCTGAAATAATGGGAGCTATAATTCATGGAAATGGTGAATATTCTAAAAAAGGAACGTTCAGTTTGCTAGATATTAATCCATTGTTGTATGAAGAAAGCAATCCAGTAGGTGTGAAATGCCTAATGGAACATTTAGGAATATGTGAGAGCAATGTGAGGCTTCCACTTTTAAAAGCCTCAATAGAGCTTAAAAACAAAATAGTTGCTGCAGCAGCAAAAATCAATACAAATTTATTTTACTCCCCTCATTTAGAGTAAAGTAAACCTATTATAGAGGGTAATTTTGAAATAAAATAAAAAGGGAGACTTAAATTAATAAGTCTCCCTTTTTTATTAAAATCTTTAAATCAATTATTCTTGATCTCCTGAACTTCTTTTCTAATTTCCTGAGATAAATTTTTCAAATCTTGCATGCCTTTTCTTACTCTTGTTCCAGCTGCTTGATTTTTCTTATCATAAAATTTGTCAAAATCAGCTTCAAGTGACATTATAAGATCTTTGATTTCATTAAATCTGTTCATAATTAAAAGTTTATTTAGGTTGATGATGAAATTGTTTTTTGATTCAATATAGTAAAATACTTTATAAATTTACAGTATAAGCAGTGTTTTCTGACTTTATTCACCAAAAGAGGCCGCTAATTCTGTGGTTTTATAATACCCACTGTTCAATTTTTCTTTTATCGCTTCAAAAGCAGAAATTGTCTCAACTACGTCTTCAAGACTATGAACTGCAGTAGGGATTAAACGCAATATAATCATTCCTTTTGGAACAACAGGGTAAATAACTACTGAACAAAAGATATTATAGTTTTCTCTCAAATCCTTACTCAATGTAGCCGCTTCACCGACTGTGCCATTCAAAACAACTGGAGTGACAGGAGAATTAGTATTACCAATACTGAATCCTTTTTCTTTCAATCCATTTTGTAATGCATGAACAATCTTCCAAAGGTTTGCTTTAAATTCAGGCCTGTTCTTCAACAAGTCTAAACGTTTCAAAGCGCCTTCAACCATGATTAAAGGAAGTGCTTTGGCAAATATCTGAGAACGCATGTTGTATTTAAGGTAATGAATTACTTTTTCATCTCCTGCAATAAACGCGCCAATACTTGCCATCGACTTAGCAAAAGTAGAAAAATACAGATCTATTTGACCTTGAACTCCTTGCTCCTCCCCGCTTCCAGCACCCGTTTTACCCATAGTACCAAAGCCATGCGCATCATCTACTAATAAGCGGAATTGAAATTTTTCTTTAAGCGCTACGATTTCTTTTAATTTGCCCATATCACCGGTCATACCAAATACCCCTTCAGTAATAACCAGAATACCGCCACCAGTTTCTTTAGTTAATCTCTCTGCTCTAACAAGTTGTTTTTCACAGCTTTCCATATCGTTATGAGGAAAAACAAACCTTTTCCCCATATGCATGCGCAAGGCATCTATTATACAAGCGTGACACTCACCATCGTATACGATTACGTCTTTGCGATCGATAAGTGAATCGATAACACTCATGATTCCCTGATAACCGTAATTTAACAGGTACGTTTTTTCTTTGCCTACAAATTCAGCCAAATCATTCTCAAGTTGCTCATGAAGATCAGTATTCCCAGACATCATTCTGGCACCCATTGGGTATGCTGCTCCCCATTTTGTAGCAGCATCTGTATCTGCTTGCCTTACTTCTGGCTGATTGGCTAATCCCAAATAGTTATTTAAACTCCAATTCAGAACTTCCTTACCTCTAAATTTCATTCTAGGAGCTATCTCACCCTCCAATTTTGGAAACATGAAATATCCTTCTGATAACTCGGAATGTTTTCCCAAAGGACCGAGATTGGTGTTCAGTTTTTCAAATATATCCAATGTGTATTTACTTTGATGTTTAACAAATTACTATTTAAATAGCGTAATTAACGTTCAAAAATAAGGTTTTTAAGTTGATTCAACAAAATTACATCGACTTTTGGTAATTTCCGCTTTCAAAATTTATAATTTATTAAACCATGTTTCTGTAATAACCCTCTTAGCAAGGGCTACCTTTACAGGCAAACAAGAGGTCTGCATAGTGCTGAGACAATAAAAAAGAAGAACGACATTCTTAACATTTGATTTTAAACTGATAATAGGGATGGAAAATTTGATGGATTGTAGGTTCAATGATAATCAGTATAATTCGACCATATTCAATTTTTACATCGCATTAGATTAAAAAGACAAATTAAAAATCAAAAATTAAATCATGGAAATCAGCAATAAAAGCATCATCCTTTCTTCCAATTCACCAAGAAGACAACAGCTATTAAAGGATTTGGGTTTAAAGTTTGTGGTGAAAACGATGCAAACAGATGAGACTTACCCTGAAACTTTAGATCCAGAAAAAGTCGCGGCCTATCTTGCTGAAAAAAAAGCAAATAACTTCCTCCCCCATCTGAAAGGAAATGAAGTGTTGATAACGGCTGACACCATCGTTATCGCTGGCCATAGCATCCTCAACAAACCTCAAGATGAAAAGGAAGCGATAGAAATGCTGGATTTAATCAATGGGAAAACGCACCTGGTAACCACAGGTGTTTGTATAGCTGATACTAATCAAAAACGAATATTTAGTGATCAAACCCAGGTTCGTTTTTCAACTTTATCTAAAACAGAAATTTCTCATTATGTCCACCATTTCCAACCATTTGACAAGGCAGGGGCTTATGGCATACAAGAATGGATAGGATTTGTTGGCATAGACCACATTGAAGGGTCATATTACAACGTAATGGGATTGCCAGTAAACTTGGTTTATCAAACCTTAAAAGCCAATTATAACCTGGTTCTATAATTGACGCTTAAAAATAGCAGCGCTATAATGTAAAAGTAACACCGTTATTAATGCTGTTAAGGGGCTACAAACCCTGCTTGATGAAATAAAAATTAAGTTGATTAAACTAATTTGAGGTCATTTTGGGGTATTGTTATTGGTAAAAACAACAATACCGCCAAAACCATTTAGTATGCATACGGTAAAGCATCATTCCCTACCACGGTAGAGAAAAAGCACCCATAAACAATTGAATCAGTCTTAATCGGTAAGGATTTAAGACAGCACATTTTTTGAAAAGGCTTTCAGAATTTTTTCCACGGATGTGAACAGGTTTTTCGTCTTTTGTTTAGGCTTCGTAATCTCTCCAACTGCACTAATTCTCATCACCACTTTGTCTTGTTTGGTATCAATAAAATCTATTACCAATTCTCCCATATCGTATTTTTCAACACTATAGGAGCTTCTACCAACTCCGTAGGGCATCATATAGGGACTGTACATCCCATATCCGGAATAAGGGCCCATCATGGGCATGTTGTTCACTTCTTTCTGTCGATCGGTCAGGTTTGTGTTATACCTTACTATAAGGTCAGGATTGGCTTCACTCTGCTCAAAACCCATTTCTCTCATTCCTTCGGAAAGCCTATGTTTCAGGTTTTCTTCCAAAACAGGAGACTCAAAAGCATCCTTGTCGTAATATTGATTGATGACATAAAATGTTTGGTAAGCATCAATACTGGCTACTTCATTTTTTTCCAAAAAGACACGTACAGGGCTACAGGCTGAAAAAAAAACACCAAGGGATATTACCAATAAGCTGATTATATATTTCATAAATTTTTCCTTAATCTTTATCTTCAAGACGAAAAGAAAACGCATAATGTTGCAGCAAAGTATAAATTGTGAGAGGCTCCGAATTATTCTAACTCAAAATAGCCCATTTTCTTACAAATAGATTGTATTCTTGTAGCTATGACTGTAAATGTTGATCTAAATTGTGATTTGGGAGAAGGGATGCCTAACGACAAAACCATCATGCCTTACTTGGGGAGTTGTAATATCGCAGCTGGTGGACATATAGGTAATGCCCAAACTGTGATGGAAACAATAAAACTTGCTAAGAAACACCAGGTAAAAATAGGCGCACACCCCTCCTATCCTGATCGCATTAACTTTGGAAGGTTACCAATGGCTATTTCCTTTTCAGTGCTGGAGGAAAGTTTGGTTCAACAAATTTCCTTGGTCAAAGAATTGGCTGCCGCTGAAAATAGGTCATTGCATCATATAAAATTTCATGGCGCTTTGTACCTGTCCAGCCTTACTTCCCAAAAATTAGCCCACCAGTTGGCCCAACTTATAGCTACTCACTATGACGAGGTATTGCTCTATGCTCCATATGGCTCCTGCATGGCTGAGGAAGCGCTCTTACATAATATTCCCATTAAATATGAAGGTTTTGCAGACCGAGCGTATTTGACAGGATCCGAATTGGTTAGCCGAAAGCATCCCGAGGCCTTAATCACCAATTTAGAAATTATAAAACAACAAGTCTTGTCAATGGTGAATTCAGGAAGGATTTTGGCCATCGATAAGAAAGAGTATGCGATCAAAGTAGATACACTCTGTATCCATGGAGATCATCCAAAAGCCCTCGAAATCGCTCAATTACTTGCTCCTCTAATTTGACTTAGGTAATCACGAAAGATGAAATATCCGGTAAAAATCTTCTCCCAAGGACCTAGAATCATTGAGCTAAACTGGCCAGAAATCATTTCTGAGGATGTTTTAATGGAAATTATTGTCCTTAAAAATAGCATTGAAAATCAGTGGCATTTGAACATTACCTCCATCTATCACAGTTATCAGGTGTTGAGTATTCAGCTTAAAGAAGGAGCCCCAACAGCTGAATTCATTGCTTGGGTGAAATCGGAAATTCAACATCCCTTGGAAAGCCACCAATTACCTCAAAGGTGGGTTTGGACCGTTCCGGTTTGCTATGATCCGGAGGTAGCCCCCTCACAAAGCAAGTACCTGGAAGAGAAAAACATGGATTTGGATACCTTGGTTGCGCTTCATACTTCTCAAAGTTTTCTCTTGTACTTCTATGGTTTTTTACCTGGCTTCATGTATTTGGGAGGCTTGCCAGAACCCTTGCATATTAAAAGAAAAAAAATTCCAGACAGAAAAATTTCTCAAGGTAGTGTTGCCATTGGTGGCTCTCAAACAGGCATTTATCCTGTGGACAGTCCTGGAGGTTGGTATGTGGTAGGCAAAACGCCAGTACTAATTTTTGAAAATGGCAAAATTAACCTACCTTTTAATCCTGGAGATAAGATTCAGTTTGCAGCCATTTCTCAACAGCGCTATATGGAGATTCAAGAAGGTAGTATTCATCATTGGGAAAAAGAACCATACTTTGGGTAAGCTAGTTTTTGTTAAAGCGGGATTATTCACCACCATTCAAGACAAGGGCAGATTTGATCTTGTGGACAAGGGAATTCCTTTGTCAGGCCCAATGGATGAAGAAGCTTTTCATCTAGCCAATTTACTTGTCCGAAAAGATCCTGGTGCCGCTTGTCTGGAAATTTATATGGGGAATATCAACCTGTATTTCACCGAAAGTTGCCAAATAGTTTGCACCGGTGCCAATGCAAAAATAGAAGTTGATTCCAAAGTATATGCAACCAATGAGATCATCAATGTGTCGGCCTATTCAAGACTTAACATTTCCCCTTTCAGTCAGGGACAATGGCTCTATATGGCTATAAATGGCACTTTTGCAAGTGAAAAAGTCTTGGGCAGTCAAAGTTTTTATCCTAAAATCACTCCATTGTCAAAATTTTCCAATAGTGATATGCTATTTTATTCCAGTTCACCAAATACTATACCTTCGGACTTTGCTAAAATTAAATCCAAGAATTTGCCTCAAATGGTTTTTATTCCTGCTTATCGAGGCCCTTCTTTCACCTCCCTGAACAAGAAACAACAATTTACCTTGACTAATACCCCATTTACACTGTCCACCATTCAAAATAGAATGGGCATCCATCTGGTTGAAAAACTAAGGCATGAACTTTCTGAGCTTATTTCAAGCCCAGTTTACCCTGGAACGGTTCAATTAACCCATGCCGGAAAAATTATTATCTTAATGAAGGATGCCCAGGTTACAGGAGGGTATCATCGGATTTTGCAATTGTCTGCAAGTGGTATTTCAAGACTATCACAGCTTAGACCATTTTCTAACTTCAAGTTCAAGCTAATAGAATAGTGATTTTTAGCCTTTCTATCTCTTATTTTGGACAATTCGTATTGTAGAGGTCAGAGCTAATATTGTTCGTAGATCCATCCACATAAAATGGCCAAACCAAAGCTGACAAGGGTTCCAATTAAAATGTACTCTGTTAATTTCCTATCTTTTGATTCCTTTAAATCACCAAACCTAAACACTGATTTGGCAGCTACCAGAAAGCCAATGGCTTCCCATTTTCCCGCCACAATAAACACCAATACAAACCAGCGCTCAAGTATACCGATGTATTGCCCTGCTTTTTCTAATGAACCAATTTCATCATCGGCAGCAGGAGTCCATTTAGAAATTACGGTCTTAATGATTATTGATGCAGGCAAGGATAAAAACACCATCAAGGTAACTACCAACCAATGTTTCTCCGATATAGGGTAAATCAAAGCTATAAGCGTCGGATCTAGGATTCCTACCACTACAATCAAAGTAATGATGTGGCCCAACTGGTCAATAAAAAACCAATACCTTTTGGTTTGCTCCTTTTGTGCATAGAGCTTGGTCACATCAATTACCCCATGAACGAGCATGATGGCCACCGCATAGGGCCAAAAGGAAAGTTCTGCAATGAACAACATGGTTAGTGCGCCATGAATCAACAGGTGTACGTACAGCTGGTAAGTCCTAAGCTTCTTTGCTTCTTTTGCGTGCACCCAACGGTTAGGTTGCAGTACAAAATCCCCCAATAAATGGGCTAAAATTAATTTTATTAGTACAATCATGATAAGAATTTTGCTACTCGATTTGGAAAGTAGTCCACCAATGTTTTAATCACTTCAAAATTGGCTCTGGAAAGTCTGGCACTTACGGAATTCTGACTTATACCTTCCATATCCCCTAATTCCGTTTGATTTTTTGTGGGGTACTTGAATGCCAAATAAACCATCTTAGAGGAATTTACGGACCAATCGTCCAATATTGTTAATGCAAGTCTAAGCATCAGGTTTATTTCCTGGTCTAGCTCGTCGAAATCACTCTTGAGCAGCATCCCCTGATGCATTTTTTCAAGGTCTTCAAACACCTCCCCTGAGTAAACATAAGCGGTACCATTGTTTTCTAATAAACGGTCAGCAGTGAAATTTTCCTCACCAATACCCAGCCCCATTCGAATGTCTAAAGGATCCATTGATTTGATGGCTGCCTTGAGCAGAATTGCAGCATTTAGCAACTCACCCGGATTTTTTATCCTCAATTGAAAGCTGTCACCTCTATAAATTTCCCAATCTTTACCTTCATTGCCCCATTCATTCAATTCTTTCTTTAATTCCCGCATCCATTGTGCTGCTGCCACCTTCCTTGAGTTGATCAGGTCCCCTGTAATTATTCCAATCATCAATAACTTGTTTATCTACATTTTAAACGATAATTCAATTTATCTATTTATTGATGGATATTCTAATTTATCAACTAAATAATGGATAAACATCAAATTATGACCATAAATTGATCTGCAACACCCACAATTCCAATCAGGATAAAGCCAATCAAACCAGTAGCAACCAAATAATAAAGCGTAGGGAAAATAGTTTTCCGAAGCACACTCCCTTCTTTACCCAATAAACCTACAGTGGCAGAAGCTGCTACTACATTGTGGATGGCGATCATATTACCTGCCGCAGCACCTACGGCCTGTAGTGCTAAAATCCAGGTAGGAGGCATATCAAGGGTATCCGCAACACCGAATTGAAACAAGCTAAACATCAAATTACTAATGGTATTACTACCCGCTATAAAGGCACCTAACGCTCCTATGGTAGGCGCAAAGAAAGGATAGATCATCCCCACTTTAGCAGCGGTCCACTCCGCCATCAATATAGGCATGGACAACAATCCAGAAGCATTTTCGCCAGAATTTATATAGACCCTGACCATCGCTACAGCAAATAATAGAACTGCCCCGGCTTTAAAGATCATTTGGCTACTCTCGGTAAAAGCCGCCACTACTTCCTTCTTATTCATTCCATGAAGAAAATAAGTAAGCCCACATACGATAAGCAAAAGTGTCCCAGGCAAATACAAAGGAGTACTGGAAGCTGAGACGCTGGTGGCAAAAATCTGACTCAACCCAAAAGAAAAACTAGTAAACCAACCTTTAATAGGCAACTGTGGCAACCTACTTAACACCAGCAAAATCGCCAACAGAAAGTAGGGAAGCCAGGCCAATTTCAATGAAATTTTAGGTTTTGCGGAAGGGATACCTGGCAGGACTTTAGGGCTTTTCAAATTTGCCGCACCTAGCCAGTCTTCAGGCCATTTGCTCGCTTCCTCCATCTCCCAAACAGATTTTGGCACCAAGAAGCCTCTTTTAGCAGCATAAACAACGAGTGACAGCCCTACCAAAGCACCAATTAGCGAGGGAAACTCTGGACCTAAAAACAATCCCGTAATCAAATAGGGAACAGTAAAAGAAAGTCCAGCAAAAATAGCAAAAGGAAAAACTTGAAATCCTTCTTTCCACGACCTGTTTTTGCCGAAGAACCGACAAAGCATCAACACCATTAAAAAAGGCATAAAACTTCCTACTATGGCATGGATAATCGCTGAATTCCCAGTTACTATATTCAAAAGGTCGGTCATGTTCATCCCCATCTGATCCAATCTAGCCGTCAATTCAGGACGCTCCAAACCACCTTTAATCCCCACCAATATGGGTGTCCCTACAGCACCGAAGGTAACCGCTGTACTTTGTACCATCATGCCCAGGACGACGGCTGCCAGGGCAGGAAAACCAAGCGCTACCAATAATGGGGCAACAATAGCAGCAGGAGTACCAAATCCAGCCGCTCCCTCAAGAAAAGACCCAAAGAGCCAGACAATAATAATTACCTGAATTCTTCGGTCTTTACTGATGCCATAAAAGCCATCCCGAATACGGTCTACGGCTCCAGAAAATTTGAGGAAATTAAGCAATAGAATGGCCCCAAAAACAATGTATAGAATATCAAAAGTGATAAACAAACTTTGAATGGAGGAAGCCAAAATGGTAACATAAGACATGTCCCAAAAGACAAACGCCAGAAATGCCGTAAGCAAGAAAGTCGCAGGCATGGTGAACTTTGCAGCTATACGAAAACCTACTAACATAATAGATGCTACCAGAATTGGAAAAGCAGCAAGAAAAAACAAAAGATTCTGTGACATTTTCAGGAGCTATTGTGAAGGATTAAGCAATCAGCATCATAGGGTAAAATCAAGGTTTTCAGTCACCCGCTCCCCTTTTTCATTCAAGAGTTTAATGTAAAGATCGATCCTTTTATCAGCTATTTTTAAATCCAAATTATTAAGATTGATATTCAACAAGTCTATAAACCAAGGGATCTTCTTTTCCTCTCCAACATATTTTTTAACAATGGATTTGGCGATGGGAAGCGTGGTCACTTTAGAGGCATCATGTACATCTTTACTACTGGCTTTCAGCAGTTTGTCATATTCTTCTTCAAGCAATCTATCAAACAACTGCTGAGTAAAAATAGCCCCTTCTTCTACACCAGATTCGGCATCTGCTGAAGTAATCTCGGCATGTTTGTGCAGCCACTCCCAAAGAATACTTAGCCGAATTTCGCCCGTTGCCATGTCTTCCATTAAATAGAGTACATTCTCATCTCCAAAAAAATCAGCAGGCTTTAAGGCAGCCGCCTGCATGCCTTGCCCAAAGGCATTGCCGTATTGTAGCCCTACACTTAATAAATTTCTTGCACCTCGGATGGTTCTGGGGGCTGGTTCAAGATAAATCAGTCCATCGGCATCTTCTTGAGTATAGCTTAGCCTTTCAAAAGCCCTACCCATCTGATTGGCTTCATTCTTTTTTTCCCAAACCGGACGCACGATATGAACCATTTTCCAATGGGCCACCCACTTTCCACTGGCTCCCTCCTGAAGTTCTCTCTCTGCTCCTGCCAAGGCTTTCTCCATACTTGAGTTAACTCCTTCTGTTGATCCAACGGGGATATTTGGCTCCATACCTCCTTGCCAGAGTGCAAAGTTGCCATTCATATCTGGCGTATTCACAGCCCTTCTTACCCTGTCTTCATAATTCCGCATGTAGCCATAGGTCATGCCAATTGATTCAATATTTGGATTAATGAAAGATTGGTCCCAGGCCATGGCATCGGAGACACTATTGATATAATCCCAGCGACCTGTATTATAACCTACAAAATGTTTCCCTAAGGCAGCCCTAATTTCCATTAGCTGATAAGTGGCTTCTAGTTGCTCCACCAATACATACACTTTCACAGTTCCCTCTTCGAGCTCCAAGTGGCTTTCCACAGCACTGATCATTCTATTCCATAAAGCAGCTTCCTCTGCAGTTTGAATTTTAGGCAAGTAGAGCACAATAGATGATCCCGCTGAAATTAAAGCATCTGCATTATTCACCACATAAAGTACCAAGTCAGCAATGGACGCAGAAAAGGAAGCATCATCACTAAGGCGAATATGCCTATCATCCAGGTGAAGCCCCCTGGCTCTGAAAATCTTAGTTGTAAAATTTAACTGTGTCCTCCAATCCTGAATTTTATCCTGTCCGAAAAATGTTTTGCTCCAATTGTTCATCTGCGTAGCCACTTCTTCGGCAACAGATAAAAATACGGGTGATTTGTGCAAAGCCAGTTTGAGATTGCGCTGATTGTCTAGTGACATGGTGGAAACCTGTCCCAAAGCATCTTCACCATCAAACATCCACCCATCTGCACCAGAAAGCAAAGCATAAGCGACATTTCGAATACTACTTTCCAGACTGGCATTTGGCTTTGCGCCAGGACCTGTACCCTGAATCCACTGTCTTTGAAGATCTGAAGGAATTTCAGCCCCCTCAAAATTGCCTTCCCTGGCATCACTTACTTTAATATTCGTTCCAGGGATATTGGTTTCTGGATTTAAAAATGTTATTCTACTTTCATTTTGACTCCGTTCTTTTCTTCTACGAAGCCTTATATTCATCAACTTTTTAACTTCTTCATTAAATGGAGCCATGTAGGCCAATGCCTCTAGGACTCCTGAGGAATAAACGTCCTCATAAACTTCTGTCAAATTATCCCTGATTATGATTGCGGAATTATTCATTGCTTAAATTTAATATTGTTTATAAAATATAAGAATCCGTTAATGCTTCATTCTTCTACCCAAACCAAATTGATCACCCTTTGCTACTATTTTACCATCTTGAAAGTGCAATTCGATCATTTTTTCACTTGCCACAAAATTGTTATGCTCGTCCTGAAGTAGGTGTATTATTTTTCTGGTATTAATGTCAATCACCTCTCCACTGGAAGGATATGCATAGTTACCATCCAGGCTAAAGGTAATCCATCCTGGCATGTCCTGCAATGGAATAGTGGTGAGTTGTTGATAAGGAGCTGTGGCTTCAAATAGGTGCAGGCGCATGTTATGGCCATCACTGATCCAAATTTCCTTTTCGTCAGGAGTTAGCCCAATCCCGTGGCTTGGGTTGCCATGTCTTCTCACCGGACCTTTGTCCCAACCTTCAACTTGTATGCTCGCGAGCACTTTACCGGTTTGTAAATCTCCAACCTCAAATCCCAGCAGTTCATTGACATTCACAAACACAAGACTCTCCTGACTGTTTATGGTAAAGGGTCTAATTCCATGAGAAAAAGGACCGATTTTCTCAACTAGGGTATGTCCTTTTGTTTCTGCTACATGTAGATAAGGGGAACTGATATCAGCCATATAGGCAAAATCTCCAGAAGGGCCATATATGGTATTGTGCGCTCGGTCGTAAACCTTTATTTTGGTAATGATTTCTCCAGTATCACAATTTACGACATTCCAAAAATCCTTTTCAAGGGAAGGCAGGTACATGGTCATCCCATCTGGGGAAATGGACATCCTGTCAGCGCCTCCATCAAATGCCTTCTCCCAAATAATTTTCTCTGAGGTTAAATCCATTCGTTGAAGTCCTTCAAGGGTACTGATATAGACGCTGTTCAATGGGATACTCACTGCTATTCCTTTTATGTTTGAAGGCGTACCGTCTTTTTTTAAACCCTGTAAAGGAATCCTTTTCACAAATTCATGCCCCTTGTCTATGTCAAAAACCAACAAACCATGGCCCCCATAACCTAAGTAATTTCGGATACCCGGAACAGCTACATACAAATACCGGTGTGTCAGCACCTCTTCACTAAGTGAATCGGCTTCCGTGGCAAATAAATAGGGTTGGTTGTAAAAGGAAATACTAAGATAAAAGGCAAGAAAAATAAAGCAATAGGATTTATACCAAGTCATGCGCTTTTAGGTTTTTGGGTTAATTTAACTGAGGCAAGTAAAGCTTTCACGCGAAAATGGCAAATGGAATCTAAACCACTATTTTTCTAAACAGGCCCATTACTAGTGATTCTTATGTGCATTTCAGTTATCAATATCCAAGATAAAAAAATTGCGCAAGGATGTATAATAAAATTCAAATTCTAAGAAATTGTTTTGCTTTAACAGGAATAGTAAAAACCCATTTAGGGTTTAGAATAGCTGAACGATGAGCTATGGTATAAAAAAACCACGGGCAAAAAACCCGTGGTCAATATTTAAAAGCTATAGGTTCAAAATTTTCCTTTTTTAAAACCTTGGCAACCAAGTTAAGCCGGATTTCCCAGGTTTAAATTTTTCATAGCTTCCTCATTAGAGAAAGGTTGATTTCTCAACCGTCGACCTGAAGCTTTATAGATGGCATTGGCGATTGCGCCACCTGTGGGAGGTAAGGCTGGCTCTCCCAATCCGGTAGGATCAATTCCATTGTCGATGAAATGGGTTTCGATCTCAGGTATTTCCTTCATCCTTATCAATCGATAGGTGTCAAAATTCTTTTGATCAGCTATTCCATCCGTAAAGGTTAAATTAGCAAACATGGCATGTCCCATGCCGTCTAACATCCCACCCCTTACTTGCTGATCAGCTCCAGTAGGGTTGATTACGATCCCACAATCTGTTATTGCATATATCTTATCCAAAATTGCTTTGCCATCCACTATTCTCGCCTCAGCTACTTGCGCTACATAAGACCTGTGGGAGAAATACACGCTAAATCCCTGAGAAACGCCTTGTTTTTTGCCCCAACCTGACTTTTCAACAGCAGTAGTAATCACTCCTCTCATTCGGTCAATATCGTAGTGGATTTCTCCAACGGGTTTGGCTTTGGCCTTGTCCAGAAGTTCCAATCTGAAGGCTACCGGATCCTTGCCCATCGCTTCAGCAACTTCATCCAGGAAGGATTGCTCCGCAAAAGCTAGAAAATTGGTGATTGGCGCACGCCAGGCATTAGTGGTAATTGGAGAATCAAATGCCATTGACTTTATCTCCAAATTTTCTATGGCACCGGCAGGGAAATTATTCTCCCTGGTAGAATTACCAGAATTCATACCGACACCAGTCAGTTTATAGCCAATTAATTCATCCTTGCTATTTAAAGCAGCTTCAAACCTATATTTAACAGCAGGCCTATATGCCCCGCCAGTAATGTCATCTTCCCTTGACCATGTTAATTTAACAGGGGCTTTAAGCATTTTTGACAATTCTACTGCTTCTTCAACGAAATCAGCCCTAAGTCGCCTTCCAAAACCACCACCAAGCCTCGTCAACTCCACACTCACCTTTTCCGGTGCTATACCACAAATCTCTGCTGCAGCACTTCTTGCCCTGTCTGGTGTTTGCGTAGGACCAATCAACTCTACACTGTCTTCCTTCACGTTAGCAAAGAAATTCATAGGTTCCATTGGGCTATGGGATAAAAAAGGACATTGGTATTCACTTTTAATAATTCTTGCTGCGTTTTTAAATGCTGTATTTACGTCTCCATCTTTTCTTTTTACTTCCGCAGCACCTGAATTAAGCATTTCATCAAATTTATTATTGTGAAAGGCGGTAGATTCTAACGCTTTGTCTATAGGCTCGTAAGCTATTTTAAGTAATTTTCTTGCTTTCATCAAAGGCCAGGTACCCGTTCCTACAACAGCTACATTGTCCTTAAAAGTAACTACCTCTTTGACCCCATTTACCTTTTTGGCTTCATCCGCATCTACACTTTTCAACTTCATTCCAAAAGGAGGCCTTTGGATCATGGCGTGAAGCATATTGTCTCGGTATACATCCAATCCATAAAGAGGCTGCCCCGTAAACATGGCAGCATTGTCTACGTTTTTTACAGCAGTACCAATAATTTTAAAATCTTTTACGTTTTTTAATTCCACCTCTTCAGGTACAGTCAAAGTTGCAGCTTCATTGGCAAGTTCTCCATAATTCAGTTTTTTCGATCCATGAATTACATTGCCTTTATCCGTTTTTAATTCGCTAATAGGTACATTTAGTCGCTTGGCTGCAGCCGCCATTAGCATTTGCCTTGCCGTTGCTCCTGCCTGTCTTAATCGTTGCCAGGAATGTGGCATAGCTCCGGAGCCTCCAGTAACCTGCCTATCGTATTTTTCAGTATCTAAAAAGGCTTGTTGAACCCTTACATTCGCCCAATCAACATCCAATTCCTCAGCTACAATCATTGGAAATGAAGTCTTAATGTTTTGCCCCAATTCAGGATTTGGAGAAAAAATTACCACGTGATTGGATGGGGAAATGGATAGAAAGCTATTATAATTAATCGCTTCATCATAAATCTCCTGATCGCTTATGACGTTCATTTTGGGGGAGTCACAAGCCGACCAATTGAAGCCTATCAATAAACCACCGCCAGCAGTTGCTGCAATTTTCAAGAATTCCCTTCTATTCGATTTTAGTCCTTTGTTCATGGTTATTTGATTTTAGCTGAGGCCAACAAAACTGCTTCTTTGATTCGGTGGTAGGTACCACATCGGCATAAATTAGCATTCATTCCATCAATCACTTCCTCCTCTGAAGGTGAAGGATTTTTCTTCAACATTGCTGCCGCTGTCATTATCTGACCAGCCTGACAATAGCCGCATTGGGCTACATCTACTTCTTTCCAGGCTTCTTGCACAGGATGGTCGCCATTGGCTGAAAGTCCTTCAATGGTTGTAATTTTGGCATCTCCAATAGATGAAACAGGCAGACCACAGGACCTTACAGCCTCATCATTTAAATGTACAGTGCAGGCTCCACACTGAGAAATGCCGCAGGAATATTTTGTTCCAATTAAACCCAGGTTGTCACGAAGTACCCATAAAAGAGGGGTATCCGAATCCACATCCACTTCAAAATTCTTATTGTTGACTTTAAGTTTGTAGTTAGCCATTTTTTAATTTCTTTTTTAAACCTAATATAAAAAATAAACCTATACCAATGATTTCTTCTCGTTTCTCTACTTTATCGAATGAAAAGTATGCTACACTTTTGTTCCAATTGACTAATATACTAGAATTAATTTATAGGAATATACTTTAACCTTATAAGGTTCAGCACAGCCTTATACTATCCTAAATTATTTCAAATAGACAAACGATACAATACCAAAATAATTCTAATGAATTCTTTTGTACACCCAATTATCACCATCAAAATATGATGTTTATTCTTTTGATATTGAAAAATAATTAATTAAATTTTGAGGTACAAAGAATCAACACAATATTTTATCCTTCAGTAATAAAACACAAGTAAAATGAATAGAATACCAGGCCTACTGGTTTTGGCTGTATTAATTTTGGCTGCCCTATTCCTATATTCCAATCCTGAAGTATTGGAAAAAATTTGGCTATGGATGATAGGCTTTATTGGTTACCTGGCTATCTTATTTAGAAAAGGGTATGAAAAAATAAAAGACTTGTTTACTTCTAATCAAGCTATCAAGGAACAAAAAAATACCGCTTTCATTCAGAGACCAAGCAATGATAAAATTAAAGAGGACATTAAGCCTGATATTAAAAAAGCTGTAACCTTATTAGAAAGTCAAGAAGTAAATTCTCTCCCTCATTCATTGATTACTATTCTTAGATATGTAGATGATGGAAATACTACTTTGGGACTAATGTTCATTGACAAGGCTTTTTTCGCTTATACGCTTGAAGACACACACAACAATGAAAAAATCCCTGGTGGCACAAGGATTCCAGAAGGACATTACCAACTAGGCATCAATCCCAATTTAAGTCCATTGACACAAAGGTATAGAAATAGGTTTGATTGGTTTCGAAACCATATCGAAATAAAAGGGATACCGAATTATGACTTGGTTTACATACATATCGGTAACAGTCACAAGGACACTAAGGGCTGTATTTTAATCGCTGATGGGGTAAATGCGAGTCAACCTGAAAAAATGATCCTTCAATCACAAAGAGCATTTGAGAGGTTTTATAAAAATATATTTCCGAAAATCGATCAAAATGAGCCGATGGCTATAAATATCCTAAATGAGGAATGGTTTGAAAAGATTTCCAACACTCCCCAATTAGAAAATGCCTAATAATAGTTAAATCATAATTGAAAGACCACAGACCGAAAAACTACATGGAAAATGCCACTTCAACCCCTGAAAATCAGGATAAAAAGCCATCATTAATATCGGAACGCAATTATATTTTCATTCACATTGCAGCGATAGTAATGATAATGCTTGCCACACTTATATTTATAGTGCCAGGCATGGAAACAACCAACCATACATTTGCCAATGGATTCGTTGTCATTGTTGCCTTGAGCTTTATCTATGGACTAATAGCAAGACATATAAGTCCTAAAGTAAAAGACAGGAACCCTAACTTTAATCCTTACCATACCTTTTTCTTCCGTGGAACGGTAATCTTATCCATAATCCTGGTCATTTTCGCTGTATTAGGAGCGCTGTTCGTTTATGTAGAACATGACAACCTTTTTCAGGCAGTAGGCCTAGCCACCACGGTTATATGGATCGCATTGTTCTTAATTTACTTTATGTGGTCAGTATACCATTACAATATTAACTACGGACTTACAGATCAAGATTGGCAGCGGATTTATGATTTCAGGGACATGCACAGCAAAGGCATACCTGTCAAACCCTCCGATTTGGAAATGCCGGAATACAATCCTTATAAGAGTCAAACTTTTGGTCTCCCTCCAGGGACAGTGAGAGGGATGATTGCTTTTACGCTTTTGATGGGGGGCATGTCGCTTCTGATTGTCAGCTTTGGCACTCAGTATTCAGGAGTGGACGCTGCATTATTGAGTCAGCAGTTTGAGTTTTTTGAGACGGCATTTTTAATGATGATTGCTTTTTACTTTGGCGATAAGTCTTTGAAATACTTGAGAGAGAGGTGGACACCAAAGCAAGTAATAAATCAGGATGGAACCAAAGCCCAAGGCTCTAATGGAGCCTCTCTTTCATCGGCTCAAATGGATATTCCCTCCAGGCCTATGGACAATATGGAAATTGACAACGCCTATTTTGAGGAGGAAGACAGGAAATTTTCTATTGAAAATGGGTTGGAAATAGAAGGTGCCCCACCGGCTACACAACAAAGGTCTATTCTTTCAACTTCTTTTGAAAGCCAACCTGAGATAAGTTTGCATAGGGAGGAGTATGTTCAGATAAAGGACAATACGAATGACAAATTGCTTAGTGATATGGACATCAGAATAGCCTTGGATGAATTGGAGGAGAAGGACAATATCAAGATAAGTTTACCTGTCATAAAGGCGATTGTAAAAGTAGAGTCTGCTGGGCGTGGTCACCTAAGTGATGGAAGGGCAAAAATTTTATTTGAGGGCCATAAATTCTGGTACTGGCTAAAAAAATTCAATAAAGACCCTAAAGCTTTGAGTGTAGGCAATGAGGACATCATTTATGAAAAATGGACGAGAACGCATTACCGAGTGGGCATAAAAGAATATGATCGTTTAGAAAAAGCAAGAAAAATTGATCCCAAAGCGGCGATCTATGCCACTTCTTGGGGATTGTTTCAAATCTTAGGTGAAAACCTTGAACATAATATTAAATCCCGTAATTATCAAAGCGTGGAAGTGTTTGAATCCCGGCAACATGAATCAGAATATTTCCATTTCCTTGACTTTCTTGCCTTTATAAAAATCAAAAAAGTTAGAGGTAAAACATTGATAAACTACATTTCCGAGGAAAATGAAGGAAACTATGATTGGGAATCATTCGCCTATGGATACAATGGAAGTGGCTATAAGGTCAATAAATATCACATTAAAATGAAACACTTTTATGAGCAATTCAAAAAAGAGCAAACATGGACAGCTTAAAAAAGCATTTGCTATACATGGTAGCCTCTGTCCTCATTGTCTTTGCAGCATCAGGTTGTAAGGAAGAACAAAGAGGATTGGTCATTGGGAAAATCCAACAAGCCAGTGATCTGGTAGTGACAGAATTTGTAGTAGACAAAGTAGTTTTCGGAAGAAAAGAAAAAAACATATTCTTTGTACCTATTAATGAAGCTTCCTTTTTAGCTTATTCAAGGGCTAAGATTAAAACAGGTATCAATCTTGAACGGATAAGAGAGGAAGATATACTAATAGAAGGAAATAAAATCACCCTTCATTTACCAACGATTGAAGTAATCAATTTCTCCTATCCACCGGAAGATTTCGTGGAAGACTCGTTGGTATCAAACCCTAAGCGATTCTTAAATTCAATCAATCTAGAGGATCAGGAGACCTTTTTCAGATTAGCTGAGATGGACATTCGGGCCCAACTCCCCTACATGGGTCTCGTAGAAACCAGTCAAAATCATGCTAGAAAATTGATGTTCACTCTATTGAAGAGTTTTGACTTTGATGAGATTTTCATTCACTTTAAAAGTGATTCATTGAAAATAAGACAAATACAACTACCTGATAATATTATAAACCCATGATACGTCAAATCCTTGGTAGTGCTCGCCTTATACTACAAATTCTGTTAGTAGTTGCCGCTGTGGTTTTGATCTATATGTGGAATCCGATGAATGTATTTGGGGGAAAGGCTATTTTAAAACCTACTGCGAATATGGTTTCAGAAATTAGAGAAATTGGGCAAATGATAACAGCCGAATATTACGGTGAAGTTTTGACATCAATTGACGAGGTGCAAATTGACTTTCAAAAAGAACCTGAAATTGCCCAACTGGCAGAGGCAACCTACGACATAATAGTCGAGGAAATAACAAACCTGAAAAATTTCCACCAGCTTACTGTAGAACAGCGACTAGCGATTGGTGACCCAGAAAAACAGCTCAAAAGACGTGACCGAAACAAAATATTAGTAGACAAGGTTGGGAGCAACAATATTCTGGAAAAACTCAACTATCTAGGTGAATGGGAACAAACCAGCCGGTTGATCTTCTTTGAAGAAATCATGACTTTTTTTTACTTGAAACAAAACGATAAATCAAATTCAATTACAGATCCATTAAGGGAAAATAGGCTTCGGAAAACTTTAAAAGAAATGTACGATGCTGAAGGGAACAATTTTTGGAATTCAGCAACCTTTACTTCTGACTACTATGCAAGCAAGTTATCAGATAGGCCACGCAGTGAAGCTAAAAAAAGCTTGGCAATGATAGGTAGGGGCACTGTAAAGGCTGGTTTTGATTTCGAAGAATTGCAAAGCCATATGTATTACCTGAATGAAGAAGTGGGTGAATTACATATTTTCGGCCTTGCCCCTAAAATACTTAATGCAGATATCAACCCCTGGTTTATTCCTGAGAAAGGAATACCTGGATTTGATTTGTTGAGCTACAATGGAAAGGTGGATTTTAAGGACAGTAAAAAGGTCAAAATCTATGCTGTCCAGAAACTTAAAACAAATGCGCGAAAGGCAGGGATAATCGAACAAGCCGAATTAAACGGAGGTCAAACCATCGGTCGACTTATCAATTTACTTACTGAGGTGGAGGTAAAAAAAGTCTTTTTCCACCATGATGAACTTATTGATTTGACCAAAGAGATTCAGGAAGATCGATTTATAAGTTACGAGGAAGCCACATTATTCGAAAATCACTTACAATCCGAATTAGTGAAGATCGATTCCCTAAAAGAAGCTACAACCGACCGCTATAACAACCGGAAACTTGCAGATACAAAGTGGAACACCATGGTGCAAATGCTCAAACAATTGCAAACTTATGAGTTTGAATCCCAGATTCCTCCTTATAACTATTTCTCCACCTTATGGTATAAAATTAACAAAGATGGATTAGTTGACCAGGAGGAATGGTCAATAATCCAAAGAGAAAACAGTTCTAAAACACCGCAAAAGCAACTTTATGAAAAACTTTGGATAGCGGATGATTCATTACTCCTAAAATCTCAATTCAATGAAGGTATTTTTCAGATCTTAAAGGATTCAATACCTATTGGAAAATACGTTCCTGATACTTTATCCCTTAAAAAATGGATTGCATTAACTACTTTAGATACCAATTCCATATTCAAAGAGATAACATTTCTTCCAGATAGCACGGTTTCTTATTATCAATTTGAAAAAGATAATAAAAGAAAAGACAGCCTTTTACACTTAATTGGTTTGGAGAAATACCAACCTAAAGCATGGGAGGATTGGATCACAAATAAAGAAAACATCCAAAAAATCAACAAGTTGGATACTGTACATGGGCTAAATCCTAAATTTTCTGAGTTTTGGTTGGTTAACAAAGAGGTACCCGATCAGCTTATTCAAATAAATATTCCATTGGATAAATTGACCTATCCCTTACTATTAAATATGAGTGGAAAGGACAATTACAATACAAGCATAAATATTGGCAATCATGTCATCATAAAATCCTCAATTAATTTCAAGTCAGACATTGAAAACCCCAATGCTAGTTCATCTACCGGATTGTCTCAAAAACAACTGGAGGGACTTGAAGCGCATTTAATTAAACTGTATACAGAATACGATGCCTACCATAACCGAGACTTTCTAACAAAGGCCAATCGATGGTTTACCAGCAAGATGGAAAGTAAAGCTGGAATATTGGAAAAATTTAGAGAATAGCTTATTCATTCATCAATCTCTTTGAATAGCCCAATTTAAACTCGAAACTCACCACGATAAATATTGCCATAAAAAAACATTCCATATGGCAGTTATAATGCTTTAACCCAGAAATGTTACAGGATTTGTAAAGCCTGTGTTTAACAAAAATGCTATAATCGTAAAAAAATCAGGCTGTTTGGAGATTTTAGCATCCCTATCGTGATTTCTCCAAACAGCAACAAAGTGGCTGATTTTATCTTCAGAGGCGGATCTCTACGCAATAGGTTGACTTTTGCCTATTTCGGGTCCAACCACTAAATGGAATTTTATTACTGATTATAGCGTTATAGGCACACTAAAAACTGGTTATAAGCTAATTATGACCTAAGGTTTAAAGTAGGTTTCAAAAACATTCCCTGCAAAAAACTTCCCAAATGCCCCTATGGCTTTCCTTCCTTCTTCATTGTTTTTGGGATGTAAGGATTTAACGGTTCTTAATTGCTTGAGCAAATCCGAGACCTTTATTACCAATTTACCTTTGCCCACAATTTTACCACCTGCTGTATTTCCTTCATATAAAGTTATAAAAAGTGTGGTGGTATCCTTCCATGCATCCACAACATTGTTATTGTAAATGTCTTTAAACCCTTCGAAAAAGTAGTTTTCGCCTGAAGGACTAATTAAGGCCGCATTATAGTTCATGCGTTTTCTTTCCTTATCCCCCACATCCTGGATAAACAAATTGAAAATACCATTGTAAGCCGAAAGAGGCTCTTTACTAATCGCTGGGGCAATCATATTTCCAATCATTCTTCCAGCATGATTCTCATCTGCCACAAAGGCATCAATGTCTTCTGCTTGTATGGTCAGCGTAAACTCAAAAGTATTGTTATCTATCTTTCCTTTTGCAAAGCCTTTTTCAAAATCTTCTGTTTCTCCTAAGCCTATAAAACCTTTCATGGTTTCGGTAAATTGTACTCCTGTACCCGATGTTTGTTCGCCCTCTAAATTGGAGGGAACAGCGAAGTCATAATTCAATTCATATCCCTTCTCTTCTGCTATTAGTTTGCAACTTCTTTCTGCCAAGGCACTAATAGTTAAAAGTGGGTTGGTCCCTACTGGTCTAGGAATAATTGCGCCATCCAGCACGTATAAACCTTCATGTAGATCAGTGCCATTATCAGAAGCAAAGACTTGTCCTTTGTGATTTACAACTCCTGTTTCTGCACTATCTCCCATGCCACAACCACCCAAAGGGTGTACAGTCACCAGGTCGTAGTTCATCAGATTGTTCCAAGTCGGATTGGGTATTTTTGTCCCTCCAAGTGCTTGGGTAGCACTAAACATTTCTCCATTGACTTTATTGAAAATCTCCTGCTTGCCTACTCCCTCCCAATTAAGTGTTAACTTGCCTTCGTCATCCATTTTCATGGTCCCATTTCCATCGTCATGGGTCATGACCAGGTAGATTTGCGTATGAGCTACTGCTCCATGAAAAGCTCCCAAGAATAGACTTCTAAATTCTCTAAATTTCTCCTTAAAATAGTCCTTAAAGCCTCTGTCAGTATCTTTTCCTGCTAATCTCGAAAAAGCAATCAAAGCATTGGGCATTATGCTCCTAATCGGACCGGGAATAGTCCCCTCTTCAAGGGTCATCCCATCCTCCAGATTATCTCGTTCCCTAAGGTCTATTACACTGGTAATACAAGGTCCGACATTGGCAATTTGGTCTGTGCCTTTGCTACCTAAACCAATACCGTTGATTCTTTCGTCATTGTTATAGCCAAAGCCAAGAACATCCCCATTGCCTGTAAACCTCATACCCAACCTATTGGAAACTTTGAGCCCCATTTTCGCTGACCTAAACAAAATTTCCGTTGAACCCAAAGAACCAGCGCTAAGTATTACATTTTTGGCTTTGATAAACAGAAGAGGTGCATCGAAATTGTCCCTACCAATGCCAATCGGATGATAATATACCTGCCAATGTGATTGGGCCTTTTTTACATACCTGACATTAATGGAGGTGAAAATATCAGCTCCGTGATTGTATGCATCTGGCAAATAATTCATTGCCGTGGTGTTTTTAGCTCCTATATTACATCCTGTTACACAATCCCCACAATTGGTACACTTTGGCTGCTTTACACCAACATGGTTGGTTTTCGTTTCAAAATTGACGTTTATATCCAAAAGCCGAAAGGGAGAAGACATATAAGCAGCGGACTTACGCATGGCTTCTGTCTTTTTAAGAACTGGATAGCCATTTTTATTCTCTGGATAGGGATTAGGTTTAAGCATTCCCTTGGCCCTACTCACCCCTTCTTCAAATGATGCCAGGTCTTGCCTTATTGCTTCAGGCCACATTTTATCTTGCATCACCCTGTCTTCTGGCTCAATGGAGACATTGGCGTTTACCAAAGAAGTTCCTCCAAGACCACATCCTTTAAAAACATTGATGCCATTGCCCATGGTAAATTCATACAGTCCATTTTTTTCAAGACTTGTGGATTTACCCTTTATAAAATTCATTTCTTTCGATGCATTGAAAAGGGTATCCGGAAATTCACCGGGCAAAAATTCCTTGCCCTTTTCAAAAAGACAAACAGCTTGTCCTGATCGAGCCATCCTTGATGCTGAAATACTTCCTCCATACCCTGAACCGATGATTACATAATCATATTCAGGCTGTATGCTTGCAAGGGGTTTAGCTAATTTTTTCATTTTTTATAAATATAGGGTCCTCTATCAATTCATAATTTATGGGTTCTCCTTCAAAGCGTGGATCTTCAACGGTGCCAACTTGCTTCCAATTGCTCACCACTTTTTTTACTCCTATCGGGTATATGGTTAGCCCCTCCTTATCAATTGAAATTCTCAAAAAGTTTTTATACCCTTCCCAACGGTAAGAAGAAGATGCTTCCGTTATGTGATTCTTCAATAGAACGACACTTATGGTCAAGTAAAGACCAAAGAAGAAACAACTGATTAAACCCCCAAAAAGAATCATTTCAGCACTGTAGAGCAATATGGTTATCCCTTTATCAACGTCCATTCCCCAAACATTAAGGTTCAGGTAAGAAAAAAGCCATAGAAGGAAATAAAAATTGACTAAATGTAAAAGGCCATGAATGACTCCTGCTATGTAGTTTAGGTTCTTTTTACCCGAACTGGTATCTGTAAACATCACAATACCCACAAATAACAAAAGATTGAGAAAAAGCGCAGTGGGAAAGTGGAGTAATGTATCAGTTATGGAATAGAATATCTCTGGAAACTCATTGTTAAACAGATTGTAGCCGGACAGGTTTTCCATCAATGTCGTACCATTTATCATCTTCGTTTGAAGAATGTAGGAGGTGAAAACATTGTAAATACCGAAAAAAAGCAGCATTGTACGGCTAAAAAATGGAAAGGCTAGATTTAATAAGCTAAGTTTTACTGAGCTTGATTTTGGTGGAAAGGTCTTTTCCAGTTTAGCCTTTCTGTTGTGAATGGCATTTATTTCATTTTTTAATGTATGGGTAGGATGCATGAAGGCACCTCCTCCTCCTGCGGTTATCAATTGGCAGGGTTTAGCATCATCCTTTACAGTTTCGTACCTGGCATAATGGTGCAAATCCCCTGTTAAAATGACTTCTATATTTATATTCTTATTTTTCTCTTCGTAGGCTTTATCCCCTCGTCCTAAGAGAACCTTATCTATAAAGAACTGTAGTCGATCAAAGGAACCATTTTCCAGGTCAAATGATTTGTAAACCCAAGATGGCTCTGAGGTACACAATATTAACTTACTATTGGAGTTAAAATGTGCTCTTGCCATTTCTTTAAAATAGCAAATTTGAGGGAAATCAATGTCTGCATTCAATTGAATATCAATCGCTATAATCCAATAGTCATAAGGTAATTTGAGTGCAAAATAGCTTCGATTTTGTTGGGTTTTCCAATTACCAAGGGAACGCTTTTGGGTAAATAGCCTTAAAAAATTTGTCAATCCATCATACCAATCATGGTTGCCAGGAATAGCAAAAACATCAGGCCTATCGATATCTGATTTGTCTTTTGGAAAAGCAGCTGTATAGGGACCTCTTAGCCTATTGTCATATTCAATATTTTCCGGAGTGGGATAAACTTCATCGCCTCCCATAACTAAAATATCGCCCCTTTTGAGAATTTTCCCCCTCAAAGCTAAGCTTTCTCTGCCCAATAAATGGGCAAGCGTAAATGTGGGATTAAAACCATCACCTAAATCGGATATATAGTCAAACCATAATTCCTCTTTCTGAGAATAATCAAAGGGGTTGGTTTCCTGATCTAAGGCGGCTTGCAGCTCTCTTCTATCTGCAAAATTACCGAAAACAGAGGACAACACAGTTTTGACACTTGTGAAAGCCAACTGTTTGGGGTCATACCAATTGACCATTGGTTTTCTCTCAAACTTCATTTTGTAAAATATTTTTTATCATTCCAAATTTAAATCCAATGCCACCATTAGAACCGTTCTTCTTTTTGGCCAAACTTAGACCTACAGCCTTTATCCGTGTTATAAAAGATTGATAGAGCTTTCCTTCCATAAAAATACTATCAGGTGCTACATGACTTGAATAAATCTTAACATCAACTGATTTGAAAGCAAGTCCCATTAACCAGTTCCAAGGGCTTGAGCAGCGCAACTCCGCCTTAAGCAAATGGGCTTTTTCTTCGTAGTTGACATTGGTCTCGATCTCTATCAAGGTTTCACTAGAACCTTTTCCATAGACTGTAACTTTGGTAAGCCCACCAATTATTTCTTGATCAATAGCTTTTATATAGATACTGGAAAAAGCTTCAATGCTTTCCACTTCATTCACGATGGTTTTACGCAGGAAAATATAGAGATCTACCTGGTGTTTTTTATCCTTTATTTCAAGCTTTCCTGAGAATTTCATGGGTAGACACAAGTAATCACCAGAGTTCTTCGTCTGCGTAGCCCTGAAATCAAGGGAATCCCCATATTCAGGTTTCTCCCTAAGGTAATTTTTGGTATCCTGATACCCCATATTAATTAAGGACCTTGCGGTTATCTTTTTAAGGAACAATTCAGGGTCAAGCGGTAAGGGAAGTTTTGGTTTCACAATGAAAACTTGAATTGGCCTGGTTTGGCCAAACGGAGAATTCCCAAGTTCGATTAGCTTATTTATCCATTTAATTTGTTCAAACTCTTCAAATAAGGCACCGTTAGCACTCATTTCTATAGAATGCACATATTGATTGAGAGAGCCAGGCAAATAGGCAGGATAATTGCCAATTCCCCAGATCAGCCATATGTCCTCTGCCCCCCTTTTGACTGCCTCCATTAAGTTAGCATCCTTTATCCACACGGCATCGATAAACCAATCATTCTTAATTTTCAGGGCTGGCATTAGGATAGGTAAGGAAACGCCAGCCAACAAATGGTTTTCTTCTAGTTGATCTGTTGAGATGGTATCGACAGTCTTTTTAGTGAAATTACAAACTGAAAAAGTAACAGGTAAATTGAGTTCTTTGATCTTTGAAGCACTAACCTCAAAATGTGGTAAAATCTTGTCCCTAATCCCATCAGCATCACCCAAAGCTCTGAGTTTCCACGGAGTAAAGTATTCTTTAAGGCTAATTAATGAAGTAAAATGATTGAAGTTTAGTGACTTCCATTTATTTATAATTTTATTCACAGAATGACCAGTAGCCAACATTGCAGCATTAAAAATACCGCCGGAAGCGCCGTCTGCATGAGAAAAGACGAGCTTTTCTTCCTCCAACGCTTTCATAACACCAGCCTGATAGGCAACACGCATCCCCCCTCCAGCCAATATTAATGTTCGTTTCGGATCTTTGTCATTTTGTTGGTTAATAATTAACATCCTAATTGTTACGTTAAATTTTGAACCCTTTTTTATTTCTGTTTTGAATTAACAGATCGCATACTTCAATAAAAAGAGCTTTTAAGTAGTGGAGGCGTTGAGCACCCTCAAATAAACGATGAAAACCACTCCTGAGAAAAGATCAAATATGGCTACAGACATGGCTAAAATAGAAAACAATCCATTGAACACGCCAATACTTACCGCTATAAATGCCCCAAATTTCTGTAGAGCTGCCCATAAAACAACTTGTTTGTTGGTAATGGAGCTATAAACGGCATGCAGCACCATTCCGCCAAAGAGGGCCATAAACATGCCTACAATTGCAAAGAAATGTGCTGAGGATGGCGTGGGCACTTCCTTGCCGATAAAGTCAAGCATAAAAGACGGTGCCAGCATTTGAACCACACCAGAAACCAGGGTAATAAAGGAAATTAATACCACTAGCAATTCAGTGTACCGAAAGGATAAACCTAATATTTTTTTTTCATTCATGGTTTTGATGTTTACTTTTAGCTTTGGCGATAAAGAAATACATCGTTATTAGCCACATTATGGTAAGAATGATCCACCGAAGGTCATTGAGCCACATCCATTCAGTCAGCAATGCTTGCAAGGTGCTTTCATCCGTTAAACCTGCTTTAAATTGGTTATTAACATCTTCAATATAAAGTTGCTGGATCAATACAGGTGCTAATAGTCCCGGAATCCAAGCTATTGGAACCCATCTGAGTCCCGATTTCCACTCCGTAATCAACATAATCACGAGCGCTATTGCCATTATTGGAATGGAAACAAAGAAAAATTTTGTAGCCAGATCCGTCTGAGGAATAATGGCATCATAATAATTGGATAGGTTTAAGGTCTTAGGATAATTCGGAAACCAGAAGTAATGCAATGACCAAAACATCCCTAAATAAATAGAAGAACAAAAAAAGATGTAGGCATTATTGATGTCTAATAATGTTTTTTTTAACGGACTCATTTTATAGTAAATTTTTATATTCGGAATTTTTCATAATCAGAGATAGATGGAGCTGGCAGCCAATCCTCAGTATACCCGAGGGGATACACTGACTCTAAACCTTCGGTCATTGCTTCCGGCGGTTCATCATAAGTCATAAACCAAGAATCAAAATGATCATCCAATATCCCGTTGGTTTTTGGCATAAAAGTGGTAAAAAAGGGATCTGGATTGATATCGATATGTTTCAAAGCGGCTACCTTTGGATGATCTCCAATAAAAAGACTTCCTCTGGCCTTTCCCAGTAAATTAATGCCAGCCTTTGATTCAAAATAAATATAAGATGCCATCAACATATTCCTAAACCTGCAATAGTTGGTTGCCCCTACTTTTAGCTTGATTGAAGGAGATTTGGGTTTATTAATTTCTATTCTGAAAGCAAACTGCCCATCCTTTTCATATTGACTGGTCACTTTATCCTCGGTGACTTTAAAATCAAGGTTGGCCTTGTGCTTGGGCATTCCCCAGATACCTTTGCCTCCCTTTACAGATATCTCACTGCTTACTGGAAGATCCAAAATGTACTGTCCTGTACCATAATGCCCCAATAATAGGGTATTTAATATTCTTGGGGCTGGTTTTGAACCATGAGTACAAGCTATAGCAATGCTGTATTCTATGTATTTACCAATACTTGTATCCAGGTAATTGATAATGGTAATCATCAATGCTGCCCTGCCATTGGGCAATTTCATGGCATGAATTTCATTTCCAGGCAATAGGGCGTTGGCTTTTTCCCAGTCACATGAAAACCCAGCCATTAAAGCTGGAGAATCTGATGAGCTTACAGGCATGGTATAAGGAATACCGTCTACCAATGCATATCTACCGGTATATTTCTTAATTCTTTTTGGGGGCATAATGGCTTTTCATCCAAGTTCAAGTTCATTTATCATTTTAGGGAACACATCCATATGGGCGTTTTTTCCAAAAAACACATCCAAGTGACTGTAATCCTCTAATAAGTACAATTTATGTAACCCTGGCTGCAATTTATTCAGGTATTCAAAAGTGTTTTCTTGACTTTTGGGTAAAAAACATTTGTTCTTCTTACCTGCAAACAATACAAACCTTGCGGTTGTCATTGGAGCCTTTTCTGTATAACCTCCCGCTCCCTCTTCATATCGGGTCAATGCTCCATTGGCAACACACTTTTGAATGTGTGAAAAAAAAGTTAATGGAACATGTGCAAACTCATATTGTATCCATTCTTTTGTTTTTTCATCAATATTGTCAAGTTCCCATAGTGCAGGAAAACCCGATCCATAAGTAAAACTGACCATTTTCCCAACCATCGAATCTTTTTCCCAATGTGTTGCTTTCACTACTTTTAAAACCATTTTAGATTTAAAATCAGGTGCCCGCAATCCCCATTGAGGATCCAGGTATTTAAAAAATTTACTTACCAAAGGCACCAGCAATTTCAGTTTGATTTTAGAGTAAAAAGGTACGACCGGATGTAAGGAAACCGCGTTGCTAATAATTAATTTCACCTCAGGGATGAGCCCAAGTATGGATGATATCATAAAACTGGTGCTTCCTTGGCAATGAATTATGGCCATTATTTCTTTTGACCCTGTATGTTCAACAACCTTCCTAACTGCTGCGGGATGGTCGTATAAGGCTACCTGATCTAAATTCCACTCATTTGGCTCAAATTGAACACTGCCCCTCCAGTTTTCTAACCAAACATCATAACCCGCTTCTGCTAGCGCATGAATAATATTATTACTGGATGGAGGATTGAATATATTACTACTTACCCCTGCACCATGCACCAATAATACAGGTCCTTTCGTTGCAGCGGGAGACAATAAATGCTTCAAGTCACACTGGAAGCCATCTAAAGATTCAAAAGTTATGGTTTCAAAATAATGACCCATTTATTAAATTTTCTTTTCCTAAATTTAATAAAATAAAATTAACATCATATGTCATTTACTCAATAATATAACTAATAAAACCAAGAAATATACTATTGCAACAAATATCATTGATGATAAAGACTGAAAAAGCACCTAAAATAACTGTATTCTTAAATCGATAGTTTATATACTTTCGATGAAAAGTTAAGCATTACAAAAAAAAATTAACGCAAGTGTTACGGAATGTTAAAACCTTAAAATAAATATGGTTCTTTAAGGATATTTCTATGACTTAGCCTGCTTCCTACTATAAAAATTTCGCTTTTAATTGAACGGCAGAAATAGAATGAAAAATAGACAAAAGCACAGGTCTAACCACTAATAGGGATCAACATCAATTAAAAACCTAACAGAACGGAACCGTTTGTCACCCTGCAATTCAGAAATAATCCGGACCATCTCCTGTTTGAAGCGCTCTTGCGTATTCGCATTTTTTTCAAGTTTGATCCAAATTTCAAAAAGAAAGAGGTTTTTAATCTTCCCAATTAATGCTTTCTCTGGCCCCAGAATTATCTTCCTACCTTCTATATCTGATAGCAGGTTTTTCAATTGGATAGCCGCTGTTTCGGCTGTTTTAAAGTCTTTGTGCTTGGTAACTATTTTGATGTTTTTAACAAAAGGTGGATAGTAAAATTGGCGCCGCTCTCCCATTTCTTGTTGGTAAAAATCATTGTAATTACCATTCATTATCTGCTTGAAAATCAACTGATCAGGACGCCTTGTTTGAATGATAACATTACCAGTAACATTCCTCCTCCCGGCCCTTCCGGCCACTTGGGTAATCTGTTGAAAAGCTCTTTCTCCAGACCTGAAATCCGGGTAGAATAAAATTCTATCAGCATCAACAATCCCTACCAAGGAAACCCTGTCAAAATCAAGCCCCTTGGTGATCATTTGAGTACCTACCAATATATCTACATTTCCAGACCCAAATTCCTCTAGTATTTTTTGATAGCCATATTTGCTCCGCGTGGTATCCAGGTCCATCCTTAGAATACGGGCTTCTGGAAAAAGTAAAGAGAGGTTTTCTTCTATTCTTTCTGTGCCTGATCCTACTGTTGTGATTTTATTACTTCCACAAGCCTGACATTTTACAGGTACTTTATCTTTAAAACCACAATAATGGCATCTCAATTCCTCCTGGTACTGGTGGTAAGTTAAGCTGACATCGCAATGTTCACATTCGGGAATCCAACCACATTCATCACAGGTAATATAAGGGGCATACCCCCTCCTATTTTGGAAAATAAGCACTTGCTCCTGGTGGTTTAAGGCCTCCTGAATTTTTTCTCTCATAAGCCTGGTAAAATCTAACTTTAGCAGGTTTTTCTTTTTGTCCTTTAAAATATCGGCCAAATGAAAATGAGGTAATTCTGCATCTCCATACCGCTGGTCCATTCTCACATAGCCATATTTGTCATTTTGGGCATTACTAAAGGTTTCAAATGCAGGGGTAGCTGTACCGAGCACAGTCTTGGCTTGATGCAACCAGGCCATCATGATGGCCGCATCTCTGGCATGAAACCTGGGAGCAGGATCATATTGCTTATAGGATGGTTCATGTTCTTCATCTACAATGACTAGCCCTAAACTATCAAAAGGCAAAAACAAAGAAGACCTAACTCCTATGATAAAGTTGTATTTACCTGATAAAACCCCTTGCCAAATATCTACCCGTTCATTGTCTGAATACTTGGAATGGAATACCCCCATTTTATCTCCAAAGACTTTCTGTAATCTGGCTACCAAATGAGTGGTAAGGGCAATTTCTGGAAGTAGCAACAATACTTGAGAACCGCTTTCCAGAACTTCCAAAATAAGCTTTATATAAATCTCCGTTTTACCAGAGCCAGTAATTCCATGTAGAAGTACGGTAGCTTTGCTGGTAAATTCCTTCTGAACGGCATCATAAGCCTCTTTTTGTTCACCTGATAGCTCAATGGGCTTGTCGTCTATCTGAATAGGCGAAAAACGGCTTATTTTAACTTTAAAACTTTGCAAAACCTTGTTTTTAACAAGGGTATCAATGGAAGAAGGTGAACAGCCTGAATCAGTCAATACTTTTTTGGATAGTCCCTCATCATTTAACTGACTGTTTTTAAAAATAGGTACTTGTTGCAAATATTTAAGCAAGACATTTTCTTGCTTTTCTTTACCTTTGATTCCTTCAAATAATTCATTGAGTTTATTGGAATCAGAAAGGTACTCTGGCGCTAAGCGCACTCTTACCTCTACCTTAGGACTATATTTTTCTTTAACAGATTCGTAAACCAGAATGGCTTTCTTGGCAAGTAGGCTTTTAATAATTTTGTGAAGGGCTCTTACAGGCACTACTGATTCCAGCTGGTCAACATTGACTTCCTCCTTTTTCTCCAATGCCTCAAGAATCAGCAATTCCCTATCATCCATAGGATAACCAGGATTTTCCAATTCAAAATCAGGATGCATTTGAACCTTACTCTCGGTAGAAAGCTTTAAACCACTAGGTAGTGCCGCATTCATTACTTCTCCTATATGGCAGCAATAATAACTGGCCAACCAGCCCCAGAATTTGATTTGCAAGGCATTTACTATAGGATAATCATCCAGTAAGTCTAGAATGGGCTTGGCTTTATATGCTTCTGGAGCCTTTTGATGGACTTTAGCCACAATGCCTGTGAGGATCCTTTTCCTTCCAAATTGAACCATTACACGATAGCCTATGCCTATTTCCTCCTGAATTTCAGGTCCTATACTATAGGTAAATGTAAGCGGAATAGGCACCGGAAGGATAATGTCCGCGTACAGATCTTTACTTGATGAAGGATAGTTATTTCCAAAGAGGTCTTCCACTGTTAATCTTATTATCTAGTTTTGGGCAAAAATGGAAGCTGTTTGACGGCTTCGTCTATTGATTCCACAGGCCGCTTGCACGATTTATTAAAGCATACGTACAAAGTGGCCATCTCCCCTGACTTACCTGCTAGTATTGGAAGTTCGCTACTGAGATCATCTTCAGCAGCTGTCACCATATTGGGGTAATAATTAGCCTGAAGTGATAATCCAACATTTTTTGCCTCCTTTCCTTTTATCGCTACTTCAGCTGTAGGAACTGTTTTTTCCAAATAAAAGTTTGCCCAGTTGGCTAGAAAATCCGGTTCTTTCACCAACATTTCACTGACCAGTTGCAGCATGCTTTCTGCTTGCGAAAGGTAGGCATCATTGTATAGATATAGCCCTAACTGATGAAGATTCCTAGCCATCACTGAATTAGAGGCTGGAATAACATTGTCAAAGATTTCTTTTTTATCGGCTATCAGTTTTTCAGTATTGGGATCATTGAAATAGAACAAACCATCTGTTTCATCAAAAAATTTATCCATTACTCTTTGTGTCAATAAATCTGCCCTTTTGAGCCAAAGGGGATCAAATGTAATTTTATAGAGGGAAATAAAGGATTGAATTACAGCCCCATAATCTTCTAAAAAGGCTGGCGTGTAAGCCACATTCTCTTTAAAGTTGCGATACAAGACATTGTCAATTACCATTTGACACCAAATAAATTCCCCAGTCTCCAAGGCTGCCTTTCGAAATTCTCCTTCACCAATGGCTAAGTAAGCCTGAGAGAGCCCCACTATTACCCAACCATTCCATCCACTTATGATTTTATCATCCAATCCAGGGCTTATTCTTCTAGACCTATTTTCCAGAAGCCTTTCTTTTGCTTCCTTTAATTTGATTTCAAAAACAGCAATAGTAAACCCATGGTTTTCGGCAACTTCTTTATAAGGCATGGTTTGAAAAAGAATATTCCTACCCGATTCCCAATTCCCTTCTGGTTTAAGGCCATATAACTGGCTAAACCAAGCCAAATCTTCTCCTAATAATTCATCTAATTCCTCGTAAGTCCAAGTATAATACTTTCCTTCTACCCCTTCGCTATCTGCATCTAGGGCTGAATAAAAGCCCAATTCATTACTCCGCATTTCACTTAGTAACCAGCCTACTGTTTCTCTTACCTTTTCTTTAAAGAAAGGATCCTGGCTGTACTGAAAGGCCTTGCTGTAAAGACATAGCAATTGGCCGTTATCGTAAAGCATTTTTTCAAAATGAGGGGCAAACCATTCTCCATCTACACTGTAGCGGCAAAATCCTCCTCTCAGGTGATCATATATACCACCCATTCCAATTTTCTTCAATGTATAACAAACCTGTTCACCTATCTCCTTTTGAACATCCAAAATAGCCATGTCCAATAAGTAGTTCCAAATTACAGGCATTGGGAATTTAGGAACTCTTTTCATGCCACCCCATTCCATATCGATTCCTTTTAATAAATGCTCGGCCATTCCTCTTACCCTTTCTGCAGTAAATTCAGAGATTTCTCTCTTTAACCCGTATTTCTCAATAATGGACCTGTCAATACTTCTTCCAAAACCTTCGGCACTTTTAAGCAACTCCTCATATTGCTTCGAAAAGGCCTGGGCAACGCCAGACAACACTTTCATCCATTGATTTTTTGAAAAATAGGTACCTCCATAAAAAGGCTTCTGATCAGGCATCAGAAAAACATTTAAGGGCCATCCTCCCTGCAACCCCATTACCTGCACAGCCTCCATGTATATATTGTCCAAATCAGGTCTCTCTTCTCGATCAATTTTTATACATACAAAATGGCTGTTCATCAGATTAGCAACCTCCATGTCTTCGAAGCTCTCCTTCTCCATTACATGACACCAATGACAGGCAGAATAACCAATGCTTACCAATATGGGCTTGTGCTCAACTTTGGCTTTTTGTAAAGCTTCTTCTGACCAGGGATACCACTGTACCGGATTGTGCGCATGCTGTTGCAAATACAGACTTTTGCTTTTGATCAGTTTATTGGCTTTCATTTTAGGTTAGGTTCATCTGTTACAGACGATCTCAATTGATCATTAATGACTTGATTTTCTATGGAGAAATCCAAGTTGGCTGGCATCAGCGCTATTAGTTCCCGAAGTTTAAAAAGAAACTGATGATGGGCCTCTGATTGGGGATTAAATGGTCTATGGCTGAGATTCTTTTGAATTTGATCGATGTGTTGAATTAATTCCTTGGTTTCCTCATTGAAAAAAGCATTTTGAAATTCATTCCAAATATAATCTTCTGCCATTGAACTGGGGTGAATCATATCCTCCTTATAAAAGCGGTAATCCCTCAGGTCGTCCATCATGATTTCATAAGCTGGGAAATAATAGATTTCTGGATAAATTGAAACCAACCCGTGGCACAACACTTTTAGCAAGCTTTTACTTAGCTGATTTTCAGGTATTCCATCTTTGATATGCCTCACAGGACTGACTGTCAAAACCACCTGAATTTCAGGATTAACTTTCAATAGATTTTGATAAAATGCATTGAAAGTTTCAATCATTTCATTGAGACCAAGAATACTTTTGGAGAAGTATTGCTGGGGCTGTTTGTGACAGTTTGTTACTATACTATTACTCTCTATCAATCGATGAACAAAGGCAGTTCCTAGCGTAATCACCAAATGAGAAGCATTTTCAAGTTTATTTTTTACCTGCAACTGGCTTTTTTCTATTCTATCGGCAAGTTCGTCTACAGATCCCGCATTAAATGAAGAATGTAGTTGGTAATGAAAATAGTTGTCATGCCTATTCAAGTACAAATCTGGATTTACAGGCTTTGATAGAAGTGAATTAGTAAGAAGATTAAATATAGAATCTGGGTTGAAAGTCGTACCGAAAGGATTTACCAGCACATCAAATTTGCTTAGACTTAACCTTTCTCCCACCACTTCTGAAAAGCAAGACCCTATCGTCATCACCTGAGAGGAATGGTTTATTCCTTTAACACATTCCTTAAAGCGGAAAGTAGTTCTAAAACTTTTCATTTTCTAAAACATTTTTTTGCAACCCCCTATTTCTAGGGCTAAAATAAAAGAACAAATTAATGAAAATATAAGGGATTTGGAGCTTAAATAACCCCAAAGTTCAAATTTACTGTATTCATAAATGATTAGGTTAATTAATACGATATGTAAATTTTTTATTGTCAAAATTTCAATATTTAATAATAATTAATAATATTGTTACACAAATCACTTTTACCATTAACCAAATCAAAAATGGAATCAGCTTTATTAGAAAAATCAGTAGAAAACACTATTGCGAAGTTAAGCAAATTAAAAATCAGTGAAGGTTTGACCGCGGAACTGGAATGGTGCTTGGGAAGTTATCGGTTTGATAACAATCCTGAAGGTTTGAAAATGAAATCTAAGCTTGCTTTGGACTTATTGAAGGAAGCCAAAGAAAAGAGCAGCCGTTCGGTATCTAAAAAATTGATCACTGATCTGGAAAAGGCAATTGTAAACTAAAAAAGCCAGGATAAACCTGGCTTTTTTTATTCAAATACAGTATTGATTACTATTCAGCGACAACAACGAACTTAACGTTAGTTTTCACTTCTCTATGCAAATCAATTTCTGCTTCATATTCTCCTGAAGTAGATACTGGCTGATTAATAGAGATCTTTTTACGATCAATGTCAATGTTTTTCTCAGCCAATGCATCAGACAATTGCAAGGTAGTAACTTTCCCGAAAATCTTTCCGGAATCGCCAATCTTAGCTTTAATCTGTAATGTGATGCTTTCCAATTTCAAAGCTACAGCTTCCGCTTCAGTTTTGATTTTTTCTGCTTTATGGGCTGCTTGCTTGATATTTTCCTGCAAAACCTTCTTGTTAGAAGAGGTAGCAAGTAAAGCGAAGCCCTGAGGGATCAGATAATTACGTCCATAACCAGGTTTCACAGCTACCAAGTCATTTTTATATCCAAGTCCTTTTATATCCGTTTTTAAGATAACTTCCATTATTGTAATAATTTTTTTAGGTGAAGGATTATAGATAGTCTATTTCAAGCCATCTGCTACGTAAGGCAATAATGCCAAATGTCTGGCTTTTTTAATAGCCTGAGCAACCTTTCTCTGAAATTTTGCAGAGTTACCTGTCAATCTTCTAGGAAGAATCTTACCTTGTTCGTTTACAAACTTAAGCAAAAACACAGGATCTTTGTAATCTATATACTTGATGCCTAGCTTTTTAAATCTACAGTATTTTTTCCTGTTCTGCTCTCTGTTGATTGGTTCGTTTTTTAACGTCATTTTGCTGGCTCCTCCTTAGCTTCTGTTTTTTTATTGAATTCACCTTTTCTCCTTCTATCCGCGTAGATCAAGGAATGCTTGTCCATAACAGTGGTAAGAAATCTTAATACGGTTTCATCTCTTCTGAAATTGATCTCATACTTCTTAATCGCAGTCGGATCAACTTTGTATTCAACCATTACATAAAACCCAGTAGTTTTCTTTTGGATTGGATAAGCCAATTTTTTTAGGCCCCAATTCTCAACATTCACTACGTCTGCTCCCAATTCTTTTAACAAGCCTACATACTTGTCAACGGTATCCTTCATCTGAACTTCAGACAAAACGGGAGTAAGGATGAATACCGTTTCATAACTTTTTTGGAACATTCTTTTTAATTTTTGTTTAATATTTTAAAACAGTCTGCAAAATTAAGAGAAATGGGCCAATAATCAAAAAAATACTAGTTTATTTTATTTCGAATGTGCTTCTCCCTATTTCAGCACCATCAGAAAAAATCTTAACTGAATAAATCCCCTTCTCATAGTCCGATCCTTTTTCATAAAAGTAGGTCAGTTGTTGTTGGGTATTGTTAAAAACAAAATCCTGTTTAGAAGTATAAAAATATTCTTTGCCTTTTAATTCAAAAGTTCCTGAACCCTTGGCTATATCGAAAATAACTTGTTCGTTGGGGGACAGCACTTGCACAAAAACATCCCTCATTCCCGCTTCGGCAACTTTATTGTCTGCTATGTTGAATGAAACTTTCAACCTTGATAGCTGCCTGTTTCTAAACTCAGCCTCTCGTTCTCTCCCTCGAGAGTTAACAGCAGCTACAACTATATTTTCGGCTTTCAATCGGGAGGCAAGGTTAACTTTCTTTTCTAAATCACCCGTTTTAATATTAAGTTTGACTACCTCCTCCTCTATTTCCGATTTAGTTGTTTTTAATTCTTTATTTTCAGAAAATAACTGGACGTTTTGGGCTTTCAAACGAAGAATATCAGCATCCTTCTCTTCCATTAAAGTTAAATAGCTATCTATTTGAGTATTTAACTTGGCAATATCTTTGGCAGACCTATTCTTGTCTTGCTTCCTTTCCCTGATCAATTGGTCCTTTAACTTTACCAAGGCGTCTACATCACCACCAAGCCTTTGTATTTCCTTGATTCGTACTTCTAACTCTAAAGTCATCGAGTCAATTCTAGTATTTAGATGGCTGTTTTCTTCAGATAAAAGAAAGATTTCCTCACTCTTTCTGGATTTCTCACGGTGATCATTTAAAAGTCTCCACCCGCTAAGAAATACTAAAATCACCAAAACGATAATTAGAATATTTTTTCCCTTATCAACATTAATACTATTCTTATCAATCTTTTCCCCTTGACTCATACCACTATAGACACTTTACTATTGTATATTTCTTTTGGTTTGGACATTTATTTAAGTGCCAACATCAACCCGATAATCATTACAATTATCAGACCAGATTTAATATCATTTATCAAATAAAATTTTCTGATAACAACAAATTTAATAAATACCAATGCATCTAACAATCTTGAGAAGTATTATCTGCCTAAATAGCCCGCTTAAAATCCACCTGACTAAGCTAGATTGAAAGTATATAATCATTATTGACCCCCTGAGCGTTAAAAAACAACACGCCGCATTCAAAAAAATCTATGCTGCTACTAACCGACGGCATGTCTTTGATTTCATTCCAGGCCCTACTCATTTCCTTAGACCAATGGATGTCAGCGATTACCACGATACTATTTTCGTGAAGTTTTGGTGCTATTTTCTTGAAATAGTCCATTGTGGGTAGATACCTATGGTTGGCGTCTATCAATACAAAGTCTACATGTTCAATGTTTTGGAGTATAAAACCTAAAGTTTCATCAAGGTTTCCTGTAATAATCTTTACCTGCTCGAAGCGATTTAAATGACTCTTTGCAAAAAGTCCTAAGGTGGGATCCCCTTCGAAAGAATATAAATACCCATTTGTTACTGATGCGAGATAGGATGTATTTATCCCCAGAGAAGTACCCAAATCCATAACGGTATGTGCAGGCGTAGACATGCAGAGGAATTGATACAATAGTGAAAATTTAACTGGAGTGGTCGCTTTTTTCGCTATGGAACCCACTTGCTGCGTTTGGCCATTGCCCCAGCGAGAACCTGCCCCAAAATCAATTCTTTTTATATGTTCTTGAGAAGCTAAGAAGGTATTTCTTTGTTGTTCAATTTCTGGGTTGCCTCTTCTATTGTCTCTTAAAAAGACTTTTAGATTTTGGTAAAGCTTGAAAAAAAATGGTGAGTGTATACTGTGCTGGTCTTCTTTGAGTAAAAAGTAAAGAAAGTATTCCCAGGAATGGAAAAGCATTGCGGATTTATCAGTTGTTGAAAATATTGGCGATTAGTTGGAATTCCGGAATGGTTACAGTCAATAATTTTCCATCAATTAGCTTTTCGACATAAAATTCCCCCTTCATTTTGCCCATTCCAGACCTAATGGTACAACCTGATAAATAAGTATGAGCACTTCCTGATTCCAATACAGGCTGTTGCCCTACAACTCCCTCGCCTTCCACTAACTTCAGTGATTCTGCGGCATCATGAATTTCCCACTTCCTTCTTAACAGTTGAATGGTAAAGGGGTTTCGGTTTTCTATGGTAACTTTATAAGTAAAGACGAAATGATGTAAATTAGGATTTGAAAATTCTTTTTGATAGTTCGCCTCAACACTAATTTTTATACCTTCTGTAGTAGCAGTTGCCATTTTGTTTTTTTAATTCAAAACTTATCCGAAATTTGAATTATTGTCTCAAATATACCAATAGAAAACTTATTAATGAACGTCAAATTAGAAAATAGTTGGAAACAATTGCTGGGTGATGAGTTTTCGAAGCCCTATTTTGATTCTCTGGTAAATTTTGTAAAATCAGAATATGCGTCAAAAACCATTTACCCCAAAGGGGATACTATATTTAAGGCTTTTGATTTATGCCCCGTAGACAAAGTGAAAGTGGTTATTTTGGGTCAAGACCCTTACCATGGCCCTAACCAAGCCCATGGACTGGCCTTTTCAGTGAAAGAAGGCGTGCCATTTCCACCTTCCTTACTGAATATTTTTAAGGAATTAAAAAGTGACTTAAACCTACCATTTCCATCGCATGGCAATCTAGAAAGATGGGCAGAACAAGGAGTTTTACTGCTAAATGCTACACTAACAGTAGAGGCAAATAAAGCAGGAAGTCATCAGAAAAAGGGTTGGGAAAGATTCACTAGCGCTGTAATAAAAAAATTAGCTTCCCATAAATCGAATATTGTTTTTCTACTTTGGGGAGCTTATGCACAAAAAAAGGCCGAAGAAATAGAGGCAGACAATAACTTAAAATTGCAAACTTCCCATCCAAGTCCCCTTTCTTCCTATAGAGGCTTTTTAGGATGCAAACATTTTAGCCAAACCAATGCCTATTTAGAAGCACATGGAATGGTTCCCATAAAATGGTAAAGATAAAATATTAAATAGTGGGAATCGGTAGGCAGTATTTTCTTATTGAAAGTTCACTTAGGCATCTTCAGTCCGGGCTTTTTTTATTTTGGCATCGTTGGTGATTCAACTAGGTCTTATTGAAATCGGTAGGCATTTCCTAAAAACATTAAACCCCATGCTAAATTTAGCATAGGGTTTAATGTTTTTCCTATCAGTCAAAAAGACCAATACTTTATTACCAATTAACTTTAAAAGTAATGTAATAGATAATGATGTAAGGAATTAATCAATGGATTTAAAAAATCTATTCCATCTAATTTTATTAAACATTGATTTGTGCTTTTCTAGGGACAACCAGAGGAACCAAGCTTTGCCTACGACATGATCTTCAGGTACAAACCCCCAAAATCTTGAATCCAATGAATCGTGTCTATTGTCACCCATCATGAAGTAATAATTTTGCTTGAAGGTATAGGTTTCCTGTTCCACCCCATCAATAAACAACTTGTTTTCCTTCACTATTACATTATCATGCCCTTCAAATTTTTCAATTGTAAAAGAGTAGCGTCTAACATTGTCCTCATCGAGTGTGATCGTTTGACCTTCTGCAGGCACTTCGAGTGGACCGAAATTATCCTTGTTCCATTTATAGAAAGCCCCGTCAGGGAAAATATTAGAATCGCCTTGGCCAGGTTTGCTAATTCGCTTTTGAATAGACGAAATGGCTGGAGATTTCTCCAATTCTTTGATCATTTGGTCTGTTGCAAATACAAAGTAACCTGAGTTATCCGAAAAAGAATAATAGCTATCTGGATTTATGCCATAGCGATCAAAGAATTCTGCATTCAAGGGTCTATTAACAATGACATCATAAGAATACTGCATTTCCTCAGGATTCTCTGCGGCCTTGCCATTCACATACACCTGTGCCTCTTTTATTTCCAAAACATCTCCAGCGACGGCAATTGCCCGCTTTATATAGTTGGTTTTTAAATCAACGGGATACTGAAATTCTTCTGGGAAATTAAATACCACTACATCGTTTCTTTTAATAGAGGTAAAGCCAGGCAATCTGTAATAAGGCAGTTGGATTGCTTCAGAATAGGATTTGAGTTCTGTACCCCAAATTTTCTGATGGGTTAATGGAACCTGAAGAATGGTTTTAGGTACTCTTGTACCGTAATGCATTTTACTTACAAAAAGAAAATCGCCTACCAAAAGGGATTTTTCCATAGAAGCAGTAGGAATAGTAAATGGCTCCAATAATATCCACCTAATCAAACTTGCTGCAATGACTGCAAAAAGCAGTGCATCTATCCACTCTCTTGAGGCTGATTTTTTGTTTTTTTCTTGATTCATTTTTATCTAGTTAAAAGTCCAAAAAATCATCCATTGATAACACACCCTTTTTACCAGGCAGCCATTCGGCAACCAAAACAGCTCCCAAGGCAAACCCTTTTCTATTGTGAGCAGTGTGGTTAATCGTTATATCATCAATTTCAGACTTATAGGACACAATATGTGTCCCTGGAGCAGGGTCTATTCTTTTAGAAGTAATTGGTAGGGCACCCTCCTTTTGAGGGGTATCACCATCTTGCAACTCCCAGTTGGAGTATCTTTGGTTATTCTTAATCAATCCCTCAGCAAGGGTAATAGCGGTACCACTAGGAGCATCTTTTTTCTCTGTGTGGTGTATTTCTTCAAGAGTAGCTTTATAGGCTTCCTGATCATTCATTAGTTTGGATAGAAAAGCATTGACTTTAAAAAATATATTTACCCCAATACTAAAATTAGAAGTATAAAATAGTGAGCCGTCTTTTTGTTTGCACAGGTTAGTCACCCCATCTTTATCATCCATCCATCCTGTGGTACCTACTACTACAGGCACTCCATGTTGCATGCACCAGGTGATGTTTCCTACAGCGGAGCCAGGCTGACTAAATTCTATGGCTACATCTATCTTACTTGTGTCCAAATGGTCTAGATCGGCTACATTTTCTATATTTATTTTGGCCACTATTTGATGGCCTCTATCTTCCGCCACCTGGGAAATGATTTTTCCCATTTTTCCATATCCTAATATCAGAATATTCATATTAAAATTTAATTTTTAATGATAGCCCTATTGCATTATTATTGGCTAGTAAAGGCTCCATACTAGGTTCAAGTTTAAAGGTAAGGTCATCGCTGACATCAAACCCTGAAAGGTGGGCGTCTACAAAAGCATCCACAGCACCCAATGCATAAATGACCCCAAAAACCATATACATGGCATCCCTATTTCTCCTCCAATAATTGACATTTCTTATAATGCCGTCTTCATTCAAGTTAGGAAAGGGGCTTGCTTCAGTGCCTTCTCGTACTATATCAAGTGCCAAGATAAATTCTTTGTATCTCCTATTGTTAAAATTCAAAAAATACACCGCAGCTGAAACACCACTGTAAAGTAAAGGTAATTTCCAGACTTTTTCATTATATACCTGACCTGCTCCAGGGAACATTAGAGATAAATAAAGGGCTTTTTTAGGATCTTTAACATTTGAGGGGGCTTCATTACCCAAGGAATCGGTTAAAGAGTCATTACTTTCTTGTTCTTGGGCAATAGCTGAATGTGTCATTAATAGACATAAAAGCACTAAAACAGCAGGCATAAGTTTTGCATGGATATTAAATTTGTCTGCCATAAATAAATTCAGACATTTCACTTAGATCAATTCGAGAATTTCAAGAATCCTGTTAAGGTCACTGGTAGAGTGAAAGGGGATTTTAATTTCTCCTTTATCCTTTTTATCTGATTTTAAAGAAACTTTGGTACCAAAATGCGAAGCTAGTTTTTGCTGAAGCTTATTGATCTCATATTTCTTTACAGGATCCAAGCTTTCTGTTTCTTTGGCTTCCTTCTTTTGAGCACCTTCGTTAAGCTCTTTCACAAGTGCTTCTACTTTCCTTACACTTAACTCCTCTTCTACGGTTTTTTTGAAAATGGCGAGTTGCTTGTCTACGTCTTCAATATTGATCAAAGCCCTGGCATGCCCCATACTTATTTTTTGATCCCTGATACCAGCTTGAATATCTGGTGGTAATTTCAATAAGCGAAGGTAATTGTTTACTGTAGTTCGGTTCTTCCCTACCCTATCGCCAAGTTGTTCTTGCTTAAGCTCACACTCTGCTAAGAGCCTTTGATAGGAATGCGCTATTTCTAATGCATTGAGGTTTTCTCTTTGAATGTTTTCGATCAAAGCCATTTCCAGCATCTGCTGATCGTTGGCAGTTCGAACATAAGCAGGAACCTTTTCTAAACCAGCAATTTTTGATGCTTGAAATCTCCTTTCACCAGAGATAAGTTGGTATTCATTTTCAGCCAGTCTCCTGACTGTAATTGGCTGAATAATCCCTTGAACTCTAATAGAATCCGCCAGTTCTTCTAAGGCAGTTTTATCAAAATGCGTTCTTGGTTGATATGGATTTACTTGAATATCTGTTAAAGAGACCTCAAAAATACCAGCAACTGGGTGTTTTTCTTCTGAATGGTCTGAATTCTTTTCTTTTTGAGGAGAATCCTTTAATAAGGCCCCTAAACCTTTTCCCAAAGCGCCTCGCTTTTTACTATTTGTTTTATTAACAGTCATTGTTCTTTTATATTCAATTTTCTTTAACCAATCCATTTTTAGCTGCTATTTCGCTGGCTAAATTCAAGTAAGCCACAGCTCCTTTACCTGTTGCATCAAAAGCAACAACTGGCATACCAAAGCTAGGAGACTCGCTCAATTTCACGTTTCTAGGAATGATCGTGTCAAAAGTCATGTCTTTAAAATGCATACGCACTTCTTCTACAACTTGATTGGATAGTCTTAATCTAACGTCATACATGGTTAAAAGTATGCCTTCAATCTCAAGTTCTTGATTCAATCTTGTTTGGATAATCTTAATGGTGTTTAATAACTTGCCCAATCCTTCCAATGCAAAGTATTCACATTGCACAGGAATCACCACTGAATTGGCTGCGGTAAGCGCGTTAATGGTTATCAAACCTAGAGACGGAGAGCAATCTATGATAATGAAGTCATAGCGATCTCTGATCTCTTGAATAACTCCCCTCATCTTTTCCTCTCTATTTTCAAGATTCACCATTTCGACTTCAGCACCTACCAGGTCTATGTGTGAAGGAACCAAATCCAAATGATCGATTTCAGTAGAAATAATGATTTCATTGATATCATTTTCATTTACCATACACTCGTAAATGCTAATTTCTATCTCCTTAGGATCAAAGCCCAAGCCAGATGTGGTATTGGCTTGGGGATCTGCGTCGATCACCAAAGTTTTGTATTCCAATACAGCTAAGCTGGCTGCTAGGTTCATGGCTGTAGTGGTTTTCCCTACTCCTCCTTTTTGGTTGGCTATTGCGATTACTTTTCCCATTGTTTTTTAAAGCGAAATACTTTCCCCTATGTTTAGCAAAATCAAATCTTTCCCCCTTTCCTCTTCCTCAATTATTTGCGGCATTATTTATTAATTTCAATTGGTGCAAATGTATCATGGTGCATACCTTTAATTTCATCCATCCCTACTAAATCGGCAGCACTAAGTGCATCTGTATTACTTATGGTAAAGTTATCCTCAATTGGTAAAATTGCAAAATCCATGTCAAATGAATCTCCAATTAATTTCATGTCATAACTTCAGACATTTTAACGTATCAAATTAAAATCCCCTGATTAAACGTTACAGCGTTTTTACTATGAATTCTCACCAAAAGAAGCGTCTGAAAGTGCGCTATTAAATAGTACTCTTACTAATTCGACACTATAAAATCAAAGCCCTCTTATCCTCATGTTTTATTCCAAAACGTTCTTAATACCATTTAGAAAACCTCGTAAAAGCTCCAAAACTCGAAACCCAGATAGCCTTATCATGATTTACAATCTTTCCAAAATCAAAGCATGGCCCTTTCGACCAAAATTGATTTACACATTGAGTGGATATAATATCAAACTCTATGTCAGAAGCAAGTGAATTGGGTGAAATAAAAGAGATGCTTTCAATTTGCACCAAGAAAGTCGAATGACCAAAATACTTCTGTTCAATCATAGATTATTTTGAATTCCGATTTTTCATGCGATTACAAATATATCATTTTAATCCGAACTATGGCCAGCAAGCTTGCCCGTTCCACCAGTTTAAAAAACAAGTCCTTAATAATCAACCTTTTTAATCAAAACTAATTGTTTCGCTAATTTAAACCAACTGGCTTTTTAGCTTTTATGCTAATGGCATAGAATTATTCATTTTAGGCGCTACATGGGCTTAGGTAAAGCAAAAATCCTTTTCAAAAAGCCAATCGTGTTAACAAAATCCATTGTTCAATTTCACGAGTCTGAAACCTTGAGTTAATTGGGCATAAAAAAAGGTATGGAAATTTCCATACCTTTTTATTATCGTTGATTTGATAATTTATTTGTCTTTGCCTTTTCTTTTCTTGGTCTCACTTTTGTTACTTTCAGAGGCCTTCATGGCTTGTTCGATCTTCATTTGAAACTTAGATTTTTTCTTATTGGCATTTTTAAGTTTGCTTTCTTCCACCTTCGCTCTGATCTTATCATCATCCACAAATTGCTTGATCAAATATTGCTGACCGAATGTCACCATATTGGATACAAAATAATAAAAACTTAAAGCTGCTGGGAATGAATTTAATACAAACATAAATACTACAGGCATCACGTACCCAATGTTTTTCATGGGGCCTTGAGCAGTTGTCAACTGATTATTGAAATGCGTATAGGCAATCTGCGAAACCGTCATCAGTAGAGTAAACAAACTTACATGAGAGCCATAAAAGGGTATGGTAAAAGGGAGATTCGCTATAGAATCATAAGTGGACAAATCATGTGCCCATAAAAATGATTCCTGCCTCAACTCAATTGAATTCGGGAAGAAAAAGAACATGGCCAGTAAAAATGGCATTTGAAGCACCATAGGCAAACATCCTGAAATAGGACTAACCCCAAGCTGACTAAAAAGTTTCATCTGCTCTTGTTGCATCTTGGTTTGGTCTTCACCATACTTTTCCTTCAACTCATCTATCTCCGGCTTGATCACCCTCATCTTTGCCATACCAATGTATGACTTGTAAGTCAATGGCAAAAGGAACAATTTGATTATGAAAACAATCAGAATTATTATTACCCCATAGTTATCAAAGAAATTTTCGAGCCAATGGAATAAGTTAACGATGATGTATTTATTCACCCAGCTAACAAAAACATAGCCCATGTCCACATTTTTGTCGAACTCCGGTGTTACATTTTTGAGTATCTTGTAATTATTAGGCCCAAAATAATAACTTACTTCACCTGTTATTGGAAGCATTAAAGTGGCAGACATGTTCTTCACATAAGAAGAATCCAACGGAGTCTCCTGTGCCAAGTTGCCGCTATTAAATTGATCTTTTGCAATAATTCCAGTGGTGAAAAAGCGTTGCTTGAAGGCAACCCATTTTAAGGGCTCTCCTATTTGTTCGGCATCATCATCTTCACCTGTTGACAAATAATCATAGGATTCATCCGAAGTGTAGAAATTCATATAGGTTTTTCTTCTGGATTCACCCATATCTTCTTCCAGTCGCTTAAGCTCACTGGTCCAGTTGATCGTCAACTTATCGTCGCTGATCAATCCGTCTAATCCGTTTCCTTCAATTTGGTGAGAAACCTGGTAACCTGTAGGTAGCAGTTGGTATTTCCTTACGATGCTTCCTGATCCAGCATTTGCCGTGAAAGTTACAGTACTTACCTGTTCCCCATCAATGAGTTCACTGGATTCATTGGCTACAAAGAATAGATCATTTAAGCTTAATTCTCCTTGCTTGGAATTAATTTTATAGTCTAACTTTCCACCTTTGCTATCAAACAGTATTAATGGCTGCTGATCGAAAGTTTTAAAACCTTTGATTTCTACATTTTGAATTTCCCCACCCTTATTGGATAAGGTTATTATCATGTTTTCATTTTCTAATACAGTAGTTTTTTCTTGTCCCCTTACAAGGTTAGAAAAATCGCCATATTTTTGCTTTTCAGCTACACTACTCAGACTATCAGAAGTTGCATTATCAACTTGCCCAATTCCCTGATCTGTACCAACCGAATTAGAACGTACTTGTGTACTTTCAGTGGTTGTTTGAGGTTCGATAATTGGTTGTGGATCACTCGCAAAAAAGAGGGAATACACCAAAATTACCGCCGCGAAAAGAATTAGTCCTGTCGCTTGATTTTTATCCATAATTCAATCGGTTGTTTAATACAGGTTTTTACCTGTCACTAAATAATTATTTACGATTTATTTCTTTTATTCTCACTTACCGCTTTGATAAACCTCACAAATAAAGGGTGAGGATTCAAAACAGTACTTTTGTATTCAGGGTGAAATTGTGAACCAATGAACCAAGGGTGCTCCTTCAACTCAATAATCTCCACCAATCCTTTTTCAGGGTTTTTCCCAGTAGCAATCATTCCATTTTCCTCAAAAACCTGAAGGTACTTATTGTTAAACTCATACCTGTGTCGATGTCTTTCTGAGATTTTAGATTTTCCATAAGCAGTAAATGCTCTAGATCCTTTTTTCAATTCACAAGGATAAGCTCCAAGTCGCATGGTCCCTCCCATTTGTTTTACCCCTTTTTGTTCTTCCATAAGAAAAATTACGGGGTCTTTACAATCAGGATCTATTTCAGTAGAAGAGGCCCCTTCTAAACCCAGGACGTTTCTTGCAAACTCAATGACAGCTACTTGCATTCCCAGGCAAATGCCAAAGAAGGGAATTAAATTCTCTCGGGCATACTTGGTAGCGATTAGTTTACCTTCCAATCCTCTTACGCCAAAGCCTGGAGCAACTAGAACACCATCTATAAATTCAAGCTTTTTATCGATATTCCCTTCATTTAATTCTTCTGAGGAGACCAAGTGAAGGTTTACCTTGCATTCTAATGATGTGCCAGCATGTATGAAAGATTCGATAATGGATTTGTAAGCATCAGGAAGAGAAACATATTTCCCTATCAAGGCTATGTCTACTTCCATTGTTGGATTCTTCAGCTTGCCCAAAAACTCTTTCCAATGCTCAAGCTCTGTGTTTGTTTTGGAAGTGATTTTCAACTTGGTCATCACCCGTTCGTCCAAACGCTCCTTTTTCATCAACAAAGGAACATCATAAATAGAATCAGCATCCATTGCTTCAATCACACAATTCAATTGAACGTTGCAAAACTGAGCAATTTTCTTTTTAACATCTACAGGCAAATGATGTTCCGTTCTGCAAACCAAAATATCTGGCTGAACACCTGCTTCTAACAATTGCTTTACAGAATGTTGGGTGGGCTTTGTCTTTAATTCTTTCGCGGCCGAAAGGAATGGAATTAATGTTAAGTGAATAACCAAAAAATTGTTAGGACCTAAATCCCACCTAACTTGTCTTACTGCCTCTACGAACGGTAAAGATTCAATGTCTCCAACGCATCCGCCAATCTCAGTAATAATTACATCATACTTGCCCTCACTTCCTAATTTATAAAAATTGTTTTTGATCTCATCAGTAATGTGAGGAATTACTTGAACTGTCTTACCAAGATATTCTCCCTTTCTCTCTTTGGTAATAACATTGTTATAAATCCTGCCGGTAGTAACATTGTTACCTTGAGAAGTTGCAGTATTTAGAAACCTTTCGTAATGCCCTAAATCAAGATCTGTTTCAGCACCATCTTCGGTTACATAGCATTCCCCATGTTCGTAAGGGTTCAATGTTCCTGGATCAATGTTTAGGTAAGGGTCAAATTTCTGGATGGTAACCGAGATACCCCTTGATTGAAGAAGCTTAGCAAGTGATGCAGCTATAATTCCTTTTCCAAGTGAGGAGGTAACTCCTCCGGTAATAAAGATATGTTTTGTGGACGCAGCCATAAGAACGGTTATATGAAATTTTGTTTATATTCTTATGGGATTCAAAATTAGGTAAAATAATTGAATTGAAGGCCTAGAATTGAGTTAATATTTTGATTTGAAAATCTAAATAGTTTGACGCTAGGATTAACATGCCCACTAGCAAAGCGTTAGCTGCACTCCTTCAAATTAACCGTTAGCATCATTAGTTTTTTATTCTACAGCGTTTATTAAAGTACCAATCCCGCTAATCTGAATCTTAACCACATCTTTAGATGCTAAGGTAAAATCACTGCCTGGTACAATACCCGTACCTGTCATCAAAAAAGAACCTTCTGGAAAGCTATATTCTGAATATAAGTAGGTGATCAACTCTGTAAAATCTCTTTTGATCTGATCAATGGTTACGGCATCACTAAAAATTAAGTTACTGTCTCTGATTACCTCTAGTTTTATCTCAGTACTCTTCGGCAATGGCTTGTCAGTAATGTATATACAGGGCCCCAAAGCTGTGCTTCCATTGTATACCTTGGCTTGGGGAAGGTACAAAGGGTTTTCACCTTCTATACTTCTAGAACTCATGTCATTCCCTATGGTATAGCCTAATATTTTTCCTGAAGTACTTGCCAACAGGGTAAGTTCAGGTTCAGGAACATCCCAAGTTGAGTCCTTTCTGATTCTAACTTTTTGCAAATGCCCCATTACCCGAGCACCGGTAGATTTCATAAATAATTCTGGACGGGCGGCATTGTAAACCTTTTCATAAAAAGTGCCACCTCCACTGTCCTTAGATTCTTCTTGTCTACCTAATTTGCTCTTGAAATAAGTTACTCCACTCGCCCATACTTCCTGGTTTCCTACAGGAGGTAATAGATCTTCATTGATCCAATGGTGGGCTTCTTCTGATACCTTTGAAGACTGAACAATCTCTTCAAGCTTACGGAACAAGTTATCGTCATTTATAAACCTGTCCCAATTTTCATTGGGTTGGGTATAAAATTGATTATTTGTCTCTATAACAATACCTTTCTTAGTTCTGTAGATCTTCATAATTAACAAACTTAAAATATGTGAAGTAGAAAAGCGAATTTAATTTGATTAAAGGTCGATTTCAAACATCCTTTAATATTTATAAACCATATCCTTAGCAGCATTAAATTGTTTCAGTTTGCTATAAACCAGAAAAGGCTCTCTGAATAATTTTCAGAGAACCTTTTCACATAAATCCTTAAATTAAGGATTAACGATAAGTCTTTGCTTATTGATGATCGTTTGCTCGTTGCTAATACTTACGAGGTAGACACCTTGAGAAAGATTGTCAAGTGGGATGTTGAATTGATTGTTTGAAGTTTGAATTCCACTCAAATCAAAGTGACTTACCAACTGACCATTCATATTGTGGATAAGAACCCGACCTTGACCCATTTCTGCATTAAGTTCCAAAGTAGCTCTTCCTTTTGCAGGGTTAGGAAAAATACGGATCTCATCAGCAGTTACACTTTCTGTATAAACATCCATTTCTTTATAACCTCTGTTGTACATTTCTTCTTGAAACTCACTTTGTGCTGTCCTTAAGTTGGCGGTTATATTTGCACCCTTGGCAGCACTACCTATGATAGCAATTCCAGAGATACTTGCATTGTTTACTGAAGCATTTAATTCTAGTGTTAAAACACCATTCGTTACTTCAACGTTTTCGAAAGACAGTAAAGTAGGTGCATTTTTATTTTCTACGAAAAGATCAAATTTGCTTTTTAACACTTCTCCTTGAAGAGAAATGTCATAGACTCTTTTTCCAGCTTTGGCAGTGCCTCCCGCATATCCAAACCATACTTCATTGTGCATGGTAAAGACTGTGTAAGAACCATTGGGAACAGGGATGCTGTATTTTAGGTTTTTACCACTTCTTTCTGACTGGAATAAGGCTTCAACATCTATTTTAGTATTATCATAACGGCCAGTGCCTTTGTTGTAATATTGTTTTGTATTTGCTTCGGCCAGGTAAGTGATGCCATTTAAAGTTGCATTTGATTTTCCACCAGTATTTAAAAAGAAAAGGTGATCAGAACCAGGTTTCTGAGAAGCCTCTTGGCTCTCCTGGATTATGGATATTCCCGAGATCGAGGCATTGTTTACGCTCGCGATCAATTGTAGGTTTAATACGCCGTCTTTTACTTCAATTCCTTCGAAAGAAAGTATGGTTTCCTGATTTTTGTTTTCCAAGTATAAGTCCAGGTTTTCTTTGACTACTTTTCCCTCTATTGCAATATCAAATACTCTTTGTCCAGCTCTCTCAGATCTTCCTTTTTGGCCAAAATACAATTCGTTGTGATAGGTTTTTACAGTATATAATCCATCTTCTAGAGGTATTTCGAATAAAAGTTTATTGTCAAACCTTGTGGATTGGAATAAGGCCTCATCACTACCTTTGTCATTAACAGACACATTAGATCCTGAAGTTACTAAAAATTCATTGTTTAGTTTTTCGAAAGTTTGACCATTGAAAGCTATCGATTTTTCATAACCAGTATGATAATAAAATGCTCCCAATACTTCACTTGATCCACTTTCAGCAGGCTTGCTTTCGACAACTTCAATTGCTTTCTTTTTAGCTGTAAATTCTATTTCCGAAGAGGTACTTATATTTCCTTTTTTATCTGTAACAGAAGCCCAAACATAGTTTCCACCAGCAGGTATTTCTGCAATAACAGCCTGGTAAGGTAATTCCGAGCAAGAACCTACCAATTTCAACCCACAATAAAAGTCAACTTTTGCAATATTGTTATCCAGGTTGGTGATTGCACTAGTCAAGGTAATTTTGTCCCCTTCAGTAACCTCTGACGTATTCTCTTTGATAGACAATTCAATGCTTGGCTTTTTATCTTCCATAATTTGCGGGATAATGGCAACCGCAGAGATCAACGCATTGTTAGATGAAGCCATTAGGTCAAGGTTTAAAAAACCATCCTTAATTTCTATTTCATTAAAAGTAAGGGTTGTTTCTTGATTTGCATTTTCTAAGAAAAGGTCTAGGTTCTTTTTGACTACTTTTCCTTCTATTGCAATATCAAATACCCGTTGTCCAGCTTTTTGAGACTTTCCTTTTTTACCAAAATACAATTCGTTGTGGTAGGTCTTAACAGTATAGATTCCGTTCTCTACAGGTATCTTGAATAACAGTTTATTGTCAAATCTTGCTGTCTGGAACAAGACTTCATCACTACCCTTCTCATAATTTGAAATATTTGATCCTGAAGACAGGAAGAATTTACTGCTTAATTTTTCAAAGACCTGACCTTTGTAAGCAATTGGACCTTCATTTCCGAAATGATAAAAAGCGCCATCCTTACTGTCTGTGGTATTTTCAATCTCTTCGACCTTTTCTACCTGAGTTGCCTTAGAAACACGGATGAGCACTACTGAACCATAAGGAGGGATAGTAACCTTTCCTGAAAATTTCTCTAATTTTGCATTTACGTATTCACCTGATAAAGCAATAGTTTTGCTACTTTTAGTTGGATTGAATTCAAAGATAATTTCTTCATCAGGATTAATAAAAGAAGCTTCCACTTCTACCAATTCCAAATCATCTACCCAATAGGTGAAGTTAGCTTCAGTAGTGGTGATCAAAAGAGATACCTCATTTACATCTGCAAATGGAGAAACAAGTACTTCAAATCCATTAAGATCAGTTTTGACTTCAAAATTAGTCATTGCAGACAATTTCTCCCAAGGAGTACCAGTATACCTTAAATAAGTCTGAATGTTTCCTGATTTATTTGCCAAAGCATTGAATTTCAACATGTAGGTTTTGTCTTTCTTCATTTTACCTAAATTGATTTTCACTGCACTAGCTCCTGAACCGCTAATTTTAAGGGCTCCACCATTGGTTTTGCTGTTGCTGTCCCATTGCTGCTTGCATTTGCTACAGGAAACACCACTAACATTTTTGGCAAAGGAAGAATTAGCATATAAGCTAGAACCGATTTTCTTTTTGATAGTATAGGTAGAGATATCAACTGAATTACTTACCGAGTTCTTGTCTTTACCGAATTTAGCAGTCCATTGTTCTAAATTATCTACAGCTTCTATTTTCTTACCATTATTCACATATTCGTTAACAATGCTAAACTCATCACCAAGTGGTCTGAAAAAATAGTTTTTATCAAAATCAGCCATTATTTTAATGTCATTTTTATGAGAATTGACATTTAATGAATTTTGATTGGCACTCTTAACAAAAAATTGGTTGTTTTCAATATTCACTTTCCTTGTGTCTTCTCCAATAACATTGTTTCCTAAAGTAACAGATGTATGTGAGTTGTAAAAAGTATTATTTGTTACTAGGATATTGTTCACATTAGACATTTTCAAGCCATTGTTTTCAGTATTAGCAACCGTATTGCCAGTAATTTCAATATTGTTTGAATGGTCATCAAGGAAAATACCTTCGGCCAAAGGTCTGTAATTGATACCTTTATCAGGAATTCCTCCTTTACTGCCTATACTATTTACAACAATATTGCCTTCAATTTTTCTTCCTCTATAGCCTTGGTATTTTACGCCACCAAAAGTATAAATTCCTCCACCGTCACCTTTAATTTGGCAAAACGTGTCTACATAATTATTTTTAACTACTGAATAATTACCATTAAATTGAATACCATTGAAACCAGAGTTGATAACGGCATTGTTTTGAACAAGTACTTTCTCTCCATAAGCAAATATTCCAATCCCTGAGGCATCTTCATTTTGCGTTCTTCCTGCGATCAAAGCAGTTTTTCTGATCTCATTGTCTTTGATTTTTGCGTTATCATTGCCATACCTTAGGTACAAGCTATTATTATAGGTATTAGTGATGATATTTCTTTCAATTACTAAGTCCAACACACTCAAGGCAAGGATACCATTTTCACCAGAAAAACTGATTTCTGAATCACTGACCCTTATATTCTTTCCGCCTTTAAATTCGATTGCATCATTGTTAGCTCCTTTAAACTGAATGTTTTCAATGAAAATGTTTTCGTCTCTGTAGTCTTTTATCAAAAGGTTCTGTAAAGTACTAACTTCTACTTTTAAGGATGACGGGTTTCTATTACCGAAGAAGACGTTTATTTTTTTCGTGGAAGGATTAAAATACCATTCTCCAAAAGTATCGAGTGTTTTGATGTGGTTCTGGATAAAAAACCCAAAATCTTTTTCAGCTTTATAAGCACTGGCTGAACCATTGTAACGAATTCGGCTCCCACTATGTGATGAGATTTGATGGGTATCAATTACCCACTGATTCTTTTTAATGACAACCTCAGCGCCTTTCCAACTAGGGGTACCACTCAATTCACTACTGGAAATTTGGTTGAAATCGATTACCTTTTCAATTTTTAAATAACCTTCATTACCAACATTACTGTTGGGATATCTTCCCAATTCATGAATTTCACCATTGATCAAAAGTACCTTAACGGATTTGGTATCAATTGAAGCGCTACTTTCATAAATACCATTTCCAATAGACTTCCAACCATTTATCCCTTTAAAAGAAGTAATAACTGGCTTGGCCCCCGAACCGTAAGCTCCAATTTTAATAGGAGAGGTAGTTGACCCTGATGCTTTAATATGTAAAGTACCATAAAAAACTTCTCCTCTTTTAAACAAGATAGCATCTCCAGGCTTCAAATAATTAATATAGGAATTAACTTTATCAATAGATTTCCAAGGAGTATTAGCATTTTGTGCTTGTGAAGAAGAGCGATTATCATTTCCAGACTCTTGAGATACATAAAAATTTGTAGCATATCCCTGGGTAAGTGACATTGCTAACGAAATCAGAATGAAGATGTAGATAAATGAAGCTTTCATGGTATTAAATTTTAAAGTTTAGATTATTTCGTTTTTCAAATCCCACCTTATTTATCAGGTGTCTGTTGATTTTGTCCTACTTTTTTTGACTTATAAAATCTCAAAACGGCATTTCAATAAAAAGAATCTTGTTTTTTGATTTTCATACATATCAAAATGAAATTCTAAATATGAATCTCATTTCAATAATTAACAGTATAAAATTCTTAAAACCAAACTTTTGTGATGTAGGAAATATTGGGAGAGAGATGGGAAAATTGAATAATTTCAATAGATGAATTAAATTTTGCTTTTGAAATTCTAAATTTTGTTGGTGATCGAAAAAATGAGTACTTAAAAAAAAATCAAATTATTTTAATTTTTTTTTATTAAAATAAATAAACGTTTAATAATGGTTTATTATCTATAAAAATTTAAAACAAGAAAATTAATAACCTTATATTTACTGACATAAATAAGTATTATATAACTTATATATTATCAATTTAGAGCAAAAAATTTCTAAAAACTTTTTTGAGTATGTATAAAACAATTGAAATCTATAGTGACTATATTACGATGCATTACATCGCTTAAAAAATGCATTAAATAAAAAAAAGTAGGGTATTTCAGGGTATTAAAGCTTAATTTTGAAATCTACCCTCATGCATAGTAAACCCTAATACAGCAAAGCGTCTCCCCTTCTTTGAGTTCAAGGCATGCCTCCTAACTTTGGCGGTGACACAATCCCACCTATCCTGGCAATCTTAGCAGGAAGTAATTCTAACAGTAATTGAAAGACAATGCTAAGTCTCATTAAAGCTTTAAAGCCTCGCTGGAAAATTCTACAATTTAAAATTCACAAAAAAAACTCCGAACAAAGGTCCGGAGCTTGAAAATAATGCCTGTAATCACTTTGTGCTGTCAATAGATGAACACCTTCTTGAAAAACACCTTTTCACTATTAGTTACCTGTATTACATATAGACCTGCGCCAAAACTCTTAAAGTTAAAGTTTGCTGTATTGCCTAATTGGGCGCTGTGGATCAAAAGACCGTTTCCTTTATAAATCATGACTGTTTCGTCATCGCTTAGAATGGATGGGTAGACGATGTTCACAAAATTTTGGGAAGGTTGTGGATAGACTTTTAGCTCTTCCTCCAAACTTTCTAGATTAACCTGCTTTTCAGAAGACAGGCTCTCTAGCTGATTAATAGCCTCAACATTAACCCTTAAATTATTTCCGATATCAAAACCAGCAACAAAATTTACTGTCAATCGCTCTCCCATAACATTATTACTATTATAAGGAGTAACCATTAATTTATATTTGCCTTCGCTGAAATGTTTTCCATTATAATCGTCCCCAGGCAAATCCCCATAGATCGCATAGGGCGCTTTTCTTTCTGTCCAATTGTAATTTTTCGCACCCGAAAGCTGAAATGCCATCGCAGCTATCTGATTGCCTTTGCCTTCAGCTCTAATATTAAGCTTGACTTCTTTCAATTGGTTAAGGTCAATATAAGCTCCGTCCAGAATGGTCATGATGTCTTGATCGGTATCCGCATTCACAAGCACGAGCTTATCCACTTTACTTTTATGAACCACTTCAAAATTCACGGTTAAGGATTCTCCACCAATACCAGTATTGACACTTGAGTTGAATGGGAAAGCAGAACCTGTCAAAGTATAGTTTCCTTCTGGCAATTCTTTTCCTGCATAGTCTCCATTATCATCCATTAAAAGGGCATACGGTTTCACCTTTTCAAACTGTGAATGATTCACAGGCCCGCTGATCTCCATACCCACTCCTCCCTGTACTTGATTTAAGGGGACATTTGCTCTGACATTAAACTTATTACCTGTAAAGGACGATAAATCAATGATATCGCCATCTTTAATTTCACGAATATCAGTATCGTCTGTTGCATTGACCAAAGTGAAGGTTTCAATGATACTATCAAAAACTACTTCAAAATTAATCATGGAATTCATTCCTGGATTCCCGGTATGGAATCTAGTTTCATAAGGAGTGGCCATTAGTGAATAAGTACCTGGTGAAAATGCATGGCCTACATATTGCCCTTTGACATCACCATATAAAGCGTAAGGGACAATGTTTTCCGTTATGGTATGCTTTTTAGCAGGACAAGATGGGCAACTGGTCAAATACTCCATTTCCATCTTCACACTACCCACAATTTCTGGGTCAGAGCTTACTACTATGGTGAGTGTCCTGTCTTTAATAGAAGAATATGGAATCTTATCTCCATCTGTAATTTCACTTATTACGGAGTTGGTACTGGCATCCACCAACCAAAAGCTTTCGATTTTCAAATCCTCAGATACTTCGCCTGCAATAATAGTAGCCTCGGTAGATTCCCCACCTTCTGCATAAGCAGTCACTATTAAATCCCCCAAAACATCTGGCGTTTGGCAAAACACAATCTTACCATTTTCATCTGTAATGAAAGTACCATAATATGAACCATTGACATAGAAAATCACCTCTTCATTACTCATTGGTACTCCAAATTGATCTTTAAGGGTGGCCGTTAAACATGTTTCTTGACCAACAATCCCATTGACTACATATTCCAAGAAGGTGATGGTTGTTGGCACTGGTATATTCCCTTCTTCAATACCTGGATGATTATCGAATGAATCTACCGCTGGTGCAATGCTATAATTTAGATTACTAATATAGGATAGCATTCGCTGACTAAAAGTTGTTTCACCTGAAAAGAAATTCGGGTCTAGTTTAATGTTTTGATTGGAATTGTTCTGAACAAATGCTGACTCAAACTCCTTTACCCTATCATCTGGCACCCCATTATGAGCGTATATCAGGAAGTTAGGAAGTATAGTCAATAAAAAAATAAAGCTTAATATTAAGTAGGACTGTTTCATAAAACACATTTTACTGGATTTTTAACACACAAATTAACATGTATAATTCAAAGATCGCAATAAATTACCTTGTAAGCTTCAATTATTATTTAGAATATAACCACAAAACTCAAAATAAATCTACTATTATTTTAGGTTTATTAATTTCCTTCGATATTATCACTTGTAATGAGAATAACATTGAAATATAAAAGCATTGAAATAAGGGGAAATTAAATTCCTTAAGAACCAATTGAAAAAACCGGGTTTTTGGATTTGATATTTATTATAAATAGATAAAAAAAGCTCCGAACGATCGTCCGGAGCCTTTAAGGATACTAATTGATTTATTGTTTTAATAAATAAACACTTTTTTAGATATAACCTTATTACCATTGGTTACATGGATCAGGTATAATCCAGAACCATAACTTCCAAAGTTGAAGTCTGAGGTGTTGGACATCTGCCCACCGTGAATCAATTGACCGTTGCCTTTATAGATCATTACCAATGCATCTTCACTAAGTGAGGAGGGGTAGCGGATATTGACCAGGTTCTGGGAAGGTTGCGGATAAACAGTAAGTTCATCTTCCTGCCCATCGCTATTAGCACCTTCTTCTGAGGCATTGGCTTCAAGTTGATTTAGGTACTCATTGTTAATCCTTAAGTTACCACCACCGTCATAACCAGCGTTAAAGTTAACCGTAAGTGATTCACCCATCATGTTGTCGCTATTATAAGGAATTACCTTCAATTTGTAGGCACCTTCTTTAAAGTACTTGCCTACGTAATCATTGGCAGGTAAATCACCAAATATCGCATAAGGGGCTTTTCTCTCGGTCCAATTGTAATTCTTCGCACCTGAAAGTTGGAAAGTCATGGCAGCCATGTCATCTCCTTTGCCATCTGCTCTGATATTCAGCTTGACATCTTTGTACTGATTCAGGTCGATGTAGCTACCTTCCATAAGCTCCATGATATCCTCGTCGGAATCCGCATTTACCAAAGTGAATTTATCCACTTTGCTGTTGTGAATCACTTCGAAATTAACCATCACAGTTGCTCCTCCTATACCTCTATTGGCACCTGACTTGTTTGGGAATGCAGTTGCAGACAGGGTATAGTTTCCTTCAGGAAGGTGTTTACCAGTGTAATCACCACTGTTGTCTCCAAACAAGGCGTATGGCATTACTTTCTCAAACAATGAGAAAATTACAGGACCATCAATCCTTATTTCTACACCACCTTGCTGGCCATTAGGAACATTTGCTCTAATGTTGAATTTAACCCCTTGGAATTTAGAAAGGTCTACAACATCTCCATCCATGATTTCACGAATATCAGTGTCATCTGTGGCATTGACTAAAGTAAAGCTATCTATCGTTCCTTCAAATACTATTTCGAAGTTGACCATGGATTTCATTCCCTGATTTCCTGCTAGGTGCTTCATCTCAAAAGGAGTTGCGCTGAACTTATACGCTCCAGGTACAATTTCTTTGCCTGTATAGTTGCCATTGATGTCTCCATACAAAGCATAAGGAACCACATTCTCTGTAGTACTGCGCATATCCGGAGCACAAGTCGGACATAAAGTCAATGCTTCCAATTCCAATTTCACACTACCCACTTTAGCAGGATCTGTGATTACCATCATGTTTACCATTTTATCTTTGACAGTAGAATAAGGAATTTTATCTCCATCCATAATTTCAGCGATCATGGTGTTTGTGCCTGCATCTACCAACCAGAAGCTTTTGACTTCCAAGCCTTCATTTTCGGCAACTACCATAATTGTGGCTTCTGCTGGGGTTCCTCCTTCATAAGTAGCAGTCACCATCAAATCCCCCATTTCATCTGGTGTCTGACAGAATTCTACCCTGCCATTTTCATCCGTGATGGCATTGCCATAGAATACACCATTGACATCAAAAGAAACTTCTACACCAACCAATGGCATACCAAATTGATCTAAAATAGTGGCGGCCAAACAAATTTGCGCTCCTACTACAACCTCTACCTCATTGTCTACGAATGAAATAATGGTAGGAACGGGTGTATTGTCTGAAACTGTTATAGTGGACATTACTGTGTTTTCAACAGTATAGTAGAAACCATACTCAAATTCTCCTTCCATGTCTGGGGTGAAACAGTAATTTAACATGCCATCCTCATTGGTCATCATGGAACCAGCAGGCGCTCCATTTTTAGTGACAAATACCTCAACAGCTCCCATTGGATTATCAAGTTGGTCCAAAACCTCCACTTCCAAACAAGACGCTACCCCTAAACTGACATTGTCCTCAGATGGGTTTACAGAAATGGTTGTAGCTACCAATACTACTTGTATGACTTTCACCGTGCCATTTGCTGGGGTACCACCTGAATAGTAAACAGAAAACTCAAGATCACCAAGGCTGTCAGTAATAAGGCAATATTCTACGATTCCATCTTCATTGCTCATTAAAGTAGCAACTACCTCACCATTGATTTCAATCGTTACTTCTGTATTGGCCAATGGATCTCCATTCTGATCCAATACAAGGGATTGTAAGCAAGCTTCCGATCCTAGGTTTACTTCCACAGGAATGTTAGTGATAGAAATAACGCTGGCTACAAGGTCTCCACCTCCGCCACCATTGCCACCACCTCCGGAATTAAGGACTTTAATAGTGGTAGACGCCGGTGTGCCACCCCCAACATAATTTACAACGAAAATCAATTCTTCACCATCTTCGGCTTCAGCGGTTTTGCAAAACTCAGCAACTCCGTCTTCATCCGTGATCTCAGAACCTGCAGATTCTCCATTAATCTCCAGTTGCACTTCTACCCCTTCCATTACTTTACCGAACTGGTCCAGTACGGTGGCAGTGACACAAATCTGCTGTCCTAAATTAATTTCATTGGCTCCAGATCCAATCGTAATTACAGTTGGAACAGCTGCTGGAATAGCAACCATAACTGTGGTTTCGATTTTATCGCCACCATCAAAATAGCTAGTGAACAATAGGTCGCCTCCATCATCTGGAGTAAAACAATATTCAATTTGCCCATTTTCATCTGAAAAACCACTGTAAATAACATTACCCATGTACTCAATAAATAGCTCTTCATCTTCTAGAGGGTTACCAAATTGGTCTAATACCTGACTGGTGAGGCAAATTTCCTCTCCTAACATGACTTCTTCAGGAACTGAAGAAAAAAGAACGCTTTCAGGCCTAGGAATCGTGGTAACTACAGTAGCTTCTGCAGACGTACTTCCTACGGATGCCACTACTTTATCTGTACCTTCATTGACTGCATCAAAGCAAAAATTGGCAATACCTTCCTCATTTGTCACAGCAAAACCGATTTTTTCATTAGGCCCTTCAATTTCAAAGTCAACCCTGACCCCAAATATGGGTGTTCCTTCATCATCTGTAACTGTAGAATTAAAGCAATAGGTTGTCCCTTGTTGGATTTCCTGCGCAAGGTCTAAGTTAATGTTACGGACTTGTTCGACACTTGCCAATGCCTGCCCACCGGGATAGCCATAAGAGTCATAACTTCCAAATCCATACATAAAAGCACCAAAAGCCAAGGTACCAGAAATATTGTGAGTGCCTTGAGAAACTTCTACCTGCGCACCTGCATAGGTAGAACCAGGGATATTTGTAAAAATAGAAGGATCTAATAAACTACCATCTAATTCTACCTTGTCCTTTTGAGAAATAGGGACGGCAAGATTAATAAAGTGCTTATTAAATCCAGTGGAAGGTGTACTTACTGTATATTGATTTTGAAATTGCTCAAATGGCGGAATGAGCATCATGAAAGGATCGGAAATTACGCCATCCGAAGTTTGCCCTTTAGAATACTGCGCAACCAAAATGGCCTGATTCGATTCAATATTTGCGTAAACATTGCTGGGAATACTTAACTCTTCAAATTCTCCCTTGTTTAGCACAAAATCCTGAGCATATCCTTGAGTTCCTACTACTGATACATTAGTTCCATCTTTTGTGGCCAAAATTCTAAAAATATCACCAGCCCTTCGAGTTGACAGTGGTGTCGTAACAAAACTTTGTCCTAATGAAGAGACAGGTGGGATTTGTTCAATTAAGTGGTCACAATAAGTTGTACCTACTGGCACATTGCTGCAAGTGTGTCCACTAAATACAGAAATTGGTTCATCTGAAGTTACGATGGTTCCTGTGAGGTCACTCCTATTTGTAGTAGCTGCCAACTGATAACTTTGTCCTTTCTGTAAAGTTATTTGGTAGGGAACACCAGCTGTTCTTAATCTTGTGCTACTAGAAGGAGTTATAGTCACTGTAGTATTGTCCTTTGTTGCCACCACACCAAGCACAGATGCCAATTGTACGGATGAACTCCAGGTAGTATAGGACATTATTATATATTCATTACCCAATATATCTACAGGAAGCCCTAGAAATGCATCTGTAGAAGCTGACCTTTGGTTAAGACCATATACGGTAATTTCATTTTCGGCAATAACTTGTATTCCTTTACTACTTATTTCGTCATCAAGACTTGCAAGTAAAGAAACCGGCAAATCAACCTTAGTAATTTCTCCAGGTGTGACTGAAAAATCTATTACAACATTATTGGGTAAATTGACCTTACCTGTGGTTGGTACATCTCCAGATATAAAAAGATCAAGATTTACTCCTATGTTATCGTTATTTCGGTTAAACATTAACCAAAATTCCTTTCCCTTATTATCAGGAATCCCATTCTGAGAATACACCAGGCCCAAGGGTAGTATAATCAGCAGAAAAATAAAGCTTAAAATGCGGTAGGTTTGTTTCATAACATACATATTTATGGGTTATATATACATAAATATATATGTAAAATTTAAATTAACAAATTTAACGGTCTAGTTTTTAAACATTTAAGTAAAAAAAAAATTATTAACTAACGAAAAATTAGAAAAGAGATAATGTTATAAAAACTTTTATCCTTTCCCTATTTATTAGTTTTCTTAACAACATTAGTTTGAAAGTTTATTTACATTATCCATCCTCGATCATTAAGTCCAAGTAATTACTACTCTTTTTTCAAATGCTGCTACAAAGTTTATATCAATATTTCAATTGATTGTTTAATTTTGACAATAAAAAAAGCCTCAGACACAAGTCCAAGGCTTTTAAATACTAATTTATACGTTTATATTTTAGTAAATAAATACTTTTTTAGATATAACCTTATTACCATTGGTTAAATGGATCAGGTATAATCCAGAACCATAACTTCCAAAGTTAAAGGCTGAGGTATTGGACATCTGCCCACCGTGAATCAATTGACCGTTGCCTTTATAGATCATTACCAATGCATCTTCACTAAGTGAGGAGGGGTAGCGGATATTGACCAGGTTCTGGGATGGTTGCGGATAAACAGTAAGTTCATCTTTCTGCCCATCGCTATTAGTACCTTCTTCTGAGGCATTGGCTTCAAGTTGATTTAAGTACTCATTGCTAATCCTTAAGTTACCGCCAATGTCAAAACCAGCGCTAAAGTTAACCGTAAGTGATTCACCCATCGTGTTGTCGCTATTATAAGGCGTAACCTTCAATTTGTAGGCACCTTCTTTAAAGTACTTGCCTACGTAATCATTGGCAGGTAAATCACCAAATATCGCATAAGGGGCTTTTCTCTCGGTCCAATTGTAATTTTTAGCGCCTGAAAGCTATGGCTGCAAAATGCTGAATTTGACACTATCGTATGGATTAAGGTCTATAAAGGCGTTTGTAGAGGAATATAAAGTCCTGGCTAGTGTCGCCAGCACCATAAGTTTATACACTTTAACAGGTATTTCTCGCACCCTAACGCTAAAAATTTGACTTTTTAAGATACAGCCCTTTTATTTAATGGTATTTATAAAAATATTACAGAAATAAGCAATACAATAACAAAGCCTGTAACAGATATTATTGTTTCTAAAGTAGTCCAGGTTTGTAAAGTTTCCTTCTCACTTATATTCAAATATTTCTTGACCAACCAAAACCCACTGTCATTCACATGGGAGAGTATACAGGCACCTGCGGCGATGGCAATGCCTATTAATGCTTTATGAGGGTCAGTCATGTTCATGTCTATAATTATAGGAGAGATCATGCCTGCGGCTGTTACCATCGCCACGGTAGCAGAGCCCTGGATAATACGAATAATAACAGCAATTAAGTAAGCCATCACTATGGGGGCAACGTTGTAAGCGATGAAAACCTCCGCCAGTGCTTCACCAGCTCCACTCTGTACCAAAATCTCTTTAAACATCCCTCCTGCCCCTGTAATGACAATAATTAATCCTGCTGGAGCCAATGCCTTGTCGGAAAATTCTAGCAATTGTTTGGCCTTATAGCCTTTTCTATAGCCTAAGAAATACAAGGCCACCAGTGTTGCAATGGTTAGTGCTATAAAAGGATGACCTAAAAACTGAGCCAATTCCAACAAGTAATTTTCGCCAATTAAGTATCCCGTATCAACCAAAAGATCAGAAGTAGTCGCAATCAAAATCAATAGTAAAGGAAGGATAATTATAAAGGCAATTAAATAAAAATCTTGCTTGGAAGGATTGGTATTGCTTTCAGCTTTAAATTCAATATGTTCTGGGACGGGGACAAATATTTTTTTAGATATATATCCACCAAATACAGGGCCAGCCAATATAGCACAAGGTAAGCCTACCACCGCACCGAAAATTATCATCCAACCCAAAGGGGCATTCAAAATCTCCGCAACAGCCACTGGCCCAGGTGTAGGAGGTATAAAAGCATGTGTTACTGCCATCCCCGCCAGTAAAGGCACTGCATAATGCAATAAAGATAAGCCTGATTTATTTGCCAAGGCATAAACCAATGGAATTAAGATAATAAAACCCACATCTAAAAATACTGGGATGGATACAATAAAACCAGTAAGCATCAACGCCCAAGAAGTTCTTTTTTCTCCGAAGCCCTTGATTAGAAAATGGGCCATAGTTTGGGCTCCTCCAGAAACTTCAAGCAATTTCCCCAAAATCGCTCCCAACCCCACTACAATCGTAATGAAACCCAAAATATCTCCCATACCCTTTTGGAGGCTACCTATAAGTTCCATAAAAGGCATTCCAGAGGCTAATCCTACAAAACAACTGGCGAGTAATAAAGAAATAAAGGCATGCACCTTTAGCTTCATCACCAATACCAGCAATAGCAATATAGACAGAGAGGTAATTATAAAAAGATATAGCGTTTGATCCATGGGTTTATTAAATAACTAATGATGGTATAAGAAAAATTGAAAGGTAATCCTGATGGAATATAAGATTACTGCTATTTAGCGTCTTTATAGGTTTTCATAAATAGCTCCAAATGCTCAGTAAGCCCTTTCCAATCTTTATTTTGAAGATAAGATTTTGGAACAACTGCACTTCCTACTCCTACTCCACTTGCCCCCGCTTTAAAATATTCTGAAAGATTGTCTACGCTAACCCCACCTGTAGGCAATAATTTAATGCTGTCCAAAGGACCTAACAAATCCTTGATATAGCTGGGGCCTAATGCACCAGAAGGAAAAACCTTAACCATATTGGCGCCTAGTTTCCAGGCTGTATATATTTCAGTAGGTGTGAAAGCGCCAGGAAATACAGGGATATCGTTAGCTACACAAAATTCAATGACGTCTTTGTCTAAAACAGGTGTGACAATAAATTGTGCGCCTGCATCGAGTGCTGCATGCAGGTCATTTAAGTCGCAAACGGTGCCTGCCCCAATATTGAGATCAACACCAAATTCACTTACCAATCGTTCAATGTCTTTGGTAGCATTCTTTGAGTTAAGGGTAATCTCCATCGTAGAAAGCCCTGCAACTTTAAAGCATTGGGCTACTTGAATCAGGTCCTCACTGTTTAAATTCCTAAAAATAGCGACGATGGGTGCTTTATTAAAAGCTTCCCAGGAAAATGTTTTTTTCATTGTTTATATGTTGATTCAAAACTTGAATTTGACCATGAATTACGGATTGACTTACCCATTTAGTGGGTAATACTTTGGGTTTAAGTCCTAATGTTTCCATCCCCAATACATAATTGGGATGAAGTTTACCTTCTGAGCATAGGTAAATATTAACCTCTTTTTCCTGCACCAAATTAGTGAGTTCATTTCCAATCAGCAAACCGCTTAAATAATGAAAATTTTCCTCTTTGGATAAGCGTCCAAACAATTCATTCGTTCTCGTCTTAAAAAGCACCGATAACAACGCATTTTCTGCACCTGCCTTAATGCCCTCCGCGAAGGCAGTTTTGAATTTATCATTTTCGGAAGAGTTGAATGTAACGCTTTTTGATAAGATGCTCTTGTTTGCCATGAGCTGGAAGACCTCTCCAGTCATATAGGTCTTAAAACCAGTCATTTGATTGTTATTTACCCAAATGTGTTTAGAATGTGTTCCGGGTAAAATAAAAATGCCATTTCCATCAAAATTCTCTAGCTGACGGACTACCCCTATCAACTGGGTTTCTTCACCTCTCATTACGTTGTCATCACTCTTGACACCTGATAACAAAAGTAGAGGGTGGTTGAATGCCTCTGATGAAGCAAAATATTCTAAATTCATAGAAGTACCCAAAGTATCTAATGGTAAATTGGCATAGGGCAATTCTTTTATGCCTATACTGGATGAAGCCATCCCTGAACAAACCACCAGCATATCATCCAAGTTAACGTTTAGAGATTCCCCCATACTTTTGATTTCATCTCTAAGTACGCCGAAATAAAAGCTTTCTCTGCTTACGCCATTTCCATTTTCTATAAAGGAGTGGTAGGTAGTTTGAATACCAATTTCGTTCGTATATTCTTCCTTAATGCCTGCATCCTCTAAATTTACAAGCCTTAGCCTGAAGGAGCTAGTACCCCAATCACAGCTTAAAAATCTCATCATATAGTTCCTAATATTGAAGTGAGTTTAAGGATGGTACAATACATGCAATCCTTTTGGTCAATTATTAACCACTCAATAATTAATTGAAATTAGGGAATTCAAACTGAATTTTGGAAACAGTTTCTAAAAAAATACAAACTAAAGGACTGAAGCCTTGAAAAAAACACAATAGCGACCTAAAGACAAGAATTTTGGTTTGTTTAAGAGTAGGGTTTAAAATAGTACCAGAAAAAAAGAAAAGCATCTTTATAGCTATCCTAAATGATATAGATATAAAGATGCTTTAAGGTATACTAATCTTTTTTATCACCTCCGAATAATTCTTTAAAAAAACCTTTGTCATTTTCATCCTTTTCCATATTTGAGATATTGATTGATTGCTCTATAGAGGGTCTTAAAGCCTGAACAAAGGCATTTCTCAATATCAATAAGATGGCCTGACCTGTGTGGATATTTGGATTATCGAAGGTATTTTCTATCAAAATTTTAGATCCGATTTGATCTTCTTTTTGGTTTTCGAAAAGCTCTGCAGCCCCAGCAACTATTGTTTCCCAAAGAACTTGTAACACATTTCCTTCTTCCTTATTCCACTGTACAATGTCTAAATCCTTGATAAGAGGCTTGACATAACCTTTAAATTTCCCTTGTTTTGCTGCAAATTCTGTAAAGACATTAAATTCCCCTTTTTTTACATCGAAATTCCCATATGCCCGTAGAAAATCATTCAATCCAACCAAATCAACCTTTTCAATTTCAGCGTTCATATCAAATGTGGGCTCATCTGCTAAAGCGTTTAGTTTAACATCTAAATTAAATGTCCCTCCATAAGCCAATCCACTTGCATTCAATGACGATGGCAAAGTATCACCTTCTATTGGCTCGTTGGTCAGATTTTCTGCCAAAATATTGAGGTTTTTTATAAAGGCATCTACTTTCGGCGATGCCATATTATCGATATAATGTATTTCTCCCTGACTGATTTCAAAACGGTTAATATCCAATGGCATCAAATCCCTTATCAGCCCTCTAAAATCAGCCGTATCCTGTTTGACTTCAGGATCATTTTTTTCTGTATTTACAAAGTTTAATTTAGGCTGATCCACTACAAGTTCACCCACAATCTTACCTTTAAAAAGTGCATTCCATTGAATGGAAAGATCTACATGAGGGCTTGTAAAAAAAGGGATGCTATCCGCACTTTCCCTATCTTTGGTATCTCTTTTAAGGATATTTATGCCATCAATAACATAGGCTCCTCTTATCAGGGCTATATCTATGTCTTCAACATTGCCAGTATATTCCTCCATTTCAGCCAGTTGTTTGTTGACAAAGTGGAGTACTATATCAGGTAAAAGAAGCCTAAATACAATCAAAAGTACTATAATAATCCCCAGAATAATAGATGTTTTTTTTCGCATTTTAATGGTCCTTGGTGAATTGTATTTTTAGCTCTTCTCTTCACTTATAATTACTAATTAAAAGGGAAAGTCTTTAACCGGTAATTATTTTTCAAATATTCATTGCAAATCTTTTTAGTTAAAAATACATTTTTTTTTAACTGATAAAACCGATAGCCTTTTTGATGAAAAGCATTCGAGATAGAAACAATAAAACATTAATTTATTTTTAGTTATTGTTTTAATGCAACCAAATTCTATGCCGAAAGGTATTACCAACAGAATCGGAGAAGCACAGTACCGTTAATACAAAAAATCACAAATGAATCCATAATCAGTACTTATTTCTGATTATTTCATTATGATTAAAATAACCATGTGATTTTAACAAAAATTAGCAAAGAAGTTATTATTACTATAATATCCGTTATCAATAAGGGGATATTATTAAAAAAATGAAAATTACATCTTTCAACAGATCTTTAATTATTCTGTATTCAAATCTTAATTTCATATTATATCTTTTTAATGTTAAATTAAATCTATATAATTGGCACTAGATTTCTTAGTATTTTTCCATTTCAATCTCAAATCAAACGCATAAATTAAGAATTAATCCAATCCCGTAACACACTTAATTCGTGTACGTTACCTCATAAAATACCCATAATTAAACATCTTATATAAATATTTTAAAAAAGAATATGCAAATAGAAAAGTAAATTAATTATCCTTCTCTTACTAAGATTTTATTGAGATTAAAAAGCACTCTTATTAAGATAAATTGTACAAATAATAATTATAAACCCAAATGTTATGAACAAAAGTATACCTCTCCGGTGGATAGGATGTAAAAAATTATTCACCGGCATGCTACTGGCCTCTTTGACAGCGAGTCAATTCATGATTAATCCAGTAGTCGCAAATACCGTTTACACTTCCGGTATTACCGTAAAAAGTGACCTATTTAAAGTCACTAAATCTCCCTTAGCAGATGTTCCTATAAAAGGTATTGTGACTGACTCTTCTGGCGAACCACTTCCGGGTGTCACTATATCTATCCCTGGTACCTCTATTGGGACAGTTACTGACATCGACGGAAGTTATTCCATGTCCGTACCAGAAGATGCCACTTTAGTCTTTTCCTTTATTGGATTCGAAAAGCAAAATGTTGCCATCGGCGGTCGAAGCATTATAAATGTTACCTTAAGTGAGAATGTTTCTGCGCTAGACGAAGTAGTCGTTATTGGCTATGGTACCCAAGAAAGAAAAGACATTTCTACCGCCATTTCCTCCGCCTCTGCAGAGGACCTTAAAGATAGACCATCATCCAACTTCGCTCAATCATTGCAAGGGAAAATGCCAGGTGTTAGAATTTCAAACAATAACTCAGCACCAGGCGGTGGATCCAATATTGTAATAAGGGGGGTAAGTTCGATTAATGCGAGCAACAGCCCTTTGATCGTTATTGACGGTTTTCCAATAAAGGATGGCTATAATAAAACGGAAAACCCATTGAACTCCATCAACCCAGCGGACATAGAGTCTATTGAGGTATTGAAAGATGCATCCTCAAGTGCTATCTATGGAACACAGGCAGCGAATGGTGTAATTCTGGTTACTACTAAAAAGGGAAAATCAGGCAAACCAAGTATTTCTGTCAATGCCACAACTGGTGTTCAATCAATGCTCAACAAAGTGGAAGTCTTGAACAGAGATCAGTTCCTTCAAATGATGGATGAATCCAGGGCTGCTGCTTATGTCATAGAAGACCCGAATTTTGGTACCAATGACCCTGAAGCACCGCTATGGCAATGGACCGATTCTGATGAAACTAGAATCAGCAATTGGACCAACTATTCTCAGTATTCTGCTGGGATGCAAGATCCTTACCAAATGTTTTACAGGTGGATTACAGTTACTGATACTACAAAAAACAGCCCCCACAATACCGATTGGCAAGATGTAATTAGCCGAATGGGCAAAACTAATGACGTTCAGCTTTCTGCCTCTGGTGGAACCGATGACATTACCTACAGAATTTCAGGTGGTTATTTCAACCAGGAAGGTATCATTAAATCTTCTGGCTATGATCGTTTCTCTTTTAGGGCGAATATAGACATGAAGGTGAATAGCTTCCTGAAGTTAGGCCTAATGTTAGCTCCTTCTTTGGAAAACACCCAAGTATTGTCCAATATAGAAGGTGGGAGTACGAGTAACCCATTCTACAATGCCTTAGGTTTGCCTCCAATTTGGGCCCCTGCTGATGAAAATGGTGTACCTTATTATTATGGAACTGAATCCACCTACGAGAATCCATGGTTTTGGAACCTGGATTTCGCAGTCAATCCCTTATCTACTTTTCAAATAGAAGACAATAGAAGGACAGTTAAAAACCTGGCCACACTTTATGGAGAAATTCAACTGATGGAAGGGCTTACTTTCAGGTCAGAATTCCATACGCAATTCAGGTTTTGGGAACGAAGTTATTTCCTTCCTAACTCCATGCCAACCACTTCGCAACCTTTTTCTAGGTCTAGAGGTATCAATCAAATCACAACAAGTTTTACATGGAATTCCCAAAATTTCCTGACTTATACGAAGAAGTTCAATGCGCATTCCTTTAATACCATGGTCGGTTACTCGGTAGATGATGCCAGTTACAGGAGCACTTACATCAATAAATACGATTACCCTACTGATTTAATTCCAACATTGAATCAAGGTGTAACCATTGTTAATGCTCAAAATGATGCCCGTACCAATCGCTCTAGCGAATCAATGATCGGTAGTTTTGCAAGGGTAATTTATAACTATGATAGCAAATACTATTTCACAGGTAGTATTCGTAGGGATGGATCTTCTAAGTTTGGTAAAGACAATAAATGGGGCGTTTTCCCTTCTATGTCCTTGGCTTGGCGTGCATCAGATGAAAATTTCTTCGAGCCATTAAGAAGCGTAATTAGTGACCTTAAAATCCGAGGAGGATGGGGGATTATTGGTAATGCCGGTATAAGCAATTACCTGGCCCTAAGTACACTTAATTCCGGCGCTTACGTTTTGGGTGCAGGTTCAACCGTCGCTCCATCCTATGTAGATGGAAAAGTTGCCAACTCCTCTTTGGGATGGGAAGAAACGACTGATTTTAGTATAGGTACAGATGTAGAGCTTTTCAATAGTAGGGTAATGTTCAGTGTGGACTATTTCCACAGACTTACCGAAAACATGCTGTTTAATCTACCATTGCCTGTAGTTACTGGATTTAGCTCCTTTATGGCAAACGCTGGATCTATGAGAAACAGAGGTTATGAATATTCCATTTCTACAAGAAACCTTGACGGTGTTGTCACCTGGAGTACTACTGCCAATCTTTCTTATTACAGAAACAGGGTATTGGATATAGGTAAGGACAAACGACCAATAATCAATAACAATGGCTATACTGCTGAGGACAGACCTCTGGCAGGAATATGGGGTTATTCCAACCTGGGTGCATTTGATGATTGGGAAGATGTAAAAACTTCGCCAATATTTAATCCTCAACAAGCCCTATGGAGCAAGCGATCTGCACCTGGTACGCCAAAAGCAGCTGATGTAAATGGAGACGGAATTTTGGATAGCAATGACCAGACAGTCATCGGTCAAAATAACCCAGCATTTATATGGGGTATGACCAATAACTTAGGATACAAGAATTTTGATTTCTCTGTTCATGTGAACGGTGTACAAGGAGGCGACCTTTCTATGGTTGAGTTTGAAAGTATGCTCGGAAGAGGAGGAGGAAGAAGAAGTATGACTACAGAATATTTCAACAATTACTGGACCCCAGAAAGGACAAATGCAGCTTATGCCTCCCCTACAAGAAAAAGTGCTGACGGATCCAGTGTATCGGGTAGTCTTTTATTCAAAGGTTCCTATGTAAATATTCAAAACATAGTTCTAGGATATACTTTACCAAATCAAATCGCCAGCAGAGCGAATATCAGTAACCTTCGTGTGTATGTAAGTGCACAGAATGCTTTTTACTTTACAAAGTATCCAGGCTACAATCCTGAGGTAAACTACCAGGGAAATTCCGCCTTGTCTCAAGGCATAGACAGAGGAGCTTATCCTTTGGCAAGAACTATCTCTTTAGGAATTAATTTAGCATTGTAAACAGCACTCAATCATGAAAAAAATAATTAATCTACTTATAATAGCTACACTCATCGTATCCTGCTCGGAAGAATTCCTTGACAGACAACCTGAGGATGCACTATCTACGGGGGCATTTTATAACAATCCTTCTGAAATCAAAGCAGGCCTAATGGCCTGTTATTCCCCATACCAGAATATCTATTCTCGGTCTGAGGTACCCCAATACCTGGAAATCATATCAGATGATGCAAAAGATGTCTTGTGGCAAAGCAATGACTACCTGTTCAAAAAGAATACGGGAAACTCCCGACCAAACTTTTGGAGAGATCATTACAAAGTCATTGTAAATTCCAATAATATTATAGACATCATAGACAATTACACGCCTTTAAATACTGCAGAAGAGAACGAAATTAAAGCCTACAAAGCCGAAGCAAAATTTCTAAGGGGTTTGGCCTATTTCAACCTTGTACGCTTGTATGGAGATGTCCCTAAAGTGGTAGAAAGACTAGATGATCCAAATTTAGCCATTGGTATTGGCAGAACTTCTGCCAACGAAATTTACACTTCAGTTATCATCCCTGATTTAGAGGCAGCTATTGCTGATTGTCTTAAAAAAGGGGACTCCAAACTCCAGGGAGAAGAAGCAAGAGCGACTAAAGGCGCTGCCATGACCATACTTGGTAAGGTTTATTTGACGATGAAAAACCATGCGAAAGCAGAAGAAGTTTTGAAAAGATTGATCGTAAATAAAGAGGCTGGCGATTATGCACTATTAAATGATTTCACTGATATCCATAAAATGGATAACAAATTTAATGAAGAGTCCATTTTCGAAATCAATTACAATGCTACTTTGGGTCAGCCAAACTTCTTGTTTAAGTGGATGACCAATGAAAACGGCTATCTTTATGGCATCGCTTCTGGTGGTGGACCGGTAATCATGTTTAACTTACTGGAAGATTTCGTAGAAGACAATGACTGGATAGACCAACCAGATTGGACAAGGTACACTGCAACGCTTGATTCAGGATTGTTGGAAGGTGGTAGCCCCGAGTTACAACCATGGCCTAAAAAATTCACACCAGAAACAAGTACACTTGCCCAGTACAATATCACGGGAACAGATTACAATTACATGGTAACCAGGTATGCAGATGCTTTGTTGATGTATGGTGAAGCTTTGTTTGGCAACAATAAAGCAAGTGAAGCCCTACCCTATTTTAATATGGTTAGAGAAAGAGCTGGCCTAAAAGGTTTGACAGTAGACCAATTGGACATTGATCAGATTTTACATGAAAGAAGGCTTGAACTGGCATTTGAAGGACATCGGTTTTTTGATCTCGTAAGAACGGATAAGGCTGTGGAAAAGATCTCTTGGGCTTTGATGACCGTCGTCGGTTATGATGCAAGAATATTTACAACAGAGCCAATAGAAGAATATCAGCTCTTGCTACCTATTCCTGTTGGTGAGATTCAAAAGGATGCTTCTCTAAATCAAAATCCAGGCTATTAAAAACCTAAGCATAGAATTTCGGAACCCAATTAAAATTTGATGTTTCGAAATTGGATTGCCAAAAATTAAAATTTAAGAAAATGAAAAAGATAAAAAACATACTAATGATGGGGGTATTGGCTCCATTTATTTTCTTTTCCTGTTTACAGGAAGACATCGTTCCGGTACCTACCGTTCAAGGTCTTCAGTTGGTCATGACCGATATTGAAGGAAATGATTCGCTAATAAACCAACCTACTGTCAATAAGTCTTTCCGATTTGTGGTAGATACTGACGCGGATATTGCTACTGTTTGGCCTGGAGGTGAGCGTCGAATCGTAAAGAAAAAGAATACTGAAACAGACTCTTTGGACATGTTCGGTCATCCAGTTCTTATTGTAAGTGATTACTATATGGATTATGGCTTGGTAAAAGCAAGAGGGTATAAAACCGCGCTTGGAGAAACTGGCTGGTACACTTCTTATACTTATAAACAAAGTGGAGATTTTGACGTAACTGTGGTAGTGACCAACCATGGTTACAGCAGCGCCGACTACAAACAGGTCGTGCATGAAGCAGGAACAATTTCTGTTCTACCTGAATAAGCTTTTTGTAGCGTTTACTATTGAATTAAAAAGCCCTTTTCCATTAAATGGAGAAGGGCTTTTTCACTTTAGGCTTAAAGCCAATTGCTATCAAGGTCTGTTTTATTCTTACCTCTATCCAAGTGTAAATGACATTTCACCACCCATCAAAGGATCAGAGATACTGTCCTTGCCAAATTCCAAACGGCCACAATACCTTCTACTAAAGGTATTATTCCCGCTGGTCTTTAAGGTAAAATCATACCAGCCATTGCTTTTTACAGTAGGTACCCGAATCGGCTTTTTCTCTCCGGCAGACAGCGTTATCGATTTTTTACCATGGTTATAGGCATTGTCATTCACCTCAACCGTCACCTTCACCGCAGAAGTGTTTTCCATACCAATGCTATATACACCTGTCTTGTCTTTACCAGCCTCAGCAGTATAAGTGGAAACCAAAGTCAATTTAGGGTCTTTTTTATCTCCTTTAAACTCCCTGAAGAAACCATTTGGTCCATAAACCTGCAAATGATAAGTATTCCCATCAAAAGAGTCTAATGGCCATTCATAGTTCAAGCTATCTCCAGCCTTTACTGCAAAGGACCAGTTTTGAGCATTTTCATAATTATTCGTTTTTGGATTCTTATAAGCTCCAGGCGCATAAACCGTAAACGGAGCACCCAGGGCTTTCTTACCAAATTTCTTTGTGGAAGCGGCTAAATCGAGCACTATGGATTTACTGGAATGCTTAAATTTACCATCCACATACAGTTCATAAGCAAGTGCATTTGACGGTTTGGTTCCCGGCTCTTGTTTCGGCATTAAAGGTGACTGCAGGTGACTGTTATTAATCAAACTTATCTCATCGTCCGTCAAAATCTTAAAGTTATCAGGAATGTCCTTATAACTGGCATTGAGAATTTTCTTGACATGTCCTTCCATGGTCAAGAAATTAGGTAAATCTATTTTTTCGCCATTATAAGGCCTAAAAACGGAGGTAAGGTCTCCACTAACCGTTCTTCGCCATGAGCTAATATTGTCTTCCTTAATTTCTTTACCTGTTTTATGAGACAAAAACTTTTCCATAAACATAATGGTAGAAGAGACATCGCAAACTTCAGAATTCACCCAACCCCCTCTACTCCAAGGTGAGGCAACAATTAGTGGCACTCTATATCCTAAACCTACCGGACTTTCACGAACATCTTCAGCATCCATACCAGGGTAGTTTTCTTCCTGCTCTTTAAAGACAAACTCAGTCCTAGCATCTATTCCTTTGGATACTTTTCCTGCACTTGGGTCATTCGGTTTTGGTGGCACAAATGGCGGAACGTGGTCAAAGTAACCGTCGTTTTCATCATAGTTCAGTATAAAAATCGTTTTTTTCCAAACCTCTGGATTCTTGGTCAGAATTTCCAACGCTTCTGAAACATACCAGGCCCCGTACCAAGGAGCAGAAGGGTGATCAGAGAAATTCTTGGGGGCCACTAGATAAGAAACTGTTGGGAGATTTCCAGCATCAACATCTTTCCTAAATTCGTGAAAGATGTCTCCTTTAGGAATCTTCGTTGCTCTTTTTTCGCCATCTTCCTCATACTCTAGCACCTCCGTTTTGTGGTAATCCGGATCTGCGATATTCGTGGTGAAAGCTCGCTGGTGCATTTCCTTGTCTCTAGCAGATAGCTTTTCAAAAGCCTCAGGACCAAATTTCTCTATGGAGTTATTGACTAATTCTACGGCCTCTTTTTTAGAAGCAATTGCTTTTTTTATATCCGCTTTGTCTGTTTCAACAGCCAAGGCAAGTGAATTTTCTAATTTTGAGATTTCTTTAGGAAGGTTCTGTTGCTTGTTTTTTAAAAACGCATAATGACCTGGCGTATACCTCACCTCAAATTGCTTGAACCATTCAAGGTTATTGTCAGTGAAATTGGACAACCAAGAACGGTCCTCTCCTTCAAGCATAGTGGATAAGCTCACCTCATTCTGGTATACCTTCCATGGAATACCATTGTCTTGTAATCGATCAGGAAAAGTTTTCCAATCTACTTCCTTTCCATAGGTATGTTCCCCATTTCTTACCAAGGGTTTTTCGCCTACTTTACCAACCGTTTTACCTGCCCAGTGAAAATTTCGATTGGTAGTGGTGCCAGTAAGTGCTCCACAAAAATGCTGGTCGCAAACAGTAAAGGCATCGGCAAAGGCATAGTAAAATGGAATGTCCTGTCGTTCATAAAACCCCATCGTCATGGGAACATGTTGGTATTCTTTTCTACCTGGTCTTTTGGCTTCTATCCAGCCATCGTATTTACCATTGTTCCTCGCATCCACTTGATTCTCCCAAGAGTGAGGAATATCACTCATCCAGGTTGCTTTGGTCTCATTTATATTGAACCTAAAAGGCGAAAAAGCATTTCCTTTATTGTCTCGTTGTAACCAAACTTTGTCTTTGTTTGGCAATGAAATAGTTCTTGGGTCATTGTAACCCCGAACACCTTTTAATTTCCCAAAGCAATGGTCAAATGACCGATTTTCCTGCATCAATAAAACCACATGTTCTGCATCCTGGAAAGTGGTTCCTGGTTCTGGGTTAATCGCCATTGCTTTTTCAATGGATGCAGGCAATACGCCCCACAAGCCCATTCCGCCTGAAAAAAGTGCCGCTTTCTTAAGAAAATCTCTTCTATTTTCATTCATAATTTAAAAACTAATAAAAAACAAATTCATTAAATACAATTACAATTTAAACAATCGCTCTATTATCACATTGCCAAATAACAAAAAAGGGGGAATAAACTCCCCCTTAATACTATTTAAAACCACATTGAGACTATTCCGCCGACCTCCAATCTTAGAAACAGCGATTATCCTCTAATATGATAGGCTTTTGGTTGAGTAAAAGCCCGGATACCCATATACGATAAGGTCACTCCCATCCCTGAATTTTTCCTTCCTGTCCATGGTAGGTTTGGACTTACCCGATCACAACAATTTACATAAACAGTTCCCGTTGGTAATTTCTCTACCAGTTGCTTCGCTCGCAATTCGTCTCCTGAAAATACTGCAGCAGTTAGCCCATAAGTTGTGTCATTCATTAATTCAAAGGCTTCCTGGTCATTTTTCACCTTTTGAATCCCTATGATAGGTCCAAATGATTCTTCCATCATAAGATTCATGCCATGGTCCACATTTGTTAAAACAGCAGGCGTCAAATAATATCCTTTATCGCCCCATTTTTCTCCCCCATAAAGCACTTCAGCGCCTTTATTCTTGGCATCTTCAATCTGTGAAAGAATGACATTCATTTGGTCAGCCCTAGTGAGTGGTCCTATAAATGTACCTTCCTGGTTAGGGTCTCCAATTTTATAGGTAGACACTTCTTCCACAAATGCAGTTACAAATTCGTCATAAATCTTTTCATGGACATAAACCCTTTCGACGGCACAACAGCTTTGGCCATTGTTGTAAAATGCCCCCTCAGCTGCATTGATTGCTGCTTGTTTAACATCTGCCACATCCTCCATCACATACAATGGATCTTTTCCTCCCAATTCCAATTGCACGGGTACCAGTTTGGAAGCCACTTTCTCTGCAATGTATTTGCCTGTTTTATAAGATCCTGTGAAGAAATAGCCATCCAGATCTGCTTCCAACAATAGCTCTCCTACTTCTGCTCCACCAATAAAGCATTCAAATGCATCTTTTGGAATTCCTGCTTCTAAGAGTAATTCACGAAATTTAAGCCCTGTTAGTGAGGCAAACTCTGAAGGTTTATAGGCAACAGCATTGCCTGCCAATAGCGCATATAAAAACACATTGTATCCGACATTATAAGGAAAATTCCAGGCAGAAATATTGGCAATTACGCCTAGGGGTTCGAAAGCTATTTCTTCTCTTGTCCCCCCTTCTTCTGTAATGATCTCCTTTTGTAACCATTTTAGCGCATCCTTTTGAATGTGGTCAATTCTATTTTGTGCCCCTTTGATCTCATTTTTGGCTTGTTGAATAGGTTTGCCAGTTTCGGAAGTCAAAATCTTAGCCAGCTCCTCTAAATGCTCCATCACCAGGTCACCATACTTTTTAACAATGGCTATTCTTTTTTCCAAGGGTACAGCCACCCACTTTTTCTGCCCTTCCTTTAAAGCGTTTATTTTATTACTTACCTCAACAGCTGTGTCTTGTTTAAGCTTTTCAATTGTGCTACCTGTAGCAGGGTTTATGATATCCATTTTTATTGATTTTTTACTTTGTCTACAAAATATTCATACAGTTTTAGGGGATTCAAAAGCGGAGCTCCTTTTCCTACCGAAAACTCTGGATGCCATTGCACTCCTAGTACACTACCCTCCTTGCTCTGCAAGGCTTCTATAATGCCATCTTCCTTACTCATTGCCAATATTTCCAACCCATCACCAATGGTTTTCACCCCTTGATGATGTACAGAATTAACCACTGCTTTGCCAACACCATTGTATATTAAATCCAAGGTTTTACCTTTATCAAAAACTATTTCATGTATTAAACCATCGTATTTTTCAGCATCCCTATGTTGAATAGCAGTTGGCATTTGCGTAGCAATATCCTGGTATAAACTACCTCCGAAGTAAACATTCATCAGCTGAAACCCCCTGCAGATTGCAAGTGTTGGCTTACCCTTTTTCACTGCGAAATCCATTATTCTAAGCTCATAGGCATCCCTGTAAGCATCCCCTAGCCATTTTCCCTCAACAATTGGCGCCTCATTATACGTTTCAGGAGCCAAATCGGAGCCTCCTTGAAAAACAAAACCATCAAGTTCCTCCAAAATCGGTTTTAAAAGATTCATAGGTAGGTCTGGTAATAACACAGGAAGAATGCCTTTCTGAGAGACATAATTAAACATGTCGCACTCTACATAAGCCAGGTTTTTAGGTCCAAATACAACCCTAGAAGGCTCCTTATACATGAAACATGCACTTATTCCGATCTTTAACATAACCTATAGTGCAAACTTATAAATAGATTTAAAGTCTGCTTCAGTGACCTCTTTAGGATTATTTGGATGACAAAAATCTGCAATTGCCAGTGAAGCCAAGGTATCAATATGCGCTTCCTTCACCCCTATTTCTGATAGCTTGGAAGGCAAACCTAATTTTTCATTCAAATCCTTGATAAAAGTAATAAATTCTTTACCTTGACCTTGCTCTAGCCCTATCATTAGGCCCATTTGTTCATACCTATGCTCAAATCCTTCATAATTAAAGGCCAAACCATGTGGTAGATTAATGGCATTGGCCAAACCGTGATGGGTATCCAGTAAACTGGACAAGGGGTGAGCCAAACTGTGCACAATTCCCAAACCTTTCTGAAAAGCTATCGCCCCCATCATAGAGGCCATTAACATTTTGCTTCTTGAAACCAAATCTGGCTTTAGCGTAGCATTCTCTATGGATTCACCTATTAACTTGATTCCTTCCAAGGCAATGCCACTACACATAGGGTTCCAATTTTTGGAAAGGTAGGCTTCAATATTATGGGTAAGTGCATCCATTCCTGTTGCAGCAGTTACAAATGATGGCAAATCCATGGTAAGCTCAGGGTCTGCAAATACTATTTTGGCCATTAGGGTTGGCGCAAACAGTATGCGTTTCTTCCTGCTTTCGTCTTCAGAAATAATAGCACTTCTTCCGACTTCACTTCCAGTTCCCGAAGTTGTAGGAACGGTGATAAAATGCGGTATAGTTTCGGTTACATATTTGTCTCCTCCTATAAGGTCATCGTAATCCATTAAATCTCTGTGGTGATTAATGCTCAGCGCAACGGCTCTTGCTACATCTAAAGCTACTCCTCCTCCTATGCCAATAATGGCATCCCTATCGGTAGATTGATACAAAGCTTTCCCTTTAAGCACATCCGACTTGACTGGATTTTTATGAACATCTGAAAAAACTTCTACAGACAGCCCAGATTGGCTTAATTCATTTACTATCTTTTTAAAAAACCCAAGCTCTCTAACTATTGGATCTGTAACCAATAGCGGTCTTTTTAATTGGTTTTGTTTGAGATAATCAGACAATTCACTGATAACACCTACCCCAAAACGTATGGTTGTAGGAAAACTAAAATTAAATTTTTGAAGAATATCCATTTTTATAAATGAAAACTTTAGTGATAAAACTTGAGAGAAATTACGATTCAACTTTAAATCCTTTTTGAGCTGAAATCGAGCAAAGGCCAGATTACAATTGGAATTTGTATTACCTACTGTGGCATTACTTTTCAGGGGGACAAACTTTCTTCTCTTGAGATTGTCTACTTATTTTGATTGCTATTGATGGTAGTTAAATAATTTCAAAATAACGTTTTCTTTCCCAATCGGTAACTTTAGAAGCAAACTCTCTACATTCCCATTCTCTTGTTTTGCAGAAATGGTCTACAAAGACCTCCCCAAATAAAGATTTTGCTATGGGTGAAATTTTCATTGCTTCCGTCGCTTCCTTGAGTGATGTTGGGATGGATCCATTGGAATAATCCTCATATCCATTGCCAACTGTGGCGGGTTTATCCAATTCCAATTTATGTTGAATCCCATACAGACCGGAGGCAAGGCAAGCGGACATGGCCAGATAAGGATTTACATCTGAACCTATTACGCGAGTTTCAAGCCGAGTAGATTTAGCACCACCTGAAAGTACCCTTAAGGCTGTGGTCCTATTGTCTTGTGCCCAGGTCAATGTTGTTGGAGCCCAGGCACCTTCTACCAGTCTTTTATAACTGTTAATCGTAGGCGCAAACATTGGTAAAATATGGGGTAAACATTTCAATTGACCTGCTATGTAATGTCGCATCAAAGGACTCATGCTAAATTCGCCATCTGCGTCATAGAATAAGTTATTTTTGATGTCTTTGTCCCAAATACTTTGGTGCACATGACCGCCATTTCCAGGTAGTTCTTCCGTCCATTTAGCCATAAAGGTAGCCATAATACCATGTTGGTAAGCTATTTCTTTTACACTTGTTTTGAATAGAGTAGCCCGGTCTGCTGCCAATAAAATATCGCTGTATTGTATGGCTGCTTCATACACTCCTGGGCCAGTTTCTGTATGTAATCCCTCTAATGGAATGTCAAACTGATGACATAGATCAAAAAGGTCATTGAAAAAATCACTCTTCAGCGAGGACCTTAAAATGGAATATCCAAACATTCCCGGTGTTAGGGGTTTGGTATTGGAACAATTTTCCCCACCAAAACCGTCTGGAGTACTTTCAAAGTTAAACCACTCAAATTCTTGAGAGAACTGAGGCGTAAAACCTAAATCTAAGGCTTGTAGTTTAATGTTTTTTAATAATGTCCTAGGGCATACAAGTGCTCCATTTTCCTTGTCTTTGCTAAAGTCAGCTAGAAAGAATGGAAGGTCATTTTCCCATGGTATTTTGCGAAAAGTTGATGGATCAATTTCTGCTTGAAAATCTGGATAGCCAGTATGCCAACCTGTGACAGAAACATTGTCGTAGGATTTATCCTCTACATCCCAGCCAAAAACTACAGCACAAAAGCCCATTCCACCATCTAAAATAGAAAAGAACTTTTCCAGTGAAACTACCTTTCCACGCAATACCCCATCAATGTCAACAATGGCCAATTTGACCTTATTAAAGGAACTGTTCTTTAAGGTTGATTTTACTTCTTCTTTACTGAATTTCATGAAGTTTTTGTCTTGTTAAGGAATAATACAAAGAAAAGGTATGCGCCTAGAAGCATGGCGAAAAACAATAGTGCCAGGTTAAAATTATAAATAGTCATGGCAATTAGGGATAAACTAGCAATTATTAATGCCACTAGTGGAAATAATGGATAGTAAGGCACTTTAAAAGGTCTTTCTAAATCAGGTTCATTTTTTCTTAATTTAAGAAAAGCGAGCATTGATAAGATGTAAAGACACAAAGCACCAAATACAGCAATAGTAATGATTTCTCCCGTTTTACCAGTAAATAGGGCTATTATCCCTATGGCCATATTAAAAATCAAAGCATTTACAGGCGTTTTAAATTTTTTACTCACTTTACCTATTGCCTTGGGTGCATAACCTACTCTCCCAAACTCAAAGGTAGTTCTGCCAGCAGCCAAAATGATTCCATTAAAGGAGGCGACTAGTCCAAATAGGGCTATGAATACCAAAAGATGGTAATAAAAAGGATTGTCCCCTGTAACCAAACCCATTGCTAAAGGCAATGGGGAATCAGAGGCCACTCCCGAACCATCAGGATAAACAATCGCTTCCCAGCCACCAACACCTACAGCTGCTAAAAAAGTAAGTACACACAAAATAATTAGTGTAAGTAAAGCAAAGCCAAAACCTTTTAAAATGTTTTTCTGAGGGTTTATGGTTTCTTCTGCCACATTTGCAACACCTTCAATCGCTAAAAAAAACCAAATGGCAAAAGGTATTGCTGCCACTATACCCATATAACCATTGGGGAGGGCATTGACTTGTAAATTTTCAACTTTGAACTCAGGCAAGGTAACCCCTGCAAAAAACAAAAGGCCTAAAACCGCGACTATGGTAATGAACAGTTCAAAAGTGGCTGCTACCTGTAGGCCAACAATATTCAGGGCAGTGAAAATAAGATACGCTACAATGCCAATCAACAGGGGGTCTAGCTCAGGAAAGAATATGCCAAAATAAGCACCTATAGCTGAAGCAATGGCAGGTGGGGCAAATATAAATTCAATATTTTGAGACATCCCAGCCAGGAAGCCAAGGTGCTTGCCCAAACCACGTTCTGCATAAGAAAATGCACCTCCAGCCTTGGGTATGGCACAAGCCATTTCTGTGTAACTGAACGTAAAGGTCACATACATAATAATAATAAAAAATATGGCGATGGCTGCGCCCAGGGTGCCTCCTTCAGCAAGCCCTAAATTCCATCCAAAATAATTGCCAGAAATTACATACCCCACTCCCAAACCCCACAACATGAACGGCCCTAAGGTCTTCTTTAACTGTTGTTCTTTTTCGTTTGTTTTTTGATTCATATAAACTTTACTTTTTGATTATGAAAAAGGGCTATACAACAATACATCAAAATATCAAAAATGCACATAATCGAATAAATATTACCAATTTTCCAAAATAATGGCTTTAAAATTAAAAATAATTATAAATTTTAGCGTAACCGCATGAAATTTTTTAAGTGAAATGGACAATTAAGAATTACCATTTTCTCTTTTTATATCCCATAAATGAAAAAATAGGGATATAGAAATGGGCATTTAAAACATAGATTCGGACATGTAAAGCTCAGAACTTTACATTCATTAATATCACAAACCATTGTTTATTAACTTATTATATTTAAATATTAATTAAGCAGGGTAAAACATAAAATAATTTCGAACTTTAAAATTGTATATTTTGTCTTTCAAGTAACAATATAGAGATGCTTATTGTATAGACCAAATCAAATTCGGACAATAATCACATAAAGATAAAAGGTAATAGTAATCTTACCTTATTCAAACGATTATAGCTTGTTTCAGATTTGGCGCAACAAAAACAGAAAAAGACATATGCATATTGCAATTTCAGGGAATATTGGAAGTGGAAAAACTTCACTTGCATCAAAACTATCAGCACATTATGGCTGGCAAATAGAATTTGAATCAGTTGAGGAAAACCCCTACTTAGCCGATTTTTATAATGACATGCCCAAATGGGCATTCCATTTACAGGTATTTTTCCTCCACAGTCGTTTTAATCAAATAAAGAGAATCCAGGAAAGTGGTGTTTCCACGATTCAGGACAGAACGATATATGAAGATGCACATATTTTTGCAGCCAATCTTTATGAATCTGGCTTAATATCTAAGAGGGATTTTGAAAACTACAATGGACTGTACCATTCTATGGTGAATTACGTCAAAGCTCCCGATTTAATGATTTTTTTGAAAGCAGACATTCCCAAATTAGTGGATCAAATTGAGAAAAGAGGGCGAATTTATGAAAGGAACATTCAAATAGCCTATTTAAAAAACCTCAACAATCTTTACGAAAAATGGATTGCTGAATACAATCTGGGAAAGCTTTTAATTATAGAGGTTAACAACTTGAATTTTATTAAAAATTCCGAAGACTTTTCCGCAATAGTAGAGAAAATTGACAGAGAGATTTTTGGGTTATTCAACTAATTCATTTTTCTAACCATCCAAGAGCCAATAACCTTTAGAGTAGCTGCATTTGGTCTTAGCAACAGTTTATCTATTCGCTGAAGTTTACCTCCAATCATCAGGTTTTCATAAGCAGGAATTCTTATTAGTTTATATCCCTGAAGCCTACTTATCAAATCATATTGTAAGTCGTTGTAGGCATTTAATTTCCAGCCAGATGATCCATTCCCAGATAGATCAGGTGCTTCTTCGGATGGTCCAAAACACCTTGAAGCGATAGGAGGCCCATTCCAAATACGCTCCTGAGAGCCTGAGACCAGACACTCTCTTTCAAAAGTCCTACACATTCTAAGGTAACTTTGATGCCAGGAAAAACTGAATGTCGAATAAATATCTGCTTTTAATGTTTTAAGTCTATACCTATTGAAATGATAGGGGTCATCATAAACGAATAAAAACTTGTCTATTTTAATGTCAACTTTTAATTGATTTAAAAATGGAAATTCATCGTTTCCATTCAGGTCGCTATAAGCGTCAGAAAGTAAAGCTTCTCCTTTACCTTTTATCTGGCTTCTCTTAACGGGTAGGATAAAATCAACTTCAGAAGCCATTTCAATTTCTTCCAGGGCTTTGATTAATTGATCTATTTTTAAGTGGTGCATTTAGACAAATAAATTAACAGTGGGAAAAAGTGAGGATAAACCAATTATTCTTTTTCAATTCTCTCCTTCAAATTGGGTTTGGACCCAGGAAAGGTGGTCTTCGAGGACATATCATATCCTATCCATAGCATTATCGCTAAAAAAACTAAACCAAAAATGAGAAAGATAAGCTTGTTCCTATTCATTGTTACGTCAAATTTATGTTTTAAGCTAAGTAAGTATTCGTAAAAATAGTTCCCTATAAACGCATACTTTTGAAGGGAATATGAGCGTTTATCACTAAATTACTAAAAGGGTATTAAATTGGCTCCGAATCCCTAAAATCATTATTTATTTAAAAAAAATTTTATTATTTGCTAAATTACAGCTTTCCAGCCTTATTTTTGTAGTGAACTGTAATGACTATTGTTCACTGCCAATTCTGCATTAATTCATATTCCTAATAACAACCATTCTATGTATAAACAGATCAAACCAGATATGATCTATCATTATTTCGATCAGGATATTGAACTTATCCATGAAATCATAGAATTGGTTTTAGAACTGAATATACAAGATTTAAAAAAATTAATGCCTCTTTACTTAGAAGGAGAAATTAATCAAATAATGAAGAAATTTCATAAATCTAAGCCAGTTTTTAGTTTATTAGGTGCTAATAATGTGAATAAAAACATTGTCATTCTAGAAAATACCATTCATACCGAATTTACCGAAAAATATCCTGCTTTTTTGGAAGCGTTGAATGAGCTAGAACAGGATTTACACTCATTCCTCAAAAGCTCACCTCATTAATTGGTTTTTACCAATTTGAATAGCTGCAGTTTTATTCCTCAATTTCTTCTAATAAATGTTTTTAATGATTAAGTCTCCTTATAATTACCGTTCCCAATTCTCAATATATTTATTTTTGTTTCTTCTGGTTTTTTCTTGCGCCCCGCAGAAAAATCATACTGGGTTAATAGGTGATAAAGCCATGGTTGTCAGTGCACATCCTTTGGCTTCAAATGTAGGCAAAGAAATATTACTACAAGGAGGTAATGCTGTAGATGCGGCCATAGCAGTTCACATGGCACTTGCCGTGGTGTATCCACAGGCCGGTAATCTAGGTGGGGGTGGATTCATGGTAATCAGAGAAAAGAATGGAGCCCTTCATTCACTTGATTATAGGGAGAAAGCACCTCTGGCAGCCAGTAGAGACATGTACTTAGATGAAGAAGGAAATGCTCAGCCTGAAATGAGTCAAAATGGTCATCTGGCTTCAGGGGTCCCAGGATCTGTTGATGGCATGATAAAAGCACATGAAAAATTTGGCTCTCTTCCTTGGAGCAAATTGTTAAACCCAGCAATATTACTTGCAGAGGATGGTTATAAATTGACTAATGTAGAGGCTAATTTTCTTTCCGAGGCTTCAATTAAGCTTAAAAAATATTCTTCTGTAGATCCCGTTCATTTTACTGCCAAAGCATTTAAAGAAGGAGATGTGTTGGTACAAAAGGAACTTGCGAAAACACTTAAATTGATCAGGGACAATGGTAGAGATGGTTTTTATTCAGGAGAAGTGGCGGATCACTTGGTCGCAGAAATGAAGCGTGGTGGTGGCATAATCAATCATGAGGACCTGGAAAACTACCAAAGCAAATGGAGGAAACCTCTGACAGGAAATTACAAGGATTATAGAATAATTACAATGGGGCCTCCTAGTGGTGGCGGAATCATTTTGCTTCAGATGCTGGGCATCCTAGAAAACCATACAATTTCTAAAGACAAGTACAGCGATTACCTTCATTTAAAGACAGAAATGGAACGTAGAATCTTTGCAGATAGAGCCGAATTCATGGGAGATGCCGATTTTTATCCCGTTCCGGTTAAGCAGTTGATAGCGGATAAGTATTTAAAGGAAAGGTTTGAAAATTTCAATCCTGAAAAAGCAACGCCATCAAATGAAATCAAAGAAGGCGATATTAGTATAGAAAGCGAAGAAACTACCCATTTTTCTATTGTTGATCAAGAAGGAAATGCTGTATCTAGCACCACTACGCTAAACGGAAATATGGGATCAAAAGTACTGGTAGCCGGCGCAGGATTTATCTTAAACAATGAGATGGATGACTTTTCTATAAAGCCCGGTTTCCCAAACATGTTCGGTGTTCTTGGAGGAGAGGCCAACAAAGTCGCGCCAGAAAAGAGGATGCTCAGTTCCATGAGTCCTACAATTTTGGAAAAAAATGGAAGTTTACACATGGTAGTGGGGACACCTGGTGGCTCCACCATACCTACCTCAGTTTTTCAAGTCATCGTAAATGTTATCGAATTTGATATGGGTATGCAGCAATCCGTCAATGAATATCGTTTTCATAGTCAATGGAAACCTGATTTAATAAGCTATGAAAAAGGATATTCTAGTAAGGTAACACTGAAAGAATTACGTGCTAAAGGCCATGAATTTAATGAAAGAAATGCTATTGGAAAAGTTGATGCAATCCTGGTGAGAGAAGATGGGACTTTGGAAGCAGGAGCTGACGCCAGAGGCATGGATACGGCTGCAGGTTTCTAATATTCAAGCTTTTCCGGCAATTGCATAAAATCATTTTTTGTCCTTACACAATCTAATATAATGTGGACTTGTTCCAGGGATACGCGCTATAATTTTTCTCGCCTCCAAATCCAGTTTTACTGAAACAAGGTACCAGGGAACGGAGCCATCAAAACTATCTTTCAGGGTAGCTATGGCCAATTCATTAAGTTCCTTGTAAGAAATCTCCTTCCGTTCTTCAAGGGTTTTAAGAATGAATGCCTTAATTAATGTGTATTTGGACAATGATATATTTACTCCCTTCTTGCCTTCCGGGTGCAATGTCAATATCCTATTTTCCATAATTTTTTTAAAGCCTTGCCTAGAATAAAATTAAAGCTACAAAAATTAGCTTTAATTGTAAAATATTAAGGACCAGACCACTAATTATGCTTCACGTGTAATTAGGCCCTTATTAATATTTACTCTACCTCAAATTCATTGAATAAATAGTCTATTGCTCTTTCCATGACAATATCCTTTCCATTTTCGATAGTGGTACCGGTATTTTTAACATAGATGTCTGGTACATGTCCAATTCCATCTAAACTCTCACCGTTTGGCAATAAAAATTTTTGTATGGAGTACACATACCGCCAACCGTTAGGTAGAAAACGCATATTACTTACAGTTGAAAAATCTCCGGCAGTGGTATCCCCTATTTGAGTAACGTGATCAAAGGCTTTTAGGTGAAGCAAAAATATTTCTCCAGCACTGATGGTTCTCCTATCTGTAAGTACAATTACCGGCTTGGTGTAAGCATTATTACTATCAAATTGGGTGTGATAAATCTTCTTTTCATCAAAGTCGTCATGATGGCTGCCATTTCTTGTCTGCACACTATATATCTCATGCTTACCATCAGAAAAAGCCCGGGCAATTCTTGCAGAATACCTGTCATCTCCACCAGAATTTTGCCTAATGTCCAATATGATGGCGTCGGTATTTTCATATGCTCTAATTACCTCATCAATCACTGAAGGATTATTACCATTCATAGAACCCAAGTAAATGTAGCCTATATTCTTGTTCTTAACTTTTCCATACAAAAGCTCATCTTCTGAATTCACCTCAATAACATTCTCTACGTATTTAGAAAGCAATAAGTCAGCGCTAAATTCAGCAATAGATTTTTCATTTAGCGTATAGCCCGATTTATATTGATTACTTCCATCATAGATGGTAGTATGGCTATCATCCAAATGTTCTACCATGGCTGTCATTACTTCCCACAACTCCTCCTCAATCATATCATCATTGACCAGTGGACGATAAGTTTGGTACAACTGATTCCAATCAATAGCCCTAACTTTAAATAGGCTATAATGTTGGTCAAAATCATTCCAGAAAACTTCGAAATTATTGGTCGGACTATTTGGTGCCTCCTCACCTAAAAAAACTTCTTCACAACCAAACCATAATAGAGAAACGATGATCAAACAAATATTTTTATTCATCTTGGAAATAATAACGTGGAAGAATTTAGTCATGGGATTAAAGATTAAATGATATACCGGTAGAGGGCGTCATGGACATCCTTTTATAGGGGTGGCGCCCATTAACTTTCTGGAGGGACAGAGAATAATCAATGTTCCAAGCCAATCGAGGAGACATTTGGAAAGTGTATCCAAAATCCCAATCCAACCCTAAGTACTGGCCAAAAGAAGCAGGTTCTCCCTGCAACATTATTATAACAGGACTATCCTGATTCTCTATTATAAACTCATCAATACCATTATAAGGAGGCCTACCTAAAAACTGGACCACTGGTATTCCAAGCGATGTTTGAATACTGTGCTTTGGGCGAAATCGCTTTGTCAATATACCCTTAATGGTCAACCCTTGCGTCGAAGTGTAGCTAAATGCATCCAGATCGTTCCACTCGACGAAAAAAGCCTTGGTCTCATAGGCTCCGCCAATATGTAAATCAATAGTTTCATTTTGGTTAGCTATCCTCACTAAATATTCCAATCCAATATTCATGTCCATATAGGTATTGGGAAGCCCATATGTCTCATTCGCGTTCACCTCACCAGCCGCATAGGCTACTGACACCCCTAAAATATTTCTAGCAGTTCTACGATAGGCTATGCCAAATTGCATCCCATTTCCTTGCTGATTTAAGGGGGACAAAATAGCGTCTTTTAGGTAATTGTTCTGGTATCCTGCACTTATCTTAAAGTAGTTGACTTTGGGATTAGTTCGATTTTGCGCTTTTATAGATCCGGCTAAAAGGATAAAAAACAAAGTATAAAGAAGGGCTCTATTCATTCTATAATTCAAGTTTTTTTAGATTAATTGCGGTTAGTTATAATATGACAACCAAGAAGCTTTAGACCCTTGCTCCCATAAGTTAAAAAAGAAAAAAGAGCACGTAAAACCTGACTGCCTACAAGAATCTCAAGCTTTATTAAACATCAATTAAAGCTGATTTAACCGGACTTGTTTGCATGGAAGTGGAATCTACCCAATTATTAAAATTTGTAGCTCAAAGCACAGCATCAGTTTAAGCGAAAAAAAATATTGAATTGATGAATTTTTGAGCAACTTTAAAACAATTAGAGAGACCAATATTGATTTCAATCCATTTACCAATCGCTGAATTTTCATTTATTGGTACTTTTGCCATAAAATTCAATATTGCTTACATATAATCTTGAATATCATTTTGTATTTCCACGGACCTATGATTACTAAACTTGATACACCAAATGCTTAAATAAAAAAATTAAAAAATTAACCTTTGGACTTAATCTTAAAGTTATTGCATCAGGTGTTTTTAGGCGAATCCCTTTTTAGGATACCCGTATTATTTTCTTAATAAATCTTTTATTGCTTTCATCATTACTCCTTCCACTTCGGGAGCAACATTCGAGGCCCTATTGCTTACTTCGTATCCTCCTTTTTCATAGGCCAGGGTCGTCCCAATGTATCCAGGCCCTAAATCACCATACGCTGCCACGGCCACAAATAAATCTGGACGTTCCGCTTTTGCTGCAAGCTGGTATTCAACAAAAAGTTCGCCCGGCATGTGCAACAGTCGGGCATTGTTTAGAGTAAGACACGTTAAATCCAATGTTTTTCCAGCCTGTGACCTTGTCAACCAAGCCATTTTTCTGGCATTTCCGCTACTTTCCATTAATAATGCATTACTGGTTTTTAGTTCTTCTTGCAATTTATACAAGTACTTGGCAGGAGGCAAAACAACTGAAGAAACATTCCAAGTCACCTTCTGTGCCGATATGGGTTCTCGCTCTGTAGTTTCCCAGGCTTGTTTCATTCCAGCAGCCAAACGTTCTGCAAAAATTAGCCGGTTTTCATGGGCGCCATCATTGTATTTGCCCGCTGCAATATTTCCCCCGGCTCCGTTAAAATGAACATGCAGGGCATCTGGTACGGCCAATTGACGAAAAAATCGGGCTACTCCTACGAAATCGGGATTCGGGATGCCCGTGCGGTAATAGCTTTGTGGATGCGTGGCGTAATAACTAATAACAGCAATTGGTTTGTCTTCATTCCAAAAGCTGACAAGGGACAATTCAGGATCAATCAATCCTTCGGGCTCAGCACGAATTTCAGCAGCTTTGGTTGTAGACATTCGAGTCACACGGACTTTCCCATCTGGTCCATAAATGTTACGGTTGGAAGCTACTTTATCTACAATGCCCTTGCCCAGGCCCAAATGAGTTACAGGCTGGGAATGTTCCAAAGAACTTTTAACTGCAATTGTTAATCGACGTAGGGCATCACGGGCAAAAGTACCATCAAATTGGGTTGGATTAATTTTTGCCGGATCAAGACCAGCTTCGATTAGGATTCGCTCAGCTCCCGCATCATATCTAGGCGCATCATGCTGATGGATTACATTTACTGCGATACGTTCAGGGGTGGACCCTACGGCAGCGGCAAGTGCTCGTTTGAAATCATCCATACCTTCATTCCCAATAGCCAGCCAATCCACTGCACACAAAACAATCGGCAATCCAGCTCCTTGCAGTACTACCCCTTTGGCACGTAAACCCAAGTCCCAGGTATTAATGGAAATATCATAAGCCAAGGGGTCTCCTACTGGTGGCGTAACATCAATGTCAAAAGTGGAAAGCGTCAATCCCTCTTGAAGGTTTTGAAGAGGAAAAAGCTGAACACTCTTGATACATCTCCCCCCTGCTATGGAGAGTTGGATATACAAAAGTAGGCAAAGCAAGGTAGACAACCTTTTATTAATACCGCTCATCATTCTAAATAATTAACATTCAAAAAACAATTTTTTCTAGCTCCTATAATTTAAGGATAGCTATTTTAAAGTACAAAGGAGAAACCCAAGGTTTCTCCTTTGAATTTAAAGCCTGCATTTGATCTCAGAGAAAACCTGAAATAAATTTGGACTCCTATTTTAAAAAAACCATTTAAATAGGACTATTTAATATCCCGGATTTTGAGGGAAATCAGCATCTACATTTAAATCAATTTGTTCCTGTGGTATTGGCCATCTGAAGTTGTGTTCTGCGATATCCGCACCAGGTACTAGTGGGTTGTCATTGTATTTCCTTACCCTTTCAAGTAGTTTTCCTGTTCGCCTTAATATAATAAGTCTCCACTCTTCACCATACAACTCCCTTACACGTTCATCCAGTAAGAAATCCATATCAATTTCTGATGCAGCTACAGGAGTTGCATTGGAGCGAACTCTCACCCTATTTACATCCGCTGCTGCAAGGCCATTATTGCCCAATTCCAAATAAGCTTCTGCCCGTATAAGCAAGGTTTCTGCAAAACGCAAGGCATACCAATCCTTGTGCGTAATTCCTCCTCCCGACCGGTTTGGTTGCAAGAAATAGTTTAACGCATCAGTGAATTTAATGTGGATAGGGAAAATGATTTTCGTTGAATCCGCCATAGGATCAGGTCTAGCTGGATCGTAAAGGCTAAAATCTATCTTTTGTTTGTCATAAGCAGACTCTGGATTGTCAAAATAAAAATTTCGCTTTAGGTTATGCTCAGCATTCCTGATATCATTGTCCCAATCGTTTTTCCACACCTCATAATAAACCAAGCTTGTACCTCTACCATTCGCAGTAGGGCGGCCTAAAGAATCGGAATAGCCAGTATACAAACCATTAAACAATTCACCTTGAAAACCTTTTTTACCATCTGGGGTAAGTCCAATATCAAAATAACGAGGACCGAATATATAAGCACTCGCTATCTGTCCTCCACCAATAAGGAAAGGTTCAACTTGGATGGCCCACATGGACTCTTTATTCTCATTCAAGTTGTGATTTCCAAAGCCAAAAAGGTCTAAGAACACATCTCCAGCGCCCCAAACATCATTGCCAAGTTTTGTACCAAAACGACTTGTCATCAAATCGTAATCATAACCATCAATTACGCTTGTAGCAGATGCAGCTGCCAGCTCAAATTCATCCTGCTCTAGATAAGTTTCCGCAAGATAATGCCAGGCAGGACCTTGGGTAATTCTTCCAGGAGCATCCTCTTCACCTGGTTTTGGTAAATTAGCAGCTGCAAATTTGAAATCTTCCACCATCAAGGCATGAATGTCTGCCACAGGGTTTCTAACAAAATCAGCTTTGGCTGAATTAATCGGCTCAGTTAAAAGAGGAAGATCTCCATAAGTAGAAACCAGGTACCTGTAGGCAAAAGCCCTGAAAAATCTAGCTTCTGCTATGTATTTGTTTTTTCCTGCTTCACCTCCTACAAACACTTCAGGATCTGCAATCCCTACTTTATCAATCAATACATTTGACCATTGAATTATTTCAAACCCTACATTCCATGTTGCGATGACATTTCTCCAAACCGGGGTCATGTCATTGTAGGAGTTTAAATAAGAACCTCCAGGGCCTGGTGTTTCACCATTGTACCCAAGATCAGACCCATGAGTGGCCCAATTCATCACGCCAAATTCACCAAAAGAATAATAGGCAGATCGTACACGATCGTGGATTGCTGTAATTCCCTGGAATGCTCCCGCTTCAGTTAGGTAAGCATTGTCTGGCGAAAGAAAATCGATGGGTTTTTCATCCAAAATATCTTCACTGCAGGACGGAAATATAAACAGCGCAATGGCAGCAACCACCAAAGATTTTATTGCTATTTTTTTTATATTTATGTTCATTGTTTTTTTATTTATCAGGTATTACTTAATTAATAAGCTGATTTCTTATAGGCTAAGATTTAAACCTAATATGAAATTTCTCATAAGCGGAGTATCACTTACACCCGTTTCAGGATCCCAACCTTGCCAGTTTGTCCATACATACGGGTTTTTGCTTGCCACATAAACTTGAGCAGACCGTAATTTTAATTTATCCAAAAAGCTTTGGTTAAAAGTATATCCCAATGAGATATCCTGTAACCTTACAAAACTCCTGCTTTGATAAATTCCACTTTGACGCTGTGGCACATTATAGATCCCGGTAGTATTTGTCGTTGGGTTTTCTGGTGTCCAGTAAGGGTTAACAGCTGAATTATTTCTTCTATCCGGGAAATAGTAAAGCGGGTTAACTATGTCAGCGTTGTTTGATAAATAATAATTATTACCTCCTTGTATGGAATTAATAAAAACAGAAAGAGTAAAATTGTTATAAGTAAAAGAGTTGTTGATACTGAAACGGTAACTTGGGGATTCGTTTCCGATCACCTTTCTGTCATTTGTTGGATCTATGGCTCCATCTCCATTCTGATCAACATAACGGAATTGACCTGGATACCATCCATCAAGCACATTACCGCTGAAGAATTCTTCTTCCGTCCAAACTCCTCCGGCCATTTCATAATCGTATAGGGCGCTAAGAGATTCACCAACAAACCATCCGTTTCCAATGTCATTGTCATTCTCTCCACCATACAATTTGGTGATTTCATCTCTATTCAAAGCAAAGGTGAAATTTGTCTCCCATCTTAACAGTCCATCCATGTTGATAGATCTTAAATCAAACTCAACACCTTTGTTCTTTAGGCCTCCTATATTTGTCCAGATATTGGCATATCCTGCCGTTCTTGGAAGTTGTCTTAATACCAATACGTCAGTTGTATTTGCAGTATAGGCGTTAAATGAACCTGTAATTCTGTTTTGCCACAGGCCGAAATCCAAACCTAGGTTATAAGAAGTCGTCGTTTCCCATGCTAAATTTTCGTTTCCAAGATTACTTGGATAAAGTCCTATAGCAGTTGATTGTCCATATACATAATAACGGGTCCCCATTCTAGACAAACTTGAATACCTGCCAATCCCTTGGTTACCATTTATACCATAGGAAGTACGTAATTTTAAATAGATACCGGCATTCTCAAGGAAAGGCTCATCAGAGGCTACCCAAGCCAAGGAAGCAGATGGGAAAGTTGCCCATTTATTTCCCGCACCAAATCCTGAAAATCCATCCCTACGTACCGTACCAGTAAACATATACTTGGATTGGAAACTATAATTGACCCGTGCCATATAAGCAAGACTGTTTTCTTCATAAGCGGAAGAACTACCAGTGATGACCTCAGCCAAACCAATATTGTTGTATCCAAGGATTTCATTCTCAAATCCGGAAGCTGAAAGGGTAGAAGAATTACCACTTCTTCCTTCTCTACTAAATAGGAAGGTGGAATTAATCTGATGCTCTCCAAAGCTTTTAGAATAACTAACTATATTATTGAGATTAAAGTCTGTAGATTCAGAAGGGTTCTTTATAGCCAAACCTCTGTTTGATACTCCTGAAGGAGTTGCGCTTGAATGAAAAGTATTATTATTCCTGTTGGCATATACCTGAGAATAATTAAACTCATAATTTAATCCTTCAATCCAAGGCACCTTAACCTTGATTCTTCCTACAGCAAACAGCTCATTGTTGATATCAGAATTATCAATGTACTTGTATACAAGCGGGTAAGGCTGGAACAATTCTCCACCTAGGTAAATGTCATAATTTGGCTCTCCTATATAATTATTGACCAATGGACTTGCGTCCCTTGCATTCGATAAGCTGGTAGGAATCCCTGAATTGTCTCTGGAACTATAGGACACATTCAATCCAAAAGTCAGCCAATCTGTTATTTCACTTTCCACGTTGCTTCGCAATGTAAAGCGTTTGAACTTATCATTTTTCTGTATACCCTCAACATCTGTAAAGGAACCCGAAACATAATAGGTGGACCGCTCAGTCATGCCCTGAAGACTTAAGTTGTAATTCTGCATTGGAGCAACCTGTAGAACTTGATCTACCCAGTTAATTTCATTACCGGCAAGGTAATTTTGTTGCTCTTCAAAAGTCTTCAAATAGGAGCCTACGGTCTCCTTATTGGTTAAATCAGCTCTTTGAGGTCTTCCTTCCGCACTTGTAGGGTTCGTTTTGTACCAATTGTAAACCTTACTCTGATGGTCCCAATCCACTAATCGGTTTGCAAACTCGTCACCATTCATCACTCTCATCGAATTATTGGTCTTGTCCTGAAAGCCAGTATACATTCCAAAGGAAATCACCGGTTTTTCGGAGGTACCTTTTTTGGTGGTAATCAGCAAAACACCATTAGCAGATCTTGATCCATAAACAGCTGCAGCACTTGCATCTTTAAGTATATCGATTGTTTCTACATCATTGACGTTGATATTGGATATGCTTCCATTGTAAATCACCCCATCCATAACAATCAAAGGACCATCAGAAGCAGAAAGGGAAGTTTTCCCTCTTATTGAAAGTTCAGGCTCACTAGATGCTCCTCCCCTTCCTTCTAAGTTTACCCCAGCAGATGCCCCTATCAAGGCTTGAAAAAGGTTGACATTTGCTTGATTTGCCTTGTCTTTCATAGTGATTCTTGCTACAGAGCCAGTAAGATCGCTTTTCTTTGCTGTTCCGTAACCAATGACAAGAACCTCATCCATTGAGGTTACATCTTCTTCCAATACTACATCCAAAACCGTTCTGTTTCCTACTGCAATGCTTTGGGTAACGTACCCAATATAGGAAAAAGACAAAGTAGCATCCTCTGGAACAGTAATGGAATATTGACCCATAAGGTCAGTGGCTGTTCCTTTGGTGGTTCCAGGAACGAATACCGTTACACCAGGAATGGTTTCCCCATCAGAATCCGTTACGGTACCGGTAACGGTGATGTCCACGGCAATATTTTTGTTGCTTAGTTGTTCATTAATTACAACGTCCAATGCTGGCTCAATTCTTTCAACCAAGCCCTTGTTCGCACCCCAGGAAGTTCCCAGTGTCAAGAATTGGGTGGAAAAAGCAAGGACAAATAATCCGTGCTTTAGTTTTAAAGTTTTAGGTATTTTTCTACTCATTGGTAAAGTTATTAAAATCCATAAATTGGGTTAAACATTAAATAACACTTTATTATTTTGAATACATTAAGCTATGAAAATTATAAACTACTTGATTCAATCGCAAGAGATTTATAATATTTATATTTTAAGTGGTGAAATAGCAAGAGTTTTGGACAAATACCCTTTTGAAATTTTCCTGCATTTGTGGACTGAAAGGCAAAAGCTATCTTAACTACTCCTTGTTGAATAGCATTTAAAAACAATGAGTTGGTCTGAATTTAATGACTACAAAAATATTGAGAGGGTATATAATTACCATATTAAATAGACTTTATTTAAGATTGGATATGGCTAACCCTCGATTCACCCACCTTTACCAATACTTTTAGCCCTTTTACGAATTTGAAAACACCTATCTTGATAAAAGATATGTTTTTAATTAATCGGGTTTGGCCTGAATTTATAAATTTCAGGAAACAGGATATCTTGGAGGAATCTCCTCACGTGGATTGGCGGAAGCAGTATTATAGAGTGTAACAAGCTACAAATCAGGTCTTTAAGTCCTTACTTCAAATAAATAATATCAAGTAAATAAAGGGCTTATTAATGATACTGGTTTGCTAAGCCTTGAAAAATCCCTTGAAGCATTTCCAGACAAATAATAAAACTTTTTAACAAAAAACGCTCATATAACAGTAGTTAATACCAAGGTGATCACTCCCTTTTTTGAAGAAGGTAAACTTTACCAAGGTGTAGGGTCACTGGTTCGAATAGATGCCGAAGTTGGAGAGGGTATTGATAAAGAGTTAATTGTCCCACAATTTAAGATATCAACACCTCCTTTTTTTAATTATCCCCTAACTGCCCCATATACATATTATATCCTTATCCGATTTTACCTCTTTTGTGCATAGAGTAAACGTAAGATTTGCTCAAGGTCAAAGTCTATCTAATATTCATATTATTGAGCAATTAATACCTTGAACTGTATGTGAAATTCAAAAAGGTTTAATATTTAAAAACACCTTACTCCTTCGATAAGCAGTTTCACGATATAGTCTATACTCTTCGCGAAAATAAAGCTTGAGCGTATTTTTTTTCAACTAACATTAAGGGCATAAAGCATTACAAATCATAATTTTAAGGTCATTAAATACTGACAGTAATTAAGTCTATCAACCTATGTTTAAAAACCAGATCTTAATGTAAGGCTATTTTATGTTTTACCTAACCGAATTCAAATTAAGCAAATTGGATCACTTAAACACTAAAATATGAAACTACAACAAGGATTAACCTTTGCAAGCCTTTTCCTATACTTGAGTATGTTTTATGGAAATTCGCTAGAAGCTCAAACCATGACCTCAAGTATGGATACTTTGTACCACTGGGTCAATTCAAACCAATCTATAGAAGGAAAAGTGCTGAATTTACCTCACTTACAATATGAAACCGACAACCACCTATTGACAGCCAATTCTAAGATGACAATAGATACCCTGGTGATGGGCCTTATAGAGGTAGAAAATATTGCGATTAGCATTGAGGGCTACACCGACGATGTAGGGAATGAAGATTACAATTTAGAATTAAGTAAAAAAAGGGCTGAATCGGTATACAATTATTTGATTCAAAAAGAAATAGTTGCAGACCGACTCAAGTTCAATGGTTTTGGGATGTCTAATCCTATTGTCCCTAATACTTCGGCAGAAAACCGGGCAATAAATAGGCGAGTTGAAATCGTGTTGAAATTGAGAGATGACATAAAAGTTGAGCAAGTTTCCCAAAAAATATACCTTAATAGTGGAAAGGTTATTCCTGTTAAAGAATACACCATCGAGGAAACTTACTTATCCTATCTTCAATATGGAAGCAGCTCCAAAAGAACCGAACCATTAGATAATGTAAACTATATAGTCGGAACAGATGGTGCTCGAAAATATGATAATCAAATGGCAGGATTCAATGACAAGGCACCTGCGCCGATTCCTGAAACTGCTCCTACACCGAAAGCAGCTGTTGATACCAATGATTATTCTGGCTTCTATTTAGGCATAGGATCAAGGTCAACCAACCTAAAGGAATCATTGATGTGGCTTAATTATGTAGATGAAAGTCCTAGCATGGATTCCTTTTTAGGAGAAAAGACAATTAAGGAACAGGAATATGGAATCTCTTTTGATTTTGGCATCCAAACGGGGAATTTTAATGGGTATCATTACGAAATAGGAGGAAGCGGAATTACTGGATCGGTTAATTTCTTGGCTTTTCATACCGCGTATGGTTATAACTTTTCTTTTGGCGCATCGAATAAAATAATTTTCAGGCCAGTCCTTGGAGTAGAATTCGGTAGAGCAAAGGCGCCAATGGGAAATATATCTAATAACGACTTGTATATCAGGGTAAATGATTCTGATTTTTACAGCGATGATGTTTCCATAAAAATTATCTCCAATCAGGGAACAGTTAAACCTAGATTTGATTTTGCATTTCCATTTCAAAAAGCTGAAGGTTACTCCATGTTAACCATAACTGGCGGTTATTCTTACAACATCTACTCCAATAAACCTATGATGAAGTTCAGTGGAACGGATGTGAACAATGAAAGCTTAACAGCAAAAGAGAATTTAGACGAATCAAATATTGATTTTAGATTGAATGGTGTAAGAAGTACAGAGAAATTACCATTTGATTTAAATGGGCCATTTATAGGCCTGGCATTTCAATTTTAAAGATGATTTGCTTCTATCCTACTAACAACCAGCTTTAATAAAATTGTCATGAAATCCCTAAACTTTATTGAATTGTCTAACCTATCATCCAAAAAATCATTGAGCCAAAAGGTACATGTTCACAAAGGCCAATACCCATAGCATTTGGTTTAAAATTTAAAAAACTCCTGTAGCTAAAGCCATCACTTTAGCTACAGGGATGTTATTTCCCTTCTAACTCAATTGAAAAAAAGGTATAAAGTAAAACCTTAGACTCCCTTTATTTGGAGTAAAAGCTAAACTGGAAAAATCAAGTTCTCCTCTATTACCAACTTGTCGGCTTGTAGTCTTTTAAGAATTTTCCACTCCAGTGCTTACCAGTATTGATCCCATCAAACAGAGGATCCATTACTCTGGCCGCCCCGTCTACTATGTCCAATGGCGGCTGAAAGTCATGAATTTCTTCTTTCTTCTTGGCCAGCTCAATTGGATCTTCATCCGTTACCCATCCGGTATCTACGGCATTGGTATAGATCCCAAATTTGGCAAATTCTGCTGCAGAAGTAAGGGTCATCATGTTCAATGCCGCTTTGGCCATGTTGGTATGTGGGTGCCGAGATTCTTTGTGGTATTTATGAAATTTCCCTTCCATAGCGGAAACATTGATGATGTGTTTCTTACCCGTATGGTCCTTTTTCATTACATGAACCAATCGATTGCAAAGCACGAATGGCGCAATAGAATTGACAAGTTGTACTTCAAGCATTTCATTGGTATGGATCTCTCCTAATTTTAACCGCCAGCTATTGGTCCTTCTCAAATCCACCTGTTGCAAATCTGCATCCATTTTACCAATTGGGAAAACTTCCTCAGGTGTCAAAGCATGGTCAATGGTGTAAGCAATCTGAGATAATTTCGCAGAAGCACTCAAACCAATCCCAACTTGCTTTCCATGCCAAGTTACTGGCAAGTTTCTGTTTGAATCTTCCATCATGGCACTGCTTGCTCCTAACTCTTGCAGACATGCTTCATGGTCTGATAACAACTCTTTTACGGCAAAAGAAAAGTCGGAATAGGCAAGTTCCTCATTTGGTAATAGGTGCTGGTAAAAACCTGCTGGACGTCTAACGGTCTGCGCAGCATTATTGATCAGCACATCCAACCTGTCGTATTGCTGCTCTATGAAATTACAAAACAGTTCGACGCTAGGAATATGCCTCAAATCCAATCCATGAATTTTAAGCCTATGTCCCCATGTGTCAAAATCAGCCTCTTTGGCAAAACGAATGGCAGCATCTACCGGGAATCGGGTGGTAGCTATTACGGTGGCACCCGCACGTAACATCATTAGGCTAATGTGATAACCAATTTTCAGACGAGAGCCTGTGACTAAGGCCACTTGTCCTGTAAGGTCTGCTGTTTGAAAACGCTTGGCATAATTAAAGTCCCCACAAGGCCCACACATGGTGTCGTAAAAGTGGTGAAGCGTGGTAAAAACCTCTTTACATACGTAACATTCTCGTGGAGCAACAGTTGCACCTATAGGTCTTTCTTGCTCAGCATTAGGGGCAATCATTTTAGGCGCGACAAAAACAATTGCTTCCCTGGCACTGCGAATTCCTGTATTGTTCCGCGCTTCTTTATGAATTTTAGCTGTTTCCTTTTTGACTTTTTTCTTCGCGTTTTTCTTACGTTTGATTAACTCCTCTTTATGAGGCCTTGACAATCTTCCAGCCTGCTTTATCAGCTCAATTCTTCGATCTAGTGGAATATCAAATATTTGATCAGTGTCGTTGTTTAAGGTTTCTAAAATGGCGATGCACTGATCAATTTGATCTTTGCTTAGCTGACCTTTAATAATGTTGATTTCCATTAATTGGCTGGTGTCGTGTTGAGGACAGGTGAAGACTTGCTAAACCTTAATTAGAAATGCAAAGGTACAATCTTTTCAATTAAGCACTTGCCCAACACTTTCTCCTTTTTTTAATCTTTCCTAAACAATACCGTTAAAAATTGTAATGTGTACCCTCTTTAAAAATTTTCGTTGAGCCATACTGTGTCGATTATGGAGAAAAAGTTACGTTATTTTTGCAAATCTTGGTGTTAATTAAATGTGATTATTAGTCATTGTATTCATCTCTTATAATTTGATGCTTGTTCTTGCGTTGTTTTTTAAATCGTTCCGATTTCTTTTTAGCCGAAACAGCATTTTTATCTGATTTAAAATGCATACTTGATTCTGCAAAAGAAGAACCTGGTTTAATCATAATACCATTATAAGGGCAATCTTCATGTCCGCAATTGTGTTTGGAGTAATCACCAAAATTCCTGTGTTTTAGCTTCTTATCGGAAAGAATTTTCTCTTGGTTGGCTCTGATGTCCTCCCATATTTGCCTTTCGTCAGCAGCAGTCAGTTCAAGTCCTAAAGTAGTAAGGTCAAAATAGGTTCTGGGATCTTTTAATTGATAAAAATTGAAGGTTTTCTCAAATACGGTATTGGCATGGTCTCTTATTTCAATCTGATCGCTTAATTGAAGGCTTTCATTCTCACAAATGGAACGGTACAAACCTAAGGTATTGAAATCTGAGTATTTCTTATAATTGTCTATAAAGTAAAAATATTCATCTTTACTCAATTGATTGAACTTCTTGTCAATTTTCATTTTTTTTAGTTAAATGAGGCTTCCTCAATCCAAGTCAGGTTTTACCCAATCTTTGACGCCTTCAGTTTCTTTTTGTTTTTCATAATTCACCCAAAAAGGTTTTTCATTGGCTAAAGGGGCATTTTCATTGACCATCAGAGGTCTAACTTCAGTCCACCATGCCTCATAATCCCCTCTCATTTGATTTACTAATTCAGGATGTTCTGCAATAATATTCTGCTTCTCTCCAGGGTCGTTAAATAAATCATACAACTCATTATTGTTTACAAATCGATACTGCTCATTTCTTACTGCAAACTTTTCATATTGAGAATTGTCCGGATTTGATGTTTCCGCGGTCCCTATCCAACGTTCTGCACCTTCTTGGCCAGAAACATTTTCAGGGTTTAATGGCCACCTTCCTCCGTGAAAAAAACGCAACCTGTCTTCAGATTCAAAGCTGTCGTTTTTCAAATAGGTAAGAAAGCTTTTTCCATCCAGGTCGGGGATGTCTGAGATGTCAATATTGGCAATCTCAGCAAAGGTTGGCAGCATGTCATAATGATTAAGCATCACATCAACCTCTTTTCCAGCATTGAAATGATTAGGCCACCTTATAAAGAAAGGTACCCTGGTGCCTCCTTCATATACACTTCCCTTAAAACCTTTCATCCCTGCATTGTAGGTTTCTCCATGCACTGTATTGTAACCTCCATAGGTTTTGCCATTGTCCGACATAAAAATCAAAATGGTATTGTCAACCACTCCCCAGGCCTCTAGCTTGTCCATTAATACCCCTAGGTTGTCGTCAACATTTTCGATCATTCCATAAAAACCTTGCGCATCTTCCGGGTAACCTTGATCCTTGAATTTTTTCTTGTATTTTTCTGGAGCGATAAATGGGCCATGTGGCGCATTTGTGGTGATATAAGCAAAAAACGGTTCCTCTGTTGATGATTTATCCTTTATCCAAGACAAGGCTTGGGTAAAGAACACATCGGTACAAAATCCTTGGGTTTTTACAAAAGTGCCATTGTGCTTAATAATCGGATCAAAATATCCATTGTCAGGGACATCTGCACAGGAACCTGCATATGCCTGACCGATTCCACCAGCTCCATGAATAAATACCTCATCAAATCCGCGGCTGTCAGGTTGGTACTCCTTTTCATCACCTAAATGCCATTTCCCAAATATGCCACTGGTATATCCTCCTCGCTTCAATACCTGAGGTAAGATGGTTAGACCCAACGCCATTCTTTCTCTTTCCAAAATTGTGTGCGTAATGCCATTTTTAAATGGATGTCGCCCACTCATTATGGCTGACCTGGTAGGTGCACAGGTAGGGCTCACTTGAAAATCTTCCAGACTAATGCTCTGAGATTTCAACCTATCCATATTAGGAGTGGAAACATCAGGACTTCCATTGGCAGAAATATCACCATACCCTTGATCATCCGTCATTATCAAAATTATATTTGGTTTACGAGGTTCTTTCTGACAACCGAACATAACCAAAGGAGCAATCACTAATAAAAATAAATGTAATAATAAGGCATTCTTCATTGTTTCATCAATTAAGGAGTGATTCACAATAATAGCAATAAGATAGCAAAAAAAGGTCTCAATTGGTTTAATGGTTAATTGTTAATTGTTAATTGTTAATTGTTAATTGTTAATTGTTAATTGTTTTTCACGTATAAACTTCTATAATCTACTACCATTGCTTGAGACAGTTAAACGTCCATACCAGTGCCCGAGACGGTCGGAATGTGCTTGTCGAGATACCGGTGTCTGAGCCTGTCGAAGGTAGAAGTCCGTGAAAATATTTAAAAAAATAGAAAGATTTAGTCTCGATGAATTTCGTGTTTTCACCCGATCACCGATCACTCCATCACCCCATCACTGATCACGCGATCACCCATCACCCATTATCTAAACCTATTTTTTTAGCAATTTCCCTGCATAATAAAAAAGTCATTGTATATTTCCGATAGAACAACCTGTCTCCTACCCAATCCGAAATAACATGCGCAGAACTTATGCAATTGCTGGCCTTTTAAGTGTTTTAATCCTAGCTGCTGGCTTCAGTTGGTTAGTTAAACCTCCCCAAACGGAAATCAGTAATGGGATAATCACAGCAAACCTCTACCTCCCAGACCATGAAAATGGCTATTATCGTGCTTCAAGGTTCGATTGGTCGGGGGTTATTTCTAGTCTTGAATACAAAGGCCATAACTATTTTGGCCAATGGTTTGACAACTATGACCCGATGACAAACGATGCCATTATGGGGCCAGTAGAAGATTTTTCTCCACTAGGATATGATGATGCTGAAGAAGGAGGCGTATTTGTTAAAATCGGGATAGGTGCTCTAAAGAAAATCAAGGAAGAAAAATACCGCTTTTCCCATACCTATGAATTGGTAAATGGTGGTGAATGGAAAGTGAAGACCCATAAAAACCGGGTGGAATTCCAACATGAATTAATAGATGCAGATGGCTATGCCTATCAGTATGCCAAAATAGTGGAGCTGGTAAAAGATAAACCCTTACTTGAAATCAGACACAAACTGAAGAATACCGGCAAAAAAGCAATCAAAACAAGCGTCTACAACCATAATTTTTTTGTGATTGATCAGGAGCTGACAGGGCCAAATATTGAAACCAACTTTCCTTACGACATCCAGCTTGATAACAGCGAAGATAAAAAAGTGGTTAATTTTGATTCTTTGGGTATAGTTTCCGACCGCACTATAAGCTTTAGTAGGTATTTCAAAAAGGGGGAAAACGTATATACCAGCGGTATTATGGGTTTTAGAGATTTGCCCGAAGACTATCAGTTTTCAGTGATAAACACCAAGACTGGGGCCGGAGTTAAAATCAAAGGAGACAAAGCTTTGGAGAAAATTGTTTATTGGGCCAACCCAAGGACTTATTGCCCTGAACCCTATATTAGATTTGAACTAGCGCCCGGTGAGTCCGTAGCGTGGAAATATGACTACCGTTTTTTTAATGTAGATGAAGAGTAATGCTTTTAAAAACCATTACCTAAAGCCTTCACTATCTCCAAAATAATAAAGCATGACCACTTTTGAGTACCTCAAGTTCCAAGGAGTACTTAGAATGGTCGGTATAAATATAGTGGCATAATACACCCAAAGGGGCGGATCATTGAATACCAAATAAGTTAGGAAACCAAACACAATAAAAATGGCGACCCCTACCATATAGGTGAAAAACATTGAAATCTGGTAAAAACCAGGCTCAGGCATAAAACCAAAGCCACATTCTTTGCAGTTTTTATTCAACTCATTGAATTTCCCCAAATCAGTAGCACTGCTTTTAAACATGTCTCCCTCCCTACATACCGGACATTTACAGTGAATCATGGCCTTTAATTTAGAGCTACCATTTACTAATTGTCCACGCGTTTCGGAATCAAATACTTCCTGACTTGAATTTTTCATCTGGGTCTATTTTATTAAAATACAGATTTTTTGGGTAAAAGTTTCAACCGACAAAAGAATGCTCCTTTATGTTCATTCTAATTATTAATTTGGAATTTGATTATAAAGTTCAATCAACTAAAGAAATTCATCCTAAATACACCTACAGGGTTAATTTTCAAATGCTTATTTTCTCCAAATAGAACTTCGCTATTCTCTAATATTCAAGTTTAATTTTTAAAAAGCTGAATTGAATTGTTACTAGGCAAGCAACTCTTTTGCTCTGGCACCAAGATAGGAACAAACAAGCTGATTAACTTCATGATGATCTATAAGCCTTAGTAATGAATAAATACTTATTGCCAATTAAATCGCATTTTCATTAAAGGAAGCAATAGTTAATGACCAAGGCATTATTTTTTTTAAAAGCACTGAAGTAGCGTCCCCAGCTTCGACCTTATTGTGATTTACCAGTAGACAAAAGAATGCTAAAATTAATTGGAAATCATTTATTTTTATATGGAAAAATATGATCAGGAAAATTTTCATACATCCAATTTTACCAATTATTTTCCGGTTTATAAATCAAACCAAACTTCGAAGATTTAAGGAATTCAATGGAACAGAACCTCAATAATGTAATCAAATGACCCAATTCCAAATTGATCTTGAGCAAGCTATTTTGATTTTAATAATTCCATATCAGCAAGCGTGATTTCAAAAAAAGGCTACTACTCCTACAAAGAGATGAGACACAATTGATGAGCTAAATACCTGTTAAATAGGGGGTGTAACTCAAGAAAAAAAAACTCCACGAGCGCTAACCCGTGGAGTTTTAATAAATATTATATAAAAACAGAAAAACATCCAATTACATGGGAGTTTTCAGCTGACCTTAATACTTTATTTAATCTAACCTTTTGCCATTTTCATCCCAGCCTTTTGTGCTAAAGTGGGAAGCGTTTGGCGTCACATAACTTACCTTAGCCAGTTCCGGAGTTTTGAGTTTTTTGTGTCCTTGAATTCTTGACTCTAAAGCAAAATCCAAAATCCCACTACTAAGCAAGGTGCGCTCAACAGGATAAGGCGCCTCACCTGTTTCAAATAGAATCTCAATGTTTTTTACTAAAGACCCAAAGTGATGGTGGGGTTTCCCCTGCAGTCGCATCAGGGTAGAATAGGGCTTTGTTGAGTCTTCCAACTCAACAGCCACAGTAAAATCCTGAACCAAACCTGTCAATAGAAAAGCGGCAACTTTTAGCCCATCCTTATAATCTACGACAAATAAAGCAGGAGATTTCACCAATTCCTTCATGTCACCTTCCACTTTTGTGAGACTATGTGAAATTGCTTGCTTAAACAGCCTGTCGGCCCATTCGTTCTGTTCCAAAAACTGCCAGCAATCATCCCCTTCAAGACATTGAACCGCTTTTACTCCTGTTTCTCCGCCTTTTCTTCGCTCTACTACCGACTGAAGGACATCCAGCAGGTGAAAGCCGTAAATATCCAAACCACTATAAGAAATGCCCACAGCATATTTCTGGGCCTCACCATACGGTGTATCAATCGCCGGGATACGCCAAGCTACTGGAACGGAGGAACCAGCCAACATTGGAAAATCAAGTTCTTTTGATATTTTCACCATACGTTTTGCCTGTCTCCAACTGTAAGAAAGGTGCTTGTCGTTGAACACTGGTACGGAAGTTTTAGTCTCTCTAAAAACATCCGTAATTTTTAAAAACATCTCAAATCGGGGATATTGCTTTTGCTCCTTGTCATTCATCCGGTAAACACCATGCTCGCCTATAAGCAAAACGGCATCTACCTCCAATTTGTCACCACCCAAAGTAAGGGCATCGGCCACAGTCCGAAAAATAGGAACCCCATATTTCTTGGCCATGTCTCGGCTCATATCTGTATCAGGTACCTGCTCGGTAAACATGGAAACGATTTTTGACCTTGGATAAGGATCCATACCGTCTTGATTATAGCCCTCCAAGTACTTGCCAACAATCACGTCCGCGTGTGAATTAGGTCGATATTCTGTTAGGATAGCCGCTATTCTTTTCGGCCTACCGGGAATAAATTCTCCCGAATTCCCTTGGTTGGAAGTCTTCGCTTGCGCTGGGGAGATGGAAAGCAATTGCCCAGGCAATAAGGGCGTAATGGCAAGATACCTAAGAAGTTCCCTACGTCTCATGTTATATTTTATGTTAAGTTAATGGTTAAATTTCAGTCTGGAACCGGTTTCCCGGTTTGTAAGCAAGTTCTTTATCCTAGTTATGATGGCAAAGGCAACATTTAAATTTCGAATCCCCCACAAAAACAAATTGAAAAAAAAGCCTATCAAAGAAGCATTTTTTTTTAATCCAATTTTGCAGTGAATAACTACAAGGTTATTCAAACTTCAGGGTGCCGAAAAACTTGGGCAAATGAAAGTTTGGTTTGGGATTGTCAACATAGGACCAGGTCAGAAAATTTGGGTTACTGGTCCTACTTCCTGTCTTGTAAAAGTTGGCTTTCCAGATCGTGCCACTTTCTGGCTGGGTAACTTTCGAATGGTTTTTCAACATGGAAAGAGGTATCCGATACTCAATGGTCCAAGTCGTCGCTTCAGTAATTTCTGGATCTACTACTTTAGGTAAAGAATGGGCAATTTCGATCTGATCAATGTCTTCCTTTTCTAATTTTGTGAATTTATCCCAAGGTTTTGCAACATAAAAGATAAGCGGCGTTCCTCCAGCATTAATTTCCAGGTTAAAATAGCTCAATGGCAAGTCCGTGTCAGGTGAAAAGAAAAATTCAACACAAGAATCTCCAGAGACATTACCATTGTATTCTTGTACAACGGAACGAACATAGCGGTCTTCCACCTGGAAAATACCATAGATGTTTTCATCATCATACATCAGTTTAGCCTTTACCTTTGGTAGGAACTTTGGCTCAGTTCCCATATTGTAATCAAGGGTGACAGGTTTGATTTTTTTCCATTGCTTCTTATCCCAATCCGCATCAATGGTTATTGAACGCTGCTTAAGTCTTTTTACCAAATATTGGGCTTCGGCTTTCTTTAAAGACGATTGAGGATGGCTTTCCAGAACAGGTTTGTCCTCAATTACCTGGTTTATCAAAAATGGCCAATAAATCAAGAATGACCAGGTTAATAATTTAGTTCTCATAAATTTAATTGTATTTTGTTGTCGGTGATAGGTTAAATACTGTTTAAAGGCCTTAAGAAATATTCCAGTTCGGCTTTAATAATTTTCATTCTACAGCCTTTTATATTTCAATTCTGGATTGACAGGACCTTCAATTACACTATTCTTGACTAAATATATATAAATCCTCAAAATACGGTGGTAAAACAATCATCTTTTTGGAGATTTATTACTTCAATGGTTAATGAGCTACATCTCCCTTTGGCCAAGTTATTAACTTTATTTTTCTCCAGTTTCAGTAAAGACATTGTCTCGTGAACAGCATCCATAATGAAAGTTTTTTTTAAATTAATGATGAAAAACCTATCGATTCACTTAACAGTTGGAATGTCATCCTTGCCACGGTGGTATCAATAATGGCCATACAATGCAAAATTTACAATATTTATTACCTTCCCTGCTAAAATAAAACCTTGCACCCTATAATTTTTGAATTTTAACAAAAAAGAAGTTATTATTGATAAGTTGATTTAAATAAATTCACCACTTAATTAGGGGAAACCCTGGGTATAAACGCTTAAAAGAAATAGGATGAAAATTACTACCCTTATTAGAACTGCTATCGCCATCCCCATGGTTTTATTTGCTTTCAATAGCGTTTTCGCTCAAAAAAAACCAATAATAGGCGTGGCTGGAATTGCCCACGAATCAAATTCTTTTAGTAGCCAACTTACTACTCTGGATTTATTTGATTTCAAATTGGGAGAGACCCAAAAAGAATTGTCCGAAAAATTCTTTTCTTATGCCAATTCTCAAACCATAAGTTCAGGCTATATTGAAGGATCTAAGCGTTTCGGATTGGAGCTTTACCCTACCGTAGTTACCAGAGCCAGGCCTATGGGACCTGTTACTGACAATGCTTTCGACACCATGATGGGCGAAATCATTAAGCAACTAAAAGCAGGACCTGAACTAGACGGTATATTGCTTAATCTTCATGGTGCAATGGTTGTGGAAAGTTACCCTAGCGGTGATGAAGAAATTGTAAGAAGAGTTCGGAAAGCCTTTGGCCCTAAAATGCCCATCATTGTCACTCATGATTTCCATGCCAATGTTACACCAGAATTGGTAAAGCTTTCCAATGTTTTGATCACCTTTAAGGAAAACCCTCACCTTGATACATTCGATCGTGGCTTACAGGCGGCAAAAATCATGGCTGAAATGGTAAAAGAAGGTGTAAAACCAACACAGGCTATTGTGAAGGCCCCTATGGTTTATAATATTGTATATCAGAGCACTTTTGCAAACCCATTGCTTCCAATCACTACGGCAAGTAAAGAATTGGAGAAAAATGAAAAAGTACTGGCAGTAAGTGTTTCTGGTGGCTATCAATACGCAGATGTACCATGGATGGGCCCATCGGTAATTGTCGTTACTGATAATGATCCCGAACTTGCACAAAAGGAGGCACAAAGACTTTCTGATATGCTTTGGGATTCCCGCGATAAAACAATTCTTGACAGCCCTCAGCCTGCAGAAGCTGTGAAAATGGCAATGGAACATGATGGTCGTCCCGTTGTTTTGATTGACATGGGTGATAATATTGGTGGTGGATCTACAGGTGACAGTTCTTTTTTGTTGGAAGAATTGATCAAGCAAGGAGCTCAAGGCTGGGTAATGGTAATTGCTGATCCAGATGCTTATAAGATCGCTGAAAATGCAGGCGTGGGAAATGATTTTGATTTTGAAGTAGGCGGAAAAACAGATGACATGCATGGAAAACCTGTAAGGATAAAAGGCCAGGTACGTTCCTTGAATGTGGGACGTTATCTTGAGACAGAAGTGCGCCATGGTGGTGGTCGCTACTGGAATATGGGCCATACAGCAGTTATTCAGGTAGAAGGCTCCACTTTGGATGAACCGAATTTGCTCCTTTTGACTACTTTGGCATCCAGCCCAAACAGTGCGCACCAACTTATTTCCAATGGCGTATATGTTGAAAGACAGAAAATCATTGTGGCAAAAGGAAACATTGCCCCAAGGGCAGCTTACGAACCATTTGCTTCCCTATTGATTCAAGTAGACAGTCCGGGTTCTACTGCTGTTAATCCATCTTGGTTTAAGTTTAAACGTGCCAGAAAAGGAATGTTTGGCATGGGAGATTATTAAATACTTGTCATCAAAAAATAACAATTTGATCGACAACTGCGGTCAACCATAGACAGTTGAAGATTGCTTTTTACGCCCTCCTGGCTTAGCTGGGAGGGCATCTTCATTTAGCAGGATCTAGTAAGTCTCCATTTTTTGAAGCGTCAGAAAATCCTATTGCAAGGTTCTAAGTAACGCTATTCTGTACTTAACTTGTGTTTTGACCCACATGAAGATAAACCCCTACTCAGGATAATTATCCAATGGTTTATAACAATCAAAACCTTCTTTCTGGAGTTAATTGGATATGTAGAATTGATTGTTCAACCCTTAACAGGGTTGCAGAAAAATAGTGCGTTGAGGTCCGTGAGTTGACACTCACGGTTATTATTGTTCAGGCCCTTTAGGCCTGGGTTCCATATTTGATATAAGCCACTTTTATATCCTGAGCTTTGAAACATGATAACAAGGGTTTGATGAAAAGTTAAGTAAAAATCACTGTATATAGACCTAAAGACAGAAAATATTCTTGTTGTTTTCTTAATTTGTACTTTGGAAGTAGTTTAAAAAAAATAGGATGCCATATCCGAGAAGCTGTAAGGCTACAACGTCCATAACCAATTCTTATAACTTGTGTAAGGAAATAACATTTTAACCAAAGCAACGGCTTACTAATTGACTATTCAACAATTCTTCAGGGTTGGGGAAAAGATTGAATTGTATGCCGGGAGTTGACGCCCACGGTTATTATTGATTAGGCCCTTTAGCCTTCGTATTTATAGTAGATACCGGCAACAATGAAATTTCAAAAATCAAGTTTTATTTTTCTAAGTCCCTTGATTGAGGGCTATCAGTAAGTTCTGAAGAGTCATCTTCTCCGGTTGGGGCTGTCCGCCACCAGTTGGCGAGGAAAGAACCGGATATATCCATCCAGGTGCCAAAAATAGCAGGGAAAAGGCCTAAAGTAGCGGCCTTGCCCAACTCGGAAGCAATCCCTGCTGCCATGCCCCCATTTTGCATGCCTACTTCTATGGCAATGGTACGACTGTCGATTTTGTTCATCTTAAAGAGACGGCAACCCCAATAGCCCAAAACATAACCGCTTGCATTGTGGATAATGGCTGCCAACAACAGCAATAGACCAATTTCCAAAAGGCTATCGCGCCCTGCCGCCACAATTACCGCAATAATTATAACATTGGCTGCCATGGCAATATAAGGCATGGCAATATTTAGCCATACTGCCCTACCCTTGAAAATCTTATTGAATACCATTCCTGCAATGATGGGTACAAAGATCATCTTGATTATACTGATCATCATCTGGAAGGAATCAATCGGTATAAATTGACCTGCCAGCAATTTCATTAACATAGGGGTTAAAAAAGGTGCTAGTATAGTAGTAAAGGCAGTTAAGGTAATGGACAGAGCGAGGTTTCCCTTGGCTAGAAAGGTAATGATGTTGGAGGACACACCACTAGGCGAGGATCCAATAAGTACTATACCTGCAGCAATCTCCGGTGGGAAATCCATTAAAATAGCCAGACTTATGGCAAGAATGGGCATGATGGTAAACTGGGAAACCAAACCGACAATTACACCTTTTGGCATTTTCAATACCCCCTGAAAATCTTTTATCCCCATGGTGGTGCCCATACCAAACATAATGAGCTGTATTAAAGGGACAATAAAACCATCCGTTTTGTAGCCCGCAACTTCTGTAATGTAACTTGGAAAAGTCATGCTTACACCTACTGCCGCAATTACCCACACGGTAAACGAAAAACCCTTAAACCTATCATAACCTTGCATTCCTATCAGTAAAAAGGCAAAGAAAGACAACACAAGTAGGGAAGCTCCTTCCTGGTAATCCATTAAGAGCAAAACAACGATTCCAATTAATGATATTCCTGCCAAAGCTAGAGATGAGCTAAATATCGTTTGCTTTTTATTCATGTTTCTTTCCGTAAATCCTTACTGATATATTTTAAGATTGACCGCAACGCTATGGCCCTACAATTAAGGTAAGTTGAATTCTCCTGATTTGATAGGCAAAAGGCCTGTCTGGTAAAGATAGAGGGGATTTCATTAAATAGGGGCAATTCGTTTGCCTTTTACCTCAAAAAATGCCTTTTATTTTGAAAAAATTTATGTTGGCTTTTAAATTTTGAAGAAATCAAAATTTAAATTGGTTATGATGCTATTGCAAGGGTAAACTAAAAATCAATAGTAAGTTGAACGAAATTCATTTCATCCTCAATACTTTCAAAAACCCATATCTTGCCATCCTTGACAAAATGATAATGAGGTCTCTTCTTCAGGAAAGGGGTTCTGAATTTAACATCTGATTAAGGTCTTTGTCGTAGATGGTCAGGAATACTTCTTCCCTTATCTATAGCAAATATTAACAGTGATATCCTGAGTTCCTGAATTCAACCAGATATAATGTGTTTCAGGAGCTGCATTTTTCTTATTGCAGTAAAATTCTCCTGAAAACCCAAACCCCTCCCGAGGAGATCCAAAAAAGCTATAATCCATTTTACCATTTTTATTGCTATCATGAAAGACTGCAATCAGGTATTCTCCAGGCGCCAATTCAGGAAGTTTAATAAAAAGAGCTTTTTCTAAAGTTACCTTTAGTTTTACAACAGGCTCCATTTCCGTCAACATATCGATTGGCTGTTTTTTAAACACTTGAATCCGAATATCTCCACCCAAATCAAAATCTAAATTCCCCACCTTTAAATTGGCTTGGTTCGGTATTGGAGAATTAAAAGAACAAATAAACAAGCTACAAAAGAGGGCAAATGCAATTTTCATTTTTAAACGATTAGAAGTAAAATTTAATAAGACTGTTTCATGGATTATTTATAGCCTTTCTTTTGAAACCAGATATCAGCAAGATTAAAATTTACTGTGATCCCATGAGTAATCTCTTTTGCTAGAAGTGAGGTGCTTCCTTGTTTTTCATACTGATAGGACAAAGTTAACCTTGTAAGGTTTTGTATTGGGAAACCTATCCCCGCTGTAAAACCGTAACGACTTACAGGTGTGTTTTGAAAGAGGTAATTTCCGGTGTCATAAAATAAGCCTGCTGAATAATTCAATTGCTTAGGAAAACTGTAACCATAAAAGTCAGGTACATATTCAACTCCAAGACTTACTTGCTGGGCAGCAGTATAATCTTCCCATGAATCTGGGAAATATTTATAGACATAATCCGCAGCAATTATCCAATTTTTGTTTTGATAAGAAATTCCTGCCTTTGCAGATTGAAAGAAATCCATTTGCTCCATTTCTCCGCTGGATTCAAACAGAAGTGAATCTGAATCTAACAGTTGAACTTCCTCAGATAGTTGCTCACTAATATTTGCAGGGGCATTGTAGGTCAGTCCCAGTATTATTTTTTTATCCTTTTTTTTATACGCTATATACTGCATACCCAGGTCCACACCCACTCCACTATAATTATTTTTCAAGTTCAGTTGAAAGCTGTCCACTGATCCGTTGACATCAGATTGGACTTCATATAAATTTGTATTGTTGACATGCCCAAAGAGGTAATAAGGTCTAACACCTAGGGAAAGTCGAGGATGCAGCGCATAGGCATAATTCAAAAACACCTTACTTATGTCACCATAATTTTTGGTGTATTTAGAATAAGGATCTGCCGAACCTACAAAATAAGTGGTCTCCAAAAAACTATTGTCGACACTACTGATAGGCATTAAGCCAAATGTAAAAGCGGACTTTTTGGAAACCTTTAACCAAAAAGCTACATGAGACAAATTGGTTCTATTGAGGTCAATACTTTCTTCAGAAGTAGAAATGTTCATCATCTGGTATTTAACATCAGCATCAATCATAAAATTATAGGCACCAAGTATACCAACGCTTGATGCTGGATTAATGTGATTGAGGAAATAGGGTGATTGTACAGCAACACCCGTTCCACCGAGCCTCGTTGAATAACCCACATTGTCATTATTTATCAAGCCTATACCATAGGAAGAAAATAAAGAACCATCTCCCCGCTGTGCTAGCAATGTTCCTGTTAGCAAAAAGGAAAAAACATATAGACAAAGCGTTCGAATTGGAAAAACCATTTTTTATTTTTTCCGAAAGCTATTCTTTCATTTCTTCCTATTCCTTTATAATAGATTTAAGCTGGAAATGTATAGATGTAAACCAATTTTTTACCTATAAATATCAGAACAACAAATCCGAATCCGGTATTCAGGATCATAGAGAATATAAGGCTTTTGGTCGACAACATTGGTCTCTATGTCTATTATGCATTACTATTCGTGGAAGATTGATTTGGTTTGAGGCAAAAATAATCGCTATGGATGCTAGTTTCAGTTTAATCAAATATCTCTGTTACCCCTCATTGGCCATTTTAATGACAGGATGTTTTGAAAATGATATACTTGTCCAGCCTGAAGTCATCAAAGATGATGATCAGCTGGAAGTGAGTTTAATTGAAAGCACTGAGATTTTGTTGTACAATTATTTTAAAGACAGCCTGGTAACGAATGGCAAAACAAACTTTATGGTTGGCTCCTCAAATGATAGTATCAGGGGAAACGTAAATGCTATTTCCTATTTACAATTTGGCCCAGAAAGTGCTATCAGAATGAATGATGAGGCACAAATGGATTCTGTAGTACTTGTATTGTTCTATGAAAGTTTTCAATACGACACCTTACCTGTATTTGATTTAAATATCTACGAACTGCTCGAAAATCCGGAACCTGATGAGTATAATGCCATTTACAACTTTCAAACTTTTGAACATAGGGCTAGCCCTATAGTAAACAAACAAGTTCAAGCCCTGCCCCACAAGGATTCGCTAACCGTAACCTTGCCTTACGAATTTGGTCATGCACTTTTTGAAAACTCAAAATCTAGTAGTTCGATCTTTAATTCAAACGAAGACCTGGAAGAGGAATTCAAAGGTTTGGTCATTGAAGCCCTTGGAAATGGCCCTTTGTTAACCTTTTCAGAGACTTCATATATAGGTTTTTATTATAGAGGATCAGCCAATATTGACCAAACAAATTCCCAATTCAAGATTACCGTACAAAGTGGCACCGAATCTTTTACCAATTTAACTGTAGACAAGTCCACAGGCCTATTAAATGGGTTTGCTTCCTATACAAATATTGACGCTGAGCAAACATCTGGGGCAGTAATGGTGGATCCCCTTTACGAATCAGGAATTAGGATTGAATTTCCAGAAATCCAGCTGCTGAAAGAAATTTCCGAAAGCTTCTTTATTTCTTCTGCAGTACTTCACTTGCCTGTCAAGCCAGGGACTTATAATAATTATTTCAACACCCCAGCCTTTTCCATCAATGTTTATACGGTTGATAAAAGCAACCAGATCATTGGATCATTGGGAACAGTGGGCATGGCTGCTTTTGATGATCAATTTCAGGAACAGACCTATTATGAAATCCCTGTTAAAGATTTCATAGACAGCCAGCTTAGTGCCAATTACGACAATGAGAATGCCTTATGGATTACACTACCTGTTAGCACCACACTCACATCGAGGTATTTGGTACTCTCATCTCATTCTACACAGCAAAAAATCAAACTAGATATTGTATTTCTTCCTTTAAATTAAATTATTATGAATAAAACACGTTTGTTAATAGGAGTTATTATTGGAGTTTTTTTTCTGGGAGGTTGTATCAGTGATGATGTGACTACCAGTGAAGGAAACTGGGTCAGGAGATCCTATTTTGAAGGCAGCAACCGCTCCAATGCTGCGTCTTTCTCAATTGGCGACAGGGCCTTTGTAATGGGAGGTTATACAGGAGAAGATTATTTAAATGATTTCTGGGAATACAATTCTGCAGGAGATTACTGGATCAAAAAAGCAGATTTCCCTGGGCAAGCGCGTAGCAATGCTGTTGCCTTTACTATAGATGGAAAAGGTTATGTAGGAACAGGCTATGACGGCACCAACAAACTAAATGACTTCTGGGAATATGATCCTGAAAATGATAACTGGATAGAAGTAGCTTCTTTCGGTGGGACTGCCAGGTACAATGCAATAGGTTTTTCACTTGTAGGAAAAGGATACATCGGTACTGGCTATGATGGTAGTGAGCAAAAAGATTTTTGGCAGTATGATCCTACTAGTAATTCATGGTCACAAATAATCTCCATGGGAGGAGCAAAACGTCAAAGTGCCATGGTTTTTGTTATCGGCGACATTGCATATATTGGAACAGGTATCAACAATGGTTCTTATGAGTATGATTTCTGGTCTTTGGATGGCAACAGTATGGAATGGACCAGAAAAAACGATTTGGATTATGATGATGATTATAGCTTAGTGAGAAGTGAAGCAAGTGCTTTTTCTGTTGGCTCATTTGGTTATCTCGTAGCAGGTTCATTGGGTTCAATATTGGGAAGCACCTGGGAATACGATCCTACAGACGACCTTTGGGAAGAAAAGACTCCACTTGAAGCAGTTTATAGGGCTGGCGCCTCCGCTTTCTCTGTCAATGGAAGGGCTTATGTACTATTGGGAAGAAGTTCCAGCTTGAGATTTGATGACATATACGAATTTCAGCCTTTTGTTTATTATGACGAGGAAGATTAATCCTTTCACAACGAAATAGATGTTAAATATTGAAAAGAAAGTAATTTTAAAGACATTGGTTCATGTCTTGATACTGGGGGTAATATTATCCCCAGTATTTTTTATTATTTCAAACAGAATTCAGGAATTCCGGCCAAATTTCTATCTGAGTTTATCCAATATTAGTATAATATTTTTTTATTTGGCCAATATTATTTGGCTGATTCCCCATCTATTGTTTAAACAAAAGTATTTAAACTATGCGCTTTTTCTAATATCTTTTCTTGCACTATTTATTTTCCTCGAATATACTTTTATGGATTTTATACCAATGGGAGAAGGCCGTTCTACTCCCAAATTTCGTGGAGGAGGAGGTCGAAGGCAAATGTATTTCTGGATACCATCACTTATGAGATTCGTCCTGATTATGGTATTGGGAACTGCCATAGAACTTATTACCAAACTTGATAGGGAGTCTAAAAGGTATGATGAACTGAAGCGGCAGAAAATCATCAAAGAGTTAAACTTTCTTAAAAACCAGCTTAACCCTCACTTTTTATTCAATGCTTTGAATAACATCTATTCTCTTGCAAGTAGAAAATCCGAGAACACCACACCATCCATAATGTTGCTTTCCAACATACTCAGGTACGTTTTATATGAATCTGGAAAAGACAAAGTGTTTATTCACCAAGAGATGGATTTCATTAAAAACTATGTAAATCTTGAAAAGCTTAAATTTTCGGATAACAATGCTCCGCAAATTAAGTGCTACTTTTCCTTTACAAATGAAAACTATACTGTAGAACCACTCTTGTTTATTACTTTAATTGAAAATGCTTTTAAGCATGGGATAAGTTACGTTACGCCATCCTTTATCCTTATTTCATTTAAGGAAGACAAGGATGAAATATTCCTTTCGGTAATCAACAGTGTAGGCAAAAAAGACGACCAAAATATCAATACCAACAAAGTAGGAATTGGCATTGAAAATCTCAAGAAAAGATTGGAGTTGCTGTATCCGGGAAAACACAGCTTTAAGCAAATTTATGAAAACAGTACTTTTAAAGCTTTTCTAAAGATAAAAAAATGAAGATTAACTGTATTATCATTGATGATGAAGTATTGGCATTGGATATTTTGGAAGATTATATTTCAAGAATGCCAATGCTGGAGCTAAAGGGTAGGTTTGACTCTCCTTTAAAAGCAATGGATTGCATCATCCATGATGAGATCAAATTGATGTTCTTGGATATCAATATGCCGGATATGAACGGTATAAAGTTTTATGAAAGCCTTTCCAACAAGCCCAAGGTAATCTTCACCACAGCTTACAGTGAATATGCGGTAAAAGGTTTTGAGATCAACGCCATTGATTATTTGCTGAAACCAATCAGTTTTAGCCGTTTCTTTCAGGCAGTGGGAAAAGTTATCCATATACCACACGTCCAACCAAATGCCGTGTCCCAAGTCGCATTTCAAGAAAACCAACCTGATGAATCATCTAGGTTTATATTCGTGAAAGTTGAGCATTTCACCGTTAAGATCAGCCTTAAAGACATCGCCTATCTTCAAGGCTACAAAGATTACGTCAAGATATACCTTATCGGAAATGACAAGCCAATTCTTACACTTAATTCAATCAAACACTATGAGATGAGCCTATTTTCCAAGGGCTTTATTCGCATTCACAAATCCTATATTGTGTCAGTCAACCAGATAGAAATCATCAGTAGAAACAAAGTAAAGCTGATAGATCAAGACCTACACATAACCATTGGCGGGAATTACCGTGATTTTTTTTATGAATTGGTGGTGAATAAGAATATTTGATACCAAGTCCATTTACCTTTATAACAATTAACTAATATAAAATAATTTTAAATCAAACACCCTTCCTTTTAAAAATAAATAAAAGAGATAATTTTTTACGGCAAATCTACATTGTTTATATAAAATACTACCGAATTTTTAGCTTTTTAGCTCGTATGAAATCTCAATGGGATATGCAGAGCACTACTTTCTTTAGAATTACTTTAACATTTATTACTACCAAAGGTACACATTGCTTTGTTAATTAAGTCTCCTCGTTCTTAAAATACAAATGGACAGGCTTTGGCAGTAGCATCAGTATAGATAGGATACAAGTTATAAATAAAACAATGTGAGGATGAATTTGAAATGGTAAAGGATTGAAATCAAGTAGAATAAATCCGCCGAAAATTGAAAAAATCCCGATAAACACTATTTTATTTTTATTGAAAAATTGTTGATATATATCTGAAAGCTCAGTACTGTTATTAAAATAAAAGTACATGATATAGGGAAAAAAAACTAAAACATGGGTTGTAAACGCTATGTTTAGAGTCAATAAAACACCTAGGTGAAATAAAGCGGCAATACCTATGGATCTCAAAAATAAAGCAGAACAAAAAATAGTAAATATAAAACCAATTTCAAAAACTAAAGCACCGTAATCTAACATTTTATAAATAAATAAATTATTTATTTTAACAAACATTTCATTCAAGTATAAAGGCTCTTGTCCTGAGTGAAACTTTCTTAAAATATAACCTGCTGTAGTTGAGTAAGAAGGATCTAACCATCCTCCCATTAATTTAGGCAGGCCTGCAGTAAAATATCCCCAACCGAGTAAAAAAGAAAAGAAGGTCAATGGCCATCCTTTGGGGCTCAAATTGGTTTTGTTATTTTTTAAGGAATCTATTGATAAAGCTCCCCCCCAATTGGTAAAAGCCATAAACATTGGGAAAATTATAGGGAAAATATTATGATCAATTTTTCCATAACTATAAAGATAGGTAAATCCAAAAAGCAAAAGTAAACTAAAAATAATTGATGACCATTTTGTGCGGAAACCAACAAATAGACAGATAAAGGCTATTCTTACAATCAGATCAAAAAACCACCAAAAATCACTAGAAATTATTGGACCTAGAAATAAAGAAAGCCCTAATGGTGGGTCAAAAAACAATAATTTAAAATTAGATATTTCTATGAATTCAGGCAAGCCAATAATAAGGTATCCTAAGCAAAATAATATTCTTGATAACCCCAATTGAAAAAAATTTGGTGCCCAGGTATTTTCAAGCCAATTTGTAATTTTCTCGTTAATTGATAGTATCATTATCAAATGTAAATTCTTTGTTTTTTACTAATTCTCTTTTCTGAAAGCCTTCTACTAAGTCGTAATAATCTTTGTATTCTTTGATAATAAAACCCGTTATTTTATCAGATTCAAAAGGCCTATTTTCGTACATATATTTAGGTACTACCACATCCGCCCCCCCAATCAAATCATTTGTTGTCCACTTTTTAATTACTTCACGGATTTTATATCCCCCCGGAATGCGGGATATTAATCTTCTCGTCTCTTTTCTAGGTTGAGAGGTATTTGCACTTGCTTGGTTGAAGAAAACAAATTTCATGTTACTGTTATATCGGATTAAATTTTTTGGTTTAAATATCTTTTTTAAATCACCCTTCCAAACTTCTTCATCGTTGTTTAGATAGACAATTTCAAAGTATTTCGTTGCTAATATCCCTCCTATTATCCCACTTCCTGAAAAGGCAGGCATATTAAGGCTTGGATAGGGTTCACGAACAAATTTAGCAAAACCCAATGATACAAAAAGTAGTATCACTGTTAGGTAAAACGCTAATGTTCTTTTATATTTTTTTATGAAGTTGTACATAATATAATCTAACAAAAAGTTTAAAGGCTCAATTAAACTTAAAACAAATCTTTAATGGCTCTGTTGGCCGCATAAAATCCCCCCATTCCATGGACTCCTCCTCCGGGAGGGGTAGATGCAGAGCAAATGTAAATGTTTTTGCTTGAAGTCCTATAAGGAGATATCCTTACAGCTGGTCTGGTAAACAATTGAGACCAATCCTGAACACCCGCATTGATGTCTCCTCCAATGTAATTGGGATTATAATCTTCTATCTCTTTGGTATTGAAAGTGTGCTTGCCTATGATGGTTTCTTTAAAGCCCGGCGCATATTTCTCAATTTGGTTCTCAATCACTTCAGTCATATCAACTTCAGAACCTGATGGTACATGACAATAAGCCCACCCTGTATAAAGCCCTTCCGGAGAACGTGTTTTATCAAATAGGCTTTGTTGGGCCAAAAGTACGTACGGGTTATCCGTATACTTCCCATCCCAAGTCAACCTTTCGGATTTTGAAATATCTTCAAGTGTCCCTCCAAGATGAACCGTACCTGCTCCATTTAGCATTTTTGACTTCCAGGGTATGGGTTGAGAAAGTGCAAAGTCCATTTTAAACACACCCATCCCATACCGATAACGATTCAACTGCCAGCGGTATAAACTGGAAAATTTTCCTCCGGCAATTTTCAACAGGTTTTTAGGGCTCAGGTCAAACATTACCATTTTAGCATTGGGGATTTGACCAAAATCAGTAATCATCTTGCCCTTTTCAATTTTACCTCCTAAGGACTCAAAATAGTCGGCCAAAGCATTGGCAAGAGATTGTGAACCGCCCTTAAGCATGGGCCAGCCGGCCTGATGACCCGCAGCCATGAGCACCATTCCAATTGCTGAGGTAGTAACATTAGTCAAGGGCTGTATCCCATGGGCTGCCATACCGGCCCATAAGGCTTTTGTTTTGGTCTCTTTAAATTTTTTGGCAAGCATCGTAGCCGGTTGCAAGGCACTCAAGCCAAACCGAGCAAGTTTAATTGGATTTTCGGGGATTTTAAGTGGAGACAAAAAATCGGAGGACAAGCCCTCCCAATTCGCAACAAGGGGCTTTAACAAATCTGTATACGTTTTCTTATCTCTACCCAAATGATCTGCCGTTTCACTTAAGGACCGATGCAAAGAAGCTACCGTACCATCCGGCAAGGGATGTCCTGCCAAGATTTTAGGATGGATATATTCAAGACCGTACTTTTCAAGAGGCAAGGTTTTAAAAAACGGGGCTGCTGCTGCCATAGGATGTATGGCCGAACAAACATCGTGTTTAAAACCGGGAAGGGTAAGCTCCATGGTCCGCATGCCACCACCAATGGTATCTTTTCCCTCAATTAGAAGAACTTTTAATCCATGTTTTTGTAAAACAATTGCTGCTGATAGTCCATTTGGCCCTGACCCAACAACCACAGCATCATAAGTAGCATCCATAGGTAGTTATTTTAGGTAAAGCTACTATAAATATTAGTTCAAAAAAAAGTAATCACCACTATTCAATAACGTACGCCCAAACAATCATTTTTTTCTATAATGGCTTTAGAAGATACTATGCTTAATGGAGAAATCTGCCATTTTCGATGTTCTACTTTATCTCAATTGAAAAAAAATTTCTTTCAGGTAATTCTAAAGTTGATGTTTTTCTTCCTAGCAAAGATAAAAACAAGATTAAATCTACTTTTAGTTTTTCAACCATTTAAAACTATAATAGCTCAAAAAGAACCATACTGTGGAAGCCCCAATTGAGGTATAAAAACCAACATCCAAAGGATTAAAAGATCCATAAGAACCGAAGGTCATCAATAAAATTGCCATTCCCATACTACCTATGATAAATCGCTTTTTCAAATTCCCCTTTTTGAAGTGATCATTCTTACTTCAACTAATATAATGTAATTCTATTACATTATAAAACAAGACAATAACAATTTCAAATCACCACTTGTAAAGCAGCTAGGAAAATCTATTAGCCACAGAAAAAATTTGAATTTAAATCATATATCGAGAGAGATTGGTAAATTCTTTACCACCCACCCTACTCAAATTAAACCCTCAAAACCTTTAACTGAAATTTTAGTCCTAAGAATTTGATTATTAGAAAGATTAGGTCAAATTAGAGTCATGAAACATTTTGGCTATTTATGGGTGGGAATTCTTCTATTGTATTCCTGCAATCAATCTTCTTCTACGTTTAATGGAGTTGATGGCTTAGACATAACTGTTGATACGGTCATGATAGCTACTGGCGATGATATTATTAACCTGAAATGGGGGATTTATCAGTCAGGTATTAGCCATGATAAAAAATACCTGTTTATTTCCGGTGGCACTAGTCCCTATTTGGAAAGGATAAATTTGGAAAAATTGGCCTATGAAGAAAAGATGATTTTTGATGTGGAAGGGCCTAATGGATTTGGTGATTACGTTTATGCAGTAAGCTCAGATGTTAACAACAATTTGATTTTGACGAGTCATTATTCCACAAGTATTTTCAACTTTGATAAACAAAAACTGAAAAAGTACCTATTAATTGGGCGTAATTTTGAAGGAGAACAATTATTAAAAAGAGAACAATTTACCTCTAAAATTATCCCTTCAAAAGACTATAAAACAATGTTTGGCTTGGTTCAGAATCATGATACCGGAGAAATATTTTTTGCTATTGTAAATGAAGAAACAGATCTTTTAAGGAAAGTAAAACTAAATGGATTTGAGAAGGCAGAAGATTTTACCGTAAGATATCAGCAAGGAAGAGGTGCATCCATTTCTCCCCAAAACACAGAAATTGTTCAATTAGGAAATAAACTCGTCATCACTAATCCCGTGTTCAGCAAAATAGCGGTTTATGATTTAGTCGAGCAAAACTTGAAATATTATGCCTGTCTACCAACACTAACCGCATCAGAAAAAGTAGGCACCTATACCAAAGATGTCAATTCACGAGAAGAATTCACAATTCGGAAAATAGAGATAGGGAAAGAGGTCACCTTTTTACCTTTAATGACAGAGGCCACTACTGAAAAGTATGTCAGAATTTCTACTATAGGCCTACCAAAAATGAACGACGAAGGCCTACCCGAAATGAATGAACACAAAGTATTTATCAGTATTCTTAATAATTCCTTTGAAGTAATCAAAGAAACTGAAGTTCCGGATGGCATTGGGAAGCTTTTTTCTAATCCCATACCGCAAAAGCCATTTTTTAAGGATGGCAAGATTTGGCTTTACTTAAATATCAGGGATGAGTTGGCCTTTGTTCGGCTGGATCTGGGTTTATAAAAGTATAAAAGAAGTTTCTAATGAACGGATTAATCTCGGTGCTTCCCCCAGGGCTTATTCTCGTAGGAATTACAAATGAGTACTGCCCGATTAAATAACCAAGGAATGGTTGATTTGAATGATCCTTCAATTTCATCAGACACTGTTCAAAATTTTAGACGATTCTAAACCAAGACGCTCCTTAGTAATCCTTGGTTGATCAATCATAAATATCCTTTCGGTGCCCGACTTTTCTGACATCCACCACCAGTATTTCATCGTCAACGGAGTATACCACCGTATAATCACCTACCCTGATACGCCAGTTGCCAGACCCGCCCCGAAGCTTTTTGGCACTTACCGGCCTCGGGTCCTCTGACAGAGCCATTCTTGATAAGTTTAAAATTGACCTGTTTGGGCAATTTGAATAGTTCTTTTGCAGCCGACTTGCTGACAGTTATCTCATACTAATTCATCCAGCTTTCCTTCTTCTTTCAAGGAACTGATCAATTCAGTCAGTGGTATTTTTTCCTCGTTTTTCCTTTGCTCTGCTACCAGATTGTCATAAAAATCCTCCCACATATTCCCGTGTTTTTTCAGGTCTATCTGGACAGCCACTTTCCTGTCATTCTCATCGGTCACGTAATTTATACCTTTCATTAAATTCAATTTTCTCATTCTAAAGATAACGATTTATTTATGTATTTGATTCACCCTAGCGGCTGGTGTTTCTGTATCTGCCACTTGTTATTCCTAAAGGTCTTTTTTCTTACCTCTCCTTAATACTCGAACGTTGTCACTTACTACGGTAATGACGTCACCCAAAAATAGGTAGAAGCCTCAATTTAAAAAATCTTATAAAATTCGTCCATAAATTTTATTTTTATTAAATTCATAGTTTACAATAGAATAAGAAAAGGGTTTCAGGGTATTGACCAAAAGATTACCTGATGCAAAAGGGGAGGAAAAAACGTTAAGCCTTTATAAAATAAACTTAATCCCAAATGATCAAAGTACGTAATATCTTGATTTTGCTATTGGTGTCGGTCTATGCTTGCACTGATGGAAATAAAACCTCCAACAGTAGTTCTGATTCCAATGAATGGGAACTCGTAATTTTGGATTCTATTCAGGTAGACTACTTAGCTAAGGTAAGAGAAGGTATTTTTTCTAATGGAATAGGGCTTATTAAAACTAGCTCCAATAATGGTTTGATAAAATTTGACTCATTAGGAAATATTCTAGTGAATAAAGAATTCCCTCAAGAAGGTCCGGAATCTGTTATGTTTTTAGAAACTTTGATTGAACATAAGGGAGAATATTTTGGGACGACTTCATTTAGTGATCTGTATCATTTCGATGCCAATCTTAATATAAAGGAGCGCTTGAAAATGCCTTTTATGGGTGAAGCCAGAGGAGGTGCCTATAATCGAAGAAATATCGCTGTCTGGAATGAGAAATTACTGTTTTGGTATCCGGGGCGAAACGGTATCAGCCCATACATTGACCACTTTTATAGAGACTACCCTTTTTTGGAATTATATGATCTTAAAACAAAAACTTCCAAACCGGTAGTAAGGACCCCTCAAGCATCGCAATATAGTAGTGATGCTTTCTTTGATCGGCCTGACATTAATTTCATCATAGAAAGTGACAGTTTGTACCTTACCTTTTCCAATGAACCCCGTTTACATGTCTATGCTATGGGAGATAGCATTATTTGGAAAAGAAGCATTGACATGAATCCAAGTGATTTTAAATTGATCCCCGGACAGAATACGCCAGTAACCTATCTAGAAAAAATTAAAATGTATGAAGCTGGAATTAGAGGCGTTTATTCTGATCCGGAGCATCTCATTGTTAGCTATCATGGTGGGATCGATGGAGATACCTTTGTGAATAATGAGCTCATTGAAAGAGAGAATTCCCATCGCTATCCTGAATTTCTTAAAAATTATCTCAAAATCTACAGGCATGGACAAGGCTGGTCCAACGAATTGATTATACCTTCAAAAATCAAATTAATTCTGAATATCGAAACCGTAGAAAAGCCTTTCTACGCCCTCCGAAATGACGATTTTATAGGTGAAGAGCAAGATTATCTTACATTTTATAAACTTCAACTGGTAAGAAAATGAGATTTACGTTTTTGGCAATAATAATTCTCTTTGTATCCCAAATTGCATGTTCTGAAAAGAAGGTTTCAGATGTAGAGGCTTTTTCCAACGAATGGGAACTCCTAATCTTGGATTCCATTCAAGTAGACTATTTAGGGACTGTTGATGGTGGAGATTTTAGAAATGGGAAAGGCGTGATTTATAATTTTGAAGAAAATAAACTGATTGCGTTTGACTCTAGTGGTAAGATCAATTATGAAATTTCTTATCCAAAAGATGGACCGGAAAAAGTTGAATATCCCACCCAACTAAAATACACAGAGGATGGAAGCGTTTTTGCGGCTAGTTTTATGGGCTGGCTGTATGAGTTAAATACGAATTTAACTTTGAAGCAAGAAATAAAGCTTTCATTTCTTAGCCAATCACAGGATGGAGGTGGCTTTATTAAAAATCTAGAATATTATAATGATTCACTGATCAGTTTTTATCCAGGCAGAGATGATGCCAACCCTTATGGTCCACATTTTATCCGGGACAACTTTCTTTTAGAAAAAATTGACCCAAAAACAGGAGGATCAGTACCATTAATTAAGATACCAAATACCTCAAGGTATTCCACCAACAAATACTTTGATAGACCTATAATCCAATTTGGTATATCCCGGAATAAACTTCACCTGGCTCTAAGCAATGAGCCATTGATTCATATTTACGACTTAACAGATGGGGAAACCTACTTAAGTACTGTTGATTTTAAGCCTTCTAAATTTTTAGACAATGGAGAACATCCAGAAAAAAACCAATACATATCCCATTTTAAAATGCTTGATGGAAAGATAAAGCAACTTTTTGTGACAGAAAATGAGACGGTGGTTTTTTATGAGGAAGGTATTGAGGAAGACATTTTTATTCAAAATGAATTAAAGCTTCGAGAAAACTACCCTAAATACAAAGACTTTCAAAACCAGGTGTTTAAAATCATAGCTCAAGATGCTACCCTTTCCAATGAAATCATCGTCCCCTATAAAATTGGCTATATTTTAAATATTGAAAACTTAGATAAGCCCTTCTACGCGCTCAGAAATGACGATTTTATAGGTGAAGAGCAAGATTTTCTTACTTTCTATAAACTCCAACTGCTGAGAAAAGGAAGTTGAATTGCTTTTCAATCTATAACTGTAACATTCCCTAAGAAAAGGGGGGCTATGATAGTTCAGTAGGTTCACAAGCGCTGGTTAAGGTGTAAATCGTGGAGGCTTCTATTCATTAATTCTACACTTCAATTTCAAAATAGGTATAGGAATGTCTCCAATATGTAATATCGAACCTACTTTCCCTTTCAGCATTGTTACCAGCTTTTATCCCAATCTTTCCATACAGGTTCCAGGCCACTCTCTGAAAGCATTTTGGCAATGTGCGCTGTGCTCCGTTCATCTGAAATTTGGAATTGCTCCAGAGATTCCGGTTCTACCACATACCCTCCCGGATTGGTTTTTGATTCAGCACTCATTGAAGTGATTCCCAAATGAACAATATGGTCCCTGAAGGTTTCACTTTCCCGGGTGGAAATGGAAAGCTCCACGTCTTCATCCATTAAGCGATAGGCGCAAATCAGCTGCAGCAAATCTGAATCAGTCATTGCTACTTTTGGTTCCAGGCCTCCACTAAACGGACGTAGGCGTGGAAATGAAATAGAATACCTGGTTTTCCAATAAGTCTTTTGTAAATATTTTAAATGAAGGGCGGTAAAGAAGCTGTCCGCTCTCCAGTCTTCCAGTCCAAATAATGCCCCTATTCCGATCTTATGGATTCCGGCCCTACCTAAACGGTCTGCTGTATCCAAACGATAATCGAAATTAGCCTTTTTACCTTTTGGATGATGCATTTTATAGGTTTCTCGATGGTAGGTTTCCTGATACACCAGGGTGGCATAGAGTCCGTCCTCAATTAATCTTTCATATTCATCCTGCTCCAATGGCTGAATTTCAATCGTGATATTAGAAAAATATGGTCTTAGAATCTGTACCGCATTGCTTATATAGTCCACTCCTACTGTTTTATTGGCTTCACCGGTTACCAGCAGGATGTGGTCGTAGCCCTTGGATTTTAAAAATTCCGCTTCTTTGATTATTTCAGTATCGGTGAGCGTTTTTCTAGGTATTTTATTTGTCATGCTAAAACCACAATAGGTACAGATATTCTGGCACTCGTTGCTTAAATACATCGGCGCGTACATTTGCATGGTATTACCAAATCGTTTTTTGGTAATTTCTTTGCTTTGCCGGGCCATCTGTTCGAGAAATGGTTTGGCTGCAGGGGAGATCAATGCTTTAAAATCCTCCAAACCACACTTAGGATTCTGTAAGGCAAACCGGACATCTCCCTCATTTTTTGATAAGATACTAGCCAGTACCTCATCCCATGAATACCGGTCTAATGTATTTTTAAAACTACTCATATAGAAATCGTGTTAATGGGCTACTTGCTTCGGCTTGGTTTCTTTGTGGGGCTAGTTGCGCTTTAAAGGCCATTCTTCCCGCTTTTACCGCTAGATTAAAAGCTGTTGCTACTTCTATCGGGTTCGGAGAAACTGCGATGGCGGTGTTGACAAGCACGGCGTCGGCCCCAAGCTCCATGGCCTGTGTGGCTTGGGACGGGCTACCTATCCCGGCATCTATTATCACCGGCACATTGCTTTGTTCAATAATGATTTCTAGAAAGTCCCGGGTCTTCAATCCTTTATTGCTACCAATAGGTGCTCCTAAAGGCATCACACATTGTGCCCCCACTTCTTCAAGTCGCTTGCACAATACCGGGTCCGCATGGATGTAAGGCATCACCACAAATCCTAGATCAACAAGTTCTTTGCAGGCCTTCAAAGTCTCTACAGCATCCGGAAGTAAATATTTAGGATCGGGATGAATTTCCACTTTCACCCAATTCGTTTCCAGTGCTTCTCTTGCCATTTTAGCGGCAAAGACTGCTTCTTTTGCATTTCTTACTCCTGAGGTGTTGGGAAGCAGACTAATATTGGAACCTTTCAGCGCTGTGATCATTTGATCATCATCATTGCCTGGATCGACTCTTTTCAAAGCCATTGTCACCAGCTCACTTTCCGTAGCCAAAATCGCTTGTTGCATTACTTGTTGAGAACTGAATTTTCCTGTTCCTGTGAATAATCGGGAAGAAAAACTTTTATCTGCTATTATTAATTGATCTGTTTTGCTCATAATTTTTTTCCTGAAAATTGATATTGAATTTCCTTAAGCAATTTTTCCGGGTCTTCCAATGAGGTTAGCCCTCCTGAAATAGCCAGGCCATGGACTCCGCTTTCTACCAATATGGAGACGTCAGATGCAGTAATGCCTCCTATAGCAATAACCGGAATTGACTTTCCACCGCTGTGAAAGCTGCTCAAAAGCTTTCTGTAACCTTCTGCTCCCAATACCGGACTCAAATCCTTCTTAGTTGTGGTAAACCGAAAAGGGCCAAGACCTATATAATCCACCTGTTTATCGCATAAAGCTTCACAGTCCTCCAGCGTATTAGCAGTGCCACCAATGATCTTGTTTGTTCCCAGAAGTGCTCTGGCCTCCCATGGGCAGCAGTCTTTTTTGCCCAAATGTATACCGTGCGCATCTACTTCTTTTGCCACTTCCGGATAATCGTTAATGATCAGTTTCACTTTAAAAAGATCGCATATCTCTTTTGCTGATCTTGCAGTATCAAGAACCGTCTTTAAAGTTTCATCTTTGAGCCGCAGTTGTACCCAATCCGCACCTGCCAAACAAATTCGGTGAATATTTCTCAGGTGTTCTTCAGGCGTTTCTCCTTGTGATATATAGTGTAAGTTCGAAATCATAATTTGTGATAGCCTAGTAAAGTTTTGTTTGATGCCAATAACTTTTCTGTATAATTTTTTGCCTTTTGGCAGGCTTCAGGAAGCGGATGACCTAATGCCAAAAAAGCCGTAACTGCAGATGACAGCACACAGCCGCTGCCATGTTTCTCTGAACAGTCAGTTCGGGTTGGTGGAAATGTGAAGTGTTTCCCCGCTGTAGTAAACAGTTCATCAAGTCCAATTTTTTCTTTACAGTGTCCACCTTTCAAGAGCAGATTGGTTTTACTGCTTAGCATGCTAATACTTTCTTCAACAGTACCCTCGGGATTAAACCATTGTAGTTCGTCAAAATTTGGGGTCACCAAAAATATCTTCTCCAAAATAAAATCCACATCCGCCTGAAAAGCATCCAACTGCTGAAAAGGAAATCCGCTACTAGATTTCAACACCGGATCCCAAATAATCTTGGTGTCTTTGTTTCTCAGCAACAATTCATCGATGACAGTAATTAAAAGCTGTCTATTTTCAATGATCCCGATTTTTACCATTTCCACAGGAAAACTATCGAGCAATAGCTTTAGCTGGTGGAGGATGATATCTTCGGAAGTCCAATGACAAGCACAGAATTGCAGGTCTGATTGAACAGTGTTGGCAGTATTTACTGCCAATCCATAACAGCCTAAACTTTCAATGGTCTTAATATCCCCAAGTAATCCGGCTCCTCCTGATGGGTCGAATCCTGCGATACTCAATACAAATGGCCTGTTATTGGAAAACATTGTTGTACTCATTAAAAATTTCTGTAAAAGCTCCTTCCTTATTTTCACTCTGCCATATGGCCCCTAATATTGCTACGCCATCGTATCCCAGTTCCTTGGCTTTGGAAATTTTCTCTGCTTTAATTCCACCTAAGGCGATTGTTTTGAAAGGCAAATTTTTTACATCAAATCCCTGCCCTTCATATCCGTCTTTAGAAATAGAAGTAAAAACCGGACTCAAAAAACTATAATCAAATAATGAAGCTTCATTTTTTATCTTTTCAGGATCGTGAAACGAGGAACTCACAGTAAAACCTCCTAATTTGTACCGCTCTATATACTGAACCAGCTCTTTATTTTTACTTCTTAAATGTTCTGTCAAATGAATCCCCTTAACAGGAAAAGACGCAGCTAAACGATGATGTTGATGGAGTACCATTTTCCGAAGGCAACATTCTTCAAATCCAGACAACCAAGAACGCAATTCTTCTTCCGATATTTCGGGTTTGCGAACATGTAAAAGTGACAGCCCACTCTCAAAAATTTGAGTGAGCTGTTCCTTTTCACTATCGTTGTTTTTTTCCAATGTGATGAGGACAAGCATTTAAATCGCTGTTAAAGATAAACCTGGCTTCCTTTATCCTTGAATTCTTGCGATTTCTTTTTCATGCCTTCTTCGATCGCTTCTTCAGTATCCATTCCATTTTCTTCCGCAAATTTCCGTACATCTTGAGTAATCTTCATGGAGCAGAAATTGGGACCGCACATAGAACAGAAATGTGCTACTTTGGCATTATCAGAAGGTAAAGTCTCATCATGGTAAGCCCTAGCAGTATCTGGATCAAGTGCAAGATTAAATTGATCTTCCCATCGGAATTCAAATCTCGCTTTACTCAAAGCATCATCCCTATGCTGTGCTCCGGGATGACCTTTTGCCAGATCGGCTGCATGTGCCGCGATCTTATAAGTAATCACACCTTCTTTAACATCGTCTCGGTTAGGTAAACCTAAATGTTCTTTGGGTGTCACATAGCAAAGCATTGCACATCCATACCAGCCGATCATAGCGGCACCAATCCCACTAGTGATGTGATCGTATCCGGGTGCAATATCTGTGGTCAATGGCCCTAAAGTGTAAAAAGGAGCTTCCCCGCATACTTCCAGTTGCTTATCCATATTTTCCTTGATCATATGCATTGGGATATGTCCTGGCCCTTCAATTATACACTGTACATCATGTTTCCATGCAATCTTGGTGAGTTCTCCTAAAGTTTCAAGCTCTGCGAATTGCGCATAGTCATTGGCATCTGCAATACTCCCGGGACGTAGGCCATCTCCAAGAGAAAAAGAAACGTCATAAGCCTTCATAATTTCACAAATTTCCTCAAAGTGCGTATAAAGAAAGCTTTCTTTGTGATGGGCCAGGCACCATTTTGCCATTATGGAACCTCCACGGGAGACCAGTCCGGTAACCCTTTTGGCAGTATGCGGAACATAGGCCAAACGGACCCCGGCATGAATGGTAAAATAATCCACTCCCTGCTCAGCCTGCTCAATGAGGGTATCCCTAAAAATCTCCCAGGTAAGCTCTTCTGCTTTTCCATTTACTTTTTCTAGTGCCTGATAAATAGGTACTGTTCCAATAGGTACGGGAGAATTTCTTAAAATCCACTCCCGGGTTTCATGGATATTCTTTCCGGTGGAAAGATCCATAATTGTATCTGCGCCCCAACGACAGGCCCATACCGCTTTCTCCACTTCTTCCTCAATAGAAGAAGATACCGCTGAATTTCCAATGTTGGCATTGATCTTTACCAGGAAATTACGGCCAATAATCATAGGCTCATTTTCGGGGTGATTGATATTGGAAGGAATAATCGCTCTTCCACGGGCCACCTCTTCCCTTACAAATTCTGGAGTAATGGCTTTTGGAATGCTCGCCCCAAAACTATTCCCAGGGTGTTGTTCTGAAATTTGTTTGATTTTTTCCAGTTTTTGATTTTCACGAATGGCGATAAACTCCATCTCAGGGGTAATGATGCCTTTCCGTGCATAGTGCATCTGGGTAACGTTTTTTCCCGGTTGCGCCTTTAAAGGTTTTCTATTCCTTTTAAAACGCAAGCCATCCAAATTTGAATTTTCTTCCCTTTCCCTACCATAGGCAGAAGAAAGCCCCCCTAATTGCTCAACATCTTCCCTGCTCGAAATCCAACTGTTTCGCAAAGGCATAAGCCCCTTACGCACATCAATCTCAACTGAAGGATCGGTATAAGGGCCGCTGGTGTCATAAACAAGAACCGGTTCATTCTTCTCTACTTTTCCGTTGAATTTATCCACAGTATCACTTAGGAAAATTTTTCTCATTGGAACCTTAATGTCGGGATGTAATTCTCCACTCACATAGCTCTTTTCTGAATTTGGAAAAGGTGCACGACTAATGACGTGCTGGTTTGGCGTCTGGTCCTTTTTCATAGGTAGAATAATTTTTGTATTTGATAATTTCTTCTGCAGAAGAAACCTTCCGCAGCCTTCATTTTATATTACCCACCCTGTGTTGCCCTTATCACAAGCACATTTTCACCTTCTGCCAAAGCACGACTGCTCCATTCATTTTTAGAGATAATTTCATTGTTAACGGCAACAGCAATTCCTTTGTCAGAAATATCAAGCTGCGTCAACAAGTCCTGAAGGCTAGATTGTGAAGGCAAAGTATGGCGGGTATTATTTACGTTTACAGTTATCATTTTTGAAAATTAAATGGCTGTAAACCAGAGGGAAATCCCTATAGAAAAAGTATATACAAAAATCACCATTCCCTAAAGAATGACATGATACAAATGCAGAAAGACTTTTCCCTTCGCCGGTATTAGCCGGAATCAGGTTCAAAGGGTTTTATCTCAGCCAGTCTCAAAGACCAGCACCCCTAAAGTTTACGTGATCAAAGGTAGAAGAATTTTATAAAAATAAAAACACCAGTGACTGAAAGAGATTTTAATGGGTTCTCAAATTTCAGTCAAACAGTATTCAAAATTTTGTCCATTTGCATACTAAGATAAGGGGGGATTTCAGAAGCCATCGCAAATGGTATATAAAAGATTTCGACTTCAAAGTAAGTTAGGAATAAAAGGGTGTAGCCGATTCTACACCCAGTTGAGGTGGATCAGTGCGGAAGATTATCCTTTCATCTTTTCAGGATCCTGCCTTGTATCAAAAAAATCTGTTATGTAAATGCAATCTTCCTCTATCCGGTAAATTATCTTAAAATTACCTTCTAATAACCTTCTATGGCCTATTTCAAGGTGCTCCAGATATTCTTCATATTGACCTACATAGGGATTGCTGGTCAAGCTGCCTGCCTTATCCAATAATTGTCTTCTGATTTCCAATGCTCTTTCTAAAGGAACTTTTTGGACTTTCAATAAAAACTGCATGGATTCATTCAAGCTTTCAAAAGATTGGCCGGTATAAATTATTCTCATAGACCTAGCCTGTTATCCAGCTTCTTCTCAATCTCTTCCCTTGTGTAAACCCTGCCTGTCCTTATATCTTCTTCGGCTCTTAAAGCCCTTGAGGCGAGTTTTTCTTTAAGGATTGGATTTATGCTGGACTTAACAAGTAAGGTCTTTATCGCCTCTAAAACATGAAGGTCATTCTCATTCTCAATCAATGTCCTCAATTCCTGTTTTATGTCTGTTCTTCTCATAATAATGATAAAGATAACATTTTATATTGTTATTTAAATCTCTCTTCACCCCAGTTCAATGTTGTCTTAAATAGTTTTTGATTTATCATTTGGTCCGTACTTGAATAGCAATTGGGCACCTCTTAAGTAGCTTGAGAAAACAGATCCCAATGTACTACACTCAGGAGTGGTTTGTTTGGTTCCATAAATGGGCTTATCAAGCCATTTTTGCAGTTGGATTTTAACAAAAATATAGGCGACCAGATTGGACAGATGTCACCCGAATTTTGCTATTGTCTTTATGACTTTGACCAGAAGGATGCTGATCAACGCCGTCCATATCTATATTATTACCGCATTTTTGGAGGTCTCCCCTCGGTGTAGTTTACGCCTTCCGCAAGTTGGGTTCGCATAACACCCTTCTATTATTTTTAATTTGCAATAGTAAATGGACGGAATCACCAATGATCTAGGTCTATTTCCCCAAATGCAAATAGTCTTACCAATCAGAGGAGTTTGTAGAAATATCAACCTTCCTAATTACCAATTTAAAACACCGGTTACAGTATCAAATGTTTTCGGGCGTTTTTTAATTTACCTGCAGTATATAACCCCTACCTCGAATATTTTTGAGTTGAATATTCGGATCTTGCAGTAGTTTTTTCCGGAGTTTGGAGACAAACATGTCCAGGCTTCTGCTCACAAATACACCCTCATCTTCCCAAATTTCTTTGAGCAAGCGGTCTCTCTCAAGGGTTTCATTTTGGTGTAAAGCAAAAAGTGTAAGCAACTTATTTTCTTTTTGAGAAAGTTGGATTTCTTCATTTTCGATCTTTAAAAGCTGTTTACCGGTATACAGTTCAAACTTTCCAATTTCCACGAATTGACTATTGTCCTTGTTTTTATTCCCATTTGATTTGGTTGACTTTTTATAGAAAAGAAATAAAAATCCAAGAGTCAAAACCCCAAAGATGATCAGTACTGAAAAGTTGGATGCCCTTATTGCGTTTTGTTCAAACCGGATTTTGATGCTATAGCAATCTTTTGGCTGCACGCGTCCCTGACAGGGAATGAGCGTTTTGTCTTTGTGATTGGACATTTGATAACTGTAAACAATCTGATTGGCCTTGCATTCCATCACATTCACCTGATACTTGTCTTCAGCTTCTTTGTTTATTAAGCCCTCCCCCAAACTCTTATGAATGACTTTAACTAAACTGTCCGGGTCAAATTGGAAAGGGTTTTCAAATACGAGAATGAATTCATTCTCGCTTATTTTTTTGATTGGCAAAACCCTTGAAGTGCTATCCCCTGAGGCAAGCAAGATTTGATGCCCCACATTCCTCAACCTAATTTCCCTGTTTTCTTCAAAATCATCTGATTTCCATGGCCACAGTAGGACCATCATAAAAAGCATGGTGATCATTCCGATTCCGGCAGGTTGTATCAGTTTTTTCATTACCCAAATATAAGGTTTAACCCGGATTATTTAATAGGATTTGTGATGAGTGTTGCAATCGCAAGAAAATCAGGCTGTTTGGAGATTTCAGCACGGAATAGATTGTATATTACATATTTCGGGTTTAGTACAGGCCAAATATCAATTTTACCCTGATTTACATTCTTTTTACACTCCATTTACCATCTTGGCATTGGATAGTTATAAGTTTGGATGTGCTTAACAAAGAAAAAATGAAAAGACAACTAAGATTATTTTCCTGGCTAATGCTAATTATATTTACCACCTCATGTAAAGATCAAGTCAAAACTGACCCATCAAAAGTTCAATCCAATTTCCAAAGTAACCATTTAAATACTTCCAAAGCGCCTGATTCTATTGTACGTAATATGGTGCAAGATGGCAAAGGCAATATTTGGATGGCTACCTGGGAAGGTGTGTTTCGGTATGATGGAGAATCTTTCTTCAATGTGACAAAGAATGTGAGTTCAGCCCGCTTCTTTTCTCTCTTGGAAGACCGAAAAGGGAATATGTGGTTTGGAAGTATTGGATCAGGCGCCTATTATTTTGATGGAAAAACCTTTCAAAATTTCACAACCAAAGAAGGGCTTCCGAATAATGAGATTACCAGCATTTTTGAGGACAAAGCCGGCAACATTTGGCTTGGCACAAATGGGGGCATAAGCCTGTACAATGGAAAATCATTTCAGAATTATATATTGGCCGAAAACACCATAGTTGAAGACAAAACAGGAAAAACTGTTCCGGATTTTTCACGCCCCCCTAACGAAGTTAATTCTATCATTGAAGACAAAACGGGCAAATATTGGTTTGCCACAAGGGGCAACACTTATCTTTATGACGGAAACACATTTACCATTGTAAGCCATAAGGACAAGCCGTTTACCAATGTTCGATCTATCATTGAAGATAAAAAAGGAAATATCTGGCTCGGCGGAAATGATGGCCTATGGCGCTACGACTCTTCGACTTCGCTGAGGGAAAGTGGGGGTGAGTTTACCAACATCAGCAAGAATTTTATTGGGTACATTTACGAAGATAAAAAAGGCAATATCTGGACAAGTTCAGAAACTAAAGAAGGACCCTGGGTACTTTCTCTTTATTATTCGCAGACCTTTCTAAATAAAATACCCGCAGCAACCGAATTAAATACCAAAGATAGAAAAATGCTATTTGGGATTTTAGAAGCCAAGGATGGCAGTATTTGGTTCGGGTCTGATGGGGTGTACCAATACAAAGGAAAAACCATAACTGATTTTAAAAGTAAATAGGTGCCAAAATATGGCATACTGGGTGTAGGCAGCTACACCCTTTTATCCTACCATTTTGCAATCGAAAAGTGGAATGAATTGATAATAAATCACGGCTATTTAACCATTTTATTCAGCATAGATTCTGGCATTTGTAAACCCCTCTCTTATTCCCACCTGATCCATCCGGCAAATCTTTTCCACTTTCCATTTCACACTGTTTCATAACCAAAAAAACTACCGAGAGGTAATTTGCAATCTCCACTTACTCAATGATTTTGTAGACCTAGGACTATCTTTTATTCAATGTGTCTTTTATTCACATTAAGGACTTCAGGACACATCTATAAAAGAATAATAGCAAGCGCCCGTTTTAGGGGAATGACTTTTTGCTTAATAGTGATGACAATCGTAACTTTTAATCCGGTCGTTTGTAGGCGGGTTGGCTATTATGGTTTGGGTAGAGCGTTTTGGGACGGTTTATGGATCAAGTTTAGCTGGGTCATCTTTATTTGGCCACAAAAGTAATACTTCTAACCTTTCAGCATTGTAGCTATAAAAAAGTGTATTGTGAGGACTTAATTGGAACTCTCTTACTCCTTCTTTCCTTTCAGATTTCTTAAAACGTTGAGGGTGTTGACTTATTTGTTTTAGTGCGTCTTCTAAACGCTTGAAGAATTTCTTTATTTCTTTTTCGGTCCAGTTTTCTTCCAGATAGTCAACAATTCCGTCTAACTGGTTCTCGGCTTCTTCTGACCAAACTATTTCTAAAGCCATTTTTCATATCTTTTTCGCACCTCACTATGAGGTTTTACCTTGCCTTCCCTAACTTGTTGCATAGCTTTTTCCAACTTCACTTCAAGCTCTGATTCTTCCTTTAGCATTTCTTCTATTTTTGCTAATTGCTCATCAGAAGATTGCATTACTTTTTGTATAATTTTGTATTTCCTCGTCTCTATGTTCATTGTACTGGTAATAAATAACCTATAGTAAATATAACATTTTTTATCATTTTTAAATTTAATCTCTAATAAACGCATGATATCTTTCTATCGTTTATTTGAGGCATTAGGTTTTGGCCTGATGTTACTTTTCCGCTGGGGTTAAATACTTGTAACTACCAAATCCATGGATGCCCCTCTGGTTAATCAACGTTTTCAAAAGGATGGTAAAGAAACGCTACATTGTCAGAAAGTTATTCAACAGTAAATTAGGTGAATTTAGCTCAGGGCTTTTCTATAATTTCTCATCATTTTAACTTTTTCCAAAATAACCCCAACCTGGGTTAGTTAGATTTATCATCCAAAATCCATAGTCCAAAGTACTGACTGCAAAAACCTATTCTATTAAGGCATTTAAAAGCCATTGTAGAGAAAGACCCCAGCACAACAATTTCCTAAATCTTAATTACGCCATACAACCTTTTTCTGTACCTGACGACAGGTATTCTGATCCTTTATTTGATAAGTTTCTCCTATAACTAAAATAGTCTATCCTTGATTCAATTACAAATGAATACTGGCCGAGTAACCGAAAAAGATGTCATTGATTTGGATGGGGTCTCAAATATCAGTCAAACAGTATTCAAAATTTTGTCCATTTGTTTACTAAGATAAGGAGGTCTTTCAGAAGCCATTGCAAATGGCATATAAAAGATTTCGACTTCAAAAGGTGGTTAAGAATAAAAGGGTGTAGAGAATTCTACACCCAGCTGGGGTATTTAATCATTGGAATTCACAGAAGAGGTGCAAAGAAAAGTTCGAAGATATTTGGACAAAGACATGGAGTAAATTTTACTCAAAAGAAAATAGATTTAATATCAGGAATCCGATATTTGGGAAGGGTTTATTTTAAGAAGAGTTTGGGAGAATTATGGATATTTGGCTGTGTTTGCAGTCTTTTTTAATGCCATAACCATTTCCTTATGGTTTTCTTTGGGTGTTTTAAGCTAGGCATAGGATAGATATACCGTCTAGGCAGCAGTTTTTTTTCGATACTATTTCAACAGTTTAACCAACTACACTCTCCTTCAATAAAGATGTCACCAGCTCAACAGTCAACGGTTTCTTGTTCGCTTTTTCCCGGAGGGTTTTAAAAGAGTATCTAAAGTCACACCCTTCTTTATAAGCGCTGCATCCATAGGCTGTTTTTCCTCTTATTATGGTTCCTTTATTGCAAAGAGGGCATGAAATGACAGGAGGAGTTTTTTTAGAAGCCGCCGAGTTGGCTACTTTCTTTTCTACCAAAACGAGTTGAAGTTCCTCATTGAAACGTAGCAACCCTTCTTTATCTCCAGTCGCCGTTTTAAATCCTTTTAAATTGACAGTAGAGCCTTTTTGAAGTAACCTCAAAAATTGATTCTCTGATATAGTTTTTCCTTCGAAAGAAAAAGGAAGTAAAAAGTCACATCCTTTTTTATAAGCGCTGCACCCGTAACTCAAATTTCCTTTTAGCAACGACCCATTCTTGCATTTTGGACAGGACTGTCCCACAACTGCAGTTGCTGATTTTTCTTTCTCAGGAAGCTTGTTTTCAGTGGTATGCGCTATTTTAGTATGACTTTGTTCCCGTATAACTTCATAGACCAAATGCGCCACCATTTTTTTCATGTTCATCACAAAAGAACCCGCATGAAATTTCCCTTTTTCTATTTCTTTCAATTGCTTCTCCCACTGCCCTGTAAGTTCTGCAGAGGTCAGCAATTTATTCTTAATAATATCGATCAATTGCACTCCAGTTTCGGTGGGCAAAATTTGCTTCTTATTACGTTCAATGTATTGTCGCCTGAACAGTGTCTCAATGATATTTGCCCGAGTAGAAGGGCGACCTATGCCATTCTCTTTCATTAAGTCTCGCATCTCTTCATCGTCCACTTGTTTACCGGCAGTCTCCATGCCTCTTAGCAAAGTTGCTTCTGTATACTGTTTTGGAGCTTTGGTTTCTTTCTCTAGGAAAGAAGGTTCATGTGGCCCTTTTTCCCCTTTTTTAAAAAACGGGAGCTCGTCTTTCTCCTTTTTTTCTTTACCATCTGCAGTTTCAAAAACAACCCTCCAGCCTTTTTCTAAAATCACCTTTCCTCTTGCTTTAAACGAGACCGTACCCACCTTTCCTAATACGGTGGTATTGTCCACTGTACAGTCGTCATAAAACACTGCGATGAAACGCTTGGTAATGATATCATAGACTTTTAGCTGATTGTCGTGTAAACTATCCTGCATGCCTGTAGGAATCATGGCATGGTGATCGGTTACTTTTTTGTCATTGAAAACCTTAGTAGACTTTTTTAATTTCTTACCCAAAATGGGTTGAGTCAACGACCTATATTTCGTTAGCTTCTCTAATATTCCTGGTGCTTTGGGGTAAATGTCGTTCGGTAGAAAAGTGGTGTCAACTCTAGGGTAGGTGATTAATTTTTGTTCGTATAGTTTCTGTGCGATTTTGAGCGTTTCATCGGCAGAGAGGCCAAACTTATTATTGCAATGCACCTGTAATCCTGTCAAGTCAAAAAGCTTAGGTGCATATTCTTTTCCTTTTTTCTTAGCAACTGAGACGACTTCAAAGTCATTTTCTTTGACCTGATTGGCAAAAGTCTCCCCGTCTTTTTTCTTTAAAAATTTCCCTTCTTCACAGTTAAATACAGTCTCTCTATACAGGGTTTGTAGTTCCCAGTAGGGTTGTGGCTGGAAATTTTGAATTTCTTTAAACCGATTAACGATCATGGCCAGTGTAGGCGTTTGAACTCTGCCAATGGACAGCACTTGTTTGTACCCACCATGTTTAACCGTATATAATCGGGTGGCATTCATTCCTAACAACCAATCTCCGATTGCTCGGGAATAACCAGCATAATACAAATTATCGTATTTCGCCGAGGGTTGCAATTTGTCGAAGCCTTCTTTGATGGCCTCTGTGGTCAAGGATGAAATCCATAAGCGTTTGACTTCCCCTTTATACCCCGCTTGTTCAATTACCCATCGTTGAATCAACTCTCCTTCTTGGCCAGCATCACCACAGTTGATCACCAGTTTAGCTGTATCAAATAGCTTTTTTACAATGTCAAATTGCTTCTTGACTCCCGGATTATTAACAATTTTAGTTTTGAATTTTTCAGGAAGCATCGGAAGGTGTGTAAGGTGCCAACCTTTCCAATGAGGTTCGTAATCGTTCGGCTCCAATAAGGTGCAAAAGTGCCCAAAAGTATAGGTAACGATATATCCGTTGCCTTCATAGTACCCCTCATGCCTATGATTAGCTCCTAGAACAGCCGCTATTTCACGGGCGACACTTGGCTTTTCTGCAATACAAACTTTCATCTGAAACAAAAATAGATAAAATAGCCTAAGCTCAACGGAGTGCAGCCGCTTTTAGGTTGTTCAAAATGAAGTAACCCCTGTGGATCAACCTAATAAAATAAGGTGGTCTTTCAGAAGCCATTGCTAATGGATTAAAACAGATTACTACTTTAAAGGAGGTTAAGTAGGGTCTGCTTAGAAAATAAAAAAGAGGAGATTTAGGTGAA
>TARA_R110001592_G_C13193089_1_pt1 | contig 166236 bp, 116 predicted proteins | sample TARA_R110001592 | Tara Oceans TARA_R110001592 (sample SAMEA4398387) | marine metagenome | biome: Polar Biome; feature: [SRF] surface water layer (ENVO:00010504); material: water (ENVO:00002006), including particulate matter (ENVO:01000060) such as... | depth 5 m
AATTAAAAATTGTACTATTCTACTTGCTTTAATCTTAGAATACGGGGAGAAATATCCTAGCCAGGGGTGTCAGCCCCTGGTATGTTAAAAAGGAGAATGATATGATTTTGGCGGTATTGTTGCTTTTTCTGCAACAATGTTGACAAAATCTTAAGATTTAAAAGTTAATGCCGAGTTCTTAGCATCTGGGCTTACAGTCCCATAAAAAAATGGCAATCGTTTATAGGTTAAATAAATGGTGACAAATCAAGATGCCTTCAGCAAAGATTTGTCACCATTGGTTTATTTATCTAGCATAGAGGTTTAATTTCCGCATGCCCCAAGGCTTGTCTGCATCTTCTAAATTTTCTATTTTTAGGAATTTGGCTTCGGTATTATGGTTCCAACTTACAGTGTTGGCTCCTTGCATACCTTTAGCCTGAGCTACTTCAGTCCATTGTTTACCATCTAAGGAAACCGAAACTTTGAATTTTCTAGGGTTCATCTCATTCCCGGTTTCAAAAGCAATCTCGGTTAGCGCAGCAGCCTTTGGTAATTCTACTTGAAACCAACTGCCGTTCTTTTGGTTTTCATCTGTTTTCCAACCTTTAAAACCAAAGACATAAGAAGGATCTCTAGTAGAACCTACTCCTTGTAAAGAAGTACTGCTAGCTGTAACCCTCCAGCTGTCCTGAGGGGCAAGCGCTTTTGGTACTTCAGCAAGCAGTGCATCGTATTGGTAATTTCCATCCTTTTGTTCGGTTTCTTTACGGATCTTTGCTACATATTCGGGAGTCACAAAGCTTCCTGAATTGCCAAATTCATTTCTAATGTAGGAGGCTACAGAAGCGATATATTGGTTATCATTGCTATTCATTGCAATCATTACCCCCTCGTATTCCTTGCCTTCTATTGCCCCTGTAAGTCCATGAAGAAGGGTCTTAACGATGTATTCTGGGTGACCTTGCACACGTGGTGAACCTGAGAATGCTGGTGCAATCAATTGGCCTCCAGCAGCACCAGTAGGTGTTCCAAGGCCTTTTACGCCATGACAAGTAGCACAGTAACTGTCAAAAATCGTTTTTCCCTGATTGTACAACACTAGGTCTGCAGGGGTATACTGTGTTGCTGCCAGTTTTTTGGCTTCAGCAATATTTTCCAATAGCTGTTCAGTGACCAATTGAACCCCTTTGGCTTGATTGGACTGATTGGCTTTTTCAAGCATTTCTTCAAAACCAGTAATTTTCAATACATAAGCACTTTGTAGCGCCTGAATGACTACTGAAGGATCAGCATCTAGTGTCATTTCATTGTATGATTTTTCAAGGCTTTTTTCTCCATACTTGTATAAGGTTTCGCTTGCTCTTAGGCCTTGAATCCGGATATTTACATTTTTATCTACCAGGAAGGAAAGTACAAGCTCTTTCTTGAGTAGGCCCAATCCTTCCAAAGTCCATAGGGCATGAATTCTTGCCAGTTCATTAGTAGAATTTTTGGCCATTTTTACCAAATCCGAAGCCACAGAATGATCTTGTCTTAAAATCAAAAGTTGCTGTGCCTTGTCTCTCCACCAGCCATTGGGATGTTCCAGGTGCTCGACAAGTTCAGCGGCACTTTCTTCAAACATCTTAGGTTGCTTCTTGTCTCTTGACATGCCGTCATAAGTAACACGCCAGATTCTTCCATTTTCTATGACATCATCCATTTGGTATTGGAGGATTTTAGTTCTCAAATAACTTCCATCTTGGGTCCAGTTACCTTCCTGAATTATTCCTCTATACATGTCTACAATATAAAGTGTACCATCTGGGGCCGTGGCCATATCGGTAGGCCTGAAAAACGGATCTGTTGATTGTATAAATTCGGATTCTATATCTAAATATTGGTTTTGGATTGAAGTAATGCCTTCCTTCTTATCGGAATATACCTGTCTTACTATTCTACCAACTGGCTCTCCATAAAAATACTGGTTAATCAGTGCTTTAGGCAGTCTGTCTCCCCTGAAAACATCACTTCCAGCAGATCCTGTTACATTGTTTAGGGAGCCATCGGGTTTCGTTTCTCGCATACCAGGTTCAAAATCCGCTAGCTTAACCAAACTGAAAGGAATTCTAAAATCTTTTTGAAACTCCTCCTTTACGTTGAAATTTCCATAAACAATGGGGAAGTTAAAGTTACGGGGCACTCCACCAGCACCATCCTGAAACCAAACCTGCCCATAATTGTCTTGCGTCACTCCCCATTGGCCATATGGATTGCCCGTTGGTTCCTGGATAACACCGTCAGGCGTCCATCGAATTCTTTTGGAATTATAGGTGCTGTACATCCAATTGTCCATGGCCCAGGTTAAAAAGCTGGTTTGATGTTCTACATTGCCAGACCTACCCAATCCAGACGCAAACAACTCCTTTTTATCTGCTTTTCCATCATTGTTGGTATCGGTGTATTTGTAAACTTCATCTTCATTGGATTCCATAGATAAAATTGTGCCGGGTCCAAATGGAACGACAAATCTTGGAAAAACCAAACTATCTAAAAAGATGACGCCCTCTTCGTAAATACCATCATTGTCTTTGTCTTCCCATCTTGAAATACGGCTGCTGGGAAGTAATTCACCTACAGCATCAATGTCTTGCATATAACTCCTTAATTCTAACACATACATTCTTCCATTGCCATCAAACTGTATGGCTGCAGGCTCTTTGATTTGTGGTTCGGTAAGAATTGGCGTCATAGAATAGCCAGGTTGGAGCACGAAAGTCTTTTGTTCCTCTTTGGCAGACAATGGAACCAAAGGAGCCAATGGGCTTAAATCAATGCCTTTCCATCTTGGAGACGTTAGGTCGGCAGATTCGGGAATGGGAACTTCTGGATAAGGAGCATCCATTCTACTTGGATCTAGCCTTTCTGTGGGAGAGATGTCTGTATATGATTTTTCCGGATTGCAACTGAATAGGAAAACAAAAGCGACACTTAGACTATAAAATGTTTTTACTGAGAAGTGCATTAAAATTTAATTTATAACACCTTCTTATTAAAGGTGTAGAGGTTTTGGTGATTAGGTCATTCTAATAGAGAACCATAAATCCTAATTAAAATTAGAGGGACAAAGTATATTATTTTTTTAAATATTTAAATGATTAAAAAATTATTTTTTATCGTTTTTTTCTTACTGGGAATTATTTCCTTTAAATTATGCCAAAATACCTAGAAGATACAGAAATGATTATTACACTTGACATTGGGAATTGACCTATGGGTTATACCATTTTGATTTTGCCTTAAAGTACCTTATAACTTATTTTACCAGTATTGATCCCTAACCAATCTTATTTTTATTTGAATGAAAAAGTACCTACTTATTATTTTTGCGCTAGCAATTTTTATCTCATGTGCGGATGATAATGCTTATTACAGCCCTGAAGACTATTCGAAGGTCAAGAAAACAGATGTTCACATTCATATAATGTCGGACAGGCCATATTTCGTGGAGAAGGCCAAGGCAGATAACTTTCATTTGGTGAATGTTGCTTTGGAAATTAACAAAGGATGGGAAGATGTTTACATCAAGTACAATTATGGAAAGAAGCAACAAGCGCAAAACCCTGAAACTGTTGATTTGGTAACCTCATTTGCAGTATCCGATTTTGATGATCCTGCATGGGAGGATAAAGTAATTTCCTGGTTAGACAGTTGTTTTGATGAAGGAGCAGTGGGAGTGAAGGTTTGGAAAAATATAGGGATGGTAGCAAGAGATACTGCTGGTAATCTAATTTCAATCGACGATGTCAAGTTTGACCCTATTATCGATCACATTCAGAAGAGGGGCAAAACCTTAATGGGACATCTTGGAGAGCCAAAAAATTGTTGGTTACCATTAGATGAAATGACGACCAATAATGATAGAAGTTATTTTAAAAGGCATCCGGAATACCATATGTTCCAGCATCCTGAGATGCCCTCACATGAAGACATTGTCGCTAGCCGTGATAGGATGCTCGAAAAACATCCTGACCTTAGATTTCTAGGAGCGCACATGGGGAGTTTGGAATACAGTGTAGACGAATTGGCCAAAAGGTTTGATAAGTTTCCAAACATGGCAATAGGGCTTGCCGCCAGAATGGGGCAGGTTTTTTACCAAACGGTTGAAGATAGGGAAAAGGTAAGAGACTTTTTTATTAAGTACCAGGACAGAATATTGTATGCGACAGATTTGGCTGATAACGGCAACATGAGCAAGGAAGAATTGGAGGCCAATATGGAGGCTGCTTGGAAAAGAGATTGGGAGTACTTTGTTACAGACAATGTTATGGAGAGTGATTTAATCAACTCATCCTTTCAGGGTATTAAATTGCCAAAAGAAGTAGTGGATAAGATTTTCTATAAAAATGCCAATACCTGGTTTGCCCTTAATCCCTAGAAGCTCGTGGGTTCAATTTTATGCCGTATTAAATTAAATCCATATCTTGAAATCTAATTATAAGTTAAGAAGAAAACGTAACCCAAATGGGATTATTATTGACCTTATTGTTTAAAAAATAAGGCTAGTCATAAACCAATAACCACGATTATATTACCAATGGAGTTTTTAAACAGTTTATTCAGTGAAATTACCGGATTTTTAGGCATCGACAGATTAATGGAGATCTTAAGTTCAGGTGATTATGCAGCATTCAAGACCTATGATGGCATCACCTCATTAATTTTTCCCATCATCCCCTTACTGGTTTTACTGGAACTGGTTTTAAGTCTGGTTTATAAAAAGCCTGAAACTAAAGTTTACAAGGTTAATTTTTTAATTTATGTATTCAATCGCATTGTCGGTAGATTTATTGCGATTGCGATGGTTGTTCTGCTAATTGGCTTGTTAGAGCCATATGCCCTTTTCCATGGAGATTTAACCTGGTACTGGTTTATTTATGGATACATCGTTTGGGAGTTCGCCCATTTTCTCTATCATTATTGGGGGCATAAAGTCCGTTTGTTTTGGTGTCTTCATTCCACCCATCATGCACCGGAAAACATGAACCTTTCTGTGACCTATGCGCATTTTTTCTTAGAAGCACCCTACGCAGATACCATTAGAACCACAGTTTGCATTTTGATGGGCGTTCCTCCAGAAATGTTGTTTGTAATTATGTTTATTGATGGAACTTATGGTGCCTTTATTCATGTCGGTGAAAATTTGATGAAGGATGGGAGAATGGGCTTTCTTAATAAGATCATCCTTACACCTTCCCATCACAGGGTGCATCATGCCAAGAACCCCTTATACATGGATACGAATTTCTGTAATCTATTGCTTATATGGGACAAAGTTTTCGGTACTTTTCAAAATGAGGATGATAAAATCAAAATGGAATATGGGATAACCCGAAAAATGGATTCGGGAAATTTTATGGATGTTTACTTTGGTGAATTTGTAGCCCTATACAAGGATGTAGTCCATGCACCAGGTTTAAAGAATAAGTTAATTTACATCTACAAACCACCAGGTTGGCATCATTCTGGGGAGTACCAAACAGCGAGACAAATTAGAAAAGAATTTATCGAAAATAATGATTTGAAAAAGTAATTTAATTATGAAAGGCGGATGGGGTTAGCCTCTAGAAAAACTTTTTAGTTTGACCTTGGGTTTGCTGCATTTTAACTACGAATAGAAACTATTGAGGAAAATTAAACCTCAGATTTTAAACCTAATTACAACTAAACCAACACTATTTTGAAAGCAACAGTCTATAATGGAAACAATTCTTTTTCTGTCATTGATAAAGCCATAGAAACACCAAAAAATGATGAAGTCCGGATCAAAGTTGCCTATACGGGTGTTTGTGGCACAGATGTACACATTTACCATGGCATGATGGACAAAAGGGTGGCTATTCCTCAAACCATCGGTCATGAAATGTCTGGGACAATAGACGCTGTAGGAGAAGATGTATCAGGCTATTCGATTGGAGAAAAAGTAGTGGTCAGGCCTTTAGATGATCGTTTAGTCAAAGCTTCCGACAAAGGATACAACCATATATGTGCAGGCCTTAAATTTATAGGCATTGATAGTCCCGGATCCATGCAACAGTATTGGAATGTTCCGGCTTTTGTATTGCATAAATTACAACCTGAAACCGACTTGAAATTAGCGGCGCTAATAGAACCACTGTCCGTAGCGGTGCATGATGTAAAATTAAGCGGCTTGGTCGCCGGTGAAACTGCCGTAGTATTGGGTGGTGGACCAATAGGCTTATTGGTGGCCTTGGTCGCTAAGAATGCTGGTGCCAATGTGATTGTCTCTGAGGTGAATGAAACAAGAATAAAGAAAGCGGCTGAATGTGGCCTGCAGGCAGTTAATCCTACAAAAACGGATATCGTTGAATTGGTTAAGGAGCAAACGGAAGGGCGACTGGCTGATGTCGTATTTGAAGTGGCAGGAGTACAGCCTGCTTTGGATATAATGACTGAGTTGGCAGGTATAAGGGGGAGAATCGTTATGGTGGCCATCCATGGGGAAAAGAAGCCGGTGGATCTTTTCAAGTTCTTTTGGAAGGAATTAAAGCTGATCGGGGCAAGGGTATACGAAAAAGAGGATTATGAGAAAGCCATTGCACTGATCACTGCTAACGAACTTCCTTTTGAAAAAATGATCACCGATGTACAGCCCTTGAGCAATATTGAGCAGGTTTTTGAATCCATAGACAATAATCCTTCGGGTTTGAAAGTGTTAATGGATTGCCAACTTTAAAATAAAATTCAACACTATCTTCCATCTATCTTGCTCAAACATTAAGGATTTAATTGATAGTCATAGGTTTTACCCATGGACAGAGGAATAAAAAACAGATCTAGATTTTGGCGGTATTGTTGCTTTTTTCGGCAACAATGCTGACAAAATCACAAAGTCTATTATTACTGGGGTCGGGGATTATTTCATTAATCCTCACCAAGCCCCAACGGGCGGCATATCACAGCCAAGGATGTAAGCCCTTGGTTTAAAAGATTAAGCACATCTAGATTTTGGGGGTATTGTTGCTTTTTTTTTGGCAACAATGCTGACAAAATCACAACGTCTATTTATTACAGGGGTCGAGGATTATTTCATTTGACCTCACCAAGCCCTAGCGGGGCGCAATATCATAGCCAAGGGGAAAGCCCTTGGTTTAAAAGAATAAGCGCATCTTGATTTTGGCGATATTGTTGCTTTTTTTTCTGCAACAATACTGACAAAATCATTACGAAATTACCTGTATCGAGGTATTAAAAATTTTAATATTTAAACAATTTGAAATGTCAGTATTGAATTCATTCAGTTTAGAAGGTAAAACAGCTTTGGTAACCGGTTGTAAAAGGGGGATAGGCAAGGCCATGGCCATAGGCTTGGCAGAAGCAGGTGCCAATATCATAGGCGTAAGTGCCAGCCTCGAAACATCAGGCAGTGCAGTGGAACAGGAAGTAAAAGCTTTGGGAAAAACCTTTAAAGGTTATGCCTGTGATTTCAGTGATAGAAAAGCTTTATATGGTTTTATCAATGCCGTCAAACAAGATTTTCCGGTAATAGACATACTTATCAATAATGCAGGAACCATTCTCAGAAAACCGGCTGCTGAGCATCCTGATGAAATGTGGGACAAAGTCATCGAAGTAAACCAAAGTGCCCAGTTTATACTTACCAGGGAAATCGGTAAGGACATGGTGAGTCGGGGAGCAGGTAAAATCGTCTTTACCGCCTCCTTATTGACTTTTCAGGGAGGCATTACTGTGCCGGGCTATGCGGCAAGCAAGGGCGCTATAGGACAGATGACCATGGCATTTGCCAATGAATGGGCAAGCAAAGGGGTAAATGTTAACGCCATTGCTCCAGGTTATATTGAAACAGACAATACAGAAGCACTTCGAAATGACCCGGAAAGATCGGCTAGTATATTAGGAAGGATCCCTGCGGGTCGTTGGGGCAAACCGGAGGATTTTGCAGGGCCTACCGTATTCTTATGTTCTGAGGCGGCCTCTTATATGCATGGTACCACCATGTTGGTAGATGGCGGCTGGATGGGAAGGTAGTAATTTTAAAATTCTTTTAAGTTCGTGTTTAGGTAGATTAATACTTGTTTAAAGAATAAGTATTAATCTACCTTTTTTGATTTAACATTAACAAGATAATATAAACATAATTCCCCATTATAATATTTTTAATGGGAATACTGACAATATATAGATTTTAGTAGGTTTGAAATGTTTAATTTACACTGCATTAAACGTAGTGCATAGGTATAAATTTTAATCGTACATAAGTATTAATCATGTGCCCGATAAATAAATTCATAGTAGCTAAATTTTCCTGCTAAAAAGGGTAAATGATTAGTTTTTTTTATTTTTAGATCACTAATGATATAAATTTATCTAAATTATTTATACTCATAAGTAACTATAAATCAGATTTTTAAAATGTAAAGTTTAAAGTTATTTAATTTTAAATATATACGTTTATTTAATTTCCATTTTACACGCAAACAACGCCCGTAATTCATTTACAATAAGTCATCAAACAGCACTTTAAATTCCTCATCCCTTACTTCATTGTCCGCATTGTAGCTTGGGTTCAATGTGGGCCAGTACCGCTTGTCAATGTTTTCTTTTATCCATCCTTTTAACTTTGTGAATAATTCTTTGGTTTGCTCAGGAGAAGATTTAGACAAGTCATTTTTTTCGAAAGGATCATTTTCAATATCATATAATCTTAACCTTCCATACCAGTCAAAGATAAGTTTGAAATCGCCTTTTCGGATAGCCGAATGTGGCGTCAATGGATATGGTTCGTAAGGACTATTGTAAATTACATTGAAAGGATAGTGCCAGTAATGGCTTGTTTTGGTATAGCTTTTCTTTTCGTTTTTACTGTCTGACAACAGCCCCATTAAACTTTCACCATCCAAGTCATTTGCAGAAATTATTTGTTTTGCGTCGTATCCTCCTGCTTGCAGTAAGGTAGGATAGATGTCTGTACAATCTATAGGAAGGTCTACCCATTGTCCCGAAGGGACATTGCCTTTCCATCGAAAAACCAAGGGAACTCGAATGCCACCTTCGGTAAGGCAGGCTTTTCCTCCCAGGAAGGGACTATTGCTGGTCCCATCACCCCTTGGAGTGATACTGGCATCAATACCTCCATTGTCAGACATAAATACTACCAGGGTATTTTCTTCGAGGCCTAGACTGCTTAGTTTGTCCAATATTTTGCCCACAGAACGATCCAATCCTTTTATCATTGAGGCATAGGTAGGGTCCTTATGGCCATTCCATCCTTTGGTATCTTTTCCCTCAAAATAAATGATTTCACCTGCTATACCCTGATAAGGGGAGTGTATAGCGAAATGGGAGAAATACAAGAAGAATGGCTGCTCTTTGGTTTTAGCCCTTTGCTCCAAAAAATTCAAAGCCTGTGTGGTTAAATCATCGGTGAGGTATTCCTCAGCGCTTGGATTCCCAGCATCTCCAATATCCAGTTTTTCAGGTGCCAGCTTAGGGAAAGTCTTATTGGTGGTATCATTCCATCGGTCTTTCCAATTAAAATAGGCCGATCCACCGGCATCATACCATGCCAGCGGTTCAAATCCCTGATCTTCGGGTTGGTAGCCTTTTGCTCCAAAACCGCCAATATGCCATTTTCCAATAAAAGCCGAGTGATAATCTTCCAGTGCCTCAGCTATGGACAATTCGTCCCAACCCTTGTCTAAGTCAGCACCTGTGGGGATGGCGGAATTGGAAATGCCATTTATCAAGGCTTGTTCTATCAGTATATTGTCCTTATGCTCCAATACATCATGTACATATTGCCCTTCAGGAACTGCTAACTCCTGGTTATAATAAGTAGCCCTGGGCGGCATGGCAGTGGTAAAACCAAGCCTGCCTGCATATTTACCTGTGAGTAGGCTTGCCCTGGTAGGCGAACACAGTTGGTTGGCATAAGCTTGCGAAAAAGCGGTGCCTTCACTGATGAGTCTGTCTATGTTGGGCGTTTCATAGAACATTTTGGCAGTATCCGTACCTGTGAATTTTTGCGCATAGGCCTGGCTGTCCATGATCCCATAATCATCCGCCAAAATGAAAATTATATTGGGACGGCTTGCTACAGGTTTTTCGGCTTGTTTTTCTTGTTTCTGACAAGCGCAAAGAAAGAGGGAGAGCGTTAAAAATTGTATTTTATTCATTTTATAGGTATTTGGGCTATTGTCGTTTTGACCAGGATTAAACAATTCTTTTTTGATATCAAGATCGAAGACTTTAATTTATATACTAGTCTAAAAGTAGGGTTTTGATTTAATCAAACCATCCTGTGCAGTACTGGTAAAGGAATCGGCCATTGATTTAAAATCGATTGGTAAAAAATGTATTGGATATTGGTTTGTCTTTATTTTGGGAACCAAGATGTCTGGGTGTAGTTGCAAAAATACCTAGCGGAGATTTGTTGAAAGTGGCATTATTATGAAATGATTTTAACTTTTAGTATGCGTCCTTTTAATCATCAAATAAATAAGTGTAAATTAATGTCGTACATTTTTCAGTTTTAAATATTTCTTAAACTTAACAATAGGTACAGCCCTAAAATAATTAAATATGGATCCAAAATTACTTATTTATTATGCTTTCAGTGTTTTATTATTTCAATCATGTAAGTCTACGCCAAATTCTGACAGCCAGAATACAAATCCGGAAATTACAGTCAGCACTGAGCAGATGGATAAATTGGGGATTACAAATGCGGAGCAACTAAGCGCCGCCTCCAAGCGTGCTCTGAATTGGCCGGATATTGGGAATGAGTGGTTTATAGAATTCTCCAATTTACAACCTTTAAAAGGGGATTTGGCCTATGAAGAAGGGGTAGTTCGGAGAGACCCAAGTGCTATGATTTTCGAAAATGGTAAATACTATGTTTGGTATTCCAAAAGTACAGGACCAACGGATGGATTTGCCGGAGACATTGAAAAAGACAAGGTTTTTCCTTGGGATAGATGCGATATTTGGTATGCGACTTCGGAAGATGGCTGGACCTGGAAGGAAGAAGGAATGGCAGTAGGAAGAGGTGAAAAAGGCGCCTATGATGACCGATCGGTATTCACCGTTGAGATCATGAAGCATGAGGATAGGTATTACCTGACCTACCAAACAGTGAAATCTCCCTACAATGTGCGGGTGAAAAACCAAATTGGCTTAGCATGGTCTGATTCACCTGAAGGCCCTTGGACCAAAAGTAGGGAACCAATTTTAAGTCCCGCAGACAATGGCATCTGGAAAGGGGAAGAACAAAATAGGTTTGCTGTGGAGAAAAAAGGTGACTTTGACAGCCATAAGGTTCATGATCCATGTATCCTACCTTATAAAGGCAAGTTTTACCTTTATTATAAAGGGGAACAAATGGGGGAGGAGATTACTTTTGGAGGTAGACAGATTCGACATGGAGTAGCAATAGCAGATAATCCCAAAGGACCTTATATCAAATCTCCTTACAACCCTATTAGTAATAGTGGGCATGAAATATGTGTTTGGCCCTACAATGGTGGAATAGCCTCTTTAATCACTACAGATGGCCCAGAGAAAAACACCATTCAATGGGCACCTGATGGGATCAATTTTGAAATTATGTCTTCCATCAAAGGAGCACCTCATGCCATTGGTTTGAACCGCAGTGCGGATACAGAAAAGGAACCTACTGCAATTCTTCGGTGGGGACTGTCACATATTTACAATAACTCCGATTATCAAAGTATCATGCGCTTTTCTTCGGCCAGAAGAACCACACATAAAGCCAAAGGGGAATAAACACCAATAGTAGTACGGGATTTAACAGTTGTAAATCAAGATTATTAATTAGTCTTCTATCTCTGAGTGTAATCAATTCCGGCTTAAGGCAAAATTGATAAGTAAACTTTGGTCCTTTAATGTCATTGTTCTATTTGAATTTAAATTCAAGGATTAATATTATTGAAGCCCATCAGATAACTTATTTCCTCTCTTAAACAATTTATTTTATTTACCTTCATTGATTGCCTAGTAGAAGTGTACCTATGAGGTAGAAGAATTATTGTTAGCAAATTTGATTGGATGAAAAGTTCAGGTTATAGTCTTCTATCTTTACCTATTTAAAAATCATAAATACAATTCCAAAACGAATACGACATGTCAATTACTTCTAAAAGTGCTGTAGCCAAAGGGGACGGGACTTTTATTATTACTCAGGTCACCCTTTCTGATCCTCAGGAAGACGAAGTCTTAATCAAAATGAAGGCTGCAGGCCTTTGCCATACCGACTATGATTCACTCAATTGGGGAAAGCCTCTTGTGATGGGCCATGAAGGGGCGGGTATCGTAGAAAAAATTGGATCGGCCGTAAAAGAGCTCAAAGTAGGGGATCAGGTGATTCTTAATTGGGCAACCCCTTGCATGCATTGTTTTCAATGTCAGGAGGGGAATCAACACATTTGTGAAAACAATTCACCGGTTGTAGCAGGAGCAAATGGACATACTCCAGGGCATGCCAAACTGGAGAGTAGCCAATGGAACGGAAAAAGCATTGAGCGCTCATTTAATCTTGGGACCCTTAGTGAATATACTCTCGTAAAAGAGGCTGCTGTGGTGAAAGTGGATGAGCCTGGACTTAATTTTTCGGCAGCAAGCATAGTGAGTTGCGGTGTGATGACAGGCTATGGCTCCGTTGTCAATGCAGCAAAGCTTGAAGCAGGAAGCTCAGCTGTGGTCTTAGGTTGTGGGGGAGTTGGCCTTAACGTGATCAACGCCTGTAAAATTTCAGGAGCGGCTACAATTATTGCTGTAGACGTAAACCCTACAAAATTGGAATTAGCAAGAAAATTCGGGGCAACGGACACGATTTTAGCGGACAAGGAGGACATAGGTTTGTTAGCAGCAGCCGAAGAAGTAAAGGAATTGTTGGGAGGGCGAGGTGCAGATTATGCTTTTGAGTGTACGGCCATTCCTGCATTGGGTGCTGCTCCATTGGCCATGGTTAGAAATGCTGGAACAGCGGTTCAGGTGAGTGGCATAGAAGAGGAAATAAGCATAGACATGAGGCTTTTTGAGTGGGATAAAGTCTATATCAACCCCCTTTATGGTAAATGTAGGCCTCAAATTGATTTTCCTAAAATCATGAAACTTTACAAAAAGGGTGAATTGATGCTGAATCAGATGATCACCCGGGAATATGTGCTGGAAGATTTACAACAGGCATTTGATGACATGCTTGCAGGCAAAAATGCTAAAGGAGTCATCGTTTTTACGTAAAACTAGCTTATACAATGAGTAGCTTTAGAACCAGTGAATTGTCGGACAACACTTTTGGAATGGACGGTTTGCGCTTCCTCACTGTCAAAACGCCAAACCTGAAAGGGAGGGGAGACATATGTTTGTTTATACCTGATGGCACAGATGCACTTGCTGACCTGCCCATTTATATTTTGCTCCATGGTGTTTATGGGAGTTCCTGGGTTTGGGCAATGAAGGGTGGGGCTCATCATACAGCCAAAAGGATGATGAGTTCCGGTGAAATTGAACCCGCTATTCTGGCCATGCCTTCAGATGGGCTCTGGGGAGATGGATCAGGATATCTGAGGCATAATAACAGAGATTTTGGGCAGTGGATCGTATCAGATGTGCCAAAAGCTGTTTATGAGAATATTTCCTCAGTAAGCGAAAAATCTCCACTTGGGATAGGGGGCTTATCTATGGGAGGCTATGGAGCTTTGAAATTGGGTGCTGAGTTTCCGGAAGTTTTCAAGGCAATTTCTGTACACAGTGCCATCACACAATTCTCTGAAATGGATGGTTTTGTAGAAGAGCCTCTGGACACTTATGATTTAAAGCATAAGGGCAATGATGTGATCGATTCAATAAGGAAAAACACCAAATCTATTCCCCCCTTGCGCTTTGACTGTGGTAAAGGGGATAAGCTGATTCAAGGCAATCGCTTACTGCATGCTCAATTGCTGGAATTGGGTGTTCCCCATGAGTATGAGGAATTTGATGGAGGGCATGAATGGCCCTATTGGCAGAAGCACCTGGAAAGCACCTTGAGGTTCTTTGATCGAAATTGTGTGAATAAATAATAGCTTTAATTGGCTTTAAGCCTATTGGTTGATCTTTTCTTGCTTATCTACTAGCGCATAAGGTTGGATTAGAAGATTCACCGATAACCCAAGAAAAGTGGATAGTTTTCTAACCATTTCAACACTCATTGGTCTTTTTTTATTGAGTACAAGACTGACTGTGGTTTTACTTCCAATGGCAGGAATCAAGTCTTTATCCTTAAGGCCTTTTCTTTCCATTGTATCTTTTATTGCATCAATTGGATCAGGAAGTGAAATAGGGTAATGTTCCTTTTCATACTTTTCTATTAGTGTGACTAATAGTTCCGCTTCCAATCCTTCTGCACTGTCCGGATCAGAATCGAAAATTGAAGAAAGCCTTGCCAAAGCAATTTCGTATTCTTGTTCCGTAGTGATTGTCTTTTCCCACTTCATGATTACTATTTGTAAGTTTTAAAATTGTTATGAATAGGCCCGTCTTTTGATTTAAGATAGCCACCCATACTTCCAGTCATCACGGCCTTTATTTCAGATAGGATGGAAAGGGCTATTTCTTCTGGGCCCTCGGCACCAATATCCAGCCCCATAGGACCGAAGATTACTTTCTCCTCCTCATTTTTTAAATTCACGCCATTGATCAACAGTTGTTCTTTTAATTTCAGTAGCTTTTTTTTTGGTCCTAAAACACCGATATAAGGACACTCGTAAGGATACAAACCTTTTAAAACTGCCAGATCGTAATTAAAATTGTGGGTCATGAGTACTACAGCCGTTCGATTGTCAATACCCAAACGTCCAACTACTTCATCTCCTTTTCCAATGATAAGTTCTTCAGCTTCTGAGAAGCGTATACTTGTTACCAAGTCACTTCTGCCATCAGCTATTGTAATTTCCCAGCCCATTAAAGTGGCCAATTTCACCAATGGAATTACATCATTTCCAGCACCTAATATATTTAGCTTAATTGCAGGAGCCATGTACTCAATAAAAGCAAAATAACCTGATTCATTGGCTGGAAGAATGATGGATTTATTGGAAGAAAGGACCGCTTTGGCTTTTTCCAACACAAAGGATTTTATGTCTTTTTTTACTTGATCAAAATGGTCGTTAGAGGTGATTTTTTCAGCGTCAATTAAAAGCAATGTACCAGGTTGCGCGGCTCTTTTACGCTTAAGGTCAAATAAGGTCACCAATACCTTGGTCTCTCTGTTTATTAGGCAAGCTTGCAATAAGTGTATGAGATTGTTCCCAGTCGTGGATAGGATCGGTTCGATCAGTATGTGAATGATTCCATTGCAACCCAATCCCACCCCAAACTTGGCGTCGTCTTCGTCTGTAGTATCATAAGTGACCAACATTGCTTCTTGCTGGAAGATAACCAGTTGGGCTTTTTTTAAAGCATCTCCTTCCAAACATCCTCCAGAAATTGCACCTGTTAACGCTCCATTTTCTGTTATTAGCATTCTTGCACCAGGCTGCCGGTAAGATGAGCCTTCCACTTTTACGACAGTTGCCAAGGCAGTTTTTTCATTATTTTCCAATGAAAAGGCATAGGCTTTCAGAATCTCTTTAATTTCTTTCATGCTGACTAGAAACTGTTTCGGTGCAAGAAGGTGATGGGGAAAATTTCTCCTTTTTTGAACTCCGATTGGTCCGATGGAAGGCTCAAGAATGCATCAGCAAGTGCCAGGTGTACCCAATCCCCAGAACCTGAATTGGCAATAGGCTGAGCCAATAGCTTGCCCTTTTCCATGCTGGTTTTGACCAATAAATGATTGGTAACAGGCTTGTTGAATACAATGTCCTTGTCTAAATGCCCAAAAGTAAGGGTGTCCTTTATGCCCAAATGCTGTTTTAACCACAATTTAAAGTAAGCGTGAAAACATACAAGGGTAGAGGTAGGGTTTCCTGGGAATCCAAAAACGAATTTTTCTCCCTGTGTCCCAAATAGAAATGGTTTACCCGGTTTTTGCTTTACGCCATGGATGTGTATTTTAACGCCTAATTCCTGAAATACGAGGGGTAGAAAATCATATTTCCCCTTGGAGACAGCCCCAGAAAATAGCAAAACATCGTATTCCCCTAACAATTCCTTTATGGCCGTTTTAAGTTTTGGTTTATCATCTGGTAAGTGAGTGGTTTCAGCTTCAATATTCAAATCTTTCAGTGCTGCTTGAAGCATATATACATTGGACCTTCTGATTTGATGGGGTAGTGGTTTGTCCTCAATGGGAACCAGCTCATCCCCTGTAGAGCAAATCATAATTTTCGGTGATTTCACAACCTTAACCTGCGTAAGCCCTGAAGTGGCCAAGACTCCTTTTACGCCAGGGTGAATCCATGTTCCTGCTGGTAGCAGCTGGTCTCCTTTTTCCGCATCAACACCTTTTTTGTGGATGTTTTGAAACTGCCTGTGGTCATTGGCATGCAACGTTGCTATACCTTCTTTGATCGTTATTTTTTCGTAAGGAATCACACAATCGGTATTACCTGGCAATACGGCACCAGTCATCACTTCAAGGCAGTTGTCAGGGTTTTTGAGAGACTTCTGCTCTTGCCCTGCCGCCTGAATGCCTTCAACAATAAAGTGTTGCCTTTTAAGCAGCTGTTCGCTTTGAATGGCAATGCCATCCATGGCCACTCGATCAAAAGGTGGTGCATCCCGGTCGGCAAAAACACCTTCAGCAAGCATTCGGTTTAGACAATCTTTGAAAGGGATGCTATCTGTTTCTCCTTTTTTGGAAAATTTTATAATTATATCCTGGGCTTCCTTAACACTTTTCATTCAGATCAATATTTCTTTTAATTTATCCTCCAGGAAAATTCATCCCCCTAAAAAAGACATAGAATTTTTAGATCCATCAGCAATCAGGTTTTCAGCCTCGAATCCATCTTTAGCTTTACCTGCAACAGCAGAAAGAATGGCTGATTTTAAACCCTCTTCTCCGGCACCACTACGTAAAATGTCCCTAAGGTTGCAGACAGGAGGGCCATATAGGCAGGTCCTTAACTCTCCAGTAGCGGAAAGCCTAATTCGGTTACAAGTACCGCAAAAAGTACGGCTAAATGCGGGAATTATACCAAAACTACCTAAATATCCAGGAACTTGGTAATTAATAGAGGTGCTGTTTGATTCATCTACTAATTTCTGTATTTCTGGAAAATGATTTTCAATATGGCTATAAAGTGCTTTATAGTTCCACTCTGGAATTTCAAAATTATCAGTCCCATTGAAGGGCATTTCTTCCAAAAACCTTACTGATAAGGGATTTTTTTCAGTCAATTTTATGAAAGGAACAATGTCGTCAATGTTCTTTCTCCCATCGATCACACAGTTAAGCTTTACATTGAAGTCTTGTGCTAACAATTCATCAATGCAGGACATGACCTCATCAAATTTATCACGTCTTGTGATTTCGTGAAAGCGCTGAGGATCCAATGAATCTAATGAAATATTTACTTTTCTAATACCCAAAATGGCGAGTTGACCAATTTGTTCTTTACTTATGGATCCATTGCTAGTTAGGGTTATTTCCTTAAGTCCTTTGTTGTTAGAAAGCAATTCTAAAAATTCCACAATGCCTTTTCGTACAAAAGGTTCTCCTCCGGTAATCCTTATTTTTTTCACCCCTAGATTCACAAAAATCTTTGTGATATAATCCAGTTCCTCATACGTTAGTAGGTCTTCCCGTTGGACAAAGTTCATTCCTTCCTCTGGCATACAATAGTAGCACCTAAAGTTACAGCGATCCGTCACTGATAACCTTAGATAGTCTAGTTTTCTGCCATATTTATCTATAAGCTCTTGCTGCATATGATTGTTATTGGGGATTTCGTATTCCCAAAATTAAGGGTGTGCATTTACCCATACCGTTTGGTCGGTAAAGTATTCTTTTTTCCAAATTGGAACAGTCTTCTTAAGTTCATCTATAAGAAATCGACATGACTCAAAGGCGTCTTGTCTATGGGCGGATGAGGTACCAATGACCACTACAGGGTCTCCTATTTGTTTGACTCCCAACGCATGAACGATTATTATTTTTTTGAGTGGCCATTTCTTTGCTGCAATTTCTGCTAATTTGTTCATTTCCGATATAGCCATCGGTTCATAAGCCTCAAATTCTAATTTTACAACATCTTTCCCTTCGGCATGGTTTCTCACATTACCAATAAAAAGATCCATTCCACCTGCTTCAGGATGTTGCAAAAAGGAGTATATCTCATTTAGCTCAATTTGATCAACCAGTTTTATTTGTATCATTTTATCCTCCACTTACTGGTGGTATTAAGGCCACTTCTTTTGCAGTTCCAATGGCCAAGGTGTCATCAGCATATTCAAGATCAACAGCAATACCAATACTGTTAAGGTTTCCCATTCGTGGATATTTTTCCAATAACCATTTCTTTAAATCCAATACGGTCACAATGGATGGGTCCTCTGGGAATTCTAGTTCTCTTTTACCAACAATGTCCTTGGAAATTCCGAATAATTGAATTTTCATTTTTAATAGTATTCATTGATCTAATTTTAAATTTAAGCATAAGCAACCGATATAGCATAGCGGTTGGCACAATATTAATTGAAAAGGAGCATTGAAAAATCCTAAAGGACAATGAGGACCGTTAATAAGCTTGATTTTTAAGTCTAATAAGGCATTTTAAAATTGATAGAAATAGGTGGTAATCTGGAATAAAATTTTCAATAGCCGGATTTTTTTCTTGATATGATAAAAAAACGCAACAGCAGGTTAGCACTTAATCGATTGACTGTAGTCTAGATGGGATTAGTTGAAAGTATTTTGCTGTAACTGGGAAGAATCCAAAGTGGAAGGCAATTATGTAGGATCTATACAAAATAAGAGATGGAAAAATCTAAATTTTTAAAAATTTATAAGTGAGCATTTTTTGAAAAGCTTTTCAGTGATAACAGCTATCCGCATAAAAAATCTTATCCTAAATCATCGTTAGTCTATAAAAAAGCAAATTAACTATGATATAATCCATTAATTCAATTATTTCATAAAAATTCAATATAAATTTACTTAACCTCTATCTTATTTGTAAAAAATTTTAATTATCAATAGGGTGTGCTGTATAATTATGGATTTATAGCTAATAATTGTGTATTTATAGAAAAATTCATTACTTGTATTGTGATGTTTCTAAATAAACCTATTAAATGAATAACCAGCAATCCGTTCCTGAGCTTGTAGGCTTGTTGCAAACGGGAGATCAAAAGGCCTACATTAATTTGTATAATTTTTTCGCACCGAAAATTTTAAACACCTGCAAGAAAATGTATTTAAATCAACAAGACGCGGAAGAGGTGGTGCAAGAAGTGTTTTTAAAAGTGTGGGAAAAACGAGGGCAATTGGACAATTCCTTGTCCTTTAATGCCTATTTATTGACCATTATGCGATCGTTGATATTTAAACGATCCAGAAAACAGGCTTTGGACATTGCTTATCAAAAATACAACATCCAATTTCTAAGCAAAGAAGACAACTGCACTGAGGAAGCCATTCTTTTTGAAGAAATCAAATCATTCTCTAACAAAGCCATTGCTTCACTGCCGAAGGGGCAACAAGAAGTGTTTTCATTAAAATTCTCTGAGCACTTGACTGCGGATGAAATTGCCGTAAAACTGCATCTTTCCAAAAGAACCGTCGAAAATCAGTTGTATAAAGCAACGAAAGAACTTAAAAAGAAACTAATTTCCAATGAATTGATTCCCTACGAATTATTGATGATGTTATTGATTTATTAATATTATCACCTATATCATGAAAATTTGTAATAATGAGTTTAAATAATTAAAAATTAATTAAATATTAAAGGTGACGTAAGTAAATGTAGGTAATTGAGGATATATACCATATAAACAATAAGGTTCTAAATGGATAACTTTAAGAAGAAGTGGCAAGATTTTCATGATGGCAATCTTTCAAAGAAAGAAGCGGTAGAATTTCTTCATTTTCTTGAAAGTGATTTGGGAAGAGCTAATTTTCAAAAACTCCTTGAACTTACATGGAGGGATCAAGATGAAAAAAAATCAACTATAGACAATCCTACAGCATCCCCTTATTCCTCTAAATTAAATAGTAAGGCTACCCAGAAAAAAAAGCACGATTTTTTTAATAAGTTTTCCATACTAAAAATTTCAAATTTTAAGATATTCATCAAGTACGCTGCCTGTCTGTTCGCTTTAATTCTAGTGCTAAAACACTTGGATATTTTACCAGGTATTACTGGACAGATCTCTAAAGAGTCAGCAGAGCCGGTATGGATAAGCAAGTCAAATCCCAAAGGAGTAAAGTCCAAAATATTATTGCCAGATAGTTCTTGGGTATATTTAAATGCAGGCAGTCAAATACAGTACCCCGAAAACTTTATTGAAAACAGGTATGTGTACCTAAAAGGGGAGGCATTTTTTGAAGTTTTTGAAGACAAGGAGCACCCATTCATTGTCGAAGCCTTTCATGTTAAAACCCAAGTCTTAGGTACTTCATTTAATATAAATTCTCTTGATCAGGAATCCGTTGAAATTGGACTAGCCACAGGTTCTTTAAGAATAATGGATTCCTCCTCCGGCAAAGAATTACTACTCGCTCCTGGAGAAGGAAGTAAAATTATTCCTTCAAATGATGATATAGAAAAGTACAAGATAGACCCAGAGGTGATTTCTGTGTGGAAGGAAGGCATTCTCCATTTTGAGAATGAAAATTTTGAAAGGGCAATAAAGAAATTAGAAAATTGGTATGGAGTGCAAATAACTGTAAAAGGAAAAATCCCGAAAGGAACCTGCAATGGCACTTTTCAAAAAAACACCTACCTCAGCAATGTACTAAAAGTGCTGGGACATGCTTTGGACTTTAAATCCGAAATCGATAAAAATCAAGTAATAATAAATACAAAAAGTGAATGAATAGATAGTAATAAAATTAGTTCTAACCAATACCCAAAATCCCATGAAACAAGTTTTATTTAAAAAGTTTAACGCCCTAAAGTTTAGATTACTGATCGTAGGGATGCTAAGCATGGTCACAATGCTGCCTGCATTGGCTGCCAATACTGCCAAGAGTATTGAGGATGTAAAGATTAAAATGGACTTCTTGGAAGGAAATTTAGAAGATCTCTTAGGAAATATAGAAAGTAAAACCGAGTATAAGTTCTTCTATACGGATCAAGCCATAGTAGACAAAGATGTGCTTACCCTAGATCGAAGCAAAGGATCGGTAGCAGATATTCTAAAAGACCTTGCAAGATTAAAAAATCTACATTTTAAACAAGTCAATAACAATATAAGTGTTAAATTTTTGGAGAGCAAAGCCAAAAATCCCGACCTAGTGATTGTATTGAATGAGGCAGATATTGCCATAAGGGGTAAGATCACTGATGATAGTGGGGAGCCTATACCGGGCGTTGCCATCTCTGTAGTTGGTACCTCCATAGGTACCATTACCAATATTGATGGTGATTACTCCTTAAATGTTCCTGAGGATGGTGTCCTATCAGTTTCTTATATAGGATTCAGCACCCAAAGAATTGAAGTCAACTCGAGGTCTATCATAAATATCACTTTGGTTGAGGCCATTGCTGGTTTGGATGAAGTCGTGGTAACAGCACTTGGTATCAAAAGAGAGGCTAAAAGTCTAGGTTATGCCACTTCTACGGTAGCATCCGATGAAATGACCATTAACAGGACGCCAAACTTCATCAACTCCCTACAGGGAAAAGTAGCTGGGGTAAACATTACCTCCATGGGCTCAGGACCTCAGGGAAGTAGTAAAATCAGGATTAGAGGCGTTTCTTCTTTCGGAGGAAACAACTCTCCTTTGATCGTAGTGAATGGTGTTCCTATTGACAATACAAATTTTGGTGTAAGTGGAGATGTTTCTGAAGTGGGTAGCAACAGAAAGTCGGATAGCGGTGATGGCTTAAGTAGTATTAATCCTGATGACATTACCTCAATGTCTGTATTGAAAGGAGCTGCAGCGTCAGCTTTGTATGGAGCAAGAGCAAAGGATGGCGTAATCATGATTACTACTAGAAACAGGGCCTCAGGATCGGGAATACAAATTGAACTCAATACCAATTACACCAATGATACCCCATTAGATTATACCGATTACCAATATGAATATGGACAAGGTGAAGGAGGAATAAGACCAAATTCACCACGGCCAGTTTCAGGCGTTTGGAGTTTCGGAGAAAAAATTGAACCTGGTATGACTCAGATTCTCTTTGATGGCGTAGAGGTACCTTATACCGCCCAACCAAATAAAATCAGAGATTATTATAGAAATGGGTCCACACTATCCAATACGATCACCCTTTCATCTGGTGGCGAAAACGGAGGTTTTAGCTTGTCAGTTGCCAATATGGACAGTAAAGCCATTTTACCAGGATCCAATTACAACCGTAAAACCATTAACTTAGGTTTTACTCAAAACATAAAAAAATTAACGGTTTCAGGAAATATAAATTATTCTAAAGAAGATAGAATAAATCCACCAAACATAGCAGAGCAGGATTTTAGCCCTGTGGTCATTTATACTTTGGCAAGCTCTCTGCCTTTGGCTTTGTTAGAAGAATATGCTTTTGATGAAAATGGTGATGAATTCCCTTATTCTAGATTTACCAATAGAACCAATCCTTATTTTGCACTTTCGAGATTTGAAAACAACATAAGAGACAGGGTATATGGCAATGTAACAGCCAAATATGACATCACTGATTGGTTGTATGTACAAGGTAGGTTTGGACAAGATTTTTATTCCAGAGATTCTGAATACAATTTGCCTACGGGGTCTCAACGACAATCCTCACCTCCTCCAGGATTCGTAAATGGCCAATACATTCAGGACATTAGAAGATTTAGGGAAGTCAATACAGATTTTCTTGTTGGTATGAACAAGACATTTGGAGACTTTGGATTATTGGTCAACCTTGGAGGTAACCAAATGTACCGAAAACTGGATGTTAACACCCTCTTGGGAGAAAACTTTTATACCCGTGATCTTTATACAATAGGTAATTCAAGTAAAATCACCACCAATTACAGCATTTCTGAAAGACAGGTAAATTCCTTGTATGCGAGTTCTGAATTGTCATGGAAAGGTTTCCTTTATTTGAATGGAACGGTTAGAAATGACTGGTTTTCTACCCTTTCTCCAGCCAATAGAAGTATCGTTTACCCATCAATAACAGGTAGTTTTGTCTTCTCTCAGGCTTTTGAAAACCTTCCCAATTGGATTTCCTTTGGAAAGGTTAGATTGGCCTATGCGGAAGTAGGTAGTGATACAGATGTGCAGCCATATGCCAATAACCTGTTCTACAATATTAATCAACAACAATTCCCCAATTCCAATGGAGTTGCCCAACCTGTAGGCTCAGTTAGTGGTTCCGTGGTACCGAATGCCAATCTGAGACCTATGAGAGTCACTGAAAAGGAAATTGGTCTTGAAATGACTTTGTTCGATAACCTTCGTTTTGAAGTGTCCTATTATGACAAGTTATCTTCCGATCAAATTCTTCAAGCGCAAATTTCTGATGGATCAGGCTATATCAATCAATTGATTAATGTAGGAGAAAGTGAGAACAAAGGAGTGGAAATGTATGCTTCCATTTCTCCAGTAAAAACGGCTGACTTTGAGTGGAATTTTGGAGCAAATGCTTCTTATAACCAATCTAAGGTACTAAGTCTTGGAGATGATGTAGAAGGTACTTTTATTACAGTAGGAGACGCAGAGTTTCATGGAGAGTTAAGGCAAGAGGTAGGTAAGCCAATGGCGCAATTGTACGGTTGGGGTTTCCTTAGAGATGATCAGGGTAGACAAATTTTTGATCCAAATAGCGGGCGCCCACTAAGATCAAACGAACAATTGAATTTTGGTTCGGCAATACCTGTATGGGTTGGTGGTTTTACCAACAGCTTCAATTATAAAAAGCTTAGTTTTTCCTTCTTAATAGATTTCAAACTAGGTCACAAAATGATTTCTGGAACGCATATCAATGCCTATAGACATGGTTTGGATAAAGCCACGCTTGTTGGCAGAGATCAGGGATTTGTAGTTGGAGATGGGGTTAACCCGAATGGAGAGGTCAATACAGCCCAGTCAGCTATACAGCCATTTTATGAAACCATTCGTTCTGGAAGAATGTCTGAGCAATCTGTATTCAATGCTGGATCTTGGCAATTACGCCAGTTAACACTGGGATATGATTTAAGTAGTTTAATTCAGAACAATAACTTTATAAAGGGATTGAAATTCAATGTTGTTTCGAACAATGTAGCTGTAATTAAAAAATGGGTGCCACACATTCACCCTGACCAAAATGGTATAATCTCAGATAATAATGCTGGTCTGGAAGCTACCGGATTACCTATTACAAGAAGTATTGGTTTTAACCTAAATGTGAAGTTTTAATGGCTTTGCAACCTCCAATCAAACATGTGTTACAACTAAAATTATCAGAGATGAAAAAGTCTAAAAAATCATATATCTATCCCATTATTTTACTGTTCATTCTATTCTCCTGTGATTCAGGTTTTGATGAAATGAACACCAATCCTGTTCGACTCACTTCTATTGATCCTAGCTTTCAATTGAATCAGGCTATTATTTCTAGTTCACCTGGATACAACAACTTGACCTATGAGGTAACCATAGTTCGACAAATGATAACTCCTTTTCAAGGCGTGGGTACTGGTGGTAATTTGAATCAAGACAATAGAGCCGCTACCCAAGGCAACTGGGACAATGGCTACAGAACTGTTTTAAAGAACCTTATTGATGGTTTAGCCAATCTTGAAGCCACACCTTCCAGAACTAATCTCGCCCATATTTTGAAGATATGGAAGGCGCATACTTTCTTAATGTTAACAGATACCTATGGTGATATACCCTATTCCGAAGCTGGTAAAGGCTATATTGAAGGTTTGGTTTTCCCAAAATACGACTCTCAGGAAAGTATATATACAGCAATATTAAGCGATCTAGAAGCTGCCGCACAAGGTTTAAATGCTTCAAATGATGCCATAGGTCAGGAAGTGATGTACAGCGGAAATGTAGAACAATGGAAAAGATTAGCGAATTCATTAATGCTCAGAGCTGGTATGCGTTTGTCAAAGGTCAATCCTACCTTAGCGGCTTCCTATGCTAGCAAGGCAGTAGCAGGAGGCTTAATGCAGTCCAATGATGACAATGCAGTAGTAAGACACAATGCTGATTATCGAAATGGGGTAGGTACCAACCTGAATGGAGGCCAAGCACCATTCTACTACCTTGATGAGGAGTTTGTCAACTTTCTGCAAGCCAATAATGATCCACGATTAACCTCAATAGCTGTTAGGTATAACAATGCCCTTAGTGGTAATGATCAAGTAGAAGCCAATGCTAACAGGACTTTTGATGCACAGGTTGGGATGCCTCAAGGGTATGATAATACCACAATCATACCTGTAGTAGCGGAAGCAGGATTAGCGAGTCTTTTCAACTATAGCCAGTTGGACAGAAGTAGAATGGGAAATCCTGAAGCCCCAAATTTTCTGGTTACCTATTCACAAACGCTTTTACTCTGGGCAGAAGCTGCTTTTAGAGGTTGGGCTCCTGGTGATGCAGAACAACTTTACCATGATGGTATCAGAGCGCATATGGAACAAATGGCATTGTGGGGTAGTAACGTCTCCATACCTTCCCAGGAGATAGAGGCATACATTGCTGCACATCCGCTAGAATCAGGAAAAGAGCTGGAACTAATAAATACCCAGTATTGGGTATCATCCTATTTAATTGGTCATGAAGCCTGGTCAAACTTTAGAAGATCAGGTTACCCTGACGTGGATCCTAATCCCTATCCTGGTAGTGATCTGAAAGAGGAAGATTTTATTAGAAGACTGACCTATCCAGATGCTGAATTGACCGTAAATAAAGCAAATGTGGACCAGGCTACTAGTAGAATGGGAGCAGACAACCTTGATACCAGGGTTTGGTGGGATGTCAAGCAATAAAACCATACCAAATGGTAATGAATTTCTTGACTATTTATCAATAAAATAAAAACCGGATTATGTAATCTTATGACAATTGCATAATCCGGATTACTTAAATAAGGGGTTAATATTCAATCCATCACAATGCATAAAATGGACTGCCTATTTCAAGGTCTGTGCTAAGAAAGTAAAGCTTAAATGAAAAAAATCAAAAATAGAATAAATGCTGGCGAAACATTGGCTGGTTGCTGGCTGAATCTTGGCAGCGCGGTGACCGCAGAAATTGTGGGGTCGTCAGGTTATGACTGGGTACTAATAGATTTGGAACATGGAGCAGGAGAGCAATCCGATCTATTGCACCAGCTTCAGGCCCTGGAACATACCCCTGCAGCAGCTTTGGTCAGGGTGGAAAGCTACCAAAAAGAAAGAATTCACCGCGTACTCGACTTGGGAGCAAGTGGAGTAATGGTCCCAAGGATAAAATCCTCAGCCGAAGCCAAAGCAGCTATAGCAGGAATTCATTACCCACCAATGGGAGTGAGGGGCGTGGCTAAAATGGTTAGAGCAACTGGCTTTGGTAAAAGTTTTGATGCCTATAAGGAGGGGACCTTGGATAACTTACTTGGGGTTATACAGATCGAAACAGTAGAAGCTTTAGAGGAATTGGATGAAATTGCTGCTCTTCCTGGAGTGGATGTGCTTTTTATAGGTCCAGCAGACCTTACCATGGCACTGGGGATAGATGGAGATTTAGCCCATCCTTTATTTGTAGAAGCAGTAAATAAAATCATTACAGCAGCAAAGAATGCAGGAAAAGCTGTGGGCATTTTAATTTTTGATCCCAATGACTTTGAAAAGTACAATGCCATGGGTATCCAACTTATTGCCTGTGGGGCAGACGCTACTTTTGTAGCCAATGGTGCGAGGGCACTTGCCAGTAAACTGAACTCATCTAAAATAAAAAAAGAGTAGGTAAATGCTACATGACCCTTTAATTATTTTAGTAATCGGAATGGCCATCGTTGTTGGTGGCATTATTGGAGGGAAGTTAAATCCTTTCATAGCCCTTATTTTAGCAGCATTGGTTGTGGCCTGGTTAACACCTACTGCAGCAATCGTGGAATTTGCTTTAAGCAAAGGGCAATCTGAATCGGCTGCGAATGCTTTGGCGAGTACTTCCATAGGAGAACGTATCGCTGCTGCTTTTGGAAGTACGGTAGGTAAAATCGGTATTTTGATAGCCATGGCAGCGATTATAGGCAAAGCCATGTTGATGAGTGGAGCCGCAGAAAGGATTGTCAGGTCAATTCTCGGCGTAACTGGAGAGAAAAATGCCCCATTGGCATTTTTAAGCGGAAGTTTTTTTCTTGGTATCCCAGTTTTCTTTGATACGGTCTTTTACCTTATGATCCCCTTGGCCAAAGCCATGGCCATGCGGCTAAAGCAGAGTTATTTGTTGCTGGTATTGTGTATTACAGCAGGTGCAGCCATGGCAAATTCATTGGTTCCACCTACGCCTGGACCTTTATTTCTCATTGCAGAAATGAATATACCTATAGGCATGATGATGGTAGGAGGGTTTCTAGTGGGCTCCGTGACCATTACAGCTGGTTACTTCTTTGCAGTTTGGGTAAACAAAAGAACCCCCATTCCCCTTCGGGAATCATTGGATGCTCCTTTAAGTGAAATTGAAGCTTTGGCCAACAAAGACGAATCACTTTTGCCTTCATTGGGCATTTCCTTGTCACCTATTTTGGTGCCCCTTTTATTGATTACAGGAAGTGCTACCGTCAACACCTTTATGGATGTGAATGCAACAGGAAACGACAATGTTTTCTTAGTATTTTTGCGCTTCTTTGGTGAGAAAAACATGGCCCTGATAATGGGTGCTATGGCAGCACTGTTGACCTTATTTCTTCAAAAAAATAAAGCCAGTACTGGAATGAAAGGTGCTGTTCAATCCGCTTTAACCAGCGGTGGCGTGATCATTTTGATTACAGCTGCAGGAGGGGCATTCGGTGCGATGCTGCAGCAAACAGGTATTAGTTTGAGAATTGCAGACCTAACTTCTGGTTACCAGATGGCCTTAATTCCTTTAGCCTTCTTTATTACTGCACTTGTTAGGACTGCTCAGGGATCAGCGACTGTAGCCATGATTACAGCTTCAGGGATTTTATCAGGAATGTCTACTACTGGTTTAGATTTTCACCATTTATACCTTGGATTAGCCATTGCTTGTGGCTCTAAACTCGTTCCATGGATGAACGACAGCGGCTTTTGGATTGTGTGTAAAATGAGTAACCTTACAGAAAAGGAAGCATTGCGCACCTTTTCGCCATTGCTCACGATCATGGGCCTGGTCGGTCTAATTACAATTATGATTGCTGCAAAAATTTTCCCATTAATTTAACATTGAAAGTAAACCCAGAATAGTATGAAAAATATCCTTAAAACCCTTCAAAGAAGGAAATTTATGAAGTTGTTTGCTTCTGGTACTGCAGGAGCTTTAACCACAGCCTCTGTGGCCATGGGGGCAGATAGGTCTAAATCCAGTCCATCTGGCAATAAATTAATGCCCGCAAAAAAGCTTTTGATGAAAGTTGGCTGCCAGTCGGGAGGAACCTCTGAAGAAAACCTGGCTTTTAAGGCGAGGCACGGGGTTTATAATATGGATGGAGGTATGCCAAAGTTTATACCCGGTGTAGGATGGGATTTGGAAGATTCCCTAAGAAAGAGGGATGCATGCGAAAAATTTGGGATTAGTTTGGATGCCTATCACCTTCCCTTGACCTCTGCAGGCATTGATAGAGTCCAAGTTCCCAATATTATGCTGGGGAAAAGTCCAGAAAGAGACAAGGAAATAGAAATGATCCAGCAGATGATCGAAGTTTCTGCCAAATCAGGGGTCAAATTGCTGAATTACAATACGACCATATTGCCTGTATTGAGGACAGGAAGAACCATAGACCCAAAGCGAGGTAATGCCTCCTACAGCACTTGGAATTATGAAGAAGCACTTAAACGAGAGCAACCAATGACCATTGCAGGGAACGTTGATGCCGATGAAATTTTTGAAAGAATCGCGTATTTATTGGATAGGATTGTTCCAGTGGCGGAAGAATACAAAGTACAATTGGGAAATCATATCGCCGACCCCCCTGTTCCTGACCAATACAAAGGAATAATGCGATGGAATAGCCCTGAAGTTTTTGAAGGGATGAAGAGGTTTGCTAAATTGTCCGACAGTCCCTACCATGGGTTTAATTTCTGTATTGGATCCATTGCGGAAGGTTTAAGGGATCCTAAAAACGATATCTTTCCGATTATAGAATATTTTGGCAAGCAAAAACAAATATTCAATGTTCATCTTAGAAATATTAAGGGCAACTATAATAATTTTCAGGAAGTTTATCCAGACAATGGAGAAATGAACTTTTTTCATGTTATAAGGGCCTTGAGAGATGTTGAATTTGACGGGATGATAATGCCAGATCACGTGCCAACTCATGAGGCAGAAGGGGCAAGTTCCCAAGCTTTTTCCTTCGCCTATGGACATATTATAGGTATTCTTCAGGCTTTAAAAGATGAAGAGGGCTGACACTTGAATTAGAAAAGAACTATTAACACCATAGAATAAGTGACAATTTTAAATTTATAAAGAGCAACTATTATGAAGAAAGTAGGATTTATAGGATTGGGAATTATGGGTAAGCCCATGGCGATCAATTTAATCGATGCAGGCTATAGTTTAAATATCTTAGACAGCAATAAAGCTGCTGGAGATTTAACCCCAAAAGGAGCAACTGCATTTTCGACCTGTAAAGAGGTAGCCTCAAATTCAGAGATTATTATTACCATGCTTCCAGATTCTCCGGAAGTAAATGAAGTAGTTTTTGGAGATACTGGTGTTTTGGCTGGAATCAAATCAGGAAGTGTATTTGCAGACATGTCTACTATTTCGCCTTCCACGGCTAGAGAAGTGGCAGAAGCAATGCTTCTTAAAGGAGTGGATGCTTTGGATGCTCCTGTTTCGGGAGGCCAGGTTGGTGCCGAGTCGGGTAATTTATCCATTATGGTAGGAGGAAAACAGTCGGCCTACGACACGCTAAAGCCATTGTTTGATGTAATGGGCAAGAGTGCTGTTCTTATAGGAGATGCAGGTGCAGGCCAATTGACAAAAGCATGTAACCAAATGATCGTAGGAATGACCATTCAAGCGGTGGCCGAATCTTTCACTTTGGCCAAAAAGGCTGGAGTGAATCTTGAAAAAATGAGAGAAGCACTTTTAGGCGGTTTTGCACAAAGTAGGATCCTTGATTTACATGGTCAAAGGATTATTGACCGAAATTTTGACCCAGGGTTTAAATTGAAATTGCACCGTAAAGACATGAACATTGCCTTAATGGCTGGAAAAGAATTCAAAGTGCCCTTGTATGGATCTGCCTTGGTGGCCAATCATATGGATGCTGCATTAGCTGCTGGATGGGACGAAAAGGACCATAGTGCACTGGCTTTATTGATGGAAAAATTATCCAACGTGGAATAAACCTTCATTTTCTAAATTATGAATAAAAATATATCAGGTAGGGGACCGATCATTAAAGAGATGATCATAACCCCTATCGCGATTACCGATCCGCCTTTATTGAATGCGGCAGGATTGCACGCTCCCTATGCCTTGCGCACAATTGTTGAATTAGTTACTGAAGATGGAATTATTGGGATCAGTGAAATACCCGGGAATGACGCCATCAACAGTTCACTGGCTGAGGCTGCGAAGATCATTATAGGGAAAGATGTTTATCAATTCGGTAAACTTCAGCAAGCCCTCAATGCCCATTTTGGTACAGATACCAGCAAAGATAGGGGGGATGCGCCTTGGGACCAGCGAAAGCTTGTTCATGTTTTTTCAGCACTAGAAGTGGCCTGCCTTGATATTATCGGTAAAGTCGTTAATCGGCCTATTGTGGACCTTTTGGGAGGGAAAATGCGAGATGCAGTACCTTTTGCTGCTTATTTGTTCTATAAATACGAAGGGGCTGGAGGAGATTTAGGCTTTGGTAAAGAAAAATATGCCACTGGCTGGGATGCTGCCAGACAGGAGGCCGCCATTGACCCAAAAGGAATTGTAGCCCAAGCCAAGGCCATGTGTAAGCACTATGGTTTCCAATCCATTAAGCTGAAAGGGGGAGCATTTGAACCAGCACAAGAAGTTGCTGCTATGTTTGCTTTACACGCCGAATTTGGAGATAAAATGCCACTTAGATTTGACCCAAATGCCATTTGGAAACCAGAAACCGCATTAAAATATGGGAAAGAGATGGAGCCCATTCTAGAGTACTTGGAGGATCCAGTACGTGGTCAGGAGGAAATGGCGAAATTAAGAAAACTGATTTCAACACCTTTGGCAACCAATATGTGTACTACCTCCTTTGATGAAATACCCTCAAGTATACGATTGGGAGCTGAGGACATCATACTTAGTGACCATCACTTTTGGGGAGGATTGAAGGCTTCAATGGAATTGGCAAAGCTGTGCAGCACTTTTGATCGAAAACTATCCATGCATTCCAATAGTCATTTAGGCATTTCTCTGGCGGCTATGGTACATCTGGGCGGGGCATTGCCAGAAGTCCCTTATGCTTTGGACACGCATTACCCCTGGCAATCTGAAGAGGTAATCATAGGTGGAAGTGTAGTTTTTGAAAATGGTGCTGTTGAGGTACCAAGCGGGCCTGGGTTAGGAGTGGAATTAGACCGAAAGGCTTTAGCCAAACTTCACCAACAATACCTCGACAGTGGATTATCCAAAAGAGACGATCAAATAGAAATGAGAAAAGTGCAAGCAGATTGGACTTTTCAAAAAATAAGGTGGTAAAAAGACCTCTAGGTATTTGTAAATCCTATTCCATTTTGGTTGAGGACTAAAATATGTTTTTTTAATTAAACCTACTACGTATGAAGAATTGGATAACGATAAAAGCCTTCTGTGCAATTTCATTTTTCTTACTTGTAATCATACAAACTGAGGGGCAACAGATAAGCAAAGAAGAAATGCTTTTCCTAACCCCAGAGTGGAATGGAGAAAGATTTGATGATGGAAGACCCAAGGTTTCTGATTCGCTTATAGAACGGATGAAAGCGGTAACCCATGAAGAAGCCTGGGCTGTACTAAAGAATGAAGGTTATAAATACCAATATGCGGAAGGCTGGGAGACCATTCACCCCGACAGTGTATTGGTGGGAAGAGCCCTTACAGCGACATTCATGCCCGGAAGACCAGATATACATGAGGCCATTGACAAAAGAGGAAAGGCGGAAGGTAAACGTGGCCAAAACAGTTGGCCTGTAGCTCTTTTAGTGCCCGGCGATGTTTATGTAGCCGACCAGTTTGGCCTTCACAATGGAGGGCCTACAATTGGTGATAATGTTGGAAACGCCATTTATTCGAAATCTGGAAACGGCATCGTGTATGATGGCGCAATTAGGGACATTAATGGTTTAAAAGCCATTGGAGGTTTTGTATCTTATTTTAGTAGTTATCATCCATCGCATCACAATCAGTCAGGTGATTTGAATACCATGTTGATTGGAATCAATACCCCAACCAAAATCAGGCAAGTAACGGTTATGGCGGGGGATGTTGTATTGGGCAGAGATGGGGCAGTTACCTTTATTCCACCTCATTTGGCCGAAAAGGTTGTCGTTACCTCAGAAGTGGTTCGACTACGAGATATGTTTGGCCATAGTAGAATTAAAGCAGGGATATACACAGCAGGCCAAATAGACACGCGTTGGTCTCCAGAAATAGAGAAAGATTTTTCTAAATGGCTTAGCAATCATATAGATGAACTGCCTATTCCCAAAGAACAAATTAGAGAAATACTTGAAAACAGAACTTGGTAATTAAAAGGTATTGAGATAAAATAGGCAATGACTGGCTTACTGGCAGATAAATTTAAAGTATAGATGAGTTGACCCTTTTGATTGTAGTATCGAGCAAAGTATGGGTTGACTGTACTTTAAGAGAATTGACCCATTTTTAACTAGCAACGATTAACCCAAAATATTTCATCATGACTAAAAACATACACCGAAGGTCTTTTCTTTCCAAGGCGGCACTGACAGGCATAACAGGAACGGCTTTTATGGCCAACTACGGAACAGCATTATCTGCTGCTGTGGATAAAATGCCCTCACATTCCAACCCATCTACCCTTAAAATCACAGACGTTAAGTGCGGCTTTGTAAGAGGTGCTTTATATGTTAAAATTTATACCAATCAGGATGTGATAGGCTGTGGTGAAGCCGTCGATGCCATACATGGGACTTACCACTTGGTCAAAAGACTAGGGGGCCAAATCAAAGGAGAAAACCCACTAAACCCTAACCGACTCGCTGAACAATTGAGAAAAGGAGCCTTTTTTGGAGGTGCTCAATCCGGGGTATTTGTAGCAGTGCTCACCGCAATAGAAACAGCTCTTTGGGACATCACTGGAAAAGTTTTCGGTGTTCCGGTTTACCAGCTACTAGGCGGTAAATTCAGGGATAAAATCAGGGTGTATTGTGATACTGCCCTGTACACCTCTAGAAACCCAAGTCCTGAAGATTATGCGAAAGCTGCCAGAGGGGCGGTGGATAGGGGATATACCGCAGTAAAGTTTGATGTAGACGATGGGAGGGATCCCAACAAATACGATCGCTTCAATTGGACCGCAAGCCCCGCGGAGATAGATAGGATGTACAATGCCATTGCTGCGGTGAGAGAAGAAGTCGGCAGGGGCATCGATATCTGTGTGGACATGCACGGCAGGTATGATTATATAACAGGTGTAAAAATGGCCCAAATGTATGAAGACCTTGACCTCATGTGGCTGGAGGAGCCCATACCGGCAGATAATCCTAACCTTTACCAGAAACTCACCCAACAAACCAGCACTCCTATATGTACAGGTGAGAATGTATACCTGGCTTATGGCTTTGTAAATTTGCTCACTGAAGGAGGAGCAGATATAATCATGCCGGACATACAAAAAGCAGGTGGATTAGGTGAAGCCCAGCGAATAGCAAACCTTTCAAATTTATTTTATGTACCCTTTAGTCCTCATATGGTTGCCTCTTTTTTAGGAGCCATGGCTTCTTGTCACGTGTGTGCCTCTGTTCCAAATTTCCAAATTATGGAATGGCAAATTTACATGGACACGGATCAGATGTGGAAGGACATAGTGACCTACGATGGAGAGAGAACCAAAGATGGATTCATTGCCCTTTCTGAAAAACCGGGTATTGGGGTAGAAATCAATGAGGAAGGAATGAGAAAATATGCAGTTAAGGACATACCTTTTTTTGAATAGTAATTTTTAATTAAACAAATAACGATGAAACCAATTGACAACCCAAAATTTAGTAACCTCTTTAATTTACCTACTTCAGCTAAAAAAGAGGAGCCTCAAAAATTAATTGTACCTCCCGAAACGGCAATTCCCGATCGCAGGTCATTCCTTCAAAAAGCAGCGCTAGGAGGCCTGGGTCTCGGGGCATTTATGTCTATGCCAATCGAGGATACCCTTGCACATTCGATGCAGAACGTCAACCGAAATTCTAATCCATCAGATTTAAGGATTACCGACTTGAGAATTGCAGAGGTTGTAGGAGCACCTATGCGATGTCCAATTATCAGAATAGATACCAATCAGGGGATATATGGTTTGGGAGAAGTACGTGATGGTGCCAGTGCCAGGTATGCTTTGGTACTGAAAAGCCGTATTTTAGGGGAAAATCCTTGTCAGATAGAAAGGCTTTTCAAAAAAATCAAACTTTTTGGTAATCATGCCCGCCAAGCTGGAGGTGTCTGTGGAATTGAAATGGCCCTATGGGATTTGGCAGGTAAAGCTTATAATGTGCCTATTTATCAAATGCTCGGTGGTAAATACAGGGATTCTATCCGTTTGTATTCAGATACTACAAAATCCAATGATCCAGCAGTCTTTGCAGACCGTATGAAAGCAAGAAAAGACAAGGGCTACACGTTTCTAAAAATGGACTTTGGTGTAGAGATGGTAAAAGACAATAAAGGTTCTGTGGTTAATACCAAAGCATTCGGGAAAGGGAAGGAATGGGATTCTGAGTATGGAAGTTACGGCCGTACCGGCCATCCTTTCACGGGAGTTCAAATTACAGATAAGGGAATTGCTGAGATGGTAGAATTCGTTGCTGCGGTTAGGGATAAGATTGGGTATGAAATCCCTCTTGCAGCAGATCATTTTGGGCACTTCGATTACAAAGAATGTATTCGCCTTGGTGAAGCATTGGAACCTTATCGTTTGGCCTGGTTAGAAGACATGGTTCCCTGGTTTTATACTGAAAAATGGAAACAAATAACAGATGCTATCAAAACACCCACGCTAACTGGTGAAGATATTTTTCTTAAAGAAGAGTTTATTAAATTGATTGATGCCAGGGCCATTGATATGATTCAGCCAGATTTGGCATCCTCTGGAGGGATATTGGAAACAAAGAAAATAGGCGATTATGCAGAAGAACAAGGGATACCTATGGCCATGCATTTTGCAGGTACGCCAGTTTCCTTCATGGCCAATATTCATTGTGCTGCTGCAACTGAAAACTTTATTTCCCTAGAACATCACTCTGTGGACATCCCATGGTGGGAAGACATGGTGAAAGATATTCCTAAACCTTTGGTCATTGATGGTTTTGCGAAGGTACCAGATGGCCCCGGACTTGGTATAACACTGAACGAAGAGGTGATCAAGCAACACTTACAGGAAGGTACTGAGTACTTTGCGCCCACTGAGGATTGGAATACAGACCGGTCCAATGATAGGTGGTGGAGTTAATTGGCATTCCCTAAAATTATCGATCAAATAATTTAGATTGAAGACGGGTTGCTTTATTACTTTCTTTTCTGGAAATTCACATTTTAATACTATTAAACATGATTATGATGAAGAAGATTACACTTGCTTGCCTAGTATGTTTATCTGCTTTTACTATGGAAAGTTTTTCCCAACAAATTTCCCCTACACCAGATCAAATTAAAGCTTTGACCGTAGAATGGGAAGGGGAAAGGTTTCCTGATGGAAGGCCGAAAGTTTCAGATGAATACCTTGAAAGACTTAAAGCCATATCTGTAGAAGAGGCTTGGGGGATTTTGAGAAACAAGGGGTATAACAATCAGTTTGAAAACGATTGGATTATTTTAGATGACAATGAAGTAATGACCGGTAGAGCTGTCACTGCTCAATACATGCCTTTCAGAGAGGACGTCAATAATCTGGTAAAGAAAATTGGCAAAGAAGAAGGTAGAGCCCAATCTGGTGGAACCAATTCCTGGCCTATCGATGGTTTGGTGGATGGTGATATTTATATCGCTGACAGCTATGGTAAAATAGCTGATGGTACCTTAATTGGGGATAATTTAGGGATTGCTATTCAAACCAATTCCAATAGAGGGGTAATCTTTAACGGTGCGGTTAGAGACATGGCTGGTTTATCTAAAATTGAAGGTTTTAATCTTTGGATTAAAGGTCATGATCCTTCCTATATTCAGGAGATGATGCTTACCACTATTAATTACCCAATCAGAATAGGAAGAGCAACTGTTTTACCTGGAGATGCAGTATTGGCAAATAAATGGGGTGTAATATTCATTCCTGCTCATCTGGTTGCAGACCTTGTTATCAATGCCGAATTTACTTCCCTTAGAGATCAATTCGGTCACCTTAGACTTCAGGAGAAGACGTATACTGCTGGTGAAATTGATAGTCGATGGAGTGAAAAAATCAAAGGTGATTTCATGTCCTGGTTAAATACTAAAAGTGATCTACCTATGAGTAAGGCTGAACTTGATGCCTACTTAAAAGATAGAAACTGGTAAATTACACCTATCCTACTTTGCTAAACCTCCCTCAGAAGCCCGAGGGAGGTTTTTTCCTGTTTGTGTTGAATAAGGGTCAGCTTATCTGACTATTGTTTAATTTATGCATTTAAAAATTGAAACTTTTAAAGCTTAGTGGATAAGGCTTTTCTTGAAAACTTCATAGAAGGGCTTAAGGATTGTTAGATCTCTTAGAAATATCTCGAATAATCTCATCCAATTCCTCTGATGAATCCATAATATAATCTAAGATTTCATTTAGATCTTTTCCCGAATAATTCATGTTTTTTTGGAGGTTCACTAATCCCATAATTCTTGCAACGGGGGCACGAACAATGTGTGATTGTCTCCAAGTTATATCTTTTAGCTTCTTATTTTGTCTTTCTAGTGCTTTCAAATGATTTATTTTATCAGTAATATCTCTGGCGAAACATGCCGCGCCAGTTATTTTATTATTGTCTAAAATTGGATAGAACCCCACTTGAAAAGTCTTGGGTTCCATGTGTTTTAATATAGATTTATACGTCAAATTTTGCTGAAAACCAGCCAAAACCTTTTTATATTTTTTGTTCCAGAAGCTGTTTGCCTCATCGTATAAAAATGAGTTCTTTCCGGTAAAATTAGCGACCCGTTCACCTATTGAATACCTGTGGCCAGATAGTCTTTCCATTTCGTCGTAGAATGCATTATTCGCTAATATTAATTTATAATCATCATCTACTGCCCAAATAAGGTCTTCAGTACTGTTGATGACATGCTCTTGAAGTAATTTAACCTCAGCCATCTTTTGCTGATGCTTTATTCTTGAGCTTATATCCTTAAAATATACCACAATGCCATTTTCTTTTGGAAAAGATGAGATTTCAAGCCAAATGTCCATACCAGGATAATAATCAACAAACTGCCTTTGTTCTCCAGTTTCCATGGTTATGGCGTATTCTTTAAATAATTTAAGGTCAATGGCATCACCATATTCGACCCATAAGTTTTTGCCAACAATATTTTTTCGGGATTTAAGCAGTATTTTTTCAGCAGCATTATTCCAATAGGTAACAATCCAATCTCTATCAACAGAAAAAAAGCCATCTGTGATGCTTTCAAGAATATCCTCACGGTCCTTATTGGCTTTTTCAAGCTTTAATCTATACATTTCCTGATTAGTAATATCATAATTAATACCGACCATTCTAATAGGGGTGCCAGCATCATTCCGTACGATATGGGCAGTGGCCTTCATAATTCTAATTTCACCAGTCTTTGGCAATATTATTTTATACTGGGTATTGTATTCGACTTTACCGTCAAGAGCTTCTTGTATAACTTTGGTATGCTTTTCCACCTCATTAGGAAGCAAAAAATTTTGCCACGTTTGATAATCTATGGTTAAATTATTTTCTGTTATGCCGTATAGCTTTTTCATGGTGTCATTCCATATGACGTTATTCTCCAGAATGTCCCAGTCATATATGCCAATGGCTGCGGCTTGAGAGGCTAGTCTATAGCGTATATTTGCATCTTCTAATTTTTCCTCAACGTTTTTTCTTTCGCTGATATCTTGTATGCTACCATAAATCCGAAATAATTTACCATTCAACCATTCAGACTCAGCTTGAACCCTTACCCATATAATATTCCCTTTGGATGTTACTAACTGTGCATCTACCTCAAAATGAGAAATTTCACCTTTTTTCGCTTGATCAACTTTTTGTTCGATTAAATTTCTGGAATCCCCTTCCTTATAAAAGTTTATCGCTTCATGAATTTTTGGCTCATATTGCTCATTTAATTCATGAATTACTTTGACCATCGGAGACCAATAAACGCTATTGTTAATAAGATTTATCTCCCAAGTACCCATTCGAACTACTTTGTGGGCTCTATATAATAATTCTTCCAAACTTTTCTGATGCGTAGTATCTTTGCCTACACAGTAGATGAAAAACCCGGAAGGGAAAAGTCTCGTCGTCAGATTGATCCAAATGATATGATCCTTTACCAGAATAGGGATATCAATTTCAAGGATTGATCTATTTTTATCTATATTGTTTAATAGGTTGTCAAACTCAGGCTGAAAATCTTCTGGTACCAATTCACGAAAAGACTTTCCTGGTAAATCACCTGAAAGACAATCGAGTGTAATTGCAGTTTGCAGATTTCCCTTTTTTATTATTCCATTGGAATCTATTACAAATAATAGGTTAGGAGTTAAATCGAAGATAGTTTTTAGCTCATCTTCGGTTTTTATTCTCATCAACTCTGGCCCAAGGCGTTGACTTAATTTTTTAAAAAAGACTAAATTTGACTTTAAATAAATTATTTCTTTTTCAGAGAATAGCGTAATGACCCCTACCATGGAGGTATCTTTAAAAATGGGTATACCTACGGCTGTTTTAAGTCCATATTTAAGCATGGCTTTATTTTGTTTAAAGCCAGGGTGATTTTCTAAGTTTTCCCAAAAGATTAATTTACCTTTCTCCCATACCGTACCAGGCAAATCTCTGCCAATTTCAGCCTCTTTAGAGACAATTTTTATTTCTGAGATATCATCAAAATCAAAGGATTGGGTGCAACTAATAACTTTATTGAGCCTGCTATCGTCAATGTTCATTATCCACCCTTCGGCAAGTTTTAGTTCTGTGTAACCTAAAATTACCTTTAGTAAAGCCTCAAATCTTCCTGCCAAATCTTTGGGTTGACTTACAGCCAAGCTCATTCTTTGGAATATGTCCTTTAATTCAAGGTCCTTTTTTCTGTAGGTAACTGCGTCTTGCTGAAGGGTTTTTTTTTCTACTCGGTTTTCAGCCTTTAAGGGCTTTAGCCCTAATTCTTGGCCATTCCTGGATAATCTTAAGGCTCTGTATAACTGTACCTTATCAAGTGTTTCTTTAAAAAGTACGTCTTGAAACCCTTCCTGAATTAATGTAATATAAAAGCTTAGTTCAACATTAGAAGTAAGTGCTATAATGGGCGTTTGGCCAAACTTTAGCTTTATTTCTCCTAAAATTTCATTTCTATCGGTTTTTGGTAAATTTAAATCACAAATCACTAAATCATAATGATTTGAGGTAACTTCTCCAATGGTTTTAATCCAATTAAGTTGTGTTTTATCAACACCTATCTCCTCAAACTTTTCTTCAACAAGCATGTAATCCTCCAGAACACCCACTATCACCAAAACCTTCTGGATATATAAATTATTCATAATTTTATTGTTAGGTCAGGATTTATAGAACTAAACTAAAATGGTTTAAATTGTAAATATAATTTTATAAAGATTAAAAATGGATTAAATAATGCGCCCTGCTTAATGGTTAAGCTTGCTTATTCTAGTCGAATTACGGAAACATAAGAGGCTAAATGGTCATAGAAAACCCCTTCAATAAATTGTTTGTGAATTAACCACAGTAACTAATTAAACATTTTTTACAATAAATATAGTATTTTGGACATTTTTAATTTTATCCTGTGTAAAGTATAACAAAAATTGATCCATAGAATTTTTGCTTTTCACCCTTTAATGATGATTAATTGCTAGATGTGAATATGCTGATTGATGTAGGTAGTAAGAGGCACCTGGGAAGAGGGATTCGATAAAGGCAGCTATTACTGTCCATAAATGGCTTTCAATTCATCAACTAAAAAAGGGGTGTTTTCTAGCTAATGATTAAGGTAATGTCATTAAAGGCCTATGGAAATGGAAAATCACGATTCCAATAATTCAATGAGAGATGGCTAGGAAAAAAATACTAGAAGCGTCAAATCAAGAGTTATAACGAAAGAAAAAGGCTACAATTAATTTAATGGGAATAGAAAAAATATTAAATTCATGATAATCTTAAAGTTAGATTAAAAAAAGGCAGTGATTTTACTGCCCTTTTTTTAATCTATTTGATTGGGAAATCCTCACTAGTTTTGGCGTTTTCTACCCTTATTATTTCTGTGACTACATATTCACTGGCACCGCGCCAAGGGATTGGATTAAGATATTCTTTGTAGCGCAATTCAACAAACTTTCCTCCTGATCGTTCTAAAACGGAAGCCAAAGAATCTCCGTCAGCGCTAAAACGAAATTCATTGCTTTGAAGGGCTCCAGGGTTGGGGCTTTGAAATCCATCCTGCACCAATCTTCCTTCCCAGGTTTTAAAAACATAGCCTTTCTTTTCGAAGTAGTTCAAGTTACCGGCTTTTACACCTTCAGCAAATACAAAAAAATACCTCCACCAGAATACTCCAGCAATAAGGATAATTACCAATATTGAAATCGGACCAATAAATTTTTTCATTTTGATTTTAGTTGAAGTTAACCGTCACCAAATATACTAATAAATCACAAATTTTGTATATTCAACCAATAATGAACAAACCCCAACTTATATGAGTACTATGCTGATTATTATAATAGTTGCCGTCGTTATTGGCTTGTTTTTAATTTCTCTTTATAACAAACTAGTAGCGTATAAAAACAATAGAGAAAATGCATTTGCAGATATTGATGTTCAATTGAAGCAGAGACATGACCTAATACCACAACTTGTAAGTAGTGTTAAAGGCTACATGGATCATGAAGCTGGAGTGCTTACCCGGGTAACTGAGGCAAGATCTAGGGCTATAAATGCAACCACCATTGATGGAAAAATTGCTGCTGAACAAGAATTGGGTTCAGCCTTACAAGGCTTGCAAATACAAGTTGAAGCTTATCCTGATTTAAAAGCCAGTGCCAATTTCTTGCAACTGCAAAATGAAATTTCAGATGTAGAGAACAAACTTGCAGCAGCAAGAAGATACTTCAACTCTGCCACTAGAGAATACAACGTTGCAGTACAAAGCTTTCCTTCCAATCTTGTAGCAGGAATGTTTGGCTTCCACACAGAGAAAATGTTTGATGTGGGTGAGGTTGAAAGAGAACGCCTAGACAAAGCACCAGATATTAAATTTTAGATAATAAATGGCAGGATATATTGGAATACAAACCCAAATTAGGAGAAACAATTCACGTTCTGTCTTACTATTAATAGGTTTTCCACTATTGATTTTGGCTGCGGTATATGCTTTTTTATACCTGACCATTCCCCAGGAAGAGTACAATGTTTCTATCAATGAAATTTTTGTAAATACCATACCTGGGGTACTTATTGCTGTAGCTGTTTGGTTTGTGATTGCCTTTTTTTTTCACTCTAAAATGATACAAGGGGCAGCAGGTTCGAGACCTCTGGAGCGAAAAGAAAACATGAGGGTATACAATCTGGTAGAAAACCTATGTATAAGTAAGGGAATGAAGATGCCGAAGGTAAATATCATTGAAGACCCAGCTTTCAATGCTTTTGCCAGTGGCATCAATGAGAAAACTTATACCGTAACACTTACAAGGGGTATAATTGAGGCACTTACTGATGATGAACTTGAGGGAGTTATCGCACATGAATTGATGCACATTAGAAATAAGGATGTACGTCTTTTGATTATATCTATTATTTTTGTGGGAATTTTCTCCTTTGTTGCCCAAATTTTATTTCGAAACATGCTTTTTGGTGGGGCTAGAAGAAGGGAGAAGAGTGACAACCGTGCCATGCTTATCGCGATGGTTATTGCTATAGTAGCTTACCTGTTGAGCATGCTTTTCCGATTTGCAATCTCCAGAAAAAGAGAATACATGGCAGACAGTGGTGCTGCAGAAATGACGCGAAATCCACTTGCTTTGGCATCCGCATTGCGTAAAATAGCGGGAAACTATCAGGTTAAAGGAGTAAAAAGTGATGATGTAGCAGAATTGTTTATTGAGAATAGACCGGACAAATCTTCTGGCATCTTATCTTCAATCTCCGGTTTATTTGCTACCCATCCACCTATTGAAAAACGTATAAAAATACTAGAGAACTTTTAACATTGATTTAACTGTATTTATAGACCATGGACTTTATTGATTATTATAAACTTTTGGGAATAAATAAAACTGCTTCTCCTGAAGAAATAAAAAAAGCGTATCGTAAAATGGCCAGAAAATACCATCCTGACCTGAATCCCGATGATAAGACAGCAGAAAAGCAATTTCAGGCTATAAACGAGGCCAATGAAGTATTGAGTGACCCTGAGAAGCGAAAGAAATATGATCAATATGGTGAGAACTGGAAAAATCAGGGAACCCAACAAAATTCCAGTAATGCAGGTAGAAGAGGAGCACAGCAACAGTACAGCAATGCTGATTTTGAGCAAGCGTTCGGAGGAGGTGGTTTTTCTGATTTCTTTGACTCCATGTTTGGTGGTGCTGGCGGGGGGGGCAGAAGATCATCCGGTTCTGGTATAAAATTCAAGGGACAGGACCTTCATGCCACACTTGAACTTCAATTGCGCGAAGTGCTTACAGCTGACAAAAGGACACTTGAGATCAATGGCAAAAAAATAAGGCTTACCATAAAAGCTGGAGTTGAAGATGGACAAACCATTAAAATTAAAAATCATGGAGGTGAAGGTGTAAATGGAGGGCCCAAAGGTGATTTGTATATCACATTCAAAATTGTCCCTGATCATGAGTTCAAAAGAGAAGGTTCAGATTTACGCAAGGAAGTTGAAATCGATTTGTATACCGCCATTTTAGGAGGAGAAATAATTGTTTCGACGCTTTCCGGAAAAGTGAAATTAAAATTAGCTGCCGGAACACAAAACGGTACTAAAGTGAAATTGAAAGGAAAAGGGTTTCCGGTTTATGACAAAGAGGGCACTTTTGGAGACTTGTATTTGACTTATGTGGTGAAAATTCCAAGTTCACTTACAGCAGAGGAGAAGAAACTATTTGAACAACTGGCTAATCTTAGAAACCATGAATAATTTAAGTGAAGATCATGTTTCACTGGATCAGTTTTGCCGATCCTGCAATATAGAAATGACATTTGTCTATTCACTCGCAGCGCAAGACATGTGTGAAATAATTGTTATTGAGGAAAAAGAGTACGTTTTACAAGATGATTTAAGGCTCTTGGAAAGACTTTCAAGATTACATTACGAAATGGAAATAAATTTGGAAGGATTGTATGCCATCGTGCATTTACAGGAAAAAATCGAAAGGCTCAAAGAAGAAGTAAAATCCTTGTCTCGAAATCTAGATAGACATCAATAATGTCAAAAAAGTAGGTCGTACCAGGCTCGAACTGGTGACCTCTGCCCTGTCAAGGCAGCGCTCTGAACCAACTGAGCTAACGACCTAAATTGTGTTGCAATGATAGTTGAAAATTGTCAATTTGGCAATTAATATAAAAGTTAACTGCTGCGTTTTCCAGAAATTTTTTCCAACTCTTTCTGGAAAGCAAGGATTGACCAATAGCCAAATTTTTTTTACCTTAATTGAATAAATATAAGATAAAATTTTTAATGGTATCGCTTTTTTACAACTCTGCCTCATTGGTATTAAAATCTCACGCTAAGTTATCTTTATAGGTTTTTATTCTATTTCCTAAAATCTGGAGTATAACCTTTAAGAAATATATTTTTTATTTTATCCTGATTAACCTTTTAAGAACTTTTTATCGCTTTTAGAAATATAACTCAACTAATTTCTAGAAACTATGAAAAATGCTATATCAATCAGAAAAACTTCGTCTATTTGTATTTGTTTTTGGTTTGTACTTACTGCTTGTGAGTTAATTGTCAAAGATGAACCCATAAAGATTTCGCCAGATGCAGCGACCATAAGTGAATTTGTAAAGGACCTTGATTTCGATAAAAAGGAACTATTCAATGAACAAAGTATTACTGGCAATCAAAGTAGAGAGGAAGTAGGAGGACCTGTCAGGCGAGTGACCTCAGGGAAAGGTTTTGTAACAACGTGTTTGACTCAGAAAATAAGTTTGAAAAATAATTTTGAGGAAATAGCGATTCTCCGTCCTACTGATGGGATAATATATCCGGGAGCACTTGTTATCGCTGATAAAGCCACCTTGGGAGGTTTGCCCACTCCGGTGACCATTGATCGCTCACCCATTGATCTCAGGCTTGATTTACCGGGGATTGGGGAGAAAGGCAATATAGAAATAGAAAATGCAAGCAATACCAGCGTTCAGGCCAAAATTGATGAGGCCTTGGAGTGGTGGAATGCAAATGCCAAACCAGATGGCTATACCATAGCGTCTAATTCATCTTATACGGCAGCTACTTCCTATTCTTCCAAGCAGTTAAGCTTGGATGTCGGTTTGAATGTAGAGTGGGCAAGGGGAGATGCACAGGCGCAATTTAACTATACGTCCAGCAAAACGGAAAGAGTGGCCATGATGGTATTTAAACAACGGTTTTATACCATAGCCATGAATGCACCTGAAAATCCAGGAGAATTTTTTGGAAGGAATGCGACCATTGCTGATGTTAAAGCTAAATTTAGTCAAGATGGACCACCGGCCTATGTGCATTCGGTATCCTATGGTCGAATAATTTTGTTTAGGATGGTAACGAGCGAAGAGGCCACAGATGCAGAATTGAAAGGAGCATTTAACTATGTGACTGGATTATCTTCTGCTTCGGGAGCTATTGAAACAAAGTACAAATCAATCCTGAATAAGGCTTCCATAACTGTTGTTACGATGGGAGGCGGGGCTCAAGCAACTTCATCCGCCATATCTGCCAAAAATTTCGGTGATTTAGAGGATGTACTGCAAGGAGAAAACGCAGTTTATAGCCGGGAAAACCCGGGTGTACCCATTGCCTATAGCCTGAAATATCTTAAAGACAATACCAATGCAAAATTAGGATATACCACCGAATATGAAATAGAAACCTGTACTGGAAGTGCTTATCCTTCTCAAACTGTTTCTCTTAATAATAGAAATGGATTTTTAGGGATGACCATGCGATTTACCATAACGTATAAAATTCTTGAGGATGGAAGTGTAAAGAGTAAAAGTATTCCAAGTGGAAATATTCCTACCAGTACAAAAAAAGTAAAAACGGTGCCAGCCGGAGCTTATGGTATAAGGATTGCAGTGGAATATTTAGACGGTTTGATATGGAAGTTTAGGGCTGATGAAAATTTTAGTAAGCCAACCAAAATCTGTTTGGAATCCACACAAAAAGGTTTTCCTACTAAAGTTGATGTTAATGTTGTTTCCTGTTAGGGGATATTCCATTAATATATTTAAGACCTACTTGGGTAGATTTTGAAGCTTTGGAGTAAGTCTTTGTTTAAGTGACTTTACATTAAATGATTTTTGCGGTGGCATTGCTGATTCTCCAATCCTATCGTAAAAATCATTTAATATAATTTTGTCCGGCACTCATTAATTCTGATTTAATACTGTCCATAGTTTCTTTAGGTGGGTTTGATGCTGAAGCATAGGTTTGTAAAGCTGCTTCGTAATAATGAATGGCTTCTGTAAAATCGCCTAAAGCCATCAGGCATGAAGCAAGATCCCTTTGGCTCTGAGCGATTAACTGGTCTCCCTCCGACAAGGAAGCCTGCCTTAACCTTAGGCCCTTCACTAAATATTCTTTTGCTTTTGGAAAGTCATTTTCTTGCAGGGCAATTTTTCCCAAAAAAATTACTGGTGAGGCATGTCGAGGATCTTCTTGGGGAAACAACTCCTGATTTATTGAAATTGTGGTTATTAAATTTGCTTTTGCCTTCTCTATGGCCCCTGTTTTAAAATAAACTTTCGCCAGACTCTCTAATATTCCCGCATAGTAAGGATGCGATTTATCAAACAAAGAATCAATTTTGGTCAATGCTTTTTCATACAAAGGGATTGCTTCATTTGGTTGCTCAAGAAAACTATAAGTTCTCGCTAAATTGGACATACTGGCAATTGTTTCGACATGAGATTCTCCTAGTATTGATTTTCGTTGATCCAGAGATGCCCTAATAAATTGCTTGGCTTTATTGAATTCTCCGAGAGATTGATAGAGACTACCCAAAAAATTATAAGTATAGGCAATCTCCAAATGGGGCGGCGTAAATAATTTTTCTTTCATTGCCAATGCTTCTAAAAGGTAGCTTTCGCTTTTTTCTAAATCTCCCGTTTTTCTGGCTATTGCACCCAGCATATGCAAGGAAAAAGCCAGCTCTGTATTTGGCGGGGTAGTCAAAGCTTTATATAAATTGTAGGCTTCATTGAATGCTGAGTCCGCTTTTTGGTATTTTCTATTATCATAATAGGAATTTCCTAGCTCCGTCAATGCATGAGCCATGGTTTTACTATGACTTAGATCGTTTTTCTTTAGTCTTAGAATGGCCATATTTAAATAGCGGTCTGTACTGTCCAGTTTTCCAAAGTAAAAAAATGATTTGCCAATTTCTATTTCATTTTGAGCCAAAACATTTTGAGTAATCAAAGGTAATTTATTGTTGATATTGTAGGCTGAGAAAGCAAGTTCCTGGGATTTTTCATATTTTCCCAGGTTATAAAATATGGGTGATAGCCGTCCTAACATGTCAGCGTATAAATAATTATCCTCACTTAGGTTCTTTTCCAAAGATTCAAGACCTTGATTTAATAAATTAACAGCAGTAATCGTGTCGGCTCCGCCAATATTTGGATCTGCAGCCATAAAAACATCAGTCATGAGATCCGTTATTTGATTTGCTCTCTTAGCTTCCCTAATCGATAAATTTCGTTCCATCTTCAACTGATAGGTATAAAAAATAACAGCACCAAAAAACAGTAATAAACCAAGAACAATTGAAGTCAGAATTTTGCTATTTCTTTTAATATATTTTTCTGCCTTGTATTTCCATTCTGTATTCCGAAGGGAAATTGGCTGATTTTTTTGGCTGGCTTTGATATCATGCATTAAATCGCTAATGGACACATACCTTTCTTCAGGTTTTAAAGCCATCGCCTTATTACAAATAAATTTCAGGTCACTAAGCATCAATTTGGATACCTCGATTCCTTCCATTGAAAATGCTGATGAATCTCCGCTCAGTTTTTGTTGAGTAAATAATTTTGGATCATTGAGTGTTGATTGAAAGGGATGGTTTTTCGTACAGAGTTCGAATAAGATGATTCCTAAAGCATAAATATCTGTAAAGATAGATGGTGCTAAATTATTGATTTGTTCGGGTGCTGCATAAGCCAAGGTAAAGCTTCCTTTAAAATCATTTGTGTCTTCCAGTAACCGAGCTACGCCAAAATCCAGTAATTTGACTGTACCTGTTGAATTTACCAAAATATTTTGAGGTTTGAGATCAAGATGAACAATCAAAAGCTGATGGGCGTATTGGACCGCCTCACCTATTTGTATAAATAAGTTTAATCGTTGGGAAATAGTACAATTATTAAGCTTACAATATTCTAATAAGGTATGTCCAGAAACGTATTCCATGGTAAAATAGGGCCTTCCCTCTTCATTGATCTCCCCATCATACAACCTTGCAATTCCATGATGGTTAAGCTTTGCAAGTATCTGCCGTTCTTTGTAAAAACGATTTTTGAGAAAAGAATTTGTAACCTGGGAGTTCATCAATTTTATGGCCACTATTTGTTCAAATTGGCCATCGACCCTAATGCCTTTAAATACTGTTCCCATGGCACCGGTGCCAATTATTTCAGATAATTTAAATGCGCCAATTTTTTTACCGATAAGGAATTGATCATTTTCCCAGGTATTAATCAAAAGATTAGGAGAGAATTTAAATATCGAATTTGGTGAATTATCTGCTAATAGCAGTGACTTTAAAGTGAAACAGGTTTCAGGTGCTGTTAACTCAAGGCTGTCCAACAATAGCTTTTTTTCTCCTTCGCTTTTGTCAGCAATTTCATGGAATAAATTTTCCACTTTTTCCCATTCAACATGTTTTAATGTCATCTGGAAATTATTTAAGTTCATTGCTCAACCATGCCCTTGCCAATCTCCAATCTCTTTTAACGGTTTCCACAGAAACGCCTAGCATATTGGCAATTTCCTGGTATTTATACCCGCCAAAAAAATGAAATTCAACCACACGAGAATATCGCCTGTTTATCTTTTTTAGTCCATTAAGGGCGTCATTAAGATTAATTAATCCTTCTAGTGTCGTGGTCACCATTTGCTCACTACTGTCACCATAAGTTAATTTTATTTGATGACCACCTCTCTTTACCCGATTCTTTTGTCTTGCATAATCCACTAAAAATCTACGCATGGCTATTGCAGCAATGGCTAAAAAATGATTTTTATTTTGAATTTCTCCCCGGTATTTTTCCATTTTCATGTAAACCTCATGCACCAAAGCACTTGTATCCAGGGTTAAAGCATTGAACTCATATTTTAATTTATGGCTTGCCTTAAACGAAAGTTCTTCGTAGCAAACCTGAAACATTCTTTTTTTATGAGAATACAAGACTTCGTTATTTCTGGAATTGTTTAAGTCAATTATACCCATGATTTGCCAACTTTTATTCTGTACAAATTAAGATACAATGCTTAATACAACAAGTAATATCAGGAAAATATTTAATTTAATTTGTTTCCTTTAAACCTGCTTATGTCAACTTATAGCTTTAAAGTCCTGGAGTGTACACAATAAAATTGAGCCTTTGTTCCTACTTTATCAGTCTTAATAAGGCTAAATAATACAGCTCTTTTTGTAGCTCGTAATTCAGTGAATGTACATTGACTGATTTTGGCTTCCTTCACATACACTTTTCAGTGTCATCGATATGGGGTTAAAACAATAAAACAAATGTGGTTCCTTTTGTTATTTCTGAATGCACACTAATGCTTCCCCCGTGCAAATGCATAATTTGCTTGGACAAACTCAAGCCAATGCCTGTTCCGCCTTCCTTTGTAGTAAAAAATGGAACAAATATTTCATCAATTTGGTCCGGTGGAATTCCTGGACCATTGTCTTTGACTTCTATGTACTTTCTTCCCTGAGCATTGGTGGAAGCCTTTATGGTCAGCTCACCATCGGTTTGTCCTTCTATAGATTGGATAGCATTCTTTGCAAGATTTATCAGTACCTGCGCAATTTGCTTTTCATCTATGTAAAATTCCAATTCTTCCCTTTCCACAATGATATTAAATCCCAACTTTCGACTGTTATTTTCCATCCGCATCAGTACTTTCAATCGTTCTAATAATGTCTTGATATTTACCAAAGATTTATCTGGATTAGGTAGATCTAAAAAACTTCTATAAGACTGGACAAAATCCATTAAATCCTCTCCCTGGATTTTAATAACATTTAAACCTTTTACCGTATTCCTAATTTGATCCTCATTTAAATTTTCCCATTTCAACTCGCCATCATCATCAATTTTATAGTATTTGGACAAGGATTCCGAGATTGACGTAATAGGTGTGATGGTATTCATGATTTCATGGGTGAGCACCCTTATCAGCCTTACCCAAGAGTCTGTTTCTTTTTCGTCCAATTCTTTATGTAGATCTTGAACCGTTACCAAAAGGAGGGCCTTACCTTCCATATTGATTGGCACGGCCTTGAAAAACAGTTGGTTTTTTTCACGCTCATTTACCAATTGGTAATTCTTCTGCTCAAAGGGCCCAAGGTTGTCTATCAATTCATATAACTTGAGGTCGATTTGATGCAATTGTTTGAGATGTAATAGTGGCCTAAAATGAAGTAGTTTTTCGAGAAATGGATTTGAGTATAGGATGTGGCCTTTTTCATCAATGGTCATTATACCAATATCGATCTGTTTTAAAATCTCCTGGTAATACCTTTCTCTAACTTGAAGTTTCAATTGTACATCCTGAATCAATTGGTTAACCCGGTTCAAACTGCTGTTTAATTCTTTAAAAGATTGTATGGAGACCTTCTCAGGAAAACGAAGCGTAAAGTCTTCATTTCTAATGGCATCGAAAAAATAGGCGATTTTCCTGTTGGTTTTATTTATATAGAAGATTAAGGAATAAGTTTGAAAACCAATACTTATCAAAAAGCCCCCACCAAGCCACAATAGCTGAATCATTATGAAATAAGCGCTTCCCAATGCTGCCAAGGTGATCAATAACACCCTAATGATCACTTGAAAATAGAAATTTCTACTGGCCATCAGTCTCTGGATTTTTTAACTTTATTATACAATGTTTGCCGAGAAATGCCGAGGCGCTCTGCTGCTAAGGTATAGTTTCCGTCACATTCTTTTAGCGTCTTCTCTATCATTAATGCTTCCATTTCTTCCAAAGAACCTGGAAAAGAATCAAAAGAAGAAATGGCTGCTGAATTTAAAAAGAAGTCCGATGGTTTAAGCACGTTTCCTTCACTTAGGATCACCGCCCTTTCCATGGTATGCTGTAATTCCCGAACATTTCCAGGCCACTTGTATTTCATTAGCTTTTCTTCGGAAGACTGATTCATCCGTAAGCCTGGCTTTCCATATTTGTGCATAAACTTTTCTAAAAAATATTGACACAAAATGATTATGTCCTCACCTCTATTTCGCAAAGGAGGCACGTCAACCTGTATGGTATTGATGCGGTACATTAAATCTTCTCTGAAAAGGCCATCCGTCACCATTTTCTCCAAATCGCAATTGGTTGCACATATCAACCTGATATCTACAGATACAGATTTGTTTGAGCCTACTTTTACGATGGTTCTGTTTTGAATAGCAGAAAGCAACTTGGTTTGCATTTTTAAAGAAAGATTGCCTATTTCATCTAGAAATAAGGTTCCTCCATCTGCTGCTTCGATTTTCCCAGTGCGTTCTTCCTTTGCATCCGTAAATGCTCCTTTCATATGACCGAAAAGCTCACTTTCAAAGAGTGTTTCTGAGATTGACCCCATGTCCACTCCAATAAAAATTTCTTCACTTCTTTTTGAACAACGGTGTATTTCTCTTGCAATCAGTTCCTTGCCAGTTCCATTTTCCCCTGTCACCAATATATTGACATCGGTTTGAGCCACTTTTCTTGTCAATTTTAAAGCAACTTTTATCGCATCAGATTGTCCAATTATGGCATGATTGTGATGGTTAATGACCTGCTTCAGATTGTGCTCTTTTTTTTGAAGTTCGATTACTTGTTTTTGAGACTTTCGCAGTTGATGCGCAGACCTAACGGTCGCCAGCATGCGTTCATTGCTCCATGGTTTCAGAATGAAATCTACAGCTCCGTTTTTTATCGCTTTCACTGCCAAATCTATGGACCCATAAGCAGTCATCATGATCACAGAGATGTAAGGTGCCTTTTCCTTGATCTGGTTAAGCCAAAAAAGTCCCTCATTGCCGGAATTAACTCCCGCAGAGAAGTTCATATCCAATAAAACAATGTCTAAATCAGCAAAGCCAGGGTAGGAGGTAATTTGATTGGGATTGGATAGAGTTGCTACATACTTGTACTCAAACTGCAATAATATCTCCAAAGCACTTAACATGCTTTTGTTATCATCTATCACCAGAATTTTTGCGTCGATCATCTGTATTTTATCTTGGTAAATGTTTAAATCTACTATTCACAATGTCCAACTGCTATAAAGTGTCAAATTTTTTGACAAAAGACGTACAATTATTTTACAATTAGTTACTAATTTAATAAAATATATAGTACAAATAACTGTAAATCAACGTATTAAATTTATTGGCATGAGGCTGGTATAGGTATTTGCCAGAAACATTAACGTATGGCACTAAAATTAAAAGCAATTCTACTTCTATTAAGTTTTTTTACCTTAAAGGTACAAGCACAAACCTCCTGGACTTTGGAAGAGTGTGTGGCCTATGCAATCATACACAACTTAGAAGTTAAGGATTTTGAATATGTCTCCCAATCAGGTAAGGAAAATTATAAGCAATCCATTAGAAACCTACTTCCAAGGATAGATGCCTCTACAGGTTACAACATTAATTACGGTAGAAGTACTGACCCTTTTACCAATGATGTGGTTACCAATGAGTTCTTCTCCAATGGGTATTCCCTAAGTTCTTCTATAGATTTGTTTCAGGGGTTTCTAAAAATGAATTCGATCAAAACCGCCAGATTTATATATGAGGCAAACCTTCAGGAAACCCTACAACAAAAGTATTTACTTGCATTTAGGGTAATGCGGGCATTTTATGACCTTCGTTTTTTCGAAGAATTGGTAGAAGTTGCCAAAGGACAAATGGAGGTTTCACAGGCAAATTATGATTTAGTAAAAAGGCAAATAGAATTGGGTTTAAAAGCAGGTGCTGACCTGTATGAATCTGAATCACTTTTACTGTCTGACAAACTCAACCTTACTCAAAGTGAAAACAAATTGGAATTAGCGAAGCTTCAATTGATGCAGGAGATGAACTTAAAGGAAAGAGAAAGTTTTTCGGTCGAAAGTAAAAAACATGAGGGTGAATTTCAGCTGTTTTTTCAAACCATTCATATTGATTCCATTTACCAACAGGCAGAAAGCTTTTTACCCTTACTCAAAGCGCAGGAATTCCGTGTGAATGCAGCGAGAAAACAGATCGATGTGAATAGGGCTTACCTGTACCCATCCCTATCTCTTTATGCCAATATTGGAACAGGGTACTTTCAAACTACAAGAGATACTTTAGGGAATACAATTGAATTCAGGAATCAGATAAGGGACAATACCTACCGCGCGGTAGGGCTGAGTTTAAACATTCCAATTAGCAGGGGATGGTCTACAAGATCGCAAATAAAACAAAGTAAAATAAATTTGCAAAGGGCAGAAAATAGCTTGGAAATTCAAAAACAGTCCGTCTACAATGACATCCAGCAATTGGTAGTAGAAAACAAAGCCCTTCAAAATGAATATGCCCAAAGCCATCAGAAGGTAAAGGCCCAAGAACTTACATTCCTAATTGCACAAAGAAGATACGAAAAAGGACTTATAAGTATCTTGGAACTTACCACCGCCAAAAATTTATTTTCTGTTGCACAGAATGAAAATCTGGAAGTAGGATTGCGCCAGGAAGTAAATAACAGTACCATCGATTTTTATAGGGGAGTGGCCCTATTTAACATTCAATAACTTATGGATATTATACTTGAAAAGAAAAAAGGGCTAAGGCCCAAACATTACGGATATATTGTTCTGGCAGCGCTGTTGAGCTATGCAGGCTATCAGCTGTGGTTTACCAATACTGTTTCTACTTTTCGTACAGAAAAGGGCAAATTATCCATAGCCGAGGTAGTTGAGGGGAAATTTGATGACTATATCACCATCAATGGTAGCGTCGCCCCCATTGCCACCATTTATATGGATGCCTATGAAGGGGGTCGGGTTACAGAGAAATTAATTGAAGAAGGGGCTATAGTTAAAAAGGGCGACATTATACTGGTTTTGGAAAACAGAAGCCTTTATGAGCAAATTCTTGCCAGCGAAAGCAACCTTGCGCTAAAGCAAAATGACTTGCGGTCAACAAAATTGACTTTTGATTCAAGACAGGTGGAAGGAAGGAAATCCTTGGCAACAGCAAGTACCAACCTTCAAAGGTTTAAAAGGAATTACGAGCAAAACAAATCGCTCTATGAGGAAGAGTTGATTTCCAGAGAAGAATACTTAATAGCGAAAGAAGATTATGAACTCTCTGAAAAACAATATGAAATCGTTAAACTCCAGACTGAACAAGACAAAGAATTGCGTGAAACATCTCTGACGGGTCTAGATACTGATTTGGAACGAATGGAAAAGACCTTGTCTATGGTATATGAGCGACTGGATCATTTGAATGTGCGCGCACCGGCAGACGGGCAATTAGGGTTTTTGGATGCGGAAATTGGTCAAAGCATCGCTCAGGGAGAACGCATAGGCCAGATCAATGTTTTGACGGATTATAAAATTGAGGCAGATATAGATGAACATTATATTGATAGGGTTCAAAGGGATTTGATGGCCTTATTGGAGCGGAATGGCAATGATTTCAGCTTGAGACTCAGGAAAGTGTACCCAGAGGTTAGAAGTGGAAAATTTAAAGTTGACCTGGTTTTTTCAGAAGACAAACCTGAAAACATAAGGACTGGACAAAGCTATAATATCAAATTGCAACTAGGGGAGTCCTCTGATGCCATGTTGTTGCCCAAAGGTAGTTTTTTCCAGAGTACTGGAGGTCAATGGGTCTTTGTAGTAAATCAGGATGGGGATGTAGCAATAAAACGAAATATAAGAATAGGGAAACAAAACGCCAGGTATTATGAAATCCTTGAAGGTTTACAACCAGGAGAAAAAGTAATCACCAGCAATTATGACAATTTTGGCGAGGCCGATAGAATAGTTTTGAACTGATCTATTAATTAAGCAAAAACATGCGAAAAAAGATAGTATTCCTGTAGAATAGAAGAAAAAAATTAGATATGATAACGATAAAAGATTTGGTAAAAAGCTTCAGAACAGAGGAAGTAGAAACCCTCGCACTGAACAAAGTAAACCTCAAGGTAGAATCAGGGGAATTTGTAGCCATAATGGGTCCATCTGGCTGCGGAAAATCTACTTTGCTCAATATTATAGGCATGTTGGACAATCCCACTGAGGGCAGTTACAATTTCGCTTCCAATGAAGTAGCTGGTCTAAGGGAGAACCAGAGAACCCAGCTACGAAAAGGAAACCTGGGCTTTGTGTTTCAAAGCTTTAATTTAATTGATGAATTGACCGTTTTTGAAAATGTTGAACTGCCACTTATTTACCTGAAAATGGGCAAAGCAGAACGCAGAGAAAAGGTAATGGCGGTTTTGGAGCGTATGAAAATTGCCCATCGTGAAAAACACTTCCCGCATCAATTGTCCGGTGGACAACAACAACGGGTAGCAATTGCCAGGGCAGTGGTGACCAAACCCAAGTTGATCCTGGCGGATGAACCTACGGGTAACCTGGATTCGAAAAATGGTTTGCAAGTGATGAATCTATTGACAGAACTTAATCAAGAAGGTACTACCATCGTGATGGTGACCCACTCGGAGCATGATTCTCATTTCGCACATCGGGTGGTTAATTTATTTGATGGTCAAATCGTAACAGAAAGTCAAAACAGAGCCATGGGAGCAGAATTATAGCTGCCCTAAAATTCCCTGACCTTATACTCTTTATATTTTAGATACTGGCGAAAATGATCAAAAATTACCTTAAAATAGCTTGGCGAAGCCTCCTAAAAAACAAGGTGCTGTTCGTTATCAATACCACAGGTTTGGCATTGGGAATAGCGTCTTGTGTTATCATTTCTCATTTTGTATTGGATGAATTGAGTTATGACCAGTTCAATGTCAAGTCGGATCAAATTTCAAGAATCGCATTTAGAGCTAAGGTAAATGGAGAGGAAATAAAAGAAGGAGTGGTGATGGCCCCTGTTGCCAAGACATTAAAGGCGGAATATCCTGAAGTATTGGATGCAACAAGGATCCGCAGGCTTGGAACACCAAAAATCACGATTGATAACCTGTCTTACAGAGAGGGGAGATTTGCCTATGTAGATCCAAATTTCTTCGAAATTTTTACCCTGCCAATTATAAAGGGGGATGCTGGAAATCCATTGGAGCAACCAAATACTGCCGTAATTACCACATCATTGGCTTTAAAGTATTTTGGAAATATAGAAGCAATTGGGAAGGTGTTTTACCTGGAAGGTCAGGAAAAGCCCTATACCATTACGGGAGTCATTGAGAAGGTGCCCGAAAATGCCCATTTTCATTTTGACATTTTTGCCTCTATGAGGGGATTTCCTGAAGCCAACAGTAATTCTTGGTTCAAAGGTGACTTTTTTACCTACCTCTTGCTTGAAAAGGGATTTGATCACCAACAATTGGAGGCCAAACTTCCGGGTTTGATAGGGAAATACATGGGGCCTTCCATGCAGGAAGAAATGGGTCTGTCCTTTGCAGAATTTACCAAAGAAAACCAACTTGGTTTTATCTTACAGCCCTTAGGTGACATTCATTTGCACTCAAACAACGCCTCCTATAGTGAATTAGAAGAAGGTGGTGACATAAAATATGTCTATATTTTCAGTGCAATAGCCCTCTTTATGCTTTTGATTGCTTGTGTCAATTTTATCAACCTGGCAACAGCAACTGCTACCAAGAGAGCAAAGGAGGTCGGCATCCGCAAAGTACTGGGCGCCGATAAGAAAATGCTTTTCTATCAGTTTATATCCGAATCTTTTATAGCAAGTACGGCAGCCATGCTTTTGGCTGTTGTTTTCGTAATTGTTATCCAACCTTTTTATGTAGCGTTTTCTGGCAAAGCCCTAGAACTTTCCTACTTTTTGCAGCCGAAGCTCCTATTGACTTTGCCCGTATTTACTTTACTGATCAGTCTGTTGGCAGGAAGCTATCCAGCCATTTATTTGTCTTCTTTTCGGGCCATTCAGGGTTTAACCAATGGTGTGTCCAGAGGATCAAATAAAAGCTTTCGAAGTGCATTGGTGGTGTTTCAATTTGTGATTTCGGCAGGGCTAATTTTGGCGACCTTGGTGGTCAATCAGCAAATGAACTATATTCAAAACAAAGACTTGGGCTATGATAGAGATCAAATTTTAGTCATTAGAGATGCCTATCTATTGGAAAAAAATCAGGAGGCCTTCAAGAATGAGTTGATGAAAAATCCCAAAGTAAGCATGGTGACCCAGTCTTCCTTTGTACCAGCAGGCCTTACTGACAATAATGTGACACAGATTTATATCAACGGTCAATTCAATCGGCGGATGCCAGTTTTCAATATTGACGAAAACTATATTCCTACAATGGACATGGAAATGATTGAAGGAAGAAATTTTTCAAGAGATTTCGGCGCTGATTCGTCCAATGTGATCCTTAACCAAACGGCCGCTAAGATTTTAGGCTTTGAAGAGAATCCAATAGGAAAAATCATCTCTGATGGAGCACATTCAAGCACGGTAATAGGCGTGGTAAAAGACTTTCATTTTAAACCTTTGCATCAACAAATAGAGCCCCTACTAATGTATTACAGGCCGTATGGAGGCTTGATCGTGAAAGCCAAACCTTTGAACATGACAGCTCTCATTACTGAGACGCAATCGTTGTGGAATTCTTTCGGTACAGAAGCACCTTTTGGCTTTTCCCTGATGGATGAATCCTACGAAAGAGCTTATCAAACCGAACAAAATATGGGAATGGTCCTGAACGGTTTTGCCCTGTTAACCATTGCTGTGGCTTGTTTGGGGCTATTTGGGCTTGTCACTTATACTGCTGAACAACGATTTAAAGAAATTGGTATTAGAAAAGTATTAGGTGCCACTGTTTTTCAGATTGTATCCATGCTTACCAAGGATTTTATTCTTTTGGTGGGGATCTCTTTCTTCTTCGCATTTCCTATTGGATACTACTTAATGGAGAACTGGTTACAGGGATTTGCCTTCCGCATACAAATTTATTGGTGGATATATGGGCTCGCTGCCTTGATTACTCTTTTTATTGCCTTTTCCACAATGAGCTATAAAAGCCTTATGGCGGCAAACCTAGATCCAGTAAAAGCAATTAAGGATAATTAGAGAATAGAAGTTTAGGAACCAGAATTTTACTAAAAGAGCTATCCAATAAGTATGGAATTGATGCTTTAAGGGTTAACATAATAATAAAAAATGCAGTCATGTTTAGAAATTACCTAAAAATCGCTTGGAGGAGCTTAAAGAAACAGCCTTTCTTTACCTTTCTAAATATTTTTGGTTTAACCATTGGGATGGCAGGAGGCCTCCTTATCTCTTTGTACATTTACGATGAGCTGAGTTATGATAAAATGTTTCCGGATGCAGAACATATTTACCGTATCAATGCAGACATAAAGTTTGGCGGGGCAGAAAATATAGCTGCTGTGGTACCAGCTTCCATGGCAGAAGTGCTAGAAAAAGATTTTCCTCAGGTGGAAGCCGCCACTAGGTTTAGAACGATTGGAAGTACACTATTAAAGAAAAGTGGAAGTTTACGCAATGTTAAATTAGACGGCACTACCTATACTGATCCTTCCTTTTTAGATTTGTTTGGGATCGATCTTCTAGTTGGTGACAAAGAAACTGTATTAATGGAGCCCAATACAGTGGTACTTACTAAATCTGCTGCGGAGAAATTTTTTCCTATTACTGAAGCCGTTGGACAAGCCCTTGTTTTGGAATCCGGTGATACCTTCACTGTGACAGGGGTGATCGAAGACCTACCCAAAAATTCAATCTTGCACGACTACACGCTTTTTATTGCCATGTCCGGCTTTGCGGACGCTAAAATACCCAACTGGGGCGCTCACAATTACAATACCTTCGTAAAACTTTCCAAGCTTTCCAATGAAGAAGATTTTGAGGCGTCACTTGAATACATAGTTGATACCTATGTATTGACCTGGGCACAAACAGTCTTTCCAGGCATGACTGCAGAGCAGTTTGATGCTTCGGGTAATTATATTCGCTATAGTGTTACGCCTTTGACTGATATACACCTTCACTCTCAACGAAAAGGGGAAATGAATGCCAACAATAGCATTCAGAACATATACATACTCTCGTTCATTGCCTTGTTTCTGATGGTATTGGCCAGTGTTAATTTCATGAACCTCAGCACAGCAAGTTCCCTGAAAAGGGCGAAAGAAGTAGGTATTCGTAAAACTTTGGGATCCAATCGTTTTGCTTTAATAGGTCAATTTTTGACTGAATCCGGACTTATCAGTTTTGCTTCCTTACTTGCTGCTTTAGGGTTGACAATCTTGCTATTGCCGTATTTTAATGACTTGTCTGATAAGCAATTGTCCATTCCCTATTTGGAGGCTTATTTTTGGATGATACTTATTGGAGCCACAATGGTTTTAGGATTATTGTCAGGGATTTATCCTGCGTTTTTCCTTTCACGTTTTGCACCAATTAAAGCACTTTCAGGCAATGGAAGCAGTGCTGTTGGTGGTGGTAAATTGCGAAATGGACTCGTTGTTTTTCAATTTGCCATATCTGTTTTTCTTATTGTCGCTACTTTGGTGGTGTACGGTCAGTTGCAGTTCATACAGCAAAAAGACTTGGGTTATCAAAAAGAACAGGTACTGATTCTTAACGATGTCTATGCTTTAGGTTCAAGAACCAAGGTGTTAAAGAGTAAGATAAACGAGTTGCCACAGACAAGCAATGCGACTTTAAGTGGCTATTTCCCTACACCCTCTTTTAGAAGCAATAATTCTTTTTTTGAGGAAGGAATTACTGATCAAGAGAAGGCTTTAAGTATGCAAACTTGGGAGGTTGACCATGATTATGTCAAAACATTCAATATAAATATAGTCGCCGGAAGAGATTTTGACCAAACCAGGTCCACTGATTCCTCAGCAATGCTTATTAATCAAAGTACACTAAAAGTGCTGGGAATGTCAGCTGAGGAAGTTTTAGGTAAAAGGTTTACTTCTAATATGGTGGAAACGGAACATGAATTTTATACGGTTATAGGAGTAATCAACGATTTCCATTATGAGTCCCTAAGAGAAACAATCAGTCCTTTAAGTCTAGTGATAGGAGGTAGTCCGGGAAGTATGGCTATTAAATTAAAATCCGGAGACTTTTCACAGGCTGTAGCCGAGATAGAATCGATCTGGACTCAATTGGCTCCTGACCTTCCTTTCAATTATTATTTTATGGATTCATCCTTTGACATCACCTACCAAGCAGATCAAAGGTTGGGTAAGCTGTTTGTCATTTTCACGGTGCTTTCTATTCTGGTGGCTTGTCTGGGACTATTTGGGCTGGCTGCTTTTAATGCCGAGAAACGTACCAAGGAAATCGGGATTAGGAAGGTCTTGGGAGCCAGTGTTGGACAAATATCCATCAAACTTTCGGTAGACTTTCTAAAGCTAGTGGGGTTAGCAGTGCTTATTTCTTTGCCCTTGGGCTGGTATGCCATGAACAAATGGCTTGAAGAATTTTCATATAAAATAGAAGTCGGTTGGTGGGTTTTGGCACTTGCAGCCATTCTCGCTGTATCCATTGCCATACTTACAGTAAGTTATCAAAGTATAAAGGCGGCAATGGTTAATCCAATTAATAGCTTAGGTACGGAATAATTTTCTGTCAAATAAATACTACAATAGAAATTTAAAAAAGTTGAATGTTACCAAATAATTAAACTGGATTTCCTTTGATTGAGGAATTATGGTGAGGATAATAAAAAAATAAATTATGTACAGAAACTATCTGAAAATTGCCTGGAGGAATCTTACCCGCAGAAAGGGGCACGCTCTTATTAATATTGGGGGCTTGGCCATCGGTATTGCTGTATGTATTTTAATATTTATCGTTGTTCAGTTTGAACTTAGTTTTGACGATTACCATCAAAAGAAGGATCGCATTTATAGGGTTTTGACTGAGTACCATCATGCAAATACCCCTGTTTTTTATGGTGCTGCTATTCCTTATGCCTTGCCTGAGGGCATAAAAAGTGCCCTTCCCCAAATAGAAAAAGTAGCTGCCTTTTATGCTGAAAGAAATACCCAACTATTAATTGTTGACGATAGTGGAAAAACAACGAATAAATTCAAGGAAAAAAGTGGTGTTTTTGTTACAGAACCTAATTTATTCGACATCTATGACTTTGAATGGCTGGCTGGAAATGCTTCCGTATTAAAGGATCCTAACAACGTAGTACTCAGCAGAGAAACGGCAATTAAATACTTTGGCAGGTGGGAAGAGGCAATGGGGAAAACCATCAAATGGAACAACAAAGAATTATTGAAGGTAACAGGGATTTTAAATACAATTCCTAAGAATTCAGATCTCCAGGTCAAATTATTGATTGCTTATGGAACCGGGTACACTTCGAACTTCCTGCAATCCAGTGATTGGGATGGTACTGACAGTAGTTTTGGGTGTTTTGTACTACTACCAAATAATGTAACTCCGGCCTCTGTAGATTTACAATTAAAAGTACTATCAAAAGAGAATAAGGTGACTGATAACGAAGACAGCCACGTACTACAACCTTTGGATCAAATCCATTTTGATACCGCCGCAGGAAATTTCAGCAACAGAAGTATCAGCAAAGAAATGATACAGGTATTATGGATTGTGGCTGGATTTATTTTGCTGATTGCATGTGTAAATTTTATTAATTTATCAACAGCTTTAGCAGTAAATAGAGCAAAAGAAATAGGAATTAGAAAAGTAGTTGGCAGCAGTAAGTTACATTTAAGGGTACAATTCCTTACTGAGACTTTTTTGATTGTTATTCTTGCAGATTTGCTTGCACTGGTAATCGTTTCTCTATCCTTAAAGCAAATAGGTCTCTTAATTGACTTACCCCTGACCTTCAATATTATTCAACCTTTCAAAATGCTTTTCTTTTTGGTTTCAATTACTTTGGCCGTAACGCTTTTGGCAGGGTTTTACCCATCTTTTGTGCTCGCTAAATTCAATCCAATTAATGTATTGAAAAGTAAAATAGCGGCATTTGCCTCAGGAGGAATTGCCTTGCGAAGAAGCCTGGTTGTATTCCAATTTATCATTGCCCAAGCCTTGATCATCGCTACCATTATCGTGGTAAATCAAATGGACTTTTTTAGCAATCAATCTTTGGGTTTTGAAAAAGATGCCATAGTGAACGTTTCTATTCCCAATGACAGTACAGCCAATGCAAGAATAGATTATTTACGAAATGCGCTATCTGCAATAAATGGTGTCAATAGTGTGAGTTTTAGTTCAAGTACGCCTATGGAAGAGGGAAACAGTTGGGGGAAATTCACTTTCGATAAGGCCGTAGAAGAAAATGAATTTTATTCAATAAGGAAAAGAATTGACCATGAATTTTTGACTACCTATCAATTGGAATTGGTGGCTGGACGAAACTTTTTACCAGCGGATGAAACACTGGAGTTTTTGATAAATGAAACATTGGTCAAAAAACTTGGAATTAATGATCCTCAAGAGGCACTAAATAAAGAAATTAGGTTGGATGATACCAAAGGACTAGTTGTGGGTGTGGTCAAGGATTTTCAAGAACGATCATTAAAGGACAACATCGCTGGAGTATTCATGTTTCCTCAAAAATCTAGATATAACCTGGCAGGTATAAAATTACATTCCATTGAAGCATTAGGCACAATAAAGGAAATAGAAAATCTATGGAATGAAACCTTTCCAGATTTTGTATTTGAATACAATTTTTTAGATGACAAAATTGCCGGGTACTACGAACAGGAAAAACGATTGTCTCATTTGTATCAATTGGCTGCAGGGGTTGCCATATTCTTAAGTTGTTTAGGATTATTCGGGCTTGCATCTTTTATGATAATGCAACGGATAAAGGAAGCGGGTGTTAGGAAAATCCTTGGAGCCACTAAAACCAATCTAGTGTACCTGTTCTCAAGGGAATTTATAGTTCTAATAGGGATTGCATTTTGTATCGCAGCACCTCTTTCATGGTATTTTATGAACCAATGGCTGGAAGCATTTACCTATCACATCAATATTTCTTGGGATGTATTTGTAATTGGTGGTACAATGACCATGTTAATAGCCTCGGCTACTGTAAGCTTTCAGGCTTTTAAGGTTGCCAATGAAAACCCTGTAAATAGTTTACGCGCGGAATAAGAGGTATTTAAAAAATTTAAGATCATGTTTAAAAATCACTTTAAAATCGCTTGGAGAAGTTTGAAGAAACAGCCTTTCTTTACCTTACTAAATACCTTTAGCCTTACAATAGGTATTGCAGGGGGAATGCTCATATCTCTTTACGTTTACGACGAACTGAGTTTCGACAAAATGTTCCTTGATTCTGACCGCATTTACCGCATCAATTCAGACATTAAATTTGGTGGAGAAGTCATGCACTTAGCTGAAACCGGAGCCCCTATGGCCGGAACAATTCTAAATGATTTTTCCCAGGTTGAAAATGTTACCCGGATCAGGAATCGGGGAAGTTTACTGCTCAGAAAAAGTGGTATTATAGAAAACACAAAGGAAGACCAGGTAGCTTTTGCAGATTCTACACTATTTGATTTTTTTGGAATAAACTTGCTGGTAGGAGATTCAAGAACTGCGCTCACTGAGCCAAATACGATAGTAATGACCAAAACAGCTGCGGAAAAACACTTCGGAGTTAACAATGCTTTGGGCCAAACTTTATTGTTGAACAATGAGGATACCTATACGGTAACGGGCGTGATTGAAGACCTGCCCAAGAATAGTTTATTGAGGGATCATTCTTTATTTATGGCATTGGCTGGATACGATGATGCTCAACAAATGTTGTGGACCAGCCACAATTATTTCACATACATCAAACTTATACCAGGAGCAACTATTGAAGATTTTCAAGTCCATCTGCATTCAATGTTGGAAAAATATATTTTTCCTTATGTTCAACAATTTTATCCCGGAATTACGGCTGAATCCTTTGCTGCATCTGGCAATTATTTACGGTACAGTACCATTCCTTTGACAGCTATTCACCTGCATTCCAATCGCCACCATGAGCTGAGTGCCAATAGTAGTATTCAAAATGTATACATTCTTTCCTTTATAGGTTTATTTCTAATTGTGTTGGCCAGCGTTAATTTTATGAACTTGTCAACGGCCTATTCGCTAAAAAGAGCCAAAGAAGTTGGCATTCGAAAAACCCTGGGTTCTGACAGGTTTCAACTGGTTTGGCAATTCCTGACAGAAGCAGGTATGATCTCTTTTATTTCTTTACTGCTTGCTGTAGGGATTGCAGTCTTGGTGCTACCCTTTTTCAATGAACTTTCGGGGAAATCAATGACCATACCAATTTCAGGCCCTTATTTCTGGATCATTTTGTTTTCGGCTACCATACTGTTAAGCCTTTTTTCAGGTAGTTATCCTGCATTCTTCATGTCTAAATTTGTAGCTGCGAAAGTCCTTAAAGGTAGTGGGCAAAGCAGCATTGGGGGAGGAGGGGTTCGAAACTCGCTTGTGGTTTTCCAGTTTGCCATTTCGGTTTTATTGATCGTGGCTACTTTGGTTGTTTTTCAACAACTGAATTTTATTCAGGATAAAGACCTTGGTTACACCAAAAATCAAATCCTTGTTATCGATGATGTATATGTTACGGGTAATCAAATTGAGGCCTTTAAAGAGGAAGTTCAGCAATTAGGTCAGGTGGCAAATGTTTCTTTGAGTGGGTATTTACCTACTCCTTCTTTCCGACAAGACAACTCTTTCTTTAAGGAAGGATCAACCGAACAGGAAAACGCCCTGCAAATGCAAAGCTGGCAGGTAGATCATGATTATATATCCACCTTGAATATGGAGTTAATAGCCGGTCGTGATTTTGACAAGCGATACCCTTCAGATTCTGCAGGGATGATTATAAATGAATCCGCCTTGGCAATTTTAGGAATAAATCCTGAAGAGGCTTTGGGCTTGAGACTGTCTCAGGATTTAGGGGAAGTAAACCCAGATTTCTATAAAGTTATTGGAGTAGTTAAAAATTTTCATTTTGAATCTTTAAGGGAAAATATTGGCGCATTGAGTCTTTCTTTAGGAAGTTCCTCAAGTACAATGGCTGTTAGGATAAAATCTGGTGATTTCCCCAATGCCATTGAAGGCATAGCGTCAATTTGGACCCAAATGGCCCCCGGCCAACCTTTCAACTACAGGTTTATGGAGGATTCATTCAATAGGGTCTACGAATCCGAACAAAAACTAGGACAGATCTTTATGGTTTTTACTATTTTATCCATAATGATTGCTTGTTTAGGCTTATTCGGTCTGGCTGCTTTCAATGCTCAAAAACGTACGAAGGAAATTGGTATCCGAAAAGTATTAGGAGCAAGTGTGGGGCAAATCACCCTACGCTTAACAACCGACTTTCTAAAAATGGTAGGCATTTCCATTTTGATAGCCATGCCCATAGGATGGTATGCCATGTCCAAATGGCTTGAGGATTTTACCTATCGGATAGAAATCGGTTGGAGCATATTTGTTTATGCTGCCTTTCTGGCGATCGGCATAGCCATCCTAACCGTGAGCTATCAAAGTATTAAGGCTGCGATAAAAAACCCTATTCAAAGTTTAAGCACGGAATAGAGAAAATCAAGTTTCAAATGAAATGCAATAATGGCCACTAAAAACCAAAAACCATGTACAGAAATTATTTAAAAATTGCCTTGCGAAATATCCGGAAATATAAACTCCATTCCTTTATCAATATTATAGGATTGGCCGTTGCTTTCTCCGTAAGCATATTGCTGTTTTTGGTTGCCTATTTTCATTTTAGTTTTGATTCGTTTCACAAAGATTCAGACCAGTTATTTAAGGTTTCCCGTTTTACCAATGCTTCCCAAGGGATGAATATAAGTTCCAATATGCCATTGCCCCTAGGTCCAGTTTTAAAGGAAGAAATTCCGGAAATTGAGGCGGCTATAACATTTCATAGTGGCATGCCAGCAACCATGCAGTTTGAAGATATAGGTATTGAAAAGATTATTTCCAGAACGGATGCTTATTTCTTTGATAATTTTAATTTCCCAATCTTGATAGGAGATAAGAAAACTGCGCTTGCTGGCATTTATAATATTGCGTTGAGTGAAAGTACTGCAAAAGCAATATTTGGGGCTAAAAATCCGATTGGAGAAGAGTTGAGAATAGGGAAAACCGGAGAACAAAAGACCTACACTGTCTCAGCTATAATTGCAGATGCTCCAAAGAATTCCAGTATCCGCTTTGATGCAGTGGCAAGGATTGAATCACTGCCTGACTTTAATGTCAATAAAAATAACTGGGAAATTAATTTTCCCAATCTGTATGTTAAAATTTCTAAGAATAGCAATCAGAAAGTGGTTGCTGACAAGTTAGTTTCAATGGTAGAAAAATATTATCCTGAGCAATTGGCCCAGCTTAAAACCGAACAGCCAGAAGCTACAGAAACCAATGAGCTCTTAAGTCTAAACCTCACACCTATGGACCAGGTTCATTTTTCTGGGGAAAGAAGCGCTCCGAAAACCTTGATATATGCCATTGCAGCACTAGGATCATTTATTTTGTTGATCGCTTGTTTCAATTTTGTAAACTTAAACATGGCCCACTCCTTCAAAAGGAGTAGGGAGCTTGGGGTTCGAAAAACTTTAGGAGCCTTTAAAGGTCAATTACTATTACAATTGTGGGGCGAGGCTTTTATTCTTTATGCGATAGGTTTTGTGCTAGGGCTAGTTTTGGCCATTCAATTGGTGCCTGTGTTCAATGCTCAATTTGGTGGAGGAATTCAAATTGAAGGCTTGTTTCAACCTACTTTTATTGCCATTATTTTTGGAGTCTTTTTGCTTGTAACAATGATTGCCGGAGGCTATCCTGCCCTTAAAATGGCCAATTTCGGATTGGTAGATATTCTGAAAGGAAACGTCTCAAAGAATAAACCTGGTACGCTACGCAATTCTTTATTGGTGAGTCAGTTTGCCATTTCCAGTTTGTTGATATTTGTAAGTGTAATTGCTGGTCAACAGTTGAATTTCCTAAAAGATAAACCCATCGGTTTTGAAAAAGAACAAGTCATCAGTATTCCAATAGGGAGTCAAGAGGAGGGAAGAAAAGTTCTTTCCCGATTGCAAAATGAGCTTGCCAGTGATCCGGAATTTGTTTCGATAAGTGGCGCCGGAGGTAATTTGGGTAGGGGGAGAGACCGGATAACTTCCAGAGAGAATATAGACTTTATTTACAAAGAAAACCGGATCGATACGGATTGGGTTTTGGTTGATTTTAATTATCTAAAAACGCTGCAAATCCCACTCTTAAAAGGAAGAGATTTTAGTGCCGATTTTGCCACAGATACTATCGATGCTGTAGTCGTTACCGAAAGCTTTGTTAAAGCCATGGGCGAGACAGATCCAATAGGTAAATACTTTGGTGGAAAGGATGAACAATCAGGAAACCGGATCATAGGGGTAGTAGCTGACTTTTATGCCCATTCACCTTCCGATAGGTCCTTACCTATTGTTATGCACCTGTCATCCACAGAAGCTTTCAATTATATCTTCCTTAAAATCCAATCAGATTCTCCCAGTGCTACTATGAATAAACTTTCAACTGTCTGGGAAGAAATAACCGCAGATGTTGATTTTAAAGCTTCCTTTTTAGATGAAAACCTTCAAGCCTGGTACGAAGGAGAAAGTATATTGACTACCACTTTTGGTTTTGCCTCTGGGGTAGCGATTTTTCTTTCTTGCTTGGGTTTATTTGCTATTTCCCTTATGGTCATAGAAATCAGGACCAAGGAAATTGGTATTCGAAAGGTAATGGGGGCATCTGTTAAGGAAATCGTTAAAATGATCTCTTTCCATTTCATGAAATTGATTTTCATTAGCCTACTTATTGCCACTCCATTGGCCTGGTATGCCATGCAAAGTTGGATTGAAGGTTATGAGCACCGTATAGTTATTAGCCCAGACACCTTTATAGGGGTCGGGATAATGGTAACACTGATTGCCCTACTTACAGTGAGTTTCCATGTAATTAAAGCTGCCATTATCAACCCCGTAAATAGTTTACGGTCAGAATAAATTAGATAGTCTTCTCTTGCCTTAAAAGCTTGGGAACGTTTTAAATTATGATTTATGCTTAAGAACAACTTAAAAATTGCCTGGCGAAATATAAAACGCAATAAAGGCTACAGCTTTCTGAATGTTAGCGGTATTGCCATAGGTCTCGCGGCTTTTTGGTTGATAGCATTGTATGTAGCCGATGAACTTAGCTATGATCGATCCTTTACTCATTCGGAGCAAATCTTCAGGGTCGCTCAGCATGCGAATTGGGACAATGGAAAAATGGACATTGCCCTTACCTCTCCACCTTTTGCAGTGGCTTTAAAAAATGAATTCCCTGAAGTGGAAGAGGCAGTAAGAATCAATATTGAAGGTGGTGACTTAATTAATTACGCCAATAAAAGTATCAACCAAGAGGGCATTTGGTTTGCTGAAAATGCTTTCTTTGCGCTTTTTGATTATCCATTTCTTTATGGACATGGTGCAACTGCTTTGGTAAATCCGGGAACCATCGTCCTTACAGAAAGCCTTGCCATTAAAATTTTTGGGGATGCCTCAAAAGCAATTAATAAAACAATTGCCATGGGTAGCCAAAAACAGCCTATAAAAATAACTGGGGTTATAAGGGATATTCCCCAAAACTCCCACATGAAATTCAGTGCAATCCGTTCTTTTGCAAAGGAAGACCTGAAAAGTGAAAATTGGAATGCAGCATTTCTATATACTTACCTTCTTTTAAAAAAAGGGACTGACCCAGAATCATTTTCAAACAAGCTGCTTCCTTTCGAAGAGGAACTGGCCAGCCGAATGAATTTTTCTGATTTTAAGATAGAATTACAAGCACTAACAGCTATTCACCTGCATTCTCATCTGGATTATGAATTAAGTACCAATGGAAATGCCGGATTGGTCTACTTATTTATTGTAATTGGGCTGCTAGTATTGTTGATTGCGGTAATCAATTACATGAACCTATCTACAGCACGCGCCACCATGCGGGTGAAGGAAATCGGTATCCGGAAGGTGGTTGGATCTGAAATAAAACACCTCGTAGGGTTGTTTTTAAGCGAGGCCATTTTGGTCACCTTTATTGCTTCACTATTTGCCTGTTTTATCGTTCAATTAACCCTTCCCATATTTAATCAATTTGCAGAAAAAGAGTTGACACTCCTGCATTTCGGAGCACTCAAAACCATTGGGGCAATTGCCTTTTTTACGGTTTTGACAGGGGTTTTATGCGGCAGTTATCCAGCCTTGTTTTTGTCAAGACTTAAAATGATTCCTTCACTCAAAGGGCAAATGGGCAGTTTGAGTAGGAGTATTTTCCTACGGAAATCACTTGTTGTAGTCCAGTTTGTCATCACAGTTTGCCTGATAAGTGGCTCCTACATTATCTACAAGCAAATGCAATTTGTTTCCCAAAAAGAGCTTGGATTTGACAAAACACAGGTGTTGATAAGCCATATTGATGATGTAAAAGTACGTAGCAAAATACCAGCATTAAAAGCAACACTTCTGCAAAGCCCCTTGGTAGAAAATGTAGCAACAGCCGGCAATCCTTTAGGTACCAATTACCTTGGCAAATTTAGTTTCTTTTTTGAAGTGAATGGAATAATGCAAACCACTGCCACTATGGCAAATTTTCTCTACATCGATGAGGATTTTCTACCAACCAATGGAATGAAATTATTACAGGGTAGAAATTTCTCACCTGATAGGCCAACAGATAGTGAGGGCACCGTAATCATTAACGAAACATTGATGAAATCTCTTGGCTATAAAGATGCCATTGGAAAGAAAATAAATTATAAATCCGGAAATGACAGTCTGGTAAAACGGCAGGTTATTGGGGTTATTAAAGATTTTCATTCTACTTCTCTCCAACATAAAATTGAACCAATGGTACTGTTGATGCCGCCAAACGATAGGGAAAGAGATAATCTGTATATAAAAATTTCAAAAGGTAAAGCGCTTGAGGGGATGGCATTTGTTAAAAGTACAATGGAACAATTCGATTCCGAGAATCAAGCAAATGTTTATTTTCTCAATGAAAATTTTAACCAACAATACCTGGCCCAACAAAAACTGGGAAAATTATCACTGGTATTTACCATCCTAGCTTTTATCATTTCAGGTCTTGGTCTGCTGGGTCTCGTGATCTTTGTCACTGCTCAGCGTAGAAAGGAAATTGGTTTAAGAAAAGTGCTTGGGGCTTCTATTATCTCTGTTACGCTGATGTTGAGCAAAGATTTTGGCAAACTGGTTGCCATTGCATCTCTAATCGCCTTTCCCATTGCCTGGTTTGGCATGAATAGATGGCTACAGGACTTTGCTTACCATATTGACATCAAATGGTGGATGCTTTTGGCCTCTGGGGCCATTGCTTTTACAATTGCCATGTCGACAGTAGGGTTTCAGGCCTTTAAAGCAGCTTTATCAAACCCCGTAAAAAGTTTACGGTCAGAATAATAAAGAGACGATACCTCTTGGTCTTTTGAGATAAGAACTGTATGGTTTATTCTGTCCTGAATAAGTAAATTGAGTGTAAATAATTATACAATAAAATATAATAAATAATGCTAAAATACTACATCAAATTTGCATTAAGAAACTTCAGAAATAATAATATCATATTTGGAGGAAGTATCCTAACCTTATCCTTAGGTGCCTTGTGTATATCTTTATTGTATTCTTATGTACTGGACCAATTGAACATGGATGGATTTCATGAGAATAAAGATAATGTTTATGTAATTACCAAAAAGACTTCAGCCAAGAGTTTGCCAGAGGTTTTCGACCCTACTTTAAATTTTAATATTGAATACAAAGATTTCCCTGAATTGAGAAGTCATACGAGGGTAAGTAAATATTCTGATGGAGAATTATTATTTACTTACGACAATACAACTGTTTCAGCGGGAGGTTTGATAACAGATAGCTTGTTTTTTAAAGTTTTTGACTTTAAGTTATTGATAGGGGATATCAACAATGTTCTGGATGAACCAGACGCCATTTTATTAACAGAGGACTTTGCTAAGATTATATTTGGAGATGAAGATCCAATAGGTAAAATCATAGAAGTAGGTGATAGAAAGGTGAAAAAATTTACAGTCAGAGGGATTTTAGACAAAGTTCCTTATAATAGTTCGATAGAGTTAGATTTTATTATGCCTCGACAATATAATGATCCAAATTTTTTCAGCAGGATGGGTGGTAGTTTTATTTTAGTAGATAAAAGCTTCGATGAGACTTTATTTAAAGAAAGAATAAATCAATTTGAAGACAAATACAATCGATTTAAAGAAACCACACTGGATATTTTGCCCTTTGATTATAAAGAAATAAACAAAAGTAATGTTCAAAGTCATGGTATTTTTAGTCGTATAGTGAATGAAAATAACCTTTATATACAAATCATTATTATGCTGGTTATTCTTACAATATCTGCATTAAACTTTTCTAATCTACAAATAATAAATACAAATTCCAGAATTAAAGATTCGGCTTTGAAGATAGTGAATGGTGCAAATAAAAATCACACAGTCAAACAAATGTTTGTTGAAATGTTGGTTTTAATATTAATATGTACTTTAATCACAACGTTAGCCTATGTTTTAGTTTTGCCAACGTTTACGAGTCTAACAAAAATTTATCTTTCTCCCTCACTATTGGAAGTTATAAAAATTAATTGTTTAGTACTATTATTAATAGCCACTATGGGTATGATTTATCCATTTATAATAGGAATCAGAGTTCCTTTGGTAAATGGGTTGAGAAATATGGTTATAAACGATAGAAACCTAAAAGGGAAGGGGATAATTGTTGTTTTTCAATATACATTGGCTTTTTTATTATTGATATCTTCTATGGTTGTTGCGAAGCAATTGTCTTTAATGCTGGATATGGATCTGGGATTTAACCAAAAAAATATAGTGAGCGCTCAATTGTGGACGATTCCTTCAAATATTGAAACTAGGGAAGACTATGATAAGTTTCTAACTAAAATTAACCTTGGTAAGAATGAATTAGAAAGGAATGGAAATATCAAATCTTTTACAAAAGGGAATATACCAATTGATTCCTTTACGATGGATTGGAAGAAGAAAAATGAAGAAAATGACCTTGAAACCCATAATATGTTACAGGTTTCTCCTAATTATGAGGAATTATTTAATTTGAAATTAATAGAAGGTCGCTTTTTTGATAATGATATCGATCGTTCTCGTGAAAATAAGATTGTAATTAATGAAGCTGCAAAAAAATATTGGAATATAAGTGCAATTAACAATACTATAATGGAACATGAATCCTGGGGAGATTATAATATTATAGGTGTTGTGCAAGATTTTAAATATCAACATCTTTCTTCCATAACCCAACCATTAATTATGATTTATATGGAAAACGTTGATGATCCTTATATTGTTGAATTTTACGATGAATCAATTGAAAGTGGGTTGGGATTTCTTGAAAACTTTTATAAAAACAATAATCCTCAAGCATCCTTTAACTATACCTTTTTAGAAGATGACATTGCTTCACTCTATCAAAAAGAAAAGCAATTGGGTATAAATTACATATTGTTTACGGTAATTGCCCTGATTATATCTATAATCGGACTTTTTACTATCGCTATTTATGGAACCCGTCGCAGGGTGAAAGAGATAGCAGTTCGAAAGGTAAATGGGGCCCAGGTTTGGGAAGTGATTTACCTTTTGAATATCAGTTTTATTAGATGGGTTGGATTGGCATTTATTATAGCTAGCCCAATAGCGTATTTATTAATGCAAAATTGGCTCCAAAATTTTGCTTATAAAACTAATATAAGTTGGTGGATATTTGCCTTGGCAGGTGCGTTTACTTTTATTATTTCATTGTCGACGGTGAGTTGGCAAAGCTATAAAGCAGCAATTGCGAATCCTGTTAAAAGCTTAAGAACAGAATAACCCTTAAAGTCATGTACAAAAACTATCTAAAAATTGCCTGGAGAAACCTTAAACGTAACAAAGGCTATGCTGCCATAAACATTGGCGGATTGGCTTTAGGAATGGCTGTAGTAATCATAATTGGTCTATGGGTTCTGGATGAGTTAACTTTCAATACCCACCATGATAACCATGATAAAATAGCCCAGATTTACAATAGGGGCAAAAACTTGGATACCGGTGAAATTGGTTCTTTTCCCTCTACGCTGTATACCATGGGAAGCGTAATTAAAGAAAATTATTCAGATTATTTTGCCCATGCCATTCGTGCCACCTGGGTGGGAAATTATGTATTGTCCAATGATGGGGAAAATTACACCGAGACAGGGCAGTTTATTGAAAGTGAAGCCTTGGAAATGCTTTCTTTGGAAATGGTCCAGGGTTCTTATTCAAGTTTAGAGGAGGTGAATGCAGTGGTTTTATCTGAAACAGCTGCTGCTGCCATTTTTAGGAAAGAAGACCCTATAGGAAAATCCATAAAAATCAACAATCAGATGGATGCTGTAGTGAATGGGGTTTATAAGGAGCTTCCCAAAAATAACAGTTTTGCCAATGTCAAGTTTTTTGCTAATTGGCAATTGACGGAAGCAAATGAGCCGGATAGGTTTGAACGGATAAAAACCGTTTGGGACGATTGGTCATTCCAGTTTTATGTTCAATTAAATCCAGAAATTGATTTTGAGACAGCCAATGCTGCCTTGAAGAATTTATATTCTCAATACGGACCATCAGAATCATTGGAAGGTTATGAAAGACGTGGCCTTCATCCATTTGTCTACCCTATGGATAAATGGCATTTATATTCTGAATTTGACGCGCAAGGCAAACCTACTGAAGGCAGGATCACCTTCGTTTGGTTATTTATAGCCATAGGTGGATTTGTATTGTTACTCGCCTGTATTAACTTTATGAATCTAAGCACAGCACGATCTCAAAAACGCTCCAAGGAAGTAGGCATTCGAAAAACTGTTGGGTCCAATAAGGAGCAATTAATTTTTCAGTTTTTAAGTGAATCCATTTTAATTTCGGGTATTGCCCTTCTATTTGCATTTTTTCTGGTTTTAATTTCCATCCCCTGGTTCAATGAATTGGCCGGGAAAAACATGCAGATTCCATGGTCTAATTTGGTTTTTTGGTTCTCATTAATTGCAGTCACCCTGATTACCGGGCTGTTGGCCGGTAGTTATCCAGCACTGTATCTATCTTCATTTAGCCCCATTAAGGTTTTAAAAGGTACTTTCAAGGCTGGGCCTTATTCTGCTGTTCCCCGGAAAGTATTGGTGGTGTTTCAGTTTGCCGTTTCTATAATGTTGGCAGTCGGCACTGTCATTGTATTCAACCAAATAGAATTTTCTAAGGACAGACCTATGGGCTATGATCAAAATAATCTTATTTCGATCCAAATGAACAATCCCGAATACAATGGAAAATATGATTTACTTCGAAATGAGCTCATAAACTCTGGAGTAGTAGCAAACATGACGCAATCATCCTCCCCATTAATGGGCGTTTATAGCAATGGTGGCGGAAGTATTTCTTGGGTAGGAAAAGATCCTAAGATGTCTCCTGATTTTGGCATCCTCAGGGTGACTCACGATTATGGCAAAACAGTAGGTTGGGAATTTCTGGAAGGTAGGGACTTTTCCAGAGACTTCGCCTCGGATTCTTCTGCCATAATTATCAACGAAGCGGCTGTCAAATATATGGGTATAGAAAATCCGGTAGGAAGCTTTTTCAATTTTGGGAATGGTGATCGTGTGGAAATCATTGGCGTAACGAAGGACATGGTGATGCAGTCCCCTTATCAGCCAGTCAAACAAGCTTTTTTCTACCTTGATTACGATAGGGTAGATTATATCAATATCAAAATTAAAGCGGATGCCATCACTAGTGATGCCATAGCGTCGATAGAAAAAGTATTTGCAAATGTAGTTCCCTCCGCCAAATTTGATTATGGTTTTATTGACGAGGCTTACGCCAAAAAATTTGAATCGGAGCAGCGCTTGGGAAATTTGGCTGGGGTTTTTACCATCCTGGCCATTCTTATCAGTTGTTTGGGCCTTTTTGGCTTGGCTTCATTTGTGGCAGAACAACGGACCAAAGAAATAGGGGTAAGAAAGGTCCTCGGAGCTTCAGTTTTAAATTTATGGCAGATGCTCTCTAAAGACTTTGTGATTCTGGTATTGATATCCTGTTTGTTCGCTGTCCCAATCGCTTTTTATTTTATGAGCCAGTGGTTGCAAAATTATGAGTATCGAATGGAAATATCTGGGTGGACTTTTGTCTGGGCAATTACTGGTGCCATGCTTATCACTTTATTTACGGTAAGCTTTCAAGCCATCAGAGCAGCCAATGTCAATCCAGTGAAAAGTTTAAGAACTGAGTAAATAAGGAGGCCATGTATAGAAATTATCTAAAAATTGCTTTTCGAAGCATCTGGAAAAACAAAACTTTCTCATTGATCAATATCATCGGTTTATCGATAGGTTTGAGTGCCGCTTTTGTGATCGGGATCATGATTTATTATGACCTTACCTTTGATAAAATTCATGCCGATAAGGAAAGGATTTACAGGATAGTAATGGATACGAAAGGACCCGATCGGGATGGCCATTCCAGAGGGGTTCCGGTTCCTCTTATTGACGCTTTACAGAACAACAGCACCGGAATTGATAATGTAGCTCCTTTTTTTGTGTCTAGTTTTACTAAAGTGACGGTAGCTTCCAGTCAAAAGGAATTTAATTGGCCGGGAGATGTAGTAATAGCTGATCAGGAATACTTTAAGATTTTTGAATACCAATGGCTTGCCGGATCACCAGGTACTGCACTTGAAAATCCATATGAGGTGGTATTGAGCAAAGGCAGGGCAGAAAAATATTTTCCTGGCAAATCACCTGATGAAATAATAGGCAATACCTTAATTTATGAAGATTCTTTGAGCATAAAAGTGACAGGTATAGTGCTTGAATTTGAGGAACGTAGTGACTTTACTTTTAAGGAGTTTATAGCTAGGAAGTCCTTTCAAAATTTAGATAAATATGGTTATTTCTATGATGAAAGTTGGGGAAGTGTCAGTTCATCAACCCAATTGTTTATTAAAACCGATAAATTTAATAGTAAAGAGGCTGTGCAAGCCCAATTGGATGTATTGGAAGAAGAGAGCAGAAATGAAGAAATGGCTGCCTTGGGCTATTTCAGATCCTTCCATCTTCAACCTTTAAAAGAGCTACACCTTGGGGATAATTATGGGGTATTTGACAATAGTAATTACCGGGCGAGTTCCGATGTTTTGTTTGGTTTAGGTTTTATCGCTGTCTTTCTATTATTATTAGGTTGCATCAATTTTATCAACCTGAATACCGCCCAATCTGCTAAACGAGCCAAAGAAATAGGTATTCGTAAAACATTGGGCAGTTCCAAAAAGCAATTGGTCATTCAATTTTTAGGTGAAACCTTCATATTGACCCTCTCTGCAGCTATTCTGTCCATTTTCCTCGCTATTTTTCTTCTTCGTGAATTCGCTGAATTTATGCCTTCCGGGCTAGGTCTAGATTTAATGAAAAGTCCTGTGCTTATATTATCCTTGATACTGTTATTAGTGCTAATTACCTTTTTGTCTGGATTTTATCCCGGTCTTGTACTATCGCAATTTAAACCTGTATCCGTTCTAAAAAATCAGTCCATATTGGATGGGGAAAAAGGGGATTTAAGAAAATACTTAACTGTCTTTCAATTTGTAATTGCCCAGGTATTTATTATAGCTACACTATTGGTAGGTAAACAAATTAACTACTTAATTAACAAAGATATGGGCTTTAAAAAAGAGTCGGTAGCTTATGTTAGGGCACCAAGTAATCCGACTTCAGTCGAAAAAATTGAAGCGTTTAGGGAGGTGCTTACAGGCATTCCTGAGATTAAAAAATTAAGTAAAGCTGGTGCAGCTCCAGCATCCCAAAGTTATTCAGGAAGAGGGGTTAGTTATTTTTCTGGAGGAAAAGAAACCCATGTTCAAATACAATTGCTCTATGGGGATGAAAATTACCTTGACTTATATGGTATAGAGCTCTCGGCTGGTCGTTTACCGCTTAATGATTCCATCTCCGAATATGTTGTCAATGAAACATTGATGCGCCAATTGGGATTTCAAAAGCCCAACGAAGTTATTGGCCAGCAATTCAAGGTAAATGATGAAAATATACCAATTGTAGGGGTAATGAAAGACTTTAATCAAAGTTCTCTCAGAGAGGAAATAGAGCCAATGGCTTTTATTCAAAATTCTCAAAGTAGCACCATTCATTTTTCATTTCAAGCCAATGATGTAGAAAATTGGCCATTGGCAATTAATAAAATCGAAGCGTATTGGAAGGAGTTCTTCCCTAAAGAAACTTTTCGAATTAATTTTATTGATGAGGATGTCAAGCAATTTTACAGGCAAGAGGAAAAAATGGCCACGCTATTAAAATGGGCCACCGGTTTAGCCATATTAATCAGTTGTCTTGGCCTACTTGGATTGGTTATTCATACCACAGAAAAGCGGACCAAAGAAATCGGCATTAGGAAAGTCCTTGGGGCCTCCTTGTTCCAATTAAATATTTTGCTAGGGAAAGAGTTTATGGTTTTGGTGGGCATAGCCTTTATTATAGCTGTTCCAGTTTCGATCTGGGGCATTAATATATGGTTGCAGGACTTTGCCTATAAAACAGCACTTAGCTGGTGGGTTTTTCTTTTAGGTGGACTTAGTACAACAATAATTGCACTTATCGTAATTAGTATAAAAATATTTTTAGCAGCCAATGCCAATCCTGTAAAGAGTTTGAGCACTGAATAGAAAGTGGCTTTTGTAAATATATTGTACATATCCTGTCAAAAAGTTTTACAGTAAAATCTTAAATTGCGATAATTTATATTTTAAGTAGCTGAAATACAGGTATATGTGATTTTGGCATGAAGATCGTATTTATTTATTCAAGAACCTGAATAGCCCTAAAGCTTAGCGCTAAATAATTTGATGAAACCATGTATACACTTTTCTTAAAAATCGCTACCCGATACCTGCTTAAGAACAAGTTGTATTCCTTTATAAATATATTTGGATTATCAATAGGGATTGCCTCCTTCACTTTGATTATGCTTTATGTAAATCATGAAGAAAGTTATGACAAATTTGATGGATCTGATCAGGTATACCGCGTGTATATGGATTACCTAGAAGGGAATGAATATATGCCCGGAGATGCCAATGCCTATATCGTTAGTGGTCCCACCTTAAAAAATGAATTTCCTGAAATTAAAGATTATGTTCGGCTTCGTCGAGTGAAAAGTCAGGTACTTTTATATGACAATAAAATTTTTGACAATCAAACGGGAGCTTTGACTGATCCCAGCTATTTTCGAATTTTTGACCGTGGTTTAAAGAAAGGGGACATTAATACAGCGCTTAATGAGCCGTATTCAATAGTACTGTCCGCTTTCCTTGCCCAAAAGATCTTTGGTGAGGTTGACCCAATTGGTCAGAGTTTAAAGATAGCAGGTGGTGGAGATGCTCTATTTAGCATCACTGGTGTCATGAATAGCAATGTCCCAAATTCACATATTAACAACGATTTTTTGGTCTCCTTTAAGACATTCTATACCTGGCCGGTATTTAGCAATGATTGGAAATATACCTGGAACCAAAATGAATATTTTACCTACTTAACTATAGATGAGAATGCCAATGTAAATCAGCTCAATCAAAAGGTTATGAATTTTACTCCCGAGGGACTCCAAAATGAAAGGCACCATCTTGAACCTATAGAAGAGATTCATTTGTACTCAAACAAACCCTATGAAGCTGAAGCCAATGGGAGTGGAGACAGCGTAAAATTACTGGCCATGATTGCCTTTATTATCCTATTATTATCTTGGATGAACTATGTCAATCTCTCGACTAGCAAATCCCTTGAAAGGGCCAAAGAAATAGGCGTTCGCAAAGTTGTGGGAGCAAGGAGACCGCAATTGATCCTTCAATCATTAATAGAATCTGGTCTTTTGAATTTTATTGCCATCCTGTTGGGTATTGTAGCCGTCTATATTTTGCTTCCCCTTTTTAACAAGTTTGTAGACCTTGAACTTCAGTTGGATATTGCCCAAATGGGGAGATTTTTACCTTATTTTTGTTTTATACTGGTTGGAGTGTTTCTTTCGTCATTCTACCCAGCTTTTGTATTGAGCAGTTATAAACCTGTTAAGGTTCTCAAATGGAAATTGCATATTTCAACGAATGGCTTCAATATGCGCAAAGCATTGATAACAGGTCAATTTTTAGCTACCATTGCTTTATTAACATGCGCTTTTATGGCAAAAAAGCAAATAAGGTACCTTCAAAATAGACCCATAGGCGCAAAATTAGATAATTTGGTAAGTTTAAATGGTAGGGTTTTGAACAGCAATAATGACTCTTTATTGCACGTGGCATTCAATACGCTTGTCTCAGAACTAAAGAAAAGTCCGTCTGTAGAAAATGTGGCTTTGGCACAGACTTATCCAGGGGATAATTTTGGAAATTTGAATTCTAATATTGGCGTAATTTTTCCAGATGGTAGAAAAGATGTCAAACAGGTTTGGTATAATTATGCCGCCCAACCTGAATATTTTGATTTGATGCAGATGGAATTTGTTGCTGGTGAGCCTTTTTCTCAAACAGCAATGGGACGAAGCAACAATATCGTAATCAATGAAAAAATGGCAGATTTTATTGGGATAACCGATAGGAACAGTGCTACAGGTAAGACGATTAGATTTTGGGATCAGGAATGGACTATAAATGGTATTTTAAAAGATTACCACCATTTTGGATTGAAATCTCCAATTGAGCCCTTTCTTATTACCCACAATAATAATACAGCAAATGTTTTGGTGAAGCTAGACAAGCGGTCAGCAAGTATGGCTAGTACTGCCCAAACACTGGATCAATTAGACAATATTTGGCATCAGGTATTTCCTGAGAGTACCTATAATTATACTTTTTTAGATCAGAATTTCGCGAATCAATACAAGCAAGACCGTCAATTTGCCATGGCTTTTCAAATTTTTACCATTCTGGCCATTTTGATTGCTTCCATGGGGCTTTTTGGTTTAAGCTCTTATAGCGTGGTGCAACGTAAAAAGGAAATCGGCATACGGAAAGTAAATGGTGCAAGCGTAGGCCAAATTCTACAACTATTGAACAAGGATTTTATAAAGTGGGTAGGGGTAGCCTTTTTAGCTGCAGTGCCTATTTCATGGTTTGTCATGCACAAATGGCTACAAGGTTTTGCTTATAGGGCTGAAATTAGCTGGTGGCTATTTGTTTTGGCTGGAATAACTGCATTATTGATAGCGCTTCTGACTGTTAGTTGGCAAAGTTTTCAAGCAGCAATTTCCAACCCTATTGACTCCTTGAGTGATGAATAAAATTTCACTCGGATTTTAAAATTAAATTTCCAATACCTATTAAGGCTAAGCCCTGTAATAATCGAACTGCTGCTCAAGAATTAAAAAATAAATCTAGTAATAATGCTAAGACATAACTTGAAAATTTTCTTCCGAAATATTAAAAATAATAAAGGGACTTTTCTGATCAATACTTTTGGATTGGGTATAGGCATTGCCTCATTTTTACTGTTGGCACTTTATGTTCACAATGACCTTACTTACAATCACTTTCATGACAATTTCGAAAACATCTATAGGGTAAGGGATGATAATGCTTTTCAGACCAAGGGACCATTATTACCCAAATTATTGGAAGACTTGCCTGAAATTGAAAATGGCACAAGGATCTTTGATTGGGAAGGGTTTCGAATGAGTTATAGAGAGGTGGCTTTTCAGGAGAATATTCATTACGTGGACGAAGGTTTTTTCTCCGTATTTACTTTTCCATTCTTAGAAGGCTCAGCAAAGAATGCTATAAAGGAAAAATATGGGGTAGTAATCAGCTCAGATTTTGCTAAAAAGTACTTTGGTTATGAACCTGCTTTGGGTAAAAAACTGCAAATAAAATTTGAGGATGTGTTTTTGGAAGTTAAAGGGGTAGTAGACATCCCTTCAAATTCTTCCGAGAAATTTGATATTGTAGCCTCCTATGATACTGGGGAAGAAATTTCCCCTTGGATAAAGGATGTACATGACTGGTACAATCTTTTTTCCATTACGTATGTGCAATTAAAAGAGGGTATTGTTCCGGAATCAATCCATGGAAAATTACAGCAAATTGTCAAAGAAAATTACCTACCAGTAGGTCAAAATGAAACAGTCATTAGCCTGATGCCTTTTGGCGAATACCACGAAGCCGAAGAGTCCAATCAAACGCTTATTGTGATCCTTAGCATTATCGCTTTTGGCATCATCAGTATAGCAATTGTAAACTTTATTAATTTAACTATAAACAGTGTACTCTCTCGAATGAAGGAAATTGGGATCAAGAAAGTACATGGCGCCAGCAAAAGTCAGCTATTTGGACAAATAATGACCGAATCTTTTGCCGTTAGTTTTATTGCCCTGCTTTTGGGTTTAAGCTTAATGGCCCTATTTCTACCCACCTTCAATTCCCTTTTTGAAACAGATTTACATTTTACCCCATTTCAAAACCCGGTTTTTCTATGGATTCCCATCACAATCTGGGGGATAGTAGGGGGCTTATCAGGACTAATACCTTCCTTGTTTTGGGCCCAAGGAAAATTAACAGAAAGTTTAAAAGGCTTTTCCTTTTCAGGAAACAGATCTTCAGCTGCTAGACACTCTCTTATCGTCATTCAATTTGCCATTGCTATTGTCTTGATTTCAGGAACATTTTTGGTTAGAAAGCAAGTCAACGCCATGATGGAAAAAGATCCACTTTTTGATACGGAAAATGTAATCATTACAGAATTGCAACCTTGGCAATTTCCCGATATGAAAAAGACCAGCAATGGATACAAGCGGATTGCAGCGGAAATGGAAGCAAGCCCTCTAGTGGAAACGGTAAGTTTTTCCCAGTGTATCCCTGGCTTTTATAGCGAAAACTACAATGTTTTTTATCCTCAAGGGAATCATTTAGTAGCGTCAATACACCTACGAAAAGCCTATGTAGGTGAAAATTATTTCAAAACCTTTGGCATCAATTTTTTGTCCGGTGAAGGCTTTGAAAAAGGGGCTGTAAATTACGACAATGCAATTGTACTTAACAAGACAGCTACCCAAGAACTAGGCTTTAAAGTAGCAAGTGGTCAGGTCTTAAATGAAAGTTCAGTTACGGGTGAAATTAGAAAATTGGTTGGGATAGTGGATGATTTTAGTTACCAGGGGGTCCAACACAAGGCCCAACCTCTGGCCCATATATTTTCTGAACAAGAAGATTTTACCAATTGGGGATACTTTTCTATAAAAGCTCGGAAAGGAGCAAGCATGCAGGTGCTTGATCTGTTAAAACAAAAATGGGGTCTTGCTTTTTCAGGATTAGCACCTAAGTTTTATTTTGCCAATGACAAGCTCAATGAGCAATACAAAGAGTACATTAAAATCAATAAGCTAGTGGCTTGGTTTTCTATCCTAGCAATCCTATTGTCTTGCATGGGCTTGTTTGCTTTAGCAACATATGCCATGGCCAAGAGGACCAAAGAAATAGGCATCCGCAAAGTGAATGGCGCCAAAGTATCCGAGATTTTACTCTTACTCAACAAGGATTTTCTGAAATGGGTACTGCTGTCATTTTTAATTTCAGTACCAATTGCATGGTACGGCATGGACAAGTGGCTGGAGGGATTTGCCTATAAAACTACTATCAGTTGGTGGGTATTTGGTTTAGCAGGCACTGCTGCCATTGCTATTGCATTTTTGACGGTCAGTTGGCAAAGCTTTAGAGCTGCAATGTCCAATCCTGTGGAAGCATTAAAAGAAGAATAACCTATACATTCAAACATTATATTATAAATTGAAACCATGCTCATACAATTAAGCAACATTTTCAAATGGGTCCAACAAGGAGGACGAAGGGTTTTTTTATTAAAAGATATCAATTTTGAGGTGGAGGAAGGGGCTTTTATCTCCATCATGGGCCCTTCTGGATCAGGAAAATCAACTTTACTCAATGTGATCGGCATGTTGGATGCTTTTGATGAAGGTAAATACAATTTTATGGATGAACCTGTTCATCAGTTAAAGGAAAAGCACCGTGCCGCACTTTACAAACAATACATTGGCTTTGTTTTTCAGGCCTACCATTTGATTGATGAATTGACAGTTTATGAAAACCTGGAAATGCCATTGCTCTATAAAAAGCATACTGGATCCGAACGTAAAGCCCTTGTTGCAGATATGTTGGATCGGTTTAATATTGTAGGAAAAAAAGACTTGTTTCCGGCTCAACTAAGCGGTGGGCAACAGCAATTAGTAGGAGTCGCAAGGGCATTGATTGGAAAGCCAAAGTTAATTTTGGCTGATGAACCAACAGGAAACTTAAATTCCAAACAAGGTGAGGAAATTATGGAGCTTTTTAAGCAATTAAACAAGGAGGGGGTCACCATCATTCAAGTAACCCATTCAGAAAAGAATGCTGCTTATGGCAATAAAGTAATTCATCTTTTGGATGGAAGGAGGGAGAAAGAATAACATTCCCTTTTGAAACCAATGCTGCTAGTAGCTGGAAATCTAAGGTAAGACAGGGAAGTTTGAAAAAACAATCAAACTTCCCCAAAGTAGAGCTAGCCTAAATTGGTGATGGCATGGTTTGATTTTGATCGATTGTTAAGATTCTGCTTTAGAAATGCCTATTGTTAAAGATTTGATTCTTAACTAAAAACCTTTTTCATTATTTTAAAATAACAGCCCTTTTTAAACTAAAAGAGCAAAAAAGTAGAAAAAATCTAAACATTTTTAAATAGGATTCGTTAAATTTTGTGTTATTCACTATATTGCGTTCTCAAATTTTAAGATTGATATTCGATAAAAGAACATATAGAAACATTGCTTTTGCATTTTTAGGAATTTTCCTATCCTTGTTGTTTGTGCCTACCATTATAGTCACTGCAATAGATGAAGATGTAAATATTTCTATGATTTTTTCATTTGCTGAAGAGGAAACAAAAGAGAATGAAGTAAAAAGTGAATTGGACATTGACGATTTTTTTACGTCCGATAATTTCCTACCTGAACATTCTTTCATTAGCAAATTTTCATCTAGCATTAATTTTCAAACGATATTATCAAGTCTCCATAGTCCGGGCATAATTGTCCCACCTCCTGAGTTTTCATAATTCTTCCGTTAGTCCATGGCGATTCTCATTGTCATTGGTTTTTTATCTATCTGCCTAATCAAATATTAATTTTGTTAAGGTAAGAATTTTAAACTCATAATAATTTTACATGAAAAGTAATAATCTATTTGCACATCTAAAATCAGATGTTGCATCAGGTTTGGTAGTATTCTTAGTGGCACTGCCATTGTGTTTGGGAATAGCATTGGCATCTGGTGCACCATTATTTTCAGGAATCATTACTGGAATCATTGGTGGTATCGTTGTTGGATTCTTAAGTCAGTCTCACATTAGTGTCTCAGGTCCTGCAGCTGGCTTGACGGCAATAGTATTTGTTGCCATAGCTGATCTTGGCTATGAATCCTTTCTAATTGCTGTTATTTTAGCCGGCGCTATGCAATTGCTTTTAGGCTTATTGAAAGCAGGAACTATTTCAAATTATTTCCCTTCAAATGTAATCGAAGGAATGCTTGCAGGGATAGGAGTAATTATATTTATCCAGCAAATCCCCCTTGCCTTGGGTTCTGACGTTGAAATCAGTTCTGGACTAGGGATTTTTGCAGATATATTTGCGGCCTTTCAGGACATACAGCCTGGAATTCTAATTATAACAGTTGCTTCTTTGGCCGTACTTATCACATGGCAAAAAACGCCTGCTTTGAAAAAGCTAAAATTAGTTCCTGGGGCATTGGTGGCTGTTATAACGGGGATAGTCATAAACGGAATATTTATTTTAACTGATAGTACCTTTGCAGTCACCTCTGAATATTTGGTTAGCCTTCCTGTTCCTAAGAGTATAGAAGAATTTAAAGGAATATTTGTTTCTCCATCCTATGAGGCCATTTTTAATCCTGGCGTATGGATTGTTGCCATAACCATCACCATAGTTGCCTCTATAGAAACCCTTCTATGCATAGAAGCGACTGAAAGATTGGATCCATTAAAAAGATTTGTCAATACAAATGTCGAATTAAAAGCACAGGGTGTAGGGAATATCATAAGTGGGATTTTAGGAGGTTTGCCCATGACTTCTGTTGTTGTAAGGTCTTCCGCCAACGCAAATTCTGGGGCGAAAACCAAGATGTCAGCTATTATACATGGTTTTCTTCTGCTTATTTGCGTGTTGAGTATACCTGCTTTTCTTAATATGATTCCTATGGCAACACTTGCAGCCATTTTATTAACGATCGGGTATAAATTGGCAAATCCTGCTACTTTTAAACATTTTTGGGAGCGGGGAAAATATCAGTTCATTCCATTTATATTGACCTTATTGGCCGTAGTTTTCCTTGGTTTGTTAAATGGGGTAGCTTTGGGAATGATAATTAGTGTGATTTTCATTCTTAGGGGTAATATTAAAAAAGCTTACTTTTTTAGAAAAGAGGAATATTCAAGTGGTGATGTTATTCATGTTGATTTGGCGCAAGAAGTTTCTTTTCTTAACAAGGCGGCAATTAAACTTACCTTAAATAAGCTCCCTAATAATTCCAATGTTATCATAAATGCCTCCGATACAGTATACATCGCCCAAGATGTTTTGGATTTAATTTATGAATTTAAGATGGTGAATGCTGAGGAAAAAGGTATAAAGGTTATTTTAGTAGGTTTTAAAGATGCCTATCGCCTTGACAACGATATTGATACGAATAATAAAGTTTACATAGACAAGAATCTTTTGTCAGAAGAAAAAATCAGCCAGTTATTTAACAATTAATTTTACTAGGAATAGTAATTGGATGTTTGCTGAATTCTATAAGGAAATTTGACTGTCGTGAACTTAAAAATTAGTCTTATAATTTGGATGGAAAGCAACAAAGCGTCAAGATTTATATTAATTTCACCAATAATTCAATTATTATTTTCCTTTTTTGGATGTATTGAGACCCATATTATAAAAGAAACTAAACAATGAAAGCACATACCGCAGAAACCCAGGCCACAATGACACCAGCCAAGGCTCTGACCATTTTAAAAGAAGGCAACCAAAGATTTGTAAGTAATCTTAAAATTAATAGAAACCTACTAGAGCAAGTAAATGACACCAAAGATGGGCAGTTTCCTTTTGCAGTTGTCTTGAGTTGTATTGATAGTCGGACATCAGCCGAATTGGTTTTTGACCAAGGCTTGGGCGACATTTTTAGTGTTAGAATTGCTGGGAATGTTATAAATAAGGACATTTTGGGAAGCATGGAATTTGCCTGTAAGCTTGCTGGATCAAAGCAAATAGTAGTGCTAGGTCATAGTAAATGCGGTGCAATAAAAGGTGCATGTGCAGGCGTAAAAATAGGAAACCTAACAGGTTTATTGGATAAGGTTAATCCTGCTATTGATGACGTTACAAGCAAAATGCCTGGTACTGAAAAAACCGACGCGGCTTTTATTAGAGCTGTTGAAAAGCAGAACGTAATTTCTACCATGGATTTGATATTACAAGAAAGCCCTGTTTTAAGAGAGCTTTATGAAAATGGCGAAATTGGAATGACGGGTGGTTATTATGATGTGGATACCGGAGAGGTAGCATTTATGAAAACCGTTATTGGTGAACCTAAAAATAAATAAATATGGGAAAAGCAGTTTTTATAATCTGAAGAATGACCAATCGTTATTCAGTTAAAAACTGCTTTTTCATTTCTTTTTTATAGTATCCTTTAAAACGAGATTTTAAGTTCATTTTGAACTCATCTTCACAAAAATCTTTAGAGATAAAACTCTTCTTTGTATTTTGGTGATTTAATTTTTACTTTTTTTAGGTTCCTATTGCTTAGGTTTATCTTTACCCCTTTGTAATAGAATGATTCTGCTTCCGTTTTATAGATTTCCTGATCTTTCTCACAATCTTCGTATTCTTTTTTGTAGTTAATTTTTCCCGTGGAGATATTGAAATCAAAATTTGCCCAATATTCACAAAGTTTGCCATAAACACTAGTATGGCCTATAAGTTCAAACTGATTGTTTTGAAACCGGTATTTGTCTTTATAAAACCATTTCCAACTACTACCACCTGAAAAACTTATTGTCAAAATTCCATTATCAATTGCTATTTCTTCGAAAGGATCACCCATAATGCCGCCCTCCTGACTTTTTAAAATGGCTTTGCTCGATTTTTGCCAGACCGTCCATTTTCCGGCATAACATTTTAGCACTTGAATTTCCCTGACATTTCCATATTCAGAAGGTTGGGAAGTTTCAAATACGCGGACTTTTTCGTTTACCTTATCCTTGTCCAAATCTCCCTCAATTTCAGCAAGCAATTCATAACCATTTGGAATGCTAATTTCCTGTCCAAAAGAAAAAGTGTTTAAGAAAAGTAATGCAAGAACAATCGGTAGTTTCATTAGAGTAGGGTATAGGTTCAAGTCTAAATATTCTTCGTTCTAAAGAGAAACGCTTTTATAGTAGCAAAATAGGAGGGATAATGGTCGTTCAACCTGCTTCATATTTTCTATCACCTTTGTAAGGACTTCAATTTTTTTTCACTTGCAAAGCTTTTATATATTTCCTGGCATCCATGGTCTTGCCCAGTTTTATTCTATTGGGAATTAATTTTATTATACAAAACCAAAATTTAGCATTCTATTCAATCGCTCTAGTAAGCAATATTGGCTCTCGATGAATTTAACCTAGAAAGAAATTTGAAATGAACACATGCCATTGGGTCTATGGATAACTTATTTATAGTGGAACTCCTATAAATTTGACTTTATTATTTGGCCTGAATACAAACATTATATAAGCCCAATTCTGATTGTTTTTGAGGCTACCATTGTTCTGAACATGTTTAAAAGTATCAGATGCAATGAATTGACTATAACCTGCTTGAATGGAAATGGATTCACTGATCACCTTACCGAAAGAAAGGTCAATCTCCGAACCAAAACCCTTGTCCAACGCTGGACCACTATAAAGCTCTTCGAGTATGGTTGCAGAACTGGCTAAATGATGGTAATCCCCTTGTATCCAAAAGTTCGCATCAAAATTGTACCGCGACCTGAGATAAATGTCCCTCAAACCTACAAAATTAATATGATTACCCACGTAGAACAAATCCATAAAACCGTTAAAGGCATGGTTGGTCCCATAAAGAGGTGCGAATGACTTGTTTTTCTGTTGGTCATTTGTTGGTGTTCCACTTAACAGTTCAAAGCCTGCAGTAACAGTATATTTTGTTCCCGATTCCTTATTTTCAGTTAATTTTTGGGTGATATGTGCACTTAAATCGTAAGCAGAAGTTGACCTATTGAAGACGTCTTTTCCAATTTGGTAATAGAAATAGCCAGAAAGCTGTGTTGCTGAAAGAGTGTATTTTAGGGTTGGTAAGGCCAATGTTTGTAAATAGCGGATTCCTTGACTCGTGTAGTTAATATTATTTGTTTCCTGGTACTGCCTACCATCATTCCAAAAGAGTAGGGCGTAGGTAAATTTACCTGCATTGTTTTCATATCGGGCAAATTGTGCAGCTTTGTATTGATTGGGTGTAGTAAAAAGATGGTCACTAATTTTTTGGCTGTCCTGATTAAAACCAAAACCAAAATGGAATTTGGCATTTTGGTTTTCGTACTTCATCAAAGCAAATTCGTGGGACCTTGCTTGAAGGGCCCAATCCAAGTTGCCTAAAAACCTTGCATTGTCATAATTTAACTCTTGTCTTCCCAGTTTTAGCTTCCAGTTTTTACCAAAATTAACCTCAGCCCAGGCCTCATGTACAGACAAATAATTGTCCGAAGTATTGGCCGTAGAACTACTTCCCCATGTACGGACATCCTGTATGCTCATGAAAAAATTAAGTCGATCGATCTTATAATTCGCTTGAATTCTTGCCCTGTGCGCTATAAAACCTGCGGGATCTGCATTTTCATTTAGCAACTTATTGTATCCATGACGGTATTCGCTACGGACAAGCATCTGCCCATCAAATGAAAATTGAGCAAAGCTGTATTGCTGGAAGAAGAACAATAAAATTGTTGCTACAATCTTAAAAATAAATCTTTTCATAATAATTGGATTTAATGAGCTGTCTATGGAATACTGATTGTCTGAATTGATTATTTGCGCATTTGCCTGATTGTTTTTAGTTCGGACCTTTTTTTACTTGACTCGTAGAGACTTTTTACTCATAGGGGAGCCATTTCACTAAATTTCCCCGTTATCGAGACCATAAAATTCTATACTGAAATAATCAATACTTGCTATTTACCTTCATAGCCATCGCTATAATTGGTCATCGAAAATAAGCCATCATTACTTATAGAAACCTGATAAAATTCAGTCTTGAAACTGATTTTTCTCTATCCTTCAGGTCGAATAAACAAGGTGACAAAATAATATATGGATAAAAACAAAATTTATCAAAATTTAGTACTATTAAAAATTTATAATTTAAATTTTTAATAAAAATTATTTTGTTATTGAAGTAGGGATGCGTGAGCTGATAGGGTAAAATAATATCCAAAATTATAAAAGATTGCAACATAGCTCACTTTACTTTAGCCTATGGATAATTGTTTGGAATTTTAAAGATGCTAGGTGCATATGTACTATAAATAAAACCTTTTAAAAAAGTTAATTTTGAGATGCCTGCTGTTCTTATTATATTCAACATGTTCTCTTCTGTGTTTGAACTGGTATGAAAAAAAATGAAAAAGAAGAGAGAACTTATACCAATGAAAAAGAATAAACAAACCAACTTAATTATTAACCTATCGTTTGGGTTTATCTTCCTTTCAATCGTTGGATGTGCCAGTAAAGAGGCGGGAGAAGCAGGTCTGGAGCCGTTTCCAGATGTGGTAAGTTATAATTTTCACATACGCCCCATTCTTTCCGACAATTGCTATGCTTGTCATGGACCTGATGCCAATGCGAGAGAAGCAGGATTAAGGTTGGACTTGGAAAGTGAAGCCTACATGGCTTTGGCAGAAAACCCAGATGCCTATGCTTTTGTTCCGGGTAAACCGCACCAATCAGAGGTTTACCTTCGTATCAATTCAGACGATGAGAGCCAAATTATGCCTCCTGCTGATTCAAACCTCAAATTGACCAATAGAGAGGTGGAACTAATAAAAAAATGGATAAAAGATGGGGCAGTTTATGAGAAACACTGGGCTTTTGAACCTCCCAAATACATTGAGCTTCCTAAGGTAAAAGAAAAGAATTGGGTGGTCAATGAGATTGACTATTTCATCCTTAAAAAGCAGGAAGGTTTAGGATTGCATCCCAATATTCCCGCAACCAAAGAAAATATACTCAAAAGATTGAGTTTTGACCTAACAGGCTTGCCACCAACGTTGGAAATGATGGATGAGTTTAATAACAATGAAGATCCTAAAGCCTATGAAGCCATGGTGGATTATTTGTTGGCCCAAAATTCGTTTGGTGAGCGGATGGCCGTTTATTGGATGGATATCGCCAGGTATGCAGATTCTTATGGCTATCAATTGGATAATTTTAGAACCCAATGGGCATGGAGAGATTGGGTAATCCATGCTTTCAATAAAAATTTATCCTTTAAAGATTTTATTACTTGGCAACTGGCTGGTGACCTATTAGAAAATCCTACCAAAGAACAAATTTTAGCTACCGGTTTCAATAGGAACCATAAAATAACTGAGGAGGGAGCTGTGGATGAGGAGGAATACCGAATAACCTACGTGACCGATAGAACCAATACTGTAGGCAAAGCGTTGCTGGGCATTACTTATGAATGCGCAGCCTGCCATGACCATAAATTTGATCCTATCTCCCAGAAGAATTATTATGAAATGTTTTCTTTTTTCAATAATATCGATGAGTTGAGGACCTCTACAAGCCCGATTGATCCACTGGCTGGTACACCTAATTCCTATGCCAAAAAGCCTTTTATAGAAATTACAGATGAAGATGCAGAAGGCATCTTATCCTTTGTGAATAAAAAGGATACCAGCACTTTAATTGTTTCAGTAATGGGTGAATTGGATACAATCCGGAACAATTATATATTAGAAAGAGGCGTTTTCAATGCTTTTGGAGAAGCCGTATATCCTTCGACCCCAGAATCCATTTTAAGCTTCGATGCCAAATACCCCAAAAGCAGACTAGGCCTGGCCAGGTGGTTATTTGATGAAAAGAACCCACTTACATCCAGGGTTTTTGTGAACAAAGTTTGGAAAGAGTTTTTTGGAAGAGGAATAGTCAACACCACTGGTGATTTTGGCATGCAAGGAGAATTACCCAGTCATCCAGAACTGTTGGACTGGCTGGCCATTGATTTTGTGGAAAATGGCTGGAACATGAAACGGCTGATAAAGCAAATCGTGATGTCTGCGACCTATAGGCAATCTGTTACTATAAGTCAGCAAAAGAGGAACCGTGATTCGGAAAATAAATACTATACCTATGCTTCCCGCAATCATTTGAAAGCTGAGTTTATTAGAAACATGGTATTGGCCTCCAGTGGACTTTTGGTGCCGGAAATTGGTGGACGTAGTGTAAAACCTTACCAACCGGACGGCCTTTGGGAGGCTGCGACTGCTGGAGGCTCTACTTTAGCTGAATATACCCAGGACCATGGCGAAGATCTTTACAGAAGGGGCTTGTATACTTTTATGAAAAGGACAGTACCGGCACCTTCTATGTTGATCTTTGATGCGAGCAACAGGGATCAATGTGAAACCGAACGATCCTTTACCAATACTCCATTGCAGGCATTGGTAATGCTGAATGACCCTACAGTGCTTGAGGCTTCCAGAGTTCTGGCTTCCAAACTGCTCAGCGAAAAATCAACCGATAAGGAGAAAATAAGCCAAGCATTTCGATTAATTCTTTGTAGAAAACCCAAAGCCAAAGAGTTGGCACTGTTGGAAACCTACTATAAAAACAAGCTGAATTCTACTTCGGAGGAGGATGCCCTTGAATTGGCATCGATAGGTGAATATCCACAGGATGAAAATGTGAATCGGGTACCTGTAGCTGCCCTTATGCAAGTAATCTCTACTATGTACAATATGGAGGAATCCATAAGCAGATCTTAAAAAAATATGGAGAAGGAGATTTTAGAATATGGGTTGAATAGAAACAGAAGAAGGTTTTTGTCAAAATTGAGTTTGGGTATTGGAAGTGTAGCCTTAGGCTCATTGCTTATGCCCGACCTGTTCGACCGAGTCAGAGGGGACAATGACTTGGAAATGGCCATTCCGGGTTTACCTGACTTTGCACCAAAAGCAAAGCGGGTGATTTACCTGTTCCAAAATGGTGCCCCTTCCCAATTGGAGTCTTTTGATTACAAACCCAAACTTAGGGACATGCAGGGTCAGGATTTACCTGCCTCTATCCGTGGGGACCAAAGACTTACTGGCTTTACCGCTAACCAGGATTCGTTGCCTCTGGTAGGCTCTTTTGTGGACTTCAAACAATACGGGGAATCCAGGGCTTGGGTAAGCGACCTATTCCCCAAAACGGCTGAAATTGTCGATGACATTTGCATACTCAAATCCATGCATACTGAGGCCATCAATCACGACCCTGCCCTGACCTTTTTTCAAACTGGGGCCCAGCAAGGAAACCGACCAAGTATGGGTTCATGGTTGAGTTATGGCCTGGGAAGTGAAAACCAAAACCTGCCTTCTTTTACGGTATTGATTTCAAGAGGTGAAGGCAATAGTCAGGGGGTTTATTCAAAATTGTGGTCCAATGGATTTCTTGATTCAATACACCAAGGGGTACAATTCAGTAGTGGGGAAGACCCAGTATTGTACCTTAAAGACCCAAAAGGACTAAACCGATCCGACAGGCGTCAAATGTTGGATAAATTGGCTCAATTGAACCAGTGGTCTTATGAAGACATCCATGATCCCGAGATCAACACCAAAATTCAGCAATATGAAATGGCCTACCGCATGCAAACTACGGTGCCTGAAACATTGGATATTTCCAAAGAACCCCAAAGCATCATAGACATGTATGGGGAAGACTGTAAAAAGCCTGGAACTTTTGCTGCCAATTGTTTGCTGGCTAGAAAATTATCAGAAAATGGGGTGCGTTTTGTTCAACTCTATCACCAGGGTTGGGATCAGCATGTGAATTTACCAAAAGAGATCACCGGCCAAGCGATGGATGTGGATCAGGCTTCTGCTGCCTTGGTAAAAGACCTTAAGCAAAGGGGTTTATTGGATGAAACATTGGTTGTTTGGGGAGGAGAATTTGGGCGGACCAACTTCAGTCAGGGAGAAATAACCAAAGACAATTACGGAAGAGACCACCATCCAAGGTGTTTTAGCATATGGATGGCAGGAGGGGGTGTTAAACCTGGAATCGTTTATGGCGAAACGGATGAGTTTGGCTACAACATAACGAAGAATCCTGTCCACGTGCATGACTTTCAAGCAACGCTTTTACACCAACTTGGACTGGATCATGAGAAGTTGGTCTACAAACACCTGGGCAGAAGGTTTAGGTTAACCGATGTTTCAGGGCATGTGGTTAAGGATATATTGACCTAGTCTATGAATGACAACTAGGAAAGTTTAACTTCCATTTCTGGTTATAATTGATCGCTTTAAAAAGAACCCTCGATTTACTTCCGTGACAAATTATTTTACGCATAAACCAACAAATATTCAATTTCAAACCTTAACAAACAGCCAAAAATTTATGCATAGGTTTTACAATTTTTTCAACTCTTCGATCTATAGATTTTCTTATATAAGCCATAGTTTCCCCTTGGGGTCGATGGTTTTAATTTGTGTTTTGATGGGAAGTTTAATGACGGTGAATGCCCAGTCGAACGATTGGAGAAATATTAAAAATGGTACCATCATACCTGACAAAAGCTATAGTGATCAGCCTTATATCGTAAAAACGGAGGATGGAGCATGGTTGTGCGTGATGACCACCGGATCTGGCCATGAAGGAGCGGCTGGGCAACAGATTATTAGTCAACGCAGTTTTGATCAGGGTAAAACCTGGGAAGAAATAGTTGAAGTAGAACCGGATAATGGGCCAGAGGCTTCCTATGCCGTACTTTTAAAAGCTCCTTCTGGACGAATATATGTGTTCTACAACCACAATACCGATAACATCAGAGAAGTCAAAGGAGATGACCCACCTTATAAAGATGGGATTGTAAAGAGAGTAGATAGTCAGGGCTATTATGTTTTTAAATATTCGGATGACGATGGAAAATCCTGGTCCCAGAAAAGGTATACAATACCCGTTAGGGAATTTGAAATCGACAGAAACAACCCTTACAAAGGAGATATAAGATTTTTTTGGAATGTAGGGAAGGCTTTTGCTCACGAAGGAAGTGCTTTTGTTCCCTTGACTAAAGTAGGTGGATTTGGAAATGGTTTTTTTACCTCAAATGAAGGTGTCTTATTAAAAAGTGACAACCTTTTAACCGTGTCTGATCCAGCTAATGCCAATTGGAATACCTTACCTGAAGGAGACATAGGCCTGAGAACGCCAGAGAATGGCGGGCCAATAGCAGCAGAGCATAGCTATTCCGTGTTAAGTGATGGTTCTTTTTTTGTGGTTTACCGCTCATTGGATGGGCATCCGGTGTACAGTTACAGTAGGGATCAGGGGAAAACCTGGGACAAACCGCAATACATGAAGTTTGCAGATGGCCGCTTGATGAAAAATCCAAGGGCAGCCAATTTTGCCTGGAAATGTGAAAATGGTAAATACCTCTACTGGTTTCACAACCATGGGGGCAAGTTTATCAGAGAACATCCCAATCCAGGATCAATCGGCTACAATGACCGAAATCCGGTTTGGATGGCAGGAGGCGTGGAAGTAGATGGCGAAGGTGGGAAAGTGATTCAATGGAGCCAACCGGAGATTTTACTATACGATGATGATCCATTGGTGCGAATGAGTTATCCTGACCTGATGGAAGAGGGTGGTAACTATTTTATTACCGAAACGCAGAAAGACATTGCACGTGTCCACCAAATTGACAATGCCTTTCTGGAGCGCCTATGGGGCCAATTTGAATCACCTGTACGGGTGAGGGATGGCTTGCTGATCAATTGGTCAGGCCAGGGTAAAAGCTTACCGCAAAAACTTCCGGCACCAGCTACGCCAACCTTTAGAGTTAGGGATACCAATACCGCTGATTACAGAGGGAAAAGCACCAATGCTGGCTTTACCATAGAACTGGGATTTTTACTTCATGAAATAAAAGAAGGGCAGGTGTTGGCCGATACAAGAGATGCTTCTGGCAAAGGTTGGTGGGTAAGCATTTCGGACAAAAACAACCTTGCTTTTAAGATGAACGATGGACAAACGCATGTTGTTTGGAGCAGTGATCCGAATACCATACAACCAAATACCCAACACCAAGTTAGTACCCTTATAGATGGAGGTCCAAATGTCATAGAATTTGTAACAGATGGCCGTTTCAATGACGGGGGAGAGCACAGGCAATTTGGCTGGGGTCGGTTTAGTCCTTTTTTCCAGTCTGCCGCAGGTTCCAGTACTTTACTGCTAGGATTAAATATTAATGGAGAATTGAATTATTTCAGATGCTTCGATCGGGCTTTGATGGTTTCGGAAGCCATTTCTAGTCAAAGGTTTAAGGAGGAATAGGTGATGGGGTGATTTGGTGATGGGGGTGAGGAAGTGATGTGGTGATTGAGTGAGAAGGGTGATTGTGGGATTGGGTGATGTTGTGATCGAATGGGTGGCTGAGCTGGGTTGAAGGTAGCAAAATGGATCTTTTCCTTAGAATTTTATAAGATTGGAGAAGTTGATAGGCGCCATCACTTTTTTAGGAAAAAGCCACTCATCGAAAGTAGGGTAGAAGCCTTTCTAGTAGAAAAGGTTCTCTCTTTTTGATTATCCACAATTTTAGCTGGAGTCAAAAAATATTACAATAGCGTTCCGTGTACTGTATTAGCTTTATGTAGCCTAAAATACTTGGAGCCCAAAATGACATTATATCCTGATAAATAATAATTATCCCTCTGTTGCAAGTAATGGTTGCACCAAAAGGAAACATGTTTTAACTTAGGTTTAATGATGGTAAGCAAGAACAACAAAGCCAATTGTATAAATAAAAGCGATACCAGGTTTTAAATCAATAAATGTCCAGCAAACGATAAACGGATCATACTAACCTTTAAAAAACAATGAATAAATTTTTACTTTACCTGGTAACTGTCTTTATCGTATTCGGCTGTGAAACCAAAGAGAAAAGCACCGAAGTTGAAATTATAAAGCTCACTGAAACAGTAGAAAACCCTGCTGCAATGGCTGTAAAAAAGGAGGACGAAGGCTGGGTGAAACGGCACGAAACAATATTAGGTCGTCTTAATCAGTATGCTGAATTGATTCTTGTTGGCAATTCTATTTTTCATTCATTGGACAATGAGGACCGAAATGCTGTTTGGGAAAAGTACCTTAATACCTACAAGGCAATAAACATGGGTATTTCCGCAGACAGAACGGAAAATGTGATTTGGAGACTTGAGAATGGTTCACTGGAAAATATAAACCCCAAAGTAGCCCTGCTCTTGATTGGAACGAACAATACCGATGGCAACCATTTTCTAAGTGTGAGTACTGCTGAAGAATTGGCTGGAGGGATTAAGAAAATCTGTACCATACTAAACGAAAAACTGCCCCATACTCAAATCCTTATTATGGGCATTTTACCCTATGGCTACAAACCCAACCATAGAGATAATATCAATAAAGCGACAAACAATATCGTTTCTAAATTCCCTGAGGAGCTACCTAATGTTCATTATATAGACATAAGTTCTGTTTATTACGACGAAAACGGTAAAGTGATTAAGGATCTGATGCCGGACTATTTACATCCTAATGCTGAAGGCCATATGTTAATGTTTGAGGCCCTTGATGGCAAAGTGAAGGAGTTGATGGCGAAATAAAAAGGTAAGCTACTTATAATGGTTTAGTTTCTTTGAATCTATTTTAACTGAAAAACAGCCCATTGGAATTTCCTTCTGAACTTTCATGGATGCTACCTATTACGATATTTATTGCTTTTGAAAAATATTCCCAACATATCATTTCAAAGCTCAGCAGGTGCTACCAATATCGAGTTTCTTAAACTTTCAGAACTTTTTAGCAGGATTCAAGAAGACCCAAACCACGATCCTAAAAGACCACATCGATTGGATTTTTTCGCCTTGTTAATTGTTACCGAAGGTACAGGAACCCATCAGGTGGATTTAAAAAAGTACCCACTTCAAAAAGGATCGGTTGTGAAGATCGCAAAGAATCAAGTGCATGCTTTTGAAGAAGACTTGAATTATCAGGGTTATATGGTTGTGTTTACCGAAGAATTTGTTCTTAAGTACTTTTCCAGGTCATCGATCGATTTTCTTTCTCATCTCTACAATTATCATGTTTCAGAGCCCTTGGTAGAGGAAAGTTCATACAATGAATCTTTTCTTTTTGATGCTTTAGAAGCGCTTAACTCAGAAAATCATTACGCGAAAATGAACATTGTTGCCAAGCTATTGGAGCTTTATTTGCTGCGATTAGACCAACAAAGTCAAGGAGCATTTAGGCGTAATATTAAAAATGATTTTCATCAGATTTTTACCCACTTCAAAAATTTAGTAGAAAAAAGTTACACGGAGACCCGTAATGTAAAGGATTATGCGGGTTGGTTAAACATATCTCCTAAGCACTTAAACCAAGTTATAAGGGAAGTGACATTGGATACGGCCAAAACCTTTATTGACCAATATGTGATTTTGGAAATTAAACGAAGTATTCTTAGCACCGATAAAAGTTTAAAAGAAGTGGCATTCAGCACTGGATTTGAAGAAGTGACCAATTTTACAAAGTTCTTTAAAAAACATACCCACCTTTCTCCAAAGGAATTCAAAACCCATAGCTAAAGCTCTCGGTTACACATTTACCATTTTTACTTCCATTTTGATAAAAACCAATACTTCTGTATTTCTCACCTTTGCTTCATCAATTTAAAGCAAATAAAAAATGAAGTATTTAAGATTAAACCTTTGGGGAATGGCATTGATTGCTTTGGCCCTGTTTACCGCTTGTGACAATGATGATGACAAAAGTCCAGGCATTGAAATGGTAGATTTTGGCGCATCACCTTCCAGTGCATTGATTAGCACTGGTGAAGTAAATGTTATCACTGAAAATACGGTACGTTATCATACCTTTAACTTTGATGTTGCTCCTTACACCGTAACACTAGTAGAGACTAAAAATAACATAGTAATTGTAGATTTAGGACCTGCACCAGTTTTTGCAGACGAGCTGAAAACTTATGTAGATGAAATCAACAAACCAGGAGCTGTGATTATCACTCACAATCATGGAGACCACTATGGAGGTGCAGGAAGCTTTACTGATTGGGATTTTTACGCCGAAACGGCCGTAGCTAATCAGCTAAACAATACTGAAGATTTTACCAATGTATATTCAAAAAATGTAATCGGCATTTCAGGCAACCAAACCATTGGCGAACTAGAATTTACTTTTAATAAGGTATCAAATGCTGAAACAGGAGAGAATGGATACTTTTTCAATGAAGAACACAAAATCTTATTTCCTGGAGATTTGGTTTATAACCTTACCCACATTTATCTCAGGGAATACACTCCGAACGATGCCGATGATGAAATAGACAACTGGGTAACAGGTTTAAATTTGCTAAAAGCTGAATTTTCAAACTACAATCACTTATTTGTTGGACATAACGATTCTCGTTCAGATGTTGCCAAAGTACTTGAAGAAAATATCGATTATTTAATGAACGCGCAAGCCCTTATAAAAGGTAGTCAGCAACTTACCAATGGAGGATATGCAACCAGCCAACAAGAAGTAGTAGATGAATTGCAATTGCTTTACCCCAATTATAAGGTAGGTGGTTTAATGCTTTCTTTACCAGAGGCCTTCTTCCCAGGGGATCCAGGAGCAGATTGGTTTTAATCCAATTTCCAAAGCTAATAGGAAAGAGAGTAGCATATTGAGATGTGATACTTATAAATTGATTGAGTCAGATTAAAAGGACCAGAAAGGCAAAAGCTAACTGTAATTAAAATAGAAGGAATAGGGGGTTGCGACTATCAGGCGGCCCCTATTTAAACGGAAGGAATCGTGATTAGTCAAGAACAAATTCAGATAGAGCAGATCATCCACCAGCTCTATGAAAAAACGAGGTTTGATAAGGTCAAAGCCTTTAAAGGGGTAGCCAAAAGTGCATTTAGACCTATGCAACCCTTAGATTTTAAAGATGTAGCACTATCCATATCAAAAGAACAAGGTGAGCACCTTAAAGAATTGATCATAAAAGATGGACATAAGAACATTGTAGAATTCGGAACATCATTTGGAATATCTACTCTTTTTTTGGCTCAAGGAGCATTGGAAACAAGAGGTCATATTATTACAACCGAACTGATTCAGTCTAAAGCAGAACGTGCCATCAACAGTTTCAAGGAAGCAGGTGTAAACCATATTATTGAAACCAGAATTGGGGATGCAATGGAGACGCTTAAAGGGCATGTCGAACCTATAGACCTCTTGCTACTTGACGGATGGAAAAACCTTTACCTGCCTCTCTTTAGCATGTTGGAAGCTAACTTTCATACCAACACGGTTATTTATGTCGATAACGCTGAAATGGCAGAAACCAATCAATTTTTACAGGTGGTGAAACAGAATAGTAAATACAAATTAAGCTCAGAAGGTAATGGCAGAGTTGTTTTGATAACGATCAAAAAAGATAATAATGAGTAATATTGGCTATTCCCAACTTGTGGCAGCAAATCAAACATAAAGAAAAGGAGAGGAAAGCCCAATATAAGGATGCATTAATGAAAATAGTCCAACTTAAAAAGGTTATGGAAAAGTTTAAAACCCAAGCTAATACGCTGAAAGAAGCATTTAAAACCCCAAAATTAAAAGAAATATGCAGTTTTTGAATAAAAATTATGGTTGGATAATTGTGGCGGCTTTAGCCCTATTGCCACTAATCCCATTAGACAATATGGCAATGGAGAACAGCAAAGAGAATATTGAAATGCTGTACCATATTTCGGGTGAGTTTGCCATTAGATGGATGACCGCTGTATTAACACTAACGCCAATTTTTATCCTTTTTGGGGTAACCAATCTTTTTGTACGCCAGGCTATGGGTATAGCCACTGCCATTTGGAGTATTTTGCACTTTGCCATATTTATAGCTGCTGAGGGATTTTCTGAAACTTTTACCCAAGTAAATTATGTCTTGGGCTTTGTAGCCGTATTGATATTAATTCCGTTACTCTTTACATCCAATCGAAAAGCGATGAAGCGGCTAAAATCAAGCTGGAAAAAGCTGCAAAGCATGGCTTACGTTGCTATTATTCTAAGTTTATTGCATGTGGCTATTTTGGAGAAAACCTGGATTATATATGCTGTTGTGGTAGGTTTAGGCTTTATTGTCAGGATACCAACGGTGAAAGCAACAATTCTTTCCTATCGGCTAAAAAATAAAAACAGTTAGCATATACACATCCCATAGGATATGAAAATTCCATTATGGATAATATTGTTCAAGCACGATTAATCTTGATCATAATTAGTCAAGTGTATAAGTTCTTTCTAGACCATGATGCGGTAAAGGCTTTAGGAATCACCATTAGTAGGTCGAACTGTTATCATTTGTAAAGCTTTTTAAATTGTATCAAAGAAGAAATAGACCATCTGAAATTAATTAGAATGCTTTAAGATGACTCAACTTAAACCTAAAGAAACTGGCATCCATCAGTTATTTTTAAAAAATCTTAACGCACTATAGCTAATTTTCTAAATTGAATACTAAATTACTGAAAGTTTGGATTGAGGATAGGGAAAAAGAGTACCTAAAATTGATCCAATAGACCAGGAACGAAAAAAATAAAGACTGGCTCCCACATTAAAAAAGGAAAATTCAAATAGATTGTGATTATCCATAGCTATTAAAGCCTCAAAAAGCTTCAATTCCTTTATGCTAATTGTATAACGTATAATTAAGTCAACCGATGGAAAAACTTAGAAAGACGATTTACATAATAATTTGTATAATAGCCATAATTGCGGTGTCCTTCACTTTTCTTTCAATTTTAAGAAATACGGATAATCGATTTTTAAAAATGCTCGATTTTCCAAGAATCCAATTTTTTATTGTCCTTTTATCAAGTATAATACTATTCACAGTATACACTAGGAAATGGAAATGGTATGATTATCTGCTAATCATGGGATTAGCAGTTGGTATAATAATTCAAGGTATTTATCTAATTCAATATACAACATTTATTACCAAAACGGTGTCTACTGCAAAAGAGCAAGATTCTGCTACTGATGACCAAATCAGTGTTTTGCTTGTTAATGTAAAAATGAAGAATAGAACTGCCCAATTGCTATTAAATACCATTGAATTAAAGGATCCTGACTTAATTATAACAATGGAAATTGATGATTGGTGGGTGAATCAATTGAAAGCTATTGAAGGGGAATATAAATTCACACAAAAAATGCCCAATAATGTAGCTTATGGGATGTGTCTGTATAGCAAGTTTCCTTTGGAAAATAGCAAGGTCAATTATCTGCAAAATAAAAGAGTTCCTTCATTTGAAAATACTATTCAGCTGGAAAATGGTAATCGTTTTATTTTGCATTCCATTCATCCCGTTCCACCAACCTTATTTGAGGACTTACCTGATAATGAAGGTGAAAAAGAAGTAACCTTGATGAAAATAGGGGAGAAAGTAAAAATGAGCAATTTACCTGCTATAGTTGCTGGTGACATTAATGATGTAAGTTGGGGTGCTACTGATGAATTGACCCATACTGAAAACCTGCTTTATGATATTAGGGTTGGTAGGGGATTTTTCAATAGCTATAATGCCAATAACTTGTTAATGCGTTGGCCTTTGGATCATTTTTTAGTAACTAAAGAATTCAGGGTAATTGCCCTTGAGAGAATGCCAAATATTGGTTCTGACCATTTTCCAATTTATTCAAAATTTTCTCTATCTCCTGAGTAATGAACTACCAATAGGTAAAATTATTGGTAGTTTTCTTCTTTAAAACTTTACACTTGTATTTTTTTGTTGTTTATAAAATGATTTATGTTTTTCAAAAATTATTCCTTATTCATGTTGAATAAAATGCTTGTTACCAGTATTTTATGTAGTTATTTTTTGCTAATTTTACGGACTGACTGTAAGTTTAATTATAGACCCATCTTCTTCGTCTTCAGAGTTAAAAATAAATAAAAACTATCTGAATTTCTTTTAACATATAGGATATTTGGTTTTGAAACCACTTAAAATTTTTTACAAATCATGAATAAATTTATTATTAGCATTGAATTGAACTTTACTTAATAAGTAATTTTTATTATTTAATATAATATCTGAAAAATAATAATTTTAGTATATAACTAAATAAAGAAAAAATATACTATAGTAGCCAGCTACAAAAAGAGTTAAGAATTTGGGTACGATTATTGTTTTATTAGGTATAAGCGGATATTACACCTTAATTAACTCCGTTGTATCCTTTAATATAGGGAAGATATAATTGTAAATTATAATCTTACAGGCCTATTAATATCCTATTATTCTAATATTTAAATATATATTTTTTTAAATTTTAAATAAAACAGCCAAAAACCATGAAGATAAATACCCTTAAATTATTTACAATCAGCTTAAGTATGCTATTACTTAACGGCTGCAACCTTTTTTCTCCAGAAGATAAGGTAGACACAGATATTGATTCCATATCTTTGTCCATTCCAGATGGCTTTGATTTTAGTACCTATCATGATGTTACCATAAATATCACAGATAACGAAGGCTATGCTAAATACGATGTATATGCCTATACTGATGAATTATATGACGCAGGAACTGAAACTTTTGAAGATGAATCGGGTGAAATTGTAACAGAAACAATTTTCAAATCCGATGTTTTAGAAAAACTAATTTTTAGTGGTGTACCAACTGATGGTGTATTGAAACAAACCATTAACCTGCCTAAATTTTATGATCAGGTTTACATCCGTAGAAATGAAAATTTAAGTTATTCTTCATCTGTTGCAGATATTGTAGGGCAAGAAGTAAATTATACCTTTTCAAAAACCACTTCAAGTGCAAGAATTTTAGCAGGAAGTGTGACAGATTATTTATATTGTGTTAATGGTAATGGGCAATTGTTTCAAATTGATCCATTGACAGGTGAACTAACTGATTTATCAACCATGCCAATGGGAAGTTATACTTGTGCCATCGATCAGGAAAACAAAGTTTTGTATTCTATTGGTAAGAAGAATCCTTTTCCATTGATGAAGTATTCAATTGTTGATGACAGTTGGGAAACGGTTGCAAATCTTGGAATGGGTGGCCCGAGATTGGATTATAATTCGGAAGACGGTTTGTTATATTTCGCAGATAATAAAGCAAAACTTTTTACCTTTAACCCTACTACAGGAGCAAATATCGATAAAAAGAACATTTTAGGTTTGCACAATACTACTGGAGGTGATTTGGCTTTTGCTGATGATGGGACACTTTTTATATGTACATTTTCAGGTTTGTATGAATTGGAGTTAAATGATGATGGAGATTATCAAAGCACCAGGTTAAGTGCAGATAATTTGCCATTTACCCCAATATCTATGACTTTTGACTCTAATCAAGAGTTGTATTTAGCTGAGGCTTCAAACAGTGCAGATTTAATTATTATGGATACTCAAACAGGGGGGTGGGAATATAAGTATGGCGCTAGTGCCAATAATAATACAGCTTTTGGTAGGAAAATAAATGACTTGACAACTTTCAGGGTATATTCTGATATTATTGATGAAACTGACTCAGATGGAGACGGAATTTTGGACCAAGACGATGCTTTTCCTGACGATGCAGATGCGGCTTTTGAGTCCTTTACTCCTAGTAAATATGGAAAAGGAACGATTGCATTTGAAGATTTGTGGCCTTCAAATGGTGACTATGATTTCAATGACGCGGCTTTAAGTTACCAAGCAATAGCCATTTTAAATGCTGACAATTTAGCTGTTCGTTTGGATTTTATTTGTAACATAAAGGCAAATGGTGCAGGGTATACCAATGGTATCGGATTAGAAATTGAAGGCCTTTCTCCGTCCAAAATTGAGAGCGTAACAGGTCCATTGTTAAACCAAGGTTATATCAGCGTAAATGACAATGGCACAGAGGCTGGCCAAGAAAGTGCGGTAATAATATTGGCAGATGATGTGGATAATATATTAAATGAAACAACCGTTTCTATCAAATTTGTTGAACCAATAAGTACTTCTGAATTGGGAGTGGCCCCTTTCAACCCTTTTATTATAATAAATAAAGAGAGAGAAAAAGAAGTACATTTACCTTATAGGCACATTACTAGTCTAGGAGATCAAAGCAATGTTTTTCCCGGAGACAATAAAGATCTTGATGGTAATTTTATATCTGAAAATGGTTACCCATGGGCCATTAGCATTATTCATGATTTTAAAGTACCCAAAGAGAAAGTTGATATAACTACAGCCTATAATTATTTTAGCTCTTGGGCTGAATCCGGTGGTGCAACTGATGAAGATTGGTACAAAGATAATCCAGGAAATAGAAATGAAGATTTGTTAGATGATTAAAAGCATTTTATAAATAAATGATAATTACTACCCTGAGGTTTTGCTTCAGGGTTTTTTTATTTAAAAATTTAATGGCTAATGTTATTTTGCTTACTTTTTCGACAATAAGCTATGCATGGTTGGAGCTAGTTAATTATTTAGAAGATTTAGTGTTTCTTTTATAAATTCAAACTAATGACTGTAATATTTTTTATCTTAGAAGAATAATTTATTTATCTAAAGAAATACCGTAGTTTAAAGTTCATTTATTTCTAATTCAGATTAATTCATGGATATGAGTGAAATATCTACCTGTCTTTGCCGCCATGAAATAAATCACGCCTATGCCAGCAGTTAAAGTAAATGAGGTTGAGATACATTATGAAGAATATGGAAATGGTAAAGAAACCCTGCTATTCTCCCATGGCTTTCTAATGAACAGAACCATGTTTGAAGGTCAAATTGATAAATTCAAAGCTAATTTTAGATGCATTTCGTTTGATCATCGAGGTCATGGTAAAAGTGAGGTTACCAACAGTGGGTATGAATTAGACAATCTTGTAATGGATACAATCTGCCTAATTGAAGCAATGAATTTAGGTGCTGTTCATTTCATTGGGATGTCGACAGGTGGGTTTGTGGGTATGCGATTGGCTATACGAAGACCTGATTTATTGAAATCCTTAATTTTAATGGATACATCTGCCGAAAAAGAAGACAGAGATGCAATAAAGAAAAACAATTTACTTGTATGGATATTAAAAAATATAGGTTGGTATCCAGTAATTGGTAAAGCAATGGCTAAATTATTTTATAAATCATATCTTAAGGACAAATCACGTCAATCGGAAGTTAAAATGTGGCGAAAAAATATTATGAGTCAAAATAAGAAAGGTATAATTCCTTTTGCAAAAATGATTTTTGAGCGAGATAGTGTGCTTGAAGAGCTTTCTGCAATTAGCATTCCTACTGCAGTGATTGTAGGTGAAAGGGATGTAGCCACTCCTCCAGCATTAAATAAAATGATAGCAGATAAGATTCCCAATGCTGAATACTATACCATACCTGACGCAGGACATTCTGCAGCGGTTGAAAAACCGGAAGAAGTGTACAATGCAATGAGAACATTTTATACTCATAATGGAATCTAAAAAATGAGGAATCAATTTGGCAACCTACTATTAAATTAACAAAATAATCGCTGCAATATACAGTATCCACCTACTGTTCCAAAATAGCTCTTTCTAGCAGGATTGTTTTCATAGCCTCATGTGCCTCCCAAAATTTTGATCGGATTTTCTGAGTCGTGTTTTTAAAATCGGGATGATCTTTCATTTTTAATAGAATAGGATCTTCTAGTAGAAAAAGCACAAACCAATACTGATAGTTTTCCTGCTTTGTAAATGATTTCAAATAGCTCATTCCTTTTTCCACCTCTCCTTTAGCTGCGTAATAGGCTGAAAAATTCAAATCTTTATAAATAGATTGATCATTTTCTGCGAAAGCGAAATAACTGTCATAATATGAATCGGCCTCCTCTTCACGACCGAGTTGTTCCAATACAAAGGCTATTTTGATATCTTCACTTTGGTAAATATCCAATTGTAGGTCTGACTTTATGGAAATAAGCTTTTTATAATAAAGCCAAGCTTCATTGTATTCTTTTAACGTGTAGCAAACTTTAGCTACCTCCTGGATGACATCAATTTTGGTAGTGTCATGCTTAAAGATTTTGATCAATGCAGCTTTAGTTTTTTTTAAGTCATTGTGTTGCCCCAATTTTATGTATTCATGAAGGTATTTTGAATAGTGGTTTTGCGGATTGAAAGCTTTGGATTTTTTTATGTATTTAGCTGCCTCGGTTAGAAAACCCGACTGGGCAAGTGCATTGCTTAAATGCAAATAGCTAATGCTTGCGGATACAGAATCCTTATCGGAAACCGCAACCTCTATACCCTGTAAAGCATGCAATAGATATTTTTCAGTATTGGGAAGCATGTATGCATAGATATCTGACAGGAAATTATGAATCCATGCGATATTGGGATAGTAGTCTAAAACTTCTTCAAAAGAGTTCACGGCCTGTTCATAATCTTGCATTTGCATAAAATACAGCGACCTGGCGATTAAGCTCTCGCCAATATCCGGATCGAGGAGCATGGCTTTATCAGCATAGTTCTTCAGTTCTTCCGTAAACTGTTTGTTGGCTTGAAATAGGTCCAGATAGTAATAAGATATGGCGACATAGGCATAGGCATTGGCAAATTGCCCGTCTTCTTGAATCGCTTTCTTAAACTGCGTTATCCCTTCTTCCAAACCATCCCCGGAATCATCATTTATTAAAGTAAGTCCTTTCAAATAATAATCATAGGCCACCAAATTATTGGTCGGGATCTTTTCTATTCGTTCTTGCTCTTTTGGGGTAATAACAGCATTGATTTCTGAAGCTATACTTTTGGCAACATCAGCTTGCAATTTAAAAACATCTTTTAATTCTCGCTTATAACGCTTTGACCAAAGGTGTTTATCGCTGGGTGCTTCAATCAATTGAATGGTTAGTACGATTTCATTACCAATTTTTTGACCGCTACCTTCCACAAAATAATTGACATTTAGCTCCTTTGATAGCTCAGGTATGGACTTTAAGTTGTTGCGGTATTTTTCAGAAGTGGTTCGGCTGGTCACTTTCAGGTCTTCTATTTTCTGAAAATTATCCAATATAGCTTCCATCAGTCCATTCATGAAATAGACATTGCTGCTGTCGCCACTATCATTTTTAAAAGGCAATACAGCTACCGATTTTCTTAATTTTTCATTTGTTTGGATATCCTTTTTGAAGAACGTATAAATGACTGCGGTTGCTATTGCCAAAATCACGAAGACACCAATCAGTATAAGCTTTTTGGAATTTAAATCTTTACCAGCTATTGGACTTACCTCTTCAAATTGGTCGTTTTCTATACTAATCTTTGATAAATCTCCAGGGGTATGCCCATACAATTCTCTGAAGCATTTGGTGAAATAGGAGGTACTGCCGAAGCCCACTTTAAATGATATTTCAGAAACAGTGAGTTCTTGCTCTCTCAATAATTGATAAGCATTTTGTAGGCGAACATTCCTAATAAATATGCTTACTGATTCCCCTGTTTCCTGTTTTACTTTGCGAAGCAAGTTGGACCGACTCATGAATATTGCTTCCGCTAATTCAGTTACGCCAAAGTGCTCATCCTCCAGGTTGTCTTGAATAATGGCTACAATTTTTTGTAAAAACGGGCTTTTGTGGTTCAGGTAGTCTATCATTTTGATGAATTGAAGATACGAAATAATTGGAAATAAAAACACTATATACAAAGCTCGTTTTAGGCCTTCTGCGTCATAGTTTATAGTCATTCGCCATAATTGCTAGCCTAAATGCATGGCTTATATTTAATGAAGCATGCTTGTTAAGTCGCGCTCCTGTTTCCTTCTGACCTTTGTTTAAATCAAAAAAACATCAACAATTAAAACTAAAGATCATGAAAACCATTCATTTAAAAACAACAAAAGTTCTAAGTACAGTAGTATTAATAGCTACATTACTATCAACTGTAGCATGTCAGGAAGCAAAAGAATCGAAGTCAACGTCTGATAGGGTAGAAGCTCCTGGCATACCTATTCAGGAAGCCGCATTTTTTGGCAATATAAGCGCTATTAAAGAACATGTATCAGCCAAATCAAATCTCAATGAAAAAGATGATTATGGCTCAACCCCCTTGCACATTGCCGCTACTTTTGGAAAAACAGCCGCAGCCGAGCTTCTAATAAAAAGTGGAGCTGATCTAAACGCAAAAAGTTCGGATGGCTCCACCCCTTTACATACAGCTGCATTTTATGGCAGAGTGGAGATTGTGCGGGCTTTGCTGGAGAAAAATGCAGCTATAGCAGTAAGGAATTCCTATGATGCAACTGCATTGGAATCAGTTTCAGCTCCCTTTGAAGCAGTAAGACCCATATATGATGAAATCAGTAAAAACCTTGGTCCATTGGGGCTAAAGTTAGACTACGATCAATTGAAAAAAGACCGAAAAGTAATTGCTGACTTGATTAATAATCACCAATAATCTTTATACCATGTTAAATAATAGAAGATATGATATCGATTGGTTGAGGGTAATTGCCATAGGATTACTACTCATCTACCATATAGCCATAGGTTTTCAGCCTTGGGGTGTGTTCATTGGGTTTATCCAGAGTAATGAAGCTTTAGAATGGATTTGGACACCCATGTCTATGCTAAACGTATGGCGTATCCCCTTGTTGTTCTTCGTTTCCGGAATGGGGGTTTATTTTGCCATTCAGAGACGTTCTTGGAAAGAACTATTGTTGGAAAGAACAAAGCGAATTTTACTTCCATTTATTTTTGGCGTGTTAGTGATAGTTCCATTGCATATTTGGCTGTGGCAATACTATTACAATCAAGATTTGGCCTTTATGCTTAATCCGGCACATCTATGGTTTTTAGGTAATATTTTTATTTATGTGGTGATTTTTACACCATTGTTCTTCTACCTAAAAAGTAAACAAGAGGGTAGGCTAAATGCAGTATTGAATAGGTTCATGGCAAGTCCATTTGCACTCTTAGTGCTTATGATTCCTTTTATAGGAGAAACAAAATTAGTTCAACCTGAAAACTACGAACTGTATGCGATGACTCCACATGGTTTTTGGCTAGGAATGATAGCCTTTCTCACTGGCTTCTTGTGTGTGTATGCAGGGCTACCTTTTTGGGAAAATGTAACAAAATTTAGATGGGTATTATTACTGTTTGCATTTACCCTATATCTTTTGCGTTTGCAGCAAATCACAACTGATTTATCCCACTATTTAATTCCTGTAGAGTCTAATTTATGGATATATACGGTTTTTGGGTTTGGACATAAATACTTAAATCGGCCTAGCAAAATGCTATCCTATTTAAGTACTGCAGCTTACCCAGTTTACATTGTACATATGTTCTTCCTATACCTTACCTCTTTGTTTGTATTCCCTATGGGCATTCCTCCTTTGGCAAAATTGGCTGTAGTTGTCCTACTCACCTTTGCAGGCTGTTTGATAAGTTATGAGTTCCTGATCAGGAGGATCAATTGGATAAGACCACTTTTTGGCTTGAAAGAAAAATCAAGCTTTAGTGAAAATTCAATTGCTGTAGAGAAAGAGTTAAAATTAGGAAAGTTATGAACTGGCCATCCCTAAGATCATTAGTCCATCTCCTTTTAAGCGTCACGTTAGCAGCTGCTTTTTTAAGCGGCTGTATAACGGACCTGTTTTACATACCGGGATCTATTGAGGAGGAAATGCAAAAAGCCGTTGAAGGGAAGTTTGACGGCATGATAGTATTTGTGAATCAATCGGGAAAATCTTCATTTTATAGTGCCGGATTCAATAATAGAGAAAAACAAATACCAGCTCATCCACATGATTTGTTCAAAATAGCCAGTATCAGCAAACTATATATGGCTGCAGCCACCACTAAACTTGTCGCTTCCGGAGAATTAGAACTCGAACAAACATTGGTTGAACTCATTCCCGAAGTAGGCAACCGCATAGCCTACGCAGATCAAATTACGCTAAGGATGATGCTTTCACACCGTAGCGGAATTCCGGAATTCATATACGAAGCGGAATACGAAAGTGGTACAAGTGAAAGTTATATGGCCACAGCCCAATTGGTCTTTGGTAAACCTGCAGATTTTAAACCCAATAAAAAATATGCCTACTCCAATACCAATTATCTGTTGCTCGGAGAAATTCTAGACAGAACGCTTGGTTATTCTCACCACGAATTCATTCGGAATAAGCTTCTAATTCCGCTCGGACTAGATGAGACCTATAGCCTTTACAGCGAGGTAGATTCCAACAAGGTAATGAGCGGTTACTTGATGGACTGGGAACCTGACCTAAAATCATGGGATCATACCAGACCGGGAGGCTCAATGATTGCAACAGCTGAAGACGTTGGGACCTTCCTTAGGACATTAATTGATAGCAGCTTTTTCAACGATAAGGAACAGGCTATTTATTCATCTGTGTATGCATATGAACATACAGGTTGGCTTCCGGGATATACCAGTATTGCTCGTTACCACAGTGATATTGACGCGGTAGTTGTTCAATTCGTAAATACAAGCGGCAAAGAAATATTTTGGTTGAAATTAGAAAGCGTGTACAACAGAATTGTAAGCGTTGTGGAAAGGAATCAATTAAACATTAATAACGATGAAACAATACCTAAACATAACATCAGGTGAGTTATCTGAAGCCAGAAAGTTTTTTTACGGGTAAGGAGTAAAAGATGTTAAAGATTATAAATAAATCTTAGCTTTTGAAGTAGTTTAAATAAGCAAATTCAAACCATTACACTTTCTTATTGAAATGTGAATGCCCGATCTGGCTAATAAATGCATTAAGTACATTTTAAATTTATTTTAATATGAAAAGTCAAATGATAATATTTTTTGGAATAGTAATGCTTTATGCTTGCTACAGTCCAAGGAAATCTGGTATCACCCAGCAACCAATATTAGCTGATTATCAAGTTGGCGAAAAATGGGTTTGGAAATACAAAGGGGTATCATCGGAAGGAGAAATACGCTCAGAAGGAGAAGATACCAGAGAAATAGTCAGAATTGATTCAATCCGGAAGGCTAAATACCAACACAGTTCCTCCTGGGTGGGGTTTCAATTTAGAGCCCCCTGCAGAGATGGCGATGTATTGCTTGCCGTTTACAGCGTATACACTTGGAGTAGCGTGGCCGTCAAAAGGCAGTTCATATTCCCAGAGAATTTCTCCATTTTCTTTGTTAAAAGCCCTGAATTTGGCATCTGAAGTAGCAGCAATAAACAATAGCCCTCCGGCTGTTACGACCGGGCCACCATAATTTTCTGTCCCTGTTACCGGGACTCCACGTTTGGTCAACTCTTCGTATTCACCCAGCGGAACTTTCCATTTGATAGTGCCAGTATTCAGGTCGACGGCGTTTAGTGTGCCCCAGGGTGGCTTAATGGCCGGGTATCCTTCATCATCCTGCCAGCGTTGAAAGCCGCGAAAGACATAGGGTGGTGCATTTTCGTCCCTGTCGTTTTTTGAGCCATTAGCTACCTCTTCATTAAAAAGGTAGGTTATAATGGCTTCACGACGCGCTTGCGATACCTGATCAAAGGCAGGCATTCGCCCTCCTCCCTTTTTTAAGATTTGCATTACGACATTCTTGTCTAATCGCTTGGAGATGTTTTCAAGGGAAGGAAAGCCTCCAGCAGGATTTCCTTTACGATCCGTCCCATGACAGGAGGCACAATGGATCAGGTATTGCTTTTCGCCAAAAGGCAATGTACTGCCATCAGCCTTTTTTGTGGGAACCAATTGATAAAACCAGGGAATCTCATTTACATTCGCATACAGTATTCCTTCGGGATCAGCTGCAGCGCCACCCCATTCCATGCCTCCATCGAATCCGGGAAACATGATTGCTTGGTCAACACTTGGTGGTGGATAGGCCCCATAATTTTTTGATTGGCTGAATACCTCCTTGCTCATTTGCTGCGCCCTTGGAGAAATATTAGAAAAATCGTCCAAAGTATATTCCTGTCGCATCAATGGTGCTGGCTTCGTTGGGAAAGGTTGTGTTGGCCAGGTTTGAATTTCATCAACTTTTGATGCGGCTTGGGGTCGTTCTTCAATGGGCCAAAGTGGTTCTCCCGTAACCCTGTTATATACAAACAACAGCCCCATTTTGGTACCTACAGCTACAATATCTACCTTTTCTCCCTCGTGCTTTACCGTCATTAAAGTCGGTGCTTGAGGAATATCTAAATCCCAAAGATCATGATGCACGAGTTGGTGGTGCCAAAGTCTTTCTCCCGTATTCGCATCAAGTGCAATCAGCGAGTTGGCAAATAAATTCTCTCCAAATCGGTTACCCCCATAAAAATCAGGTCCAGCCGTCTCCGTTGACAAATAGACGATTCCCCGTGGAATATCTATTGCCAGACCTGACCAGTCGGATGCTCCGCCTGTTCTTTCCAAATAGTTTTCCGGCCAAGTCTCTGATCCAAATTCACCAGGTCGCGGTAAGGTGTGGAAAATCCATTTTCGTTTTCCGGTACGAATGTCAAAAGCACGTACAGCACCTGGGACATCTTCCCCTACATTGCCGCCAATGATAAACATATCCTTGTAAATATGTCCGGGCGTATTGAGCATCACATTCGGTTTGCCCTCAACGTCCATGCCCTCACCAAGGTGGATTGACCCATTTTCTCCAAAAGAAGTGATTAGTTCTCCACTTTTTGCATTCAAGGCGTAAAACCGATTACCTTTCGAAGTAAGGATGCGACCATTTTCACCATCATCCCAGTACATCAGCCCCCGTTGATCCCCATCAGCGAGGGCTTCATGAACCTCGGAAGGATCAAAAGTCCAGTTTTCTTTCCCTGTCGCACCATCCAAAGCAACAATCCGACTGTGTGGAGTAGCAGTGTATAGCCAACCATCTACAATAAGGTTATTTGTTTGGTAATTGGCACTATCACCAGTCTGATAAGTCCAAGCCAATTCCAATTGAGACACATTGGCTGTATTTATTTGATCCAGTGTGGAGTATTGGTTGCTTGTAGGGTGACCCAGGTAGGTTGGCCAATCATCCCCGGCTCCTTCAGGCTTATTTTGCGTGCAGGCAGTTAGGTATAAAAACAGGGAAGAAATGGCAATAAACTTGTATTTTGAAATATAGCGACCATAGTCCATGTTCTACCAGATTATAATTTTGGGGATGTTGCTTTATTGAGAATGCAAAATATAAAAATTATTGGTCATGTCTATAAATGGGGAATCTTATAAAATACCAAACGATAAAAATTGGGATTTAAATGGTTGTAGCGTGATGGAGTGATGGGTGAGGAGGTGAAGAAGTGATTTGGTGATCGGGTGATGAGGTGATGAAAGCCAACCGATAAATTTTAACACAATTGTGTCAACTATCTTTTGCAAAAAGGGTTAATCTTCGTGATATTGTTAGGCTCAAGTAGATTTTAAAAATTCTTTTTATGGAACCGTCAATTATTTTTTCTTTTAGCAACTCATTTGTCCTTATCGGATGGATCTTGCTAATAATAATTCCAAATTGGAAATACACAGCTACCCTTGTATTAAATGGCGTAATTCTCCTCTTATCGCTGATTTACAGCACGATGATCCTGGCCACAATTCAGGATTTTGATGTAAATTCATTTAGTACGCTGCAGCATGTGAAAGCATTATTCCAAAGTGATATGGCCTTAACAGCAGGGTGGATACATTACCTGGCTTTTGACTTATTTGTGGGCCTTTACATCGTAAATAAAGGAAAAGAATTGGGATTTCCCAGGTGGCAATACACCTTATGCCTGCCATTCACCTTTATGTTTGGCCCCCTCGGTCTTCTTATTTTTCTGTTTATCAAATGGAGAAGAAATAAGGTTAGTCAATAGAATACTCGAGCCAAATAAATTTCCAAGGTTTTTCGATAATGCAAAAATGATTGCCATATCCTGTATAGCCAGCGTTTTAACCTAAAGAAATTTCTACAATTCAATTAATAAGGCGTAATTATGAAAACTATAACAGAATTCTTTTAATCCATCACTTTACTTCCTTTATTGTAGTCAAAGTTTCTCCCTCATTCACTTCAATAGTGAATTCAGCACCTTTGGCAGAACTGTTATAAACGCCGACTTCAGTCATACTCACCGTGTATTTACCAGGGTTAAGGATCAATTTTCGGGTCTCTTCTGTATAGGTGCGAATTCCGGCAATATCTTTTCCTGTGGTGAAATCCTTAATCCTTATTAATACATCAAAGATTTTGCCCTGGTGATTGGCTCCAAGATTAACCTCTGCAGTTTTAAAATCATGGCTAATTTCGGTTATTTCGCCGCTCCCTACCGAAACATTTTCTAGCGTATGGCTAGATGCTAGACCACTTACATCTCTTGCAATAAAGGTTACATTGTAAGTACCCGCATCAACTTCAAGCGTTTTTGATTTGGCATAGGTGCGGCTTCCCATTACATTTTGGCCTGTTGGGGTTGTAATCCTAATCTGGCTATCCCACATTTTGCCGTTATTGGTTACATTAAAAGTTAGCTTTGCCCCATCCAAACTTACGGTTTGGTAGGTCATTTTATCATTATAGGTTTTTACATTATTAACAGAAATTGGCGTAATGGAGCTTATGGAGTGCTGCCATACTTTTAAGTAATAGGTACCTTGAGGCAGATACAAATAGGTCGTGTCTGTGTAGGTTCGTCCCTGATCTGCTTGATTATTAGTACCAGCCATATAGGCTTGCACCTGAGCATCCAGCGGTTTTCCATTCTTACTTACGTATACGCCCAGGTTTCCTTTGGGTTTATCTACCGTTTGTGTAGCTACTTCTGTCAATGCATCTCCTAAGCCACTCGCATCGGCGGCATCGTAATAATTGCCATCGCCGGCTTTGGCAGCACACTCAAGTTGTTCGGTTTCGCCAGGTTTTAAGCCGAAGCCCACAATGTGCAATTTAAAGTCAATTCCTTCTTTTTTTGCTGCCAATACCACATCGCAGATATTTCCGTCACAGGATTCTATACCGTCCGTAATTAAAACTATGGTCGCTTTTTCCTTACTTATCCTTATCTGATCAAAAACCGTAGATGCCGAATGGGCGAGAGGTGTCATTCCCAAAGGTTTAATACTTTTCACTGCCTTGGCTACCTCGCTTTTTGAAGTGTTGGTTTGGGACAGCAATGTTTCTACATCGTCACAATCTCCCTTTTTTCTATGTCCATAAGCTACTAAACCGATCCTTTGATTCTCAGCAAAATTATTAATTGAATTTGAAAGCACGGTAGCTGCTATTTCCGTCTTAGTTTTGCCTTGAATTTGTCCCCACATAGAGCCACTTGCATCATATATAAAAACAATTGGAGACGGAACCTCCGAAGCTTGTTTGGATTGGGAATTGGCTTGAAAATAAAAAAGAAAAGTAGCTATTATAATCACTAACTGTTTCATAATCAATTAATTTGGACAACATTAAGTTAGTGTAAAATTGTTAGGAAATAAAATTTTATCAAATTTATAAAACCTCTTAGTATAGTGTAGGATCTTGGTAAGGGAAAAAAAAGGTTTGCTGAAATCTCTTTCAGCAAACCCTCTGTTATTAATTGGTGGTTTAAAATGATTAATAGGGCATGTTTGTACCTTGCAATAACCACATTTTTGAGCGGGTATCATCATTCGTTGGTACCTGTACAAATTCAGATTTTTCCAATCTCTCAACAGCTTCATTGTATTTATCAACATACTGCGGATCTGGTGGATTAGGTGAGTCGTAATGATACCTAATTGGAATTGAAGGCTGTGCAGCATCATATGGAGGTACAAAATCCGGATAACCTGTTCTACGCCAATCAAACCATGGCTCGGGCCTGAAAAACATGGATATGTATTTTTGAGTCATGATGCGCTCATGCTTATTGGTTGCTTGACTCAGGTCAACTTCTTCCTGATTATAAAATGCTTCAAAATCAAAGCCTCCTACATAGTCACCAAATATTCCCCATTCACCCATAGAAGCTTCAATTGCCTTTTTATAGTGGGCTTCTGAATTAGTTACGCCGAATGCACCAATTTCTGCTGCTTCAGCCAGTATAAATTCAACTTCAGAATAGGTGATAATATCCATCCCTACATATTCATTTGCATTTTGAAAATAAATATCGCTAAGACGACTATTAAACGGAGTGGTTTTAGGCTCAACTGATGTTGCTTGAGGACCAGCGTTATAGGCAGTCCACGAAGCTTGACTACCGACAGGTAATCCAACGTACAGATTTGTATCCAGGTCATCATAACCGCTCGGGTAGGGCAGTACTTCTACAGGGAAAGTCTGTCCTAGCGGGTCTGTGTATTGAATCGTTGTTGCTGTGGCTACATCCTTATCCCATTTCTTTTCAACAGGACGCAACCATCTATACAATCTCGGATCATTTTGATCTCTTAATGAATTAAGAAAACCTAAGCCCATTCTCCTAGCATAAGTCAGTTCAGAAGACCTAAATTGTCCCCCACGAAAAGAAGTAGCTGCGGAATTACCTAGATAATCCAGCACAGCATTGTCATCACTACTTGTGAAAACATTTTGAGCAGCATCCTGGAACTCAGCATCTAAATCGATACTTAATTCATTTCTTTTATTATTTAGTAACAAGCACATCCTGATTCTGAGTGAATTGATAAACTTTACCCATTTGTCTTTATCTCCATTGTACAACAAGTCATACCCATCTAATACAGGAACTTGAGATCCGGGAATCCCTTCGATCATATTTTTTGCTTTTTTCAAATTGACCAATAGGGTTTCATAAATCTCTTTTTGCTGATCATATTTTGGAAAAACAACTCCTTCTTCCAGCTGATTGGTTTCTGTAAAGGGAACATCGCCATAAATCTTCGTAGCTAAATCTATAAGTCCAGCCTGATATACCAATGCTACAGCCTCAGTGAAAACATTTCCTTGCTCAATACTGAGGTCAGACATGGCTTTTACATCTACTAAATTTGAATAGATAGATTCCCAAGGACTGCTTTGTCCTGGTGTCCAATACAGCGCATTTAATTCCTCCGATTTATAACCATCGCCAACTTGATAATATTGCAATAAGGAAGGAATTCTTGAACCCCAATAACCAAACTCGCTATAGGTACTAGCCAAATTGAAGGTGTTGGTAGTTAATAGAAAGTTTGGGTCAACTTCGTTAACATCATTGGGACTTATACTCAATTTGTCAAAATCACTACATGAGTTTAAAATCGGAATGAATGCAATGGATAATATTATTATTATAATTTTCTTCATGATCAATATTTATTATAATTAAAACCCAACATTTAATTTCATACCTAAACTTCGGGTACGTGGAATCACAGAGTAAAACTCATAGCCTGGTTCATTCCTAGTCCCTCTGGCGGTATAAGCAGTTTCAGGATCGATGAATACATTGTGTTTTGTCCACATAAATAAATTTTGACCTAGCAGCGATAAAGACATATTTTGCAGGTTGAATTTATTTACTACAGCCTTAGGAAACCTATAGGTAATGGACACCTCTCTTAACTTCACATAAGTGGCACTGTACAAATTAGCAGATGCCAAGTACCTGTCTGCGCCTTTTTGTGCATTATACGGACTGAGCCATATTGTACCCGGGCCTCCAAAATTCTCGATATATCCTCCTTGGCCATCTTCTCTAACGCCTACATCAAAACTGGCATCATCTACATAAACTTTTTCTCCTGAAGCATTGATATAGCTTCTGGCTTCTCGTTGAGCCTCATCTTGCCATTCAAAACCACCATATTCAGCATCTCGTCCTCCAACCCATTCATGTGAATATTTTTCAGGGTTGTCTTTAATTTGCTGTACGATGTCTACATTAGGGTCATAATCCACACTTCCATTGATATATTCTGGAAATCTGCCATCATTTTTTCCTTGCCTTAAAGTCTCTGAATAGAATTCTCCTCCTGATCTCCAATCAATTACTGCAGAAAGGCTAAAGTTCTTATATTGCACATTGGGGTTTATTCCCAATACAAAATCAGGGTTGTAGTTTCCAATTTTTTCAAAGTTCTCAGGATTTTGATCCCTTTCAGGCTTACCATTACTATATATGATGGCATGTCCATAGTACTCAGAGTTTGGATCTTCTACTTTAAAGTAGGGGGCTTGATAAATATCGCCTACCTGATCTCCAGGATAGGTATAGAAATAAGCGTAGCCTTGGCTATACCCAAAGTATTCAACTCCATCTGCTAGCTCCACAATTGTAGTTCTGTTCCTTGTGAAATTTAATCCTAAATCAAATGAAAAATCCTTTTGCCTCACAATTGAGGTTCCTAGGGTGACATCCCAGCCATTACTCCTAACCAGTCCTGCATTAATAAGTTTGCTGTTCGCTCCTGAGGTAATAGGGGTACTAATGCCAAGTACCTGATTTTTATTATCCATGGTATAATAGGTGGCATCTAATGTTAACCTGTTATTAAACAATGACAAGTCAACACCAATTTCTTTGGATGTAGCTATTTCAGGTTTCAGTTGCGAATTTTTAGCAACCTTGTCAATACTGGCTCTTTTGGTATCACCCCAATCTGCACCAAAATTATAATATCTTTGAAGCTGATACGGATCTACATCATTACCTACCTGAGCATAACCTGCACGAACCTTGGCAAGGCTAATCCAAGCTGGCATTTCAAACATTTCATTTACCAGCACACTTATAGAAGCTGAAGGGTAAAAGTAGGAGCGGTTTTCTTTGGGCAATGTACTAGACCAATCATTCCTAGCAGTTAGGTCAAGATAAACCGTGTTTTTATAGCCTATCGAAGTTTGGCCAAAAAGGCTGTTCACTTTCTTCTTACTCAAGAAGTTGTTGTAAATGACGGAGCCTGGACCTCCATTACTAATGGTATACAAGCCAGGAATAACCAAGTTTGTTGTCGAATTTTGAATATTTTCTTGGTAGTTGTATCTAAGATTCCCACCAGCATTAGCTTGTATGTCAAAATCCCCAAAAGTTTTGTTATAAGAAAATAGGCCCTCCCAGTTTTGTTCCCTAAAACCAGAATTTTGAATGTCAAAATTTCCTTTTTTTGAATCAACTGTATCCCATGGCCTTTGATTAACTGCTCTTTGGTTTAACTGGCTCCGTAAATATCTTGCTGTAAACCGCAGGTCTTTAGCAAACTCATAAGCCACTTGGATTTTAGTCATTGCCTGTACACGATCAAAACTAGTTGTGGCTAACTCTTGCATCAGGTAAGGATTGTTCCACCTTTCTTTCCAGCGGGTTTGAACAATACCTTCTTGATTAGGCATCCACCATGTTTCTGGATTACTGTAAAGGGACATGTCTACTTGTGGCCCAACCGTTAAAATGGCTCTTGTTGGCGTAAGAAAACTTCTATACGTATTTGGTCTATTATCTGACCTTGACTCATTCAAGGACGTCATCACTGTCACCTCCAAATTATCAGTCAGGTTCATGGTACCATTAATGCTGATATTATTCTTTTTCAAATCTACATTCGGCATAATGCCTTTGTTGAGGTAGTTACCCAAAGAAACGCGGAAATTGGCTTTATCATAGTTACCGCTAACACCCACATTGTTTACCTGTGTCCAGCCGTTTTGATAAAAATTTTCCTGTCGATTGATATTGTTTTGATAGGAAACCAATTCGCTTGGACTGTCCTGGTTTCTTTGTTGGGCAATAAAACCATTGTCTAACTTTGGTCCCCAAAATTCATAGGCATCGTTTTCAAATACAAATGCACCTTCTTGCCCTGAAGCAAACTCATTTTGTACTGGAAGGTATTGATAAGGATTGTCAACAATAAAGGATGAATTGAAATCCACTCCTAAACCTTTTTTCTCACCCGCACCAGATTTCGTCGTAATTAGTACTACTCCATTCGCTGCACGTGATCCGTAAAGGGCCGCAGCACTAGGTCCTTTTAATACTGACATTGATTCAATATCTTCTGGATTAATGTCTGAAATAGCATTTCCAAGGTCAGCCTGATTAAACAGGTTATCCGTAGTGTTATAAACCGGCACACCATCAATAACGAACAAAGGTTGATTGTCAGAATTTAAAGATGACGCTCCTCTTATAACCATATTCATAGAAGAACCTTTAACTCCGTATGTTTGGGAAATCTGTACACCGGCTATTTTACCTTGCATTGAACTAAGTACACTAGCCTGTGGCGTTCTATTCAACTCCTCCCCATTGACTGTCCCTACTGAATAACCCAATGATTCTTTCTCACGAGAAATACCTAGAGCAGTAACCACTATTTCATTCAGCCCAACTGCAGCATCAACCATGGTGATGTTTAAGATTGACTGACTACCTATCGCCACTTCCTGTCGTTGATATCCAATATATGAAAACTGCAAGGATTCAGTATTAGATGGGACAGAAATGGAATAATCACCATCTAGGTTGGTTACGGTACCGCTGGTAGACCCTTTAACTAAAACGGCAACACCAATCAATGGTGTTCCATCTGCATCTGTAACTAATCCAGTTATTGTTTTTTGTGAATTGGTATTCTGTGAATAGGTAACTGTACTAAACAACATTCCGGCATTTAATACTAACAAAAACAGACTTATCTGTATGGTCCGTATTGTTTTACGGGGAAGACCCTCAAGATCTCCACTAATTTGTTTTTTTTTCATTTCTTGTAATTTTAAAATAAATTCATTTGAAACCGAAGGCTATTTTTTGAGCCTCACGGGTTTAATAATATCAGTTCGTTTGTTTCTATTTCATAGGCATATTTTCTTGGTTTTAGGGTTTATTAAAATTTGTTTTAATCTAGTATTCTAGGTATTAGAAGGCGAAAAAAAAATTGCTGTTCCAAACCTTAAAGCAAGATTGCAATATTAAATATACAACCAAGTCTAAATTTCAAAATATCTGCAATCATAATTAAATGATAATGTACAGATAATTTTGTTATAAATAAAAGCGAATTATTGGTGAATACCTATTTTTTAATGGTAAACTCAGGCATTTAGGTTAATTACACAAATAATATAGTGATATTTTAGGTTAATATGGCTATAAATATGGTTTGTTATGTGAAAAAATACAGATGATTTAGTAATAAAATGATAGCATTAATTTTTCAGCGTTATTGGTAATTTTTTACATTACCGTTGTCAATACTTATATTTATGAAAGTATTTAGACTCGATTTTGTAAAATATTTAAGACTTAAGAGGTATAGGTGAAGCCTATGCTGCCTATAGGATTCTTTTTTTTAATAAAGCAGGTCAGCGTGTGGAAATAAACAATTGTTGTAACTGCTTAGACTTAGAAGAGAGGTGGAGCTTCTTTGGAAAAATATTAAAAAAGCTGGATTAAAAATATAAAGCTTAATTAAAGCTGTATAGGTAGTTTAAAATATAGGGTTGGACAAAAAATATCCCAAAATCTGGCTGAAAATTAGTTTCTACTTTACATTCGTATCAACCTTCAAAAAATTACTTTATTGGGCACAATACATACAACTTAAAGAAGCCCTAGCAAGGCAAAATCAATAAAACTCCTGATTTAATTTGCGTTTAGATTAATAAATCCAAAATAGGCAATTTATTTTGTGCTGATCCTACGCGACAGACAAAATCAGCCACTTCGTTGCTGTTTGGAAATTTAATTGCGATTACAACTTTTCCCGTACAAACGAGGACTGACTGTACAAATCCTATTACCTTTTCTGGGTTACAAGAACTGGGAAAAGAAAGGTACTTATAGCTCAACTCTGAAATAATATTTTACAAATGTTCAATTGCCAGTTCCATATAAAGCATTGGCTGCACTTTCATATTTATCACCTTTTACCCAAAGCGGCCTTTGGGGGTCATTTGCAATTTTTTCAGCGGATAGAATATAGGATTTCCAATACTTCATTGCATAATCCAAATCAAAGTTATCTACCTGATCAGTAACCTGGTGGTAATACTTTCCTATTTCTGCATCAAATGCAGTAAAGCCCAAACTAAAAGTAGGTGCTGGAATGCCTTTTTTAGCAAAACTAACATTGTCAGACCGATCGTATAATCCCTGTTCAGGAGAAGGGTCTGCAATGGCCTTTAATCCAAAATCCATAGCAGCGGCTGAAATATGATGGTCTACAGAGGACCTGCCCATTCCAATTATCGTTACCAAACTTGTGTCATTGTAGCCCCCATTGTCAATGTTCAGATTAAATACAATTTGGTTTAAAGGTATAGGAGCGTTATCTGAAAAATAGGAGGATCCAAGCAATCCTTTTTCTTCAGCAGTCCAGGCGCACAATAAAATTGATCTTTTGGGAGGGTTTTCACCAAAGTAATTGGCCGCTTGAATCAAAGCCGCAGTACCTACAGCATTGTCTCTTGCCCCGTTGTATATAGAGTCTCCTTCGGCGTTAGGTTGGCCTATTCCCAAATGATCGTAATGTGCAGAAAGCATTACATATTCATCCTTTAACTTAGGGTCTGTTCCTTCTATGATGGCTACCACATTTCTGCCTTGAATCTTTCTATTTGTCTTTCCCTTGATCTCCACTTCCATAGCATTTTTGCCATTGGCAATGGATTTGATCATGGAACCATTCAAATCCTTTACCCATAAGTAGGGAAAAGAATCGTTACTTTCAGGGGAAATGTCTATGCTTAATTGAGACTTATTTAGGTAATTCACCAGCATTCGCCATGGCGTGGTAGGGACATTGTACATTTCAATCAAACCAATTGCACCTTTGGATTGAGCAATGGCTAGTTTTTCCCTTCCAGCTTCAAAAAGTGCTGATGGAGTCAACCTGTTAGGTGCTCCAACCCTGGCTACCACCCACTTGTCTTTTACATTTTTACCCTTATAATCTTCCTCAAATCCATAACCAACCACTTCCATGTCATATTCACCTGAAATATTAGCTCCTCCTAAGACCAACAAATCTTCTCCATGGATTAGCTTGCTACCTTTCCACTTTACCGTGCCAACACTAGGTGGTGTTGAATTTACAAAGGGAACATATTGGTAATAGCCATTTAAATTCTTTACGGGTGTCGCCCCATATTGCTCAAATTCATTGGCGATATAAAAGGCAGCAATGTCAATTTCTGGACGGACAGGATCTCTACCTTTCAACTCATCGGAGGCTAAAAATTTAAAATGAGAAAGGGCCTCGGCTCTTCCCAAGAACTTATCGATGTTCTCTTTTTGTGCAATTCCAGGTGTACTGATAAGCGTAATCACCATTAAGACAACAACAGAAGGTAAATGTTTTAGGTTTATCATGTGATCTTATTGCTTTATTTGGATTATTTACTATTTGATTGATTGAGCTACTATCTCTGCTCCTGACAAATTTAAATCGCTCATTGTTTTCTTAAAATGCATAGGAATGTCCGCATTAATTGTCAAGGCCTGATTGGAAAAGGGTTGAATAAAATTCATCTCCCAGGCATGTAAGAGCATATTACCAAGATGAAACTGGGAAGCAAAAAAGTTGTTCTGCTTGTTGTCACCATGTGTCTTGTCACCAATAATATAATGTCTTAAATGAGCAAAATGCCTCCTTATTTGGTGCATTCTACCGGTATGAGGATATACTTTTACCAAAGAATACCTACTGGTTTTATACCTGTCCGAGGAAACATACGGAACCTCGCTTTGCTCAAGAGACCAGTATTCCGTACGGGCCTCTTGCATTGAGAATTTCATGTCCTTTGCCAGTGGATGGTCAATTGTGCCATGTGTCTCTGGAAGGTAACCCCTAACGATGGACAGGTAATATTTTTTAATGGAGTTGTCAATAAATTGAGGTTGTAGCATGGAAGCAGCCTTAGAACGCTTCCCAAATAATAGAACGCCAGTGGTTGGCCGGTCAATTCTATGCATAGGATAAACCTTATAGCCAACTTGTTCTTCCAGTAATTGCACTGCAAATAAGGCCTCTGGATCTTTCTCCAGAGGTGTCTTATGAACCAATACCCCAGCCGGTTTATTAATGGCGATGTATTCTTCGTCTTCGAAAACAATCGGGAGTTCAATCATATCAAAAAATCACTCCAGAACCTATGCTTTCCTCGTCTTCATACCAAGCCACAAACTGTCCAGAGGCAATGCCTTTCTGGGCATCGTCAAACAACACGTATAAACCATCTTCTCTCATAAGTAAAGTAGCTGTTGACAAGGGTTGTCGGTACCTTATTCTGGCCAAATACTTGGCTGATTCACCTACTTTTAAGGTTTTATCAGGTCTTAGCCAATGGATGTCTTCATTTTTCACATGGAGACCATAGCGCAATAGCCCAGGATGGTCTTCACCCAAACCTGTATATATAATGTTTTCGCTAGTGTCAGTGGCAATTATAAACAAGGGTTTACCGGTTCCCCCAACATTCAAGCCTTTTCTCTGTCCAATAGTAAAGTAATGTGCGCCGTTGTGCTCACCTACCTTTTCTCCTAAGTCTTTACTAAAGCTTAACGGCCAACAAATATCTTCCAATTGTTCCTTGTCGAGATCTTCCAACTCAATTCCAGCAGGAATACCATGGTTAGCAAAAATTGGTGCATCGGCAGGCACGGACAGTATATCGCCTTTTTTAGGCTTAAGCTGTTGTTGTAAGAAATCCGGAAGCTTTACTTTTCCAATAAAACACAATCCTTGGCTGTCTTTTTTTTCTGCCGTGATCAATTCCTGTTCTTTGGCAATGGCCCTGACCTCGGCTTTTTGCAGATGGCCAATAGGAAACAAAGCTTTGCCCAATTGTTCTTGGTTTAGCTGACATAAAAAATAACTCTGGTCTTTATTGACATCCGCACCGGCAAGTAGCCTGTACATGGGTTTTCCGTCAACAATGAGCTCGTCTTTTTGACAGTAATGTCCTGTGGCCACAAAATCAGCTTTAAGCTTCATTGCAGCCTTTAAGAAAATATCAAATTTTATTTCTCTATTACATAGTATGTCTGGATTTGGAGTCCTTCCGGCCTTGTATTCAGCAAACATGTATTCAACAATTCTTGTTTTATAGTCTTCGCTTAGGTCAATGGCCTGAAAGGGTATACCCAATTTTTGGGCCACCAACATGGCATCCGTACTGTCTTCTACCCAAGGGCATTCATTGGATATAGTAACCGATTCGTCATGCCAATTTTTCATAAACATGCCGATCACCTCATACCCCTGCTCTTTCAATAAGTAGGCGGTTACAGAGCTATCTACCCCTCCGGAGAGACCCACTACTACTCTTTTCTTACGTTGAGTCATATTCTGTTTTTCCATGAATGCAAATTCCGTCTATAACATCCAACAATATTGATATGGTTCAATTAACAAAATTAGCTATTTAAAATGGTTTGGTCCGGCTGAATTTCATATTTTCGTCTATGATTATAATTGTTTACGGCGTTACGGGTTGCGGAAAGAGTACTATTGGTCAATTATTAGCAAATAAAATGGGAGTTCCCTTTTTAGATGCAGATGATTTCCATCCTAAAGCCAATAAAACCAAAATGAATGCGGGGACGCCTCTAGTAGATGAAGATAGAATTCCATGGCTGAACAATGTGGCAGAAAAGTTGAAAGTTTGCTCCAAAGAAAAAGGTGCAGTTTTGGCCTGTTCTGCCTTGAATGAAAAATACCGAAACATTCTAAAAGTAGTGCCAAATATAGAATGGGTACTTTTGAAAGGAATTAAATCCTTGGTAGAGGAACGACTGGATGCAAGGGTAGGGCATTTTATGAATCCAGCCTTATTGGCCTCTCAAATGGAAGCTTTGGAAATCCCTGAATATGGGTGGAAAGTAAGCATTGATGCCTCTCCTGAAATAATTGTGGAAAACATTATACAAAACATAAAAAAAATGAAAAATCAGGCTGATTTTGGCGTAATTGGTATGGGGGTAATGGGGAAAAGTCTCGCCCTAAACTTAGCCGATAAAGGAGTAAACTTATCCATCTACAATAGGTATGTCGAAGGAAAGGAAGAACGTGTTGCGGAAAAAGTGCTGGAGGAAAACCCAGGCTATAACAATGTGCAACCGTTTGAGAACATACAGTCCTTTGTAGTTTCCCTTTCTTCACCTAAATCAATCTTATTAATGATTCCAGCTGGCAATGCGGTAGACCTTCAGATCAATGAACTTATACCACTATTGAACCCAGGAGATATCCTTGTAGATGGAGGCAATTCATTTTATAAAGAAACCAATGCCAGAGCAGCATTATTGAAATCCAAAGGAATTTTATTTGTAGGTACAGGCGTATCTGGTGGGGAAGAAGGAGCAAGAAGAGGCCCATCTATTATGCCCGGTGGAGACAAGGATGGTTTTTCTAAAATTGCACCTTACCTAGAAGTGATAGCTGCCAAAGACTTTCAAGGCAAACCATGTGTAACTTATACAGGACCAGGAGGAGCAGGGCACTTTGTGAAAATGGTGCATAATAGTATAGAATATGGTGAAATGCAGGCCATATCTGAAGTGTATTATCTTATGCGCAACTATTTGGAACTTTCTACACTTGAAATTGCAGCCATATTTGAGAAATGGATGGACAGCGACCTTTCCAGTTATTTATTGGAAATCACCATTGACATTCTTAGGAAATACGAGGAAGGTGAACCTTTGATAGATAAAATACTCGACCAAGCAGCCCAAAAAGGAACAGGAGGCTGGTCTGTAAATACCGCTTTAGAATATGGTGTGCCTTATGGGGTGCTTTCTGAAGCAGTAATGGCCAGAAATCTTTCGGCCAGAAAAGGGCTTCGAATGATTGCTTCAGGCTTGTATAACCTCGAAAGATTTTCAGATGTCGAAGATTTGGATAATTTTCTAAATAAACTCCAGGCAGCTTACCAAGCAACAAGGATCATTAACCATGAAGTTGGTTTTTCCCTAATGCTGGAAGTTTCTGAAAAAAATAATTGGGCACTTAACTTTTCTGAAATTGCTAGAATTTGGACAAACGGTTGTATAATCAGGTCTAAGCTGATGGAAGAGTTGGTTGAGATTTTTAAAGAGAGTAACCATATTTTACTCAATCATGAAGCCATCACGGCTTTAAAAAGTTACCAGGGGGATTTATCCTATGTAGTAGGGCAGGCCTTGCAGAATGGATATCCTGTGCCCGTTTTATCCAATGCGATTAATTATTTCTTAGGCGTAACTACCGCCAATTCAGCTGCTAGCCTGATTCAGGCACAAAGGGATTATTTTGGTGCCCATACCTATAGAAGAAATGACGGGGATCCGGATAAAGCCCACCATACTCAGTGGAAAGAATAAAGTTATATTTGAGTGAATTTAAGTAAGGTTAAAACAAAAAAAAGAACCCTATTACGGACAAAAATGTACTCAATAGGCAAAATATCCTTCTTTTTATTAGTACTGCTACAAAACAGCAAATGGTAATCGAAAAATAAACAAAGCCACTTATGCTTGTTGAGAAAAGAAAAGCTTTTACCCCATCAGTGCCGTTGATGGGGTAGTAAGGATATAAAAAGTTTTGATTAGCTACATTTCTCCACTCGTTCCAATAAAATACGCTGACAATAAGGAAGATAGAACCAAAAGCCAAAAGCAATGGTATAAGGTAATGTTCGGTTGCTTTATCTATTCTTTTACTCATATTAATGGATTTCGCGTTTGGCTTTTCATGAAGAATGTGTAAATTTTTTTTATTATGTAACCGATGGTAAAGCCATAGAATGCCAAACCCACAAGCACAGATGGAATGCCTAAGCCAATTTGTGTACTCATTAAGCCAATAAGGAATATAACTCCTAAAATCCCTAGGGTCCATTTTAGCAACAGTGATTTTAAAGGCTGCAACTCGGCCAATTGAGATTTTGATTTTTTGGCCCTTTCCAGGTAAATAATGAATCCACTTAAGGAGAGAAAACCAGAACTTAAAGCCAGAAGGCAATAAATTATTTTTAAAGGTAGCCCTGCAAAATCCCCAAAATGAAAGGATTCTTGCACGAAATAGAATTTTGCACCATAATCCTGATCATCAATATTGTACTTGAACAAAAGACTATGGTCTTGCTTATCAAATACCAATTTATTGGATCGCCGTTCATAAGCCTGGCCAGGGACGTTCCCCAAAACTTGAACAATTCCTTCTCCATTGGTTGTGGGACGGATAAACCAAGGGATCATATTTGGAAATGCTATTCTGGATTTTTCATAAATGGCATCAAAGTCCAGATTGTAACTAAGGTCATCCTCGGCAGTTAATACTTTTTCAGAACGGGTAAAGCTATTGGGTTGCTCTATTTTTAGTCCCCCCATCAAATAGACCTGAAGACCTAACCAGGCCCCGGTAATGCCTATCATCAGATTGAAAGCAACAGAACTTATGCCCACCAATTTATGAATATCTGCCTGGGTGATTCTAAGCTTGCTTTTCCTAATCTTACCAAAGGTTTGTTTTTTCATAAACTTCCCATAGATCAACAAGCCAGTAATGGTAGATAAAAACAGCGCTATGCCGGCCAAGCCCACAATTTGCCTACCAAAATAGGCTTCATAAAACCGAACATGAATGTTTCTCAAAAAGTAACTGAAAGATTTAAAGTAATTGCGTTCTCCAAGAATTTCACCTGTATGTGGATTGACAAAGACCTCCCAAATCATTGGGTTTAATTTGCTTTTTTCCTTTGGCATCAAGCGGATTATCCAGGTATCCAGATTGGCCTTTGGCATTTCTACTTCAAAAAGATATTTGTCAGGATGTGAAGGCAATACTTTTCTCACGGCAGCAGTCAAAGAGGCTTTATCAGCATTTGAACTTACTTGGGTGAGTACGGGGTTAAGTAAATGGTCAATTTCTGGTCTGAACAAGGCAGCAGCCCCAGTAATACTTAGAAATACAATGACGACACCAGTGTACAAGCCCAGCCAATTGTGAATTTTCCAAAGAAGGTTGTTTTTCATTCCTAAAGCGTAAAAACCTTTCCTGAAACGAATCAGGAAAGGTTTCCATAAATGTTCTAAAATATATAAGAGATGGTTGTCATCGCACTTCTTGGGGATCCGGGGAAGGCCCTCAGGTAATCGTATCCGCCCACCCAATGGGTTTTATCAAATAGATTATTAACATTCATCTGGATCTGGAATCTATTCATTTTGTAATAGATAGCAGCATCAAATAATTCATATCCTGGGAATATGGGTGGGTTATCTGTTGCTCCCAAAGAACCAAATCGCTCAGTTACAAAATTGGCTCCAAATCCAAAACCAAGCCCTTTAAATTTTCCTTCTTTAATCAGGTATTTGGTCCAAACGTTACCCATGTTTCTGGGCGCATTTGGCTTTTGTCTGCCGATAAGATTTTCATCATCATTTTGGGTGATCACAGCATCATTGAATGCATAACTTGCCGTTAAACTCCAATTGGGGGTAATATTACCAGCAATATCAATTTCAAAACCTTTTGACACTTCCTCTCCGTTCTGAACAAGTAAATCTGGCTGACCAGGTTCATTTGCATTGTACAAGGAGCCCCATTCAGTTAAGGTATAAATGGCCAGGCTACCACTTAATTTGCCATCAAACCATTCTGTTTTAGCACCTATTTCACCTAATTCACTTGTTAAAGGGTCAAATGGGCCTCCTGCATTCGGGTCATTTATTACAGTTGCGGTTTGCGGTTGATATCCTTGCACATAAGTTCCATAAACATTGATATGGGGATTTATGGTATATACCAATCCAATTCTTGGAAGCAGCGCATTTTGAGTAACATTGTCTTCGGCCCCTATTTTATATTCCAAGACGTCCTGGTAGTATTCTTGCCTTAATCCCAAAAGAATTTGGAAATTTCCAATGGTGGCTTGTTCCTGAATATAAAAGCCATGAGAATTCAGTTTTGAAGGTGCAAAATTACTGGTGCTATAGATGTATTTACTCATGTCCCTCATTTGATTCGCAAAGGGATCGGTAAGGTCAAAATGGGTTACAATTGGAACTGGATTTCCTTGGCCATCCAATAGGTAATTGGTCTTATTGTCTGGGTTGTAAGAATTGATGGAACGCTGGCCATCTGCACTATAATAACCCCTGGCAGCTAGTTGAGAACCACCTGGTAGCAAAACTTGCTGAAAGTAATCATACCCTACCAACAATTGGTGTTCAATTTTACTGGTCTCGAAATCAATATTGAAATAGTTGCTGAAATTATTATTGCTCCAATTTCGCTTTCTTATACCAACCCTCATTCCTACTTTTTCAGGGTCAATATTTCCATCTCCTAATATAGCAAATGCATTGTCTGTCCGGTGTTCCAATAGGTCTTCGGCGTAGTTAGATCGCATGTAAACTGAATTGAAACTTATATTAGAGGTGAATTGGTGGTTAAGGGAGATGGTAGCATTGACGCTTTCTTCTTTCAAATAATCGTTGACGGCATTCAAAGACCTTGTGATAGGTACTGAAAAGAGATCCCCATTACCAAATACAGCTTGCCCTCTGTCCAATCTACCATCAGATTGTTGGTAAACAATGTCAAGGTTTAACCTTGTTTTGTCGGAGGGCAAAAAAGAGAAGGAGGGGGCAACAACCAAATTTTTGTCATATTGCAAATCCCTAAAATTTCCTGAATTTTCGTATCCCAGGTTAAGACGGTACAATAAGGTTTCGTCTTCTGTCATCGGACCAGTAAAATCCCCTACAACTCTAAAAGTATTGAAACTGCCAAGCGTAGAACTTACAGATTGTCTTGATTCTTTTAGAGGTTTCTTAGTAACCCTATTGATGGTTCCACCCGCAGAAGCATTTCCAAAAAGGGCAGAAGCTGGTCCTTTTATTACCTCCACTCGTTCTATATGGGGTATAAGTTGTTGCTTCCAAAAACTTGTCATGGCACGCATTCCGTTTACTAGATTTCCAGAAGTCTTTTGGCCTTGAATTCTGTGTCCACGAATGGTAATGTCATTGTAAAAGGTAAATTGATTGACTCCACTGATGTTTTTTACCACATCATTTACACGGAAAGCACCTTGGTCGAGTGCCAGTTCCTTGGTTACATAGCCAATTGATTGTGGCACATCCTTAAGTGCGGTAGCTGATTTTGTACCAATATAAGAAGATTTGTTTTTATAGGAGGTCTCTGACCGTCCAAGGATTTCTACCGTCTGTAATGTCACTTCACTTTCTTGCATTATGACATTAACTGTGAGTGTTTTTCCTGGCAAGAGGTTTACTAATTTTTCATGCGCTTTGTAGCCAAGCAAATTGAAAAGGATAGTTTTGCTTCCAGGAGAGACTTCTTTAAAGATGAAATTTCCTTCAAAATCGGTAATTGTACCCAATTGGGTATCTTTTATAATAATATTAATAAATGCAAGTGCTTTTCCATTTTGACCCTTTACAGTACCCTTTATCTCACTTTTCTGAGCTATTAAAGAGAAGGATGTAAAGAACATTAATAATGCGAGTAGTGTTTGTTTCATAATTGTTTATATGGAATTGGTCTTAATAGACGCAAATGTAAAGGCTAATAATTAGGACGCAAAGAAATTATTAATTTTATTTAGATTAATTCCATTTAAAAATGACTAAAAGAATTCGGTATAGGAGTAGCGTATTGAAGAGTATGCTGATAAACTTAAATATGCAGATACAAAGAAAATTGTAAGTAGGCTTTTTGTGAGCCATTCTGCTTAGGAAAGGAAGCCTTTGTAATCAAGACAGGTTGCTAATCAACTAAGGGCTAAAAAACCATTGAAATAAAAATAACTGAATTGTTATTTGTGAGCTTAAAAGTAGATTTTTACTGTTACAGGAGGGACAATTAAAAAAAATAGAAAAATTTTCAATAATTGGTTCATAAAATTATGAACCAAAAAAACCTTTTGTATCTTTGTAGCGTTAATAGACTAAAATTCCAAATAGATTATGACACTAACCCCAGACCAACAGCAGATTATTGAAAGGATTGGTGTTTTCTTTGAAACCAAAGGAAATCAACCAATTTTAGGTAGAATTATAGGTTTATTAATGGTTGTTGATGATGCTGAAGCAACCTTTGAAGACATTCAAAATTGTTTGTTTGTAAGTAAAAGTGCAGTAAGTCAAGCCCTAACTTTATTACAAAGTCAAAATAAAGTGGAATACATAACCAAGCCAGGTGAACGCAAGCGTTATTTCCGGTTAAAAATTAGAAACTGGAAAGTGGACATCCATGATGACCTAAGGAAAGTCTTTAAATTCAATGAAATCATTGAAGAGATTATTTCATTAAGAGGAAATAAAAATGAAGAGTTTAACTCTTATTTAAAAGAAGTATCAAAATTTATGCAATTCATGGAAGCTGAGTTGCCAAAATTGATTGAAAAATACCAAAAACAAATCGAATAATTTTTTTTGGTTTATTTAGTTCACAAAATTCTGAACATACTATATATTACTACATATAATACAATTAAATAAAATGAAAAAACAAATTTGTATACCATTACTATTTATGCTCTTACTTGGGGGGATGGTGCGTGCTCAAGGAACAGGGGGAGATGGATTTACTTTGAAGGAATGTATTGAACTGGGATTAAAGAACAATGCAGAAATAAAGAAATCTATTTTAGAAGAACAAGAAGCTAAATTTTTAAGAAAAGAGATTATAGGTTCGGGATTGCCACAGTTAGAGGCTTATGGTAATTATAACAATTTTATAGATGTTTACCCACAAGCGATTCCTGGAGGAATTTTGGATCCCAATTCTGATCCCAATGGAGTGGATGTAATTGCTTTTGGTGTACCACAAAGTTTAAAAGGTGGGTTTAAGCTAAACCAGTTGGTTTTTAGTCAGTCCTATTTAATTGGCTTAAAGGCTGCCAAAACTTCAGAAGAGTTTTACCAATTGGTGACCAACATGACCACTGAAGACATCATATATGACATTGCGCTAAATTATTACGGAGTGATTGCCACGGAACTTCAAATGATAAATCTGGAAGCCAATCACGATAAACTTGTTAAATTAGAAAGCATTATTAAGTCTCAATATGAAAATGATCTAGCTAGGAAAGTAGATTTTAATCGCGTAAAAGTGAACCTAACTAGTTTAGAGACTGAGATAGCTAATCTAGAGACCTTAATTGAGCAAAGAAGTAATTACCTAAAGTTAGTTATGGGAATTCCAGTAATTTCTGATCTGAAGCTTAAAGCTTACGATTTTGACGAAATAACCAGTTCCCCACAAATTTTGGCCTCAGACCCAGACTTAAGCGGTCGCTACGATCTCCAAGTTTTAGACAAACAACAAGAATTACAATCACTCAATATAAAGAATATTAAATCAGGTTATTACCCCACAATCGCTGCCTTTGCTGATTTGAATTACAATGCCTTTTCAAATTCTTTTGATTTTTTATCTAGTAGTCACCAATGGTATAGGGGGTCTTTGGTTGGCATACAATTAAACATTCCAATTTTCGATGGAAACCAGAGAAAGTATAAAGTGGCTCAAGCAAAGATCCAAAGTGAAAAATTAAGACACGATCAGTATCTGGCAGAACAAAACGCACAAACGGCTTACTTAAATGCTTTCAAAAAAATGAAGAATAGCCTGAAAAGTTTGGAAGCGCAGCAATCAAATTTGCTGCTGTCTGAAACAGTGTTTGATGAAACCAATCAACTCTACCGAGAAGGACTGTCGCCATTAACAGATGTCTTGGACTCAGAAACTGCTTTAAGAGAAGCGCGAGCGGCCTATTTTAATCAGATAATCAATGTTAAAACAGCGGAAGCGGACCTTTATCAATCAACAGGTCAAATAGAAAAGATTGCCCTATAAACTTAAAAGAATTCGGAGATATAGTCTTAAATAAACATGAAAAAATTAATCACACCTTTAGTAATAGTGTTCATCGCTGGCGTAATAGGCTTTACACTTTATAAAAACAAGCAAGAAATGGGAGTCAAAGCCGAGCAAGCGATGAAAACCAGTGAATATATTCCAGTGAGAACACAATTGATCACTAAAACGTCCAATTCCATTTCGTTTATGACCAATGGCTCTTTTATTCCAAGCCAAGAGCTAAAACTTAAATCCGAAGGGAATGGTAAGGTTATTAAGATTTTGAAGGACAAAGGCGATTATGTAAATAAAGGAGATGTTATTGCCAGATTGGATGATGAACTTTTGCAAGTAGAACTTTCAATTGCTGAAACAAAATTCAATCAATTTACCCGAGACTTGGGCAGGTATGAAAACCTGGCAGGAACAGAGGCGATTACAGAAAAGCAACTTGAAGAAATTCAGAATGCACATAAAATGGGAGCTTCAGAGATCAAAATGATCAAAAGAAGATTGTCCAATACTGTAATAACAGCACCCATCTCAGGTTACATCAATGAAGACTATATTGAAATAGGAAGCTTATTGAATCCTGGAATGGATGTAGTGGAGATTGTAAATGTCATGCCTTTAAAATTGGTGGTACAGGTAGCCGAGATGGAAATTGCTAATATTAAGGTTGGTGATGAAGTTCAGGTAAAAGTGGGAGTGATCCCTGACCAACAATTTAACGGAAAAGTATCCTTCACAAGCAGTAAAGGGGATGCCTCCTTTAAATATCAGGTAGATATAGAACTAAAAGAAACTTCAGATAAAATCAAGCCAGGCATGTTTGCTTATGCCACCTTTGAATACCCTTCAATGGAAGCTGTATTGATCGAAAGAACTTCTCTTATCCGAGGTATAAAAAACCCTGAAGTCTTTATTTTGGAGGATGGAAAAGCTGTTTTGAAAAAGATCCAAATAGCCCAGTTAGGAGATAGCAAATTGATGCTTCTGGAGGGCTTAAATATTGGAGACAAGGTGATTACTTCTGGTTTGATCAACCTTAAGGATGGAGTGGCTGTAACCGAACTACAATAGAAAAGCGATGCAAATTACAAAAATATCGATTCAAAGGTCCACCATAGTGGTGGTGCTTTTTACCATATTGACAGCCTTGGGAATATTTTCCTATAGCCAAATGTCTTATGAGCTTTTACCTAAGTTCAGTCCTAATGTAGTCACCGTTTCTACCCTTTACCCAGGGTCAGCTCCCACAGAAGTGGAAAGCTCAGTTACCAGGAAATTAGAAGATGCCCTGGCCTCCTTAGAGGGGATTGATGTCATGAAATCCACTTCCCTAGAAAGCTTCTCTATTATCACGATTGAACTTAAAGATGAGGTAGATGTAGACATCATTTTACAAGACGCACAACGTAAAATTGATGCCATTTTGGGTGACCTTCCAGAGGATGTTGACCCTCCATCTTTGGGTAAGTTTAGCCTAGACGATATGCCCATCATGCAATTAGGTGTCTATTCTACAATGAATGCCACCGAGTTTTATGACCTGATGGATCAACGTATTCAACCTACTTTGGCGCAAATAGATGGAGTAGCTCAAGTCAACTTATTGGGTGGAACTGAAAGAGAGATAAAAGTTAACCTTAACCAAAATAAGCTTGAAGCATTGGGGATTTCCCCACTTCAGATCAACCAGGTAATCGCTTCAGAAAACCTGGATTTCCCTACAGGCAAATTAAAAAGTGACAACGAACAGATATTGATTCGTTTGGCTGGAAAATTTAGCTCTGTCGATGAAATTAGGAATCTTGTTGTGGCGCAAAATGGTTCCTCTACAATTAGAATAAAAGACTTGGCTGAGGTGGTAGATTCCAAAAAGGACGAAGAAGTCCTAAGTAGGTTAAATGGAAATGCCGCAATTGGTATATCCATTCAAAAGCAATCAGATGCCAATGCCGTGGATGTCGCCAAAAATGTAACCCTGGCCTTGGCGGGGTTGGAAGACACTTACAAAGAAAACAAACTGAATTTTGAAGTCTCTCAAGACAGTTCAACTTTTACCTTGGAAGCTGCTAATGCTGTTATTCATGATCTGATTATTGCAGTAGTTTTGGTGGCCATTATAATGCTTTTGTTTTTGCATAGTATCAGAAATGCGGTGATTGTAATGATAGCGGTACCTGCATCAATTGTGGCAACATTTACCGTTATGTATTTGGCTGGTTTCACGCTAAACCTGATGAGCTTACTTGCACTATCATTGGTAGTAGGTATTTTGGTGGATGATGCCATTGTGGTGATTGAAAACATCTATCGTCACATGGAGAAAGGCAAAACAGCCATACAAGCATCCTATGATGGGATTCGTGAAATAGGAGGTACCGTGGTTTCAATTACGCTTGTGATTATGGTTGTTTTCGTCCCATTGTCAATGACAGGAGGTTTAATTGCTGGTATATTAACCCAATTCAGTATTACTGTAGCAGTGGCTACCCTGATCAGTTTATTGGTTGCTTTTACACTGATTCCTCTTTTAACCTCCAGGTTTTCAAAACTGGAACACATTAACCCTAAAAGTTTCTTCGGAAAAATCATCAATGGGTTTGAAAGGATGTTGGATAAATTTGTTGATTGGTTAACGGGTATTCTTAAATGGGCATTTAACCATAAAGCTATCACATTAGTAGTGACCTTGGGATTGTTTGTTTCCTCTTTTCTACTCGTAAGTAATGGTTTTATAGGAAGTGAATTTGTTGGGCAAGGAGATAAAGGGGAGTTCATAATGAGAATAGAGCTTCCAAAATCTTCAACCATAGAAGAGACCAATTTCACTACAATGGAAGTGGAACATTTCTTAAGACAATATCCTGAAATTACAGGAATTTTTACTTCAGTTGGACAAATTACAGGAGGCTTTTCAGGTGCCACCTCTACACCTTATGCTGCAGAACTAACTGTTAAAATGGTTCCTTCAGAGCAGAGGAATATGACTGCTCCTGAATTTGCAAGGGAGATGGAAATCGCCTTGGAAGAAAGTATCGTCGGCGCTGAATTTACAGCAGTGCCTATAGCGATCACAGGTACAGCAAGTGATGCGCCGATTCAAATATTACTGTCAGGTCCAGATTTGCCTACTTTAGCAGCCTTTTCTAAAGAGGTGATGGCAGAAGTCGTGCAAGTACCTGGTACTAGAAAAGTGGAAACTTCACTCGAAGAAGGTAACCCTGAAATAAGCGTTCAAGTGGATAGAGCAAAAATGGCTGACTTGGGATTGGATATGTCTCTTGTTGGAGGCACGATGCAGATCGCATTTAATGGGAATACAGACACAAAATACAGGGACGGGGATTTTGAGTACGATATTAACATCAAGCTGGACGAGTTTGATAGGAAATCTGTACCTGACATTGAGAACCTCACCTTTGTAAATAAAAGAGGAGAAATAATTTTACTAAAGCAATTCGCAACAGCAAAACCATCAGAAGGACCTAGTCAGCTTCAACGTCAAAACAGGATTACTTCAGTGTCTGTAAATTCTCAGGTTTCTGGTCGCCCTACAGGTACTGTCGGAGCGGAGATTCAAGAAAGAATAGCAAAAATTGATTTGCCAAGTGAAGTAACGATTTCCTATGAGGGAGACCTTAAGATGCAGGAAGAAGGCTTTGGGAGTTTAGGAATTGCCTTATTGGCTTCAATTCTGTTGATTTATTTGATTATGGTCGCTTTGTATGACAATTACGTATATCCATTGGTAGTAATGTTTTCCTTACCATTGGCCTTCATAGGTGCTTTATTGGCCTTGGCCATGTCAGGATCTTCTCTAAGTATTTTCAGTATACTTGGATTGATTATGCTAATGGGATTGGTTGCCAAAAATGCGATTTTGTTGGTGGATTTTGCCAACCAACTTAAAGATGCAGGGGTGGAAGTGAAGGCTGCGCTTATTAAAGCAGTGGAGATTAGGTTTAGGCCTATTCTTATGACTACACTTGCCATGGTTTTTGGTATGATGCCGATTGCGCTTGCCTCAGGAGCAGGAGCTGAATGGAAAAATGGTTTGGCTTGGGCCCTTATTGGTGGCCTGATTTCTTCCATGTTCCTAACGATGGTTATAGTACCTGTAATATATTACGTCTTTGATCGGCTACTGGCAAAATTTGGTAAGGATAAAAAGAAAGATATCGTAATAGAAGAAACGGAATTGTCTGAAACTGAATCGGAAGTGGCAGCATACATTTAGTCGATGCTTTATTAGAATTAGTCGTAGGCAGTATTGTATACCAACTACTTCCTACGACTATTTCTTAAATGTAATAAAATAATATTTAGTTTTAACCGTTTAAGCATGAGTGTCTTGTGACTTTCGTGAATCGGAAATTTAAATCCTTAGAAATGAATAATTATACAAGATTAAAAGCGATTGTTGAAGTATTTGGCCAATATGGCATTGCTCCAGTAGCGAAAGTTATGCAGGCTGATTTCGTGAAAGACCTTGGATTTGACAAGGTGTTTTTAAATGGGTTGATCTTTGACGTGGAGAATGTGTTACACATGGAATTGGAAGATGAAATCGTCCAATCATTAAGAAAACCTGAGGATTTGATCCAGTATTTTCTTCAGCACCAAAATTAATGCTTCTATTTTGAGACTAGCTACCCGTTCGGTACCTAAATGCTTTTTCTAATTGTTCTCGGAAGCTTCTAAAAATACAGGCAATAGTCATCCTGTTAAGCACAAGAATGGCTATTGCCTGTTTAATGCTGAATCTGTATATGGTTCGATTATAAAACCGCAGCTTATAGAAAAGAGATCAACTGTCCATATTCTTTAATACCTTTTCAAAACCCTTAATAACTTTTTGTGATTTTTTATCCAAGTCAGATTTATTCACAGGTTTCTTTTCATACAGATCCTCCTTCAATTGGTAAATTTCTCCATTTTTATAAAGCTTCAAATCAGTATTGTGAACAAATGTTCTTGGTTCGAATTTCCCCCAATTAGGAGCATAATGGCAAAAAATCCATTCCCTTTTATTTTTAGGGTTTTCATTTCCAATAAGTTGGGGATAAAAGCTGATTCCATCCGAAAAGAATGAATCATTTTTTGAATCCGCCCCTGAGGCTTCCATTAAGGTGGGTACGAAATCAGTGAAATCGATGAGGTTTTGATTGATACTTCCTGCCTTAATTTTCCCAGGCCAATAAGCGATCATTGGAACATGCGTACCCAAATCATTGGTATAGCCTTTGTTTCCTTGCAGCAATACACCCTTTACACTTGAGGTCACATCTCTATCTGTACCATTGTCGCCAATAAAAAGGATCAATGTATTTTCAGCTATTCCGAGGTCTGTTATTTTGTCCATTATTCGACCAACCAGATGGTCCATATGCTTTAACATATCAGGAAATAACTCAGGATCATTTAACCTTGTTTCAGGATCATAAGAAGAGAAGGCTGTCGAACCTGGGGTGGGTTCAAATGGGTCATGCGTCAAAACCATAGGGAAATAAGCAAAGAAGGGTTTGTCAGTATTTTTTTCAAAAAATGTATCCAGGTAATCTACGAAGAGATCCGGACCATATTTCCCATCAAACAATTCTACGCCCGTCTCTTTGGTATCTAATAATGGGTCTTTGTATCTGGACCCACGATCAGCCACTTGCCATAAGCGGTAATGATCAAATCCAGCATCATGTGGTAAAGTACCCACTTGTCCTCCAACTAATTTTCTTTGCATCTCATTCCCATAAAGTTGCCATTTTCCTACGATACAAGTAGTATATCCTTGCGCTTTCAAAAGATGACCAAAAGTAGTTTCATTAGGATCCAGGATTCCAAAACCAAGATAATTTCTAAAATTGTATTTCCCCGTCATTAACTGTACCCTTGAAGGTGTACACAAGGGCATGGAATGCGTGTTTTCAAATTTCATCCCCCCTGAAATCATCCTATCAAGGTGCGGCGTTTGGTTATAGTCATTCCCATAAGCTGCCAATGCTTCATAACCCAAATCATCTGCCATTATCAAGATGATATTAGGCTGTTCCTGAGAAAAGACTCCTTGAAAATTCAGGAAGAAAAAGCTTAAAATTAAGAAAGTATATCTCATGGTAAATCAAAAGTTTTAATAGCTTTATGGAATGTTATAAAGTTGTTTTATAGTTGGTTAGCTATAAAAATTTAAAGTTCAAAATTAATGCTTTTTCCAGCAAATGCACCTTTTGGCATTTGAACAATGAACTGTGATGTTTTTGTTTTCTTGTCCTTTATGACTTGGATTCCAGCTTCTTTGGTACTGTAAAGCCCGTCTAATGTAAATTTGAGGGCTGTCAATTTTCTGGTGGGGTCTGATATTGAAAAAGATTGGACTTTACCTTTCTTCACATTCAGCATTATGATACCAGCATTTTCCATTTGTAAATTCAAGTCATTTTCAATTAATAAATTTCCAGATTGGTAGAACACAGCTTGTAATTCATTTTCATTTTTATTCATTACCGCCTGGAGCTCTTCGGTATTGGAAAGGACTTTATAGGGTGTTCCTGCTTTATAAATACTTTTTAGTTCGCTTACAGAAATGGAAGGAAAAACCATGTAAGCATACTTACCATTTTCAGGTTTTACGCCATGATCGAACCATATTTCCAACACTTCTTCTGAAACTACTTTGTTGGATATGTTTTTTTGATCTGTTATATCAGACCAACGTCCGGTTGCTGTTTTATTAGAGACATGTACCCTTCCTTCATTCGGGAAAATATAACCAATATTGCCGTGATAAAGCCATTTGAGGTGGTCAATAGTATGGTCTCCTTGGCTAAGGTTCAAAGGCGTTTTATTTGCTTGTAAAATACTTACCGGAGACCTTAATAGGACCTGATCAACCGTGGTTACAATGGGTAATTCTTGACTTCCTTGAATGCCAGTACCAAGACAAACATAACTTTGATCGAAGAAAAACCAAGCCTTTTTAGCTTTTGTGCCATCGTGAGGGCTGATAAAATCAAAACCAACTGCCCCATTTTGGCCATTTTCCACAGCTCCGACAAATTCCATTTTACCTGCCTTTTGGATGAGGTCCCCTCCCAATAATTCAGGCTTCTGCAAGATGGTAGTTCCAGATATTTTTTGCCAATCATAGACGGGCCAAATGTCATGGTATTCATCTCCTTTGAGCATAAGATAGTTGGTGCCGTCAGCTCGGTGGTGAGTGGTTATCCCTGGTCCATTATAAGGTTCTTCCATGTTTTCGTTCCGGCTGGAAAACATACGTACAGTGGTGTAATAATTAGGTCTTTGTACCACGAAATGCTCTGTTTGCCAGAAAAACTTTGAAAAGGATAGGGAAGGAGAGGATTCCCCTTTTCTTAAACTAATAATCTCTTCCAGTTCCTTCTTTCTGTAATCTGTACTACGGAGCAATCGCTCTATTTCTAGTGTACCTTTTGGGTAAAAGGTAGAACGGTTAGCGATTGACCTGTTTTTCACGCTAATGTCTTCATAGATCCCATACACCAATTGTTTATAAACTCCATCTAGATAGTAATCAACCAATTGGTTGATTTTATCTTTCTCAAAAGCATATGAAGTACCTGCAACATAATCAGACCATTCTCCAAAAGCATTGGCGTATTTACCATAACCATAGGAAGTGGTATTGTTTACCCTATCCTTTCTATGATGAAAACTGTAATCTTGCTGCATCCCCCGCTCTCCATTACTAAACTTAATTTCATTGGCAATAATATCAATCACTTCATCAAAACCATCTCTATTCTCGTTGAACAGCAGGTTTTTTGCTAGGATGCCTGCGATAACTATTCTGTCTCCACTCGGTCTCGCCCCCGAGGCATTCATATTTGCCCTACCTATAATAGGTTGTGCTTGCTCTACCAATTCTGAAGGAAGCTTATCGCCAATTAAAAGCATTAGGTTGACAAGATTTCCCGGAGTTGTAATTTGATTGTTATGCCAGTTTTCACCAATAAAATCCCGCGCTACCCAAAATTTAGTGGACAATTTGATTTTGTCGAGCAGGCTTTGGTTTTGAAAGAAGGGACTACCTTTGGTTTCATATGCTTTAGCCAAAGTGACCAATCCATAAGTATGTTTTCTGTGTGGAAAACTTGCTGTTCTGCTCAAGTCAGAATAATTGATATTGATAAAACTTCCATCTGACTGAATCTCCTTCAAAAGCCTTGTGATTTCACCAGTATCAATTTGACTTGTTTTCAATTCTTCTACAACTCTATCACGGATCAATCTTATCTCATTCACCTGTGCCAGCAAAGTACTGCTTAAGAAGGCACCTAGGGATAAAAATAATATTAGTAGGGTTTTTTTGGGTAAATTGTTTATTGACATTATTTTGTAGAATTAAAGCGGCTATTTCTAATCAGTACCTATATTTTTTTCAGCACTTTCCAACACTTTTCTTACACTTAGGGGCTGCATGTTTGTCCATACCTTTTCTATATATTCTAGACATTTTTCCTTGGTCCCTTCTTGTCCTTCAGCCCTCCATCCATTGGGTATAACTTTTTCGTGGGGCCAAATACTATACTGTTCTTCATGATTGATTACCACTAAAAACAAATTCTTTTCCTCTTCTTCCGACATAAATTGGATATCATTGTGATCTACAGAATTTCAATTTAGGTAATATCTTTTTCCCTACAATAGCTTTAATAGGGATGTTCGCATTAACTTCTTTATGATTTTCCAGGAATTAGTATTTGTAAGCATAGGTAAACGAAAGATAATCAGCCTGATTAGCTAATTTTTGTGGAATGCTTAAATGGCATTTTTAGCCCTGAAAATTTTAAGGTAGTACAGATGAAAGACAGGGAAATTTATCTGGCTAAACCTGGCCTGAAAAAGTTCGAAGAATTAAATAATGCAATTGAATAGAAACTTAGCACATTTATTGCATTTTGCCAATAAGCATTTAGATTTATAACATACGTATGAAGAAATTCTTTTCCCGATCCAGCCCAATAGTTCTAGGGGCTTTGATAATCATCGCTTTGTATTTTTTAATTGTGGGACTAGTGGCCTCACAGAAAGTGTTGGCCCCATTGATACTGGCCTTAGTTTTGGCTCTATTGGTTTATCCCATCGCACAAGTTTTGGAAAAACGGGGACTACATAGAATATTAAGTACTTCTTTTGTAGTAGGGATGGTCTTTGTAGGATTTATAGGAGTTTCAGCTGTTATCTCCTTGCAGGTAAGGTCTTTTTTAGAGGATGCTGACGTTATGAAAGAGCGTTTGAGTCCAGTTGCAAAGAAAGTGGAACTATTTGTACTGGCCCATACCCCTTTAGAACAAGACAAGTTGGAAGCTTACAAAACTAGTTATGGTTTAAATGGCAAAGAACTAAATGAAGAGGAAGAATCGTCGGAATTAAAACAGGAAGAAGCATTTTTGATGTTGGGAAAAGTGATGGGTACCGCTGCTGACTTTCTACTGATATTTGTTTACCTCTTTTTTCTCATTCATTTTAGGCATATGTTTTACACCTTTATTTTAAAGCTATTTCCTGATGATAGCAAAATGAAGGTGAAGAGAGTTACCCATGATTCTGCTCAGGTGGTTAGACATTATCTAAATGGACGTTTGATTTTAATGGTTATTTTAGTAGTGCTCTACAGTTTAGGAATGTGGATTTCAGGTGCAGAAGACTTTTTACTTATCAGTTTTATTGCTGCCTTTCTTTCTTTGATTCCTTTCATAGGAAATATGGCTGGGTATGTTTTGGCCTTATTCATTGGCTTATTATCAGGAGGGGAATTCGAAACTTTGGTGGGTATTTCAGCTACATTTCTTATTGTCCAGTTTCTTGATTCCTATATTTTTCAACCCATTATACTTGGCAATAAAGTAGATGTACATCCCTTTTTTATTATTTTAGCGGTTATTATCGGCAACGCGATTTGGGGTATTATCGGAATGGTTTTATCTATACCAATAATTGCCATAATAACCGTGATCCTTCGAGAAACGCCCGGTGCGACGGCATTTGCTTACCTACTCAGTAATGGCGATGTAAGTAATAGTCAAAATAAATAGGTGATTAATAGTATGTCAGGTAAATGGCTTCTGTTAATGCTATTTAAGTGATTAAATTTTTTACAAAATGATTCTATAAATATTTTCCAAAATGAAGATTCCAAGCCTAGCGAATATCAAAAAGGAACTCAAACAAAGGAATGAATCCGAATTGATTGAATTGGTATTGCAACTAAGCAAATTGAGCCGTGACAATAAAGCATTTGTGTACTTCAAACTTTTTGAAGCCGATAACAACGATTTGTATTTGGCAATGGTCAAAGAAGATTTAGAAGAAGCTTTCGAAAACGCAAATTTAAAAAGTTATTATACGGCCAAAAAATCTGCACAGTCCATAAGGAGAATGATGAATAAAAGCCTGAAACTGACAAAAGACAAAGTAACTATCATTGAGTTACTTTTCTTTTTTTGTGAGAAAATCATTGAATACGGATACCTTAAATTCCGTCATCCTGTAATCGATAATTTATATGCCTCACAAATAAAAAAAATTGAAAAATTAATAGCGGGGCTTCACGAAGACCTTCAATTTGATTATCAAGAAACATTGGATAATTTTAAAAAACACATAAGCTAAGAACCCATTTCCCACCCAATAAATAACCAACCCCATGAAGTCAGCTTTAAAATTATTTTTATTTTTTGTCCTTTCATTTCAGGCAATAGGTCAGGAAAGAGCAACGGATTTTGTCTACAGCACACCATCTGAAGAAAATTTTGATGCCCAAGGAATTTTATCTTTCCTAGATGAAGTAGGTGAAAGTGAACACGAACTACATAGCCTTATGGTTTTGAGGAGAGGGAAAGTAATCGCTGAGGGCTGGTGGGATCCTTATGGACCCCAATTAAAGCATACCATGTATTCAGTAAGCAAAACCTATACTGCTTCAGGGGTTGGTTTTGCAGTAAGTGAAGGACTTATTTCTGTGGAAGACCAGGTGATTAAATTTTTTCCTGAATCCCTTCCTACTGAGGTTAGCGAAAACTTGAAACAGTTAAAGATTAAACACCTGCTCACCATGAGTGTGGGACACGCAAAAGATTATACTTTTTCTATAGTAAGAACAGCGGACTGGGTAAAATCATTTTTGGCTGTGCCCATTGTAAATGAACCTGGAAGCAAATTTGTATACAACACCGTTGCTACTTATATGTTATCTGCCATTGTACAAAAAGTAACAGGGCAAACGCTTATGGATTACCTCACTCCGCGACTTTTTCAACCGTTAGGTATAGTAGGAGTAGATTGGGAGAAAAGTCCACAGGGGATCAATACCGGAGGCTATGGGCTCAGGGTTAAAACTGCTGATATGGCCAAACTAGGCCAACTCTTCTTACAAAATGGCAACTGGAATGGTAAACAAATTCTACCTGAAAGTTGGATTGATGAAGCCAGTAACTTAAAAATTCCACAAAATCCAAATGCCAGCACGGAAGAAAAGGCCAAAAGTGACTGGCTTCAAGGATATGGTTATCAAATGTGGCGAAGCCGCCACGATTCTTACCGTGCAGATGGTGCTTACGGACAATACATCTTAGTTTTACCCAAACAAGAAGCGGTAATCATTATTACCTCTGAAACTTCCAATCTTCAAGGCCTTTTAAGTGAAGTTTGGGACCATATTCTACCTGCATTTGATAGGGAAAGCAACAGTAGGAAAGATTTTCTATTGAAGGAAAAACTAGAAAAACTTGCTCATAATCCTACTATAGGAGTTGAAAATGAATGGTTAGAAAGAATATGGGACGAAAAAAAGGTAGCCCTTACAGCTGAAGAGGAAAATATAAATTTTTACATTGATTTCCAATCCGAAAATTTGGTATTACATGTGGATGAGGAGCAAAAGAATTATAAATTAACGGCTGGCAAAGCGCATTGGGTTTCCGGAACTACTAATAGAAAGCAACCTTATTTAGTGGCCCATGCGAAAAAGGCATTAAACGGACTTGCTCCATTTAAGGTCTATTCAAGTTATTTTTGGGAAGATTTTCAAACACTCGTAATTGAGATTAAATACATTGAAAGTCCTCATACCGAAATGCTTAAATTTTTCTTTAATGAAGATAAGGTAACTTTTACAACAAGCAGTCTTGGCAATAGAGGTGGGAGTAAGGTATTCAAAGGAGCTTTGGAGGAGTAACAGGTATTAAAACCCATGTATTTAACAAAAAAAGAGTGCCCCAGATGGGGTGAAATTTTTGTAGCCACGAGCGTTAAGGTCCTGGTGAAAACAACCCATACACCACGATTTTGTTAGCATTGTTGCCATTTTTTTGCAACAATACTGACAAAATCTTAACCTGATTAATTTTTATTTTTGTTACTAAAGTATATTAATGTTACTATTTTCGTATATTTATATGAATAAGTAACATAATAACTTGAAAAAGCGAACGAAAAGCCAACAGGCCCTAATAAAAGCAGCCAAGGATTGTTTCTGGAAATATGGAATCAAAAAGGTAACTGTAGAAGAAATATGTGATACTGCCGGTGTTAGCAAGATGACTTATTATCGAAGTTTTGCCAACAAAATGGAAATCGCTGAAACCGTGCTTACAGACATTATAAAAACCGGTGAAGATGCATTTGATGAGATCATGGAGAGAAACATTGATTTTCCACAAAAGATTAAAGGTGTCGTTTTACTGGAGCATGAATATTCAAAAGGAATAAGTCAGGATTTTATTTCTGATATCATAAACAATGAAGACAAGGAGTTAAAACTCCTTATGGCAAATGCCAACCAAAGAGGTCAGGAAAAATTAATTACCCATATAAAGGCTGCACAGAAAGAAGGATGGGTCAGAAAAGACCTGCATTTTCCTTTCTTAATTTACATGATGAAAGACATCAACCATAAACTTATGGATGAAAATTTAACCGCCATGTATGAAACCACTGAGGATTTGATAATGGAAATGATCAATTTCTTCTTTTACGGCATTGTATCTCCTGAGAAACTCAAATGAAAACCAATGTCCTCATATTGCTTTTAAGCTGCTATTTCATTCAACAAGCCATGGCTCAAAAGGATGTTTTCCATGGTCAAGCTTCCTTAGTAAGCAGTTATAGCCCTAAAAATGAGCTGCCAATTTTTTTTGGAGCCAGGTATATTCCTGAATTAAGGATTAACAATGGTATAGACTCAATAAAAAGCATTGACCTGGTTGCCTCAGCGAATATTTCTAGTACTGTTCTTTTTGCTGACCTTAATTCGGCTGAATCCAATTTAAATATCAACCCTTACCGAATTTGGATAAGGTACAGTTCCAGTCAGTTTGAGCTTAGGCTTGGCTTGCAAAAGATTGACTTTGGTTCAGCCGCTATTTTACGTCCCTTACAATGGTTCAACCAGATAGACCCTAGAGATCCACTTCAACTGACCAATGGGGTTTATGGCATTATGGGCCGCTATACCTTTTTAAACAACGCTAATATTAGACTTTGGGGGCTTTATGGCAATGAGAAGGCAAGGGGATTTGATGTGGTTCCTACCAATAAAGCCATTCCGGAGTTTGGTGGTAGAATTCAAAATCCGGTTCCCAAAGGTGAATTGGCTTTTTCCTATCACCACCGGTCTGCCAATTCAATGACCCTCAGTCAAGTCAATACTTTGAACAATATTCCTGAAAATAGATTTGCCTTAGACGGAAAATGGGATTTGGGCGTAGGCATCTGGTTTGAATCGGTTTATGTTCATCGTAACAAAGATTTGGGAAACCTGACCAACCAAACCTTGTTCAATTTAGGTATTGATTATACCTTACCCTTGGGTACAGGACTAAATGCTGTTTTGGAACACATGCAAATTAATTTTGACGAGGAGGATTTGGCCTTAAACAACGCCTTACATGTTACTGCTGCTTCGCTAACGTATCCTTTAAGCTTTTTCGACAATCTTACTACTGTCATGTATTATGATTGGCGCACCAACAATACAAGCTTTTTTCTAAACTATTCTCATCAATTCAAAAGATTAACAGGATACCTTATGGGGTATTATAATCCTGAATCTATACAGCAGGGTGTTCAACAAAATGAATTTGTCAACCAGTTTAAAGGCCCGGGTTTAAGGCTAATGTTGGTCTATAACCACTAATAAAATGATTATGGAAAAAATAATTTCACTGACACATGTAACCAAAAAATTTGAAGTAGGAGACGGCTATTTTACTGCACTGAATGATGTTTCCTTGTCTTTTAATGCTAGTGAGTTTGCCGGATTTGTCGGACCTAGCGGCTCCGGGAAGACCACCCTGTTAAACATAATAGGGTCTTTGGACAGTCCCACTGCAGGTGAAGCGAGGGTTATGGGGAAGGATATCGCAAAACTCAGCCATAAGGATTCTGCACAATTAAGGAATTTGCATATTGGCTTTATATTTCAGGTTTTTAACCTTTTACCAGTATATACGGTGTTTGAAAATGTAGAATTTGCTCTACTTCTCCAGGATGTTGGCAAAGAGGAAAGAAAGAAGGCAGTTATGGATGCTTTGGAATGGGTAGGATTAGAAAGTATGGCCAATAAAAGGCCCGATAAATTGTCCGGTGGAGAAGGCCAAAGGGTAGCCATAGCAAGGGCAATGGTTAAACGCCCAAAGATATTGTTGGCCGATGAACCAACCGCCAACCTGGACTCTGCCAATGCGCATGCGATTTTAAAAACCATGAAAACCTTGAACAAGGAATTGGGAACAACTTTCCTATTTTCCACCCATGACGAAAAAGTTATGGCTTATTTGAACCGGACCATTTCTTTGAAGGATGGAAAAGTAGTTTCTGATCTTGAGAATATAAACCAGAAGGTAGAAGCATGAAATTGGCCTTTACACTAGCCTACAAAAACCTCATAGGAGCTGGATTGAGAACCTGGTTGAATGTCGGTATACTTGCCTTTGCTTTTATACTCATCATCTTCTATAATGGCCTGTTGGATGGGTGGAATCAACAGGCCCGGCTGGATACCATCAATTGGGAAATTGGATATGGGGAATTGAGGACCGAAAATTACGATCCCCTGGATCCATTCTCCATTCAGGATGCCCATAGGGTTTATAAGGCAGAGAAATTTCCTCAGCTGACACCTATTTTGATCCGGCAGGCAACCATTTACCCACATGGTAGGATGCTTTCAATTGCCCTAAAAGGTATACCTTCAGATCAAACCCAGCTGCGACTTCCTACCTCTTATCTAAGCACGGAAATGGATGTCATACCTGCAATTATAGGGAAGCGCATGGCAGATGGCGCGAAATTAAAAGAAGGGGAGGAAGTACTATTGCGTTGGAGAGACAAGAATGGAACATTTGATGCCAGGAGCATAACCATAGTTAAAATTTTTGACTCGGATGTTGGCAGCATTGATTCAGGCCAGATATGGATAAGCCTCGAGCAGTTACAGTCCCTAACAGGCCTCAAGGAGGAAGCCACCTATTTCGTTGCAAACGAAGAATATTCTCACCAAAGATTAAATAATTGGACTTTTGTTAACCAGGAAGAATTGCTTCAAAATATAAACGAAATTATAGCCTCTAAGAAAATCTCAGGATCCATAATGTATCTTATGCTGTTGGCCATCGCTTTATTGGCCATTTTTGATACGCAAGTCTTGTCCGTTTTCCGCAGGCAAAAAGAAATTGGAACCTATGTCGCCATGGGAATGACCCCAAGTCAGGTGGTGGTTTTATTTACCATGGAAGGAAGCATGTATAGTTTTTTAGCCATGTTGGTAGGAGGACTCGTTGGGTTACCTATTTTTACTTATTTGGCCATGAAAGGAATTTCTTTTCCTGATGTGACACAAGACATGGGCGTAACCATGGCTTCAAGAATATTTCCTGTATTCGGAATACAGCTTATTTTAGGGACCATGGTATTGGTGATTGTCTCCGCCACAATTGTAAGTTTTTTACCAGCTAAAAAAATTGCTTACATGAATCCCGTTGAAGCATTAAAAGGAAAGCTACAATGATTAGATTTTTATTTAAAGGAATTCTGAGAGACAAAAATAGGAGCATGCTCCCTATCATTGTAATATCCCTTGGAGTAACACTCACGATAGTTTTGAGTGGATTTCTTAATGGTGCCATGACAGATATGGTGGATCAAAATGCCAAATTTGAAACTGGTCATGTGAAAATCATGGCCAGAGCCTATGCTGAGAACAAAGACCAGCTCCCCAATGACCTCGCTTTACTTGGTGTAGACAGTCTGATAGCTGATCTTAAGGTAAATTATCCTGATTTACAATGGGTCAAAAGAATTCGTTTTGGCGGAATTCTTGATGCTCCGGATGGCAACGGAGAATCCAAAGGACAAGGACCTGCAGCTGGTATAGCCATAAATCTTTTGAATGCATCAAGTGGTGAAGTGGCACGAATGAATCTCTCCAATTCTATTGTATCTGGAAGTCTCCCTAAAAATGCCAAAGAAGCACTTATTGGAGATGAATTTGCCAGCAAATTGAAGCTTAATGTTGGAGATGAAGTGACCTACTTTGGCACAACTATGAATGGCAGTATGACTTTCCAAAACTTTATAATAAGTGGGACCATTCGCTTCGGTATTGCTGCAATGGATAGAGGTGCTATTCTTCTGGACATTACCTCCGCCCAAGAGATGTTGGACATGAAAGATGGAACAGGAGAAATACTAGGTTTTTACAAGAATGGGGTTTACGACGATAAAAGTGCTATAGCATTGGAAACAGCCTTTAATAAAAGGTTTGAAGACAATCCAGATGAATATGCTCCGGAAATGTTTACGCTTCGTGCACAGAATAATTTGGGTGATCTTCTGGATTATGCCAATAATATGTCAGCTATCTTTGTGATCATCTTTGTGGGGGCCATGTCGGTGGTATTGTGGAATACAGGGCTAATTGGAGGACTAAGGCGTTACCAGGAATTTGGTATTCGTTTGGCACTAGGAGAGTCCAAAGGTAAAATTTACCGTTCCTTGGTTTTAGAAGCTACCTTTATTGGAATTATAGGCTCCCTTGTAGGTACAAGCTTAGGACTCCTTGGAGCTTTTTACCTGCAAAACTATGGCATCAACATAGAAGGAATGGTGGATAATTCATCCATGATGATGCCTACAGTAATGCGAGCTAAGGTAACGCCAGCGCTTTACTATATAGGTTTTATCCCTGGTGTTTTCGCTATGGTTTTTGGCAATATGCTCTCAGGAATCGGAATTTATAAAAGAGAAACTGCCAGTCTGTTCAAGGAATTAGAGGTATAAATTATTAGGATCAAATTACCTATCTAAATATGATTTTCCATTGATTATAAATAAATAAAATCATGAAAAACCGATTGATTATAGCTTGCCTTTTGTCCATCTGGATCCTTCAGGCCAAGGCCCAGGATGCCAATGCCATCCTAGAAAAAGTGGACAAAAACATGGTCTCTAAAACAGAAATCACCGAATCAGAGATGGTTATCAGAGGCAAAAGAAATGTTCAAACCATTGGTTCAAAATCTTATACTGAGGGCAATCAAAAATCCTTTACCGAATACCTCTATCCAGAAAGAGAAAGAGGTACTAAAATGCTGAAACTTGGCGACCGATTGTGGATTTATTCTCCCTCTACAGAACGTACCATTCAACTCTCAGGGCACATGTTACGTCAATCGGTAATGGGTTCAGACTTGTCTTATGAAGACATGATGGAAGATCGGAAACTATCTGAAATCTACTCTGGTACTGTTCTGGGAGAAGAAGTCCTAGAAGGAAGAAAAGTCTATGTTTTAGAATTAATTGCCTCTGTAGAGGATATTAGTTACTATAAACGAAAATTATGGATTGATCAGGAGCGATACATTCCTCTTCAAGAAGAGTTGTTTGCAAAAAGCGGGCAATTATTGAAAAAAACGGTAATGTCTGAAATCGAACAAATTGACGGTCGCTGGTACCCAAAAAAAATTAATTTTAAGGATGTTTTAAAAGCTGGAGAAGGGACAGATTTTATCCTTAAAAAGGTGCAGTTTAATCCCCCCATTCCGGCTTATATTTTCACCAAGGCCTCATTAAAGAAATAATGAATTGATTAAGCAATTACCACTTATCCTTTCTTGTAGCCCATGACTTTTAATTTCTTCCGCCAGGATAGCGGAATTATCTGTAACAATAGTTAGCTTTATTTCTGCCCACAAGATTGTTACTATGGATAAAGTAGCACCTTTAAAAGAAAACTACAGTGAACCAAGTCCACAATCAGGTTTAAATTTTAGTTTATTGTCAATACAACAGATGATTAAATCAATTCAATTTCGATCACTTGCTCTATTTTTAATTTTTAGCTCAAAGGCCCTTCTCGCACAAATTCCCTTGCCCACAGAAGCACAATTGGCTTGGCAAAATGCAGAACAGGTAGCTGTTTTTCATTATGACCTGCATGTTTTTGATGGGGTTAAATACAATCAGGCAAAGAATAGAATTACACCTATTGAAGATTACAATATATTCAATCCGGAAAAACTCGATACCGACCAGTGGATAAAAGCGGCCAAGGATGCAGGATGTAAAATTGCCATCCTTACAGCTACCCATGAAACTGGTTTTGCCTTGTACCAAAGTGATGTCAATCCTTATTCACTAAAAGCAGTCAAATGGCAAGATGGAAAGGGGGACATAGTCAGGGACTTTGTAGCTTCATGCAGAAAATATGGTGTTTCACCTGGAATTTATATAGGGATTCGTTGGAATTCCTTTTATGGTGTTCACGATTTTAAGGTAAATGGAGACAATGATTTTGCCAAGGAAAGGCAAGCCCATTACAATAGGATTTCTGAAGGAATGGTTGAAGAATTGATGTCCCGGTATGGAGAGTTGGCCATTGTTTGGTTTGATGGTGGAGCCCATGGACCTGAACAAGGTGGTCCAGATGTGCTGTCCATTTTTGAAAAACACCAACCTAATGGGCTTTTTTATCATAACTTACAAAGGGCTGATATTCGCTGGGGAGGAAGTGAAACCGGAACAGTGCCCTATCCTTGCTGGGGGACCTATATCACTCCCTCTTGGTTTAATAATAGGGGAGACGAAGATAATTTCAATCCACTAAAGTATGGGTATCCTGATGGTAAATATTATATTCCGGCAATGAGTGATGCCCCCCTGAGGGGTTATAACGGAAGGCATGAATGGTTTTGGGAACCAGGGGATGATGCCCATATTTACCCTTTGGCTGACTTTATGAACATGTATTATAAATCTGTTGGAAGAAATTCCACTTTGATTATAGGCTTGACGCCAAACCCTGATGGGTTCCTTCCTGAGCCAGATGTGAAAAGGTTAAAGGAATGGGGAGATGAAATCAAGCAAAGGTTTTCTAACCCTATCGCAGAGACATCCGGCACGGGTGAAACTTTTAAAATAGCCTTACCCTCAAAACAAACCATTAACCACCTAGTTTTGATGGAGGACATTACTTTTGGGGAAAGAGTTAGGGAGTTTACTGTAGAGGGGAAAACAGGTGGTAATTGGGAAATTATCTTTCAGGGTAGTGTAATTGGTCATAAGTTTATTCATCGATTCGATGAGCAGGAATTTTCCGCTTTCAGACTTAAAATCAATGCCTCAGTAGAACAAGCAAAAATTTTGAGTTTTAGCGTTTACAATACTAACGAGTAAGGCTATTAGGGTAAAAGAAATAAGAATAAAATGAAAAGTATAAGGTCATGGATAATCTTATTAATTAATTCTCTGGTAATCCTTGTAGTGGTGATTCTCTCTATTTTTTCTTATAAGGAATTTAAGAGAGCCCTCGACGAAAGGGTACTGTTACAACTTACTTCTATTAAAAGGCTAAAAAGAATACAGTTGGAAGCTTTTTTAAACAGTGAGATTGGTACTTTTATTAACGACAAGGATAAATTAGAAGGCGCTAGCTTAAAAGATCCTTATCTTCAATTTTCTGATAATGTTGATATAGAGTGTTTGAAAAACAAGTTGTATTTATTCCCTAGTGAGCAAATACTGGTGGACCTAACTTCCTGTTCTACAGATGGTGAAGTAATTATCGCAATGGTGAAGAAAGTGGAAAATAATATCAGGCAAATCCAATTAATAGAAAATGATGGCATTCAGGAAATATTGATGGAACGCACTGGGATGGGTGAAAGTGGTGAGACCTATCTGGTAGGAACTGATTATCGGTTGAGATCTTTGTCAAGGTTCTTTCCAGACCAGGCTCCGGGCCAAATTCTGGCCAAAACAAAAGGAGCGGAGCAAGCACTGTTAGGTGTTGATGGAATTGGAATTTTTGAAGATTACAGAGGAGTCCCCGTTTACAGTTCCTACCACACATTGGATATTCCTTACCTTAACTGGGCTATTTTATCTGAAATGGATGTAGAGGAGGTGACTACCCCGCTTTTAAAGATGAGAAACAAGCTTATCTTAATATCAACACTAGTCTTACTCTTCGCTCTTACCTTTTCCTTTTTTATTACAGTTGTATTAACAAAGCCTCTTTTGAAAATGAGATTTTTCCTCAATAATATGACGCGGGGAAATTATGATTTCAAAATCGTCAATACTTATCCTACCAAAGAAATCAATGAAATGTTTGTGGCTTTGGAAAAACTACAGAAATCCATAAATGAAGCCATTCAATTCTCCTCAGAGATAGGTAATATGAACATGAAGGCAAAGTATCAATTGTCTGGAGAAGGGGATTTGCTTGGAAAATCATTGGTCCTCATGCAGGAAAAATTAAAAGAATATGAAAATGCTGAAAACGTAAGTCGCTTGTTGGCAAAAAAATCTTTGATTGAAGGACAAGAAAATGAACGAAAACGATTATCCAAGGATTTGCATGATGGACTTGGTCCTTTGCTTACTAGCCTGAAGTTGATGGTGCAAACTTCAGATTTATCTGTAAATGACAAAAAGAAAATCAATTTAGTAGTGGATGGCACCATAGATGAAATCCGGAGAATGACTTATAATTTAATGCCTACAGTACTGGTGGATTTTGGTGTTGGCAAAGCATTGTCAAGTTTTATTGAAAGAATGAATAAAACCAGTGGAGTAGAAATTTTTTATGAAGATGTAACAAAAGGAAAGGATGGAGAATTAACCATAGATTTAGATATTTGTATTTTTAGGGTTTGTCAGGAATTGATTAACAATTCACTGAAGCACTCTGGAGCAAAAAAGATAACCATTTCATTAACAGAATTTAGTGACAAGCTCTCCCTGTATTACCTGGACAATGGAACTGGCTTTGACCTCACTACTATAAAATATGGGGCAGGCTTGAGAAACATTAGAGAGCGAATAGAGATTTTTAATGGATACCTAAGCATTAAATCTGATGCGAATGGTACTGAAGTAGAAGTAGAAATACCCTTAAAAGATGGATAAATTCAAAATTGCAATTGTAGATGATCACCAGTTATTTAGAGATGGAATCCATTCCTTGTTGTCTAAGCAGGAAAACATAGACGTAGTGATCAGTGCAGAAAATGGTAAAGATTTCTTTAATAAACTCAAAACTGGTATTGAGCCTGAGCTCCTATTACTGGACCTTACCATGCCAGAAATGAATGGTTTTGAAGTACTTTTAAGGTTGAAAAAAAAGTATCCTCAAATCAAGGCAATTGCTATTTCCATGCATGATGATGGCAATTATATCATGCAGTCCATCAGGGGTGGCGCCTATGGCTATCTGCTTAAAAATGCTGATGAAGAAGAATTACTACTGGCAATTGATACCGTACTCAATGGAAAGAAATACTTTAACCAGGAAATCTCCCAAAGAATGATCAATATTATGTCCCTTGAAGGAGTCAGTCCTAAAAAGCTGTCGCCAAAAGAAATGGAAATATTAAAATTAATAGCCGATGGCCAAACCACTAAGGAAATTGCACAAAAACTCTTCATCAGTACACGTACAGTAGAGACCCATCGAAATAACATGATGAAGAAGCTGGAGGTCAAAAACACCCCTGAATTGATCAATAAGGCTTCCCAACTGAGTTTATTGTAAAGAACATCCGTATAAATACGGATACTTTTTAACGTAATTAAACCTACTATAATTTACCGATTTTCTTAGAGTATCCATACCCATTGTTTAGCGTTAAATTTACTAGACAAAAGATATAAATTGAAAAACGGTACTCCTATGAAAAGTTTATTAATAGCCTTCGCTTTTATGACTGTTGCTACTTTCAGTTATGCACAGAGTAATAATGACTTAAAAGGTCCTGCTGCAAAAAACCAAAAACCTTGGCAGAATACTGAAAAAGCCAATAAGATTTACACTTTAGAAACTTCTTCTAAAGCCCAAGGTCCATCTGCAAAGAATAAAAAATCTTGGAAATCTAAAGCCAAAAATTACCAACAAGTAACGTTGGTTTCAAATAAAACCAGGCTTACAGGTCCAAAAGCAAAAAACGCAAAAGTTTGGAAAAACTAATCGCCTAAAAATATTTAGTGCAGAAGCCTTGCCTTTAAAACGGCAAGGCTTTTTTTTTGCCTATATTCCCTTATTACCAGAAATATATTTTTATTACTCCTATTATGAATTCATTATAAGGTTGGTTATTTATACACTTTTTTGAACATGTATCCTGGTTCGATGTTTTGTTTATCTATGAAAGAAAAACTGGAATCTTCAAGACCAACAATCCAAAATCTATCATTCCCTAAAGGGATAGGCAAAGAAGAATTATTTCAAAATTTGGTAATTCGACCGGTTGTCAAATTATTGCATGATTTATTAATGGTACATTTTAAGCAGTATTTGACAACAAAGAAAATTGCGTTTAGTCAATTATCTGAAAAAGAAAAAACCAATTTCATTGAAAGTTCCTTCAACAAAGACTTGACATTTAGAAGTGAAATTCGAGGCTTGGTTATAGGTCATTTTTCTACTGATGAATTTCTTTTGTATGCCACCATGCAGCGTGGATTAAATAAACGAATCAATTCAATTTTAAAGGAAAGAATAAATAGCAATAGGCAAAATTTTATTGATGAGTAGATAGGGAACCACAACTATTATAATTTTTGCCACCGTTCTAAACTTAACTATTTTTAAAGATTCAAGTATAATTATACTTTAGAATCCCCATATCACTCAGCGTTCTCTACTAAAAGCACTCCTACGCCTCCCCACAAAGATTTTTTCTTGATAGGGGGTCGAAATCAGGTTTTTAGATAGAATAGTACCATTTAAGGCCTATTTATTTGATTTTGATGCCAAGTTTTGCTTAAGTTTGATATATAGCTGTTAAGCATTCGATGTGCACCCATTTACAACTCCTGTCTTAACAAAATCATTTTTAAATTTGAATAAATTAAAAAACTGTAGTAGGTCATCCAAAAATGGATTGGTTTTACTATATTTTCTATTCTCATTCTTCACACTTGCCAACGCCCAAATCAGGGAATTGCAATCAATGTGGGAAGACCAGATTGATACAAGTGCCTTCAGCTTTAGAACCCAGAACTACCTTCAAATATCAGAGGAGGAATTTTTGGACCTTTATGATGCACAACCTAGCTTCGGTATGTTTCGTGACAATTATTTTATTACAGGGGTACCCACAAACAAGGATATTAACAAACAAACAGCTGATGTCAAATACCAGATAAGTGTTAGTCAGCGGTTGACCAAGTCTAGGCTGCCCTTTCGAACTTCACTATTACTCACTTATACCCAGAAATCATTTTGGGACATTTACGAAAATTCTTCCCCTTTTGCTGATAACAATTACAATCCGGGAATAACCCTGATTAGGCCAGTATTAAATAATCAGCAGTTAAAAGGAGGCGTTGCGCTTTCCCTTGAACATGAATCAAACGGCCTGGATTCCATTTATTCCAGAAGTTGGAATTTCATTACCCTCTCAGGAGTGTATTTCTACAATGCCAATATTTCCCTTCAGGGCAAAATGTGGGCTGGGGTTTTAGGAGATGAAAACAAGGACCTTTTCAGATACCGGGGATATGGATTATTGGCTATGAATTACCGCAGTTACAATGATAATTTTTGGGCAAGCCTGGTGCTGAATCCAAGTAAAAAATTTAACGCTGTCAACACCATTGTAGAATTAAATTTCAAACCAATATCTTCTTCCAACCAATACCTATTTATTCAATGGTACAATGGTTACGGCGAAAACCTTTATGACTACAACCAATATACCACGATGGTTAGATTTGGACTCTGCATCAAACCAGCCATGCGAAATTTTTATTGAATAATATAAATCCTCTAACCTTTTAGTAAGTGTGACAAGCTCCCTTATTTTAGAACATTGGAGTGGAAGGTTTAAATTCAATAATAACCAACTGATTAGAATAAAGACTTCAGTTTTTAGCAAATCTATAGGATCTAATTATTTCCATCCGTTATAAAGTAGGACAATATGGTTATCAATTTACCCTTAAACATATCTTACTTTTAATAGTTAGACAGTTAAATGAAATAGTTGCCTTTGGATACCAACTGTTTTTTGTTATCTTCAAAAAAAACCCAATGACTATTGTATTATAACCAATTATTAAGCTTGCTCTCCAATTGCACAATTCGAGCCTTAAGAAAGTCCTTCTTTCCACTCATTAAGTGCAGCGTCGCAATCTTGCTAACCTTTGGGTGTGGAAATAAGGTCACAACAAGAGACGTTCCAGTAGCGCTTCCGGAAAGTTTTTCCCTTCCGACAGGCGCTTCCGAACTTGATACTGACTGGTGGACATTTTTTCAAGATTCACAACTAAATGCTTTGGTAGATTCTGCTATCAAGCACAATTTAGAGTTGAAAAGTTCTTGGTTTCAGGTGGCACAAGAAGCCAGTAATGTGGCTATAATTGCCTCTCAGAGAGTTCCACAAGTATTTTTAGAACTACAAGGTGGTGCAAGTAGGCCTGCCCCTGATTTTGTAGGTGGAGAAAACACACAATTGTCCCTGCGAACCAGCTACGAAGTAGATCTCTGGGGCAGGGTAAAGCAAAGTAAACTGGCAGCAGAAAACAGGTTAGTAGCAAGTTACTTAGATTATCAAACTCTTGCCATTACCATAGCCGGAGAGGTATCATTGACTTGGTTTTCTATCCAGGCTTTCCAGGAACAACTGGAATTGATCCAAGAACAAACGGAATACAACCAACAAGTTCTGGCATTGATTCGAGCAAGGTTTGCAAGTGGGCAGGTGAGAGGGGTGGACATCCTTCGCCAGGAACAATTGATTGAAAACACAAAAGAAGAAGCGCTTTCTGTACAGATGGAGCTTAAAACATTGAACAATAGACTTTCAGTTTTATTGGGGATTGCTCCAGGCATGCTTTCTATCTCTCAGGAGGGCAAATTGCCACGCCTGAGTTCCTTACCTGATGCAGGCTTGCCCATGGAATTGATCAATAGACGCCCCGACATCCAAAGCAGCTTCAACCGCATGCAGGCTGCAGACAGGGAAGTGGCAGTAGCCATTAGCAATAAGTATCCTAGACTATCATTTAACCTCACTGGAGCGTTGAGATCCAATACACTCACCAATCTTGTAGAGTCCCAGGCAGCATCTTTAACGGGCAGCTTATTGATGCCACTCTTTTACGGTGGGCGATTAAATGCCGAAAAGAAACAAGCAGAAGCCTTTAGAAATCAGCAGGTTCAAGAATATGGTCAAACCATTTTACAGGCACTTCAGGAGGTAGAGGATGCGATGGTGAGAGAAAGTCTCCAACAAGAAATAATACAAAACCTAGAAAATCAATTGAACCTTGCAGAGCGAGCTTTTCAGCAATTGCGGGTTGAATACCTAAACGGCTCCATTGCTTATCTTGATGTACTGGTCACCCTGGATCAGATGCAACAATTAAAAAGAGAATTGGTCACAGAAAAACTGAATTTGCTTTTGTACAGGGTTTCACTTTATCGAGCCCTTGCAGGAGGCTTCCAAACGCCCATCGAAAACGAGGGAGAATTCAGCATAAATGAAAACACAATCCCGACAAAATGACTAAAAAGAAAACCATATTTATAAGCATGGGATTATTGATTGGCAGTATCCTAATCGCCGTGCTCTTCTTTTGGACAGCACCTGAAGCTGAAATGGAAGGCGCCTCCAAAACCACTGCCATGCTAGTAGATGTTGTACAAGCAAAGCAAGGTGATTTTACGCCCACTATTGTGGCGACAGGCATAGTTCAACCAGCTACTGACATTTCTCTAAGCAATCAGGTAGGAGGGGAAATCACTCGAATTGCTAACCAATTTCTTCCCGGGGCCTATGTGAAAAAAGGTGATCTGCTCTTACAAATTAATCCTGCAGATTTTGAAAATACGCTTTTGTTGAGGAAAAGTGATTTGTCCCTGGCTCAATCGGACTACGAGGTTGAGCTGGGTCGTCAGGATGTAGCCCTTAAAGATTATGAATTGATAGGAGATGAGCTTACTTCAGAAAATCAGAACCTGGTGCTTAGAAAGCCACAGCTATTAGCGGCAAAGGCCAATGTAGAGGCCGCCGAAGCTGCAGTTAGCCAAGCCACTTTAAATTTGAATAGGGCAAGCATCCGTGCACCTTTTGATGCGCATATTTTGTCAAGAAATGTAAATCTAGGATCTCAAATTACTCCAGGATCCGACTTGGGACGTTTGGTGGGTATTGATGAATATTGGGTAATGGCCAATATACCCCTTTCTAAAGTCAATTGGCTTTCCATTGGAGAAGATGCGGATGGAACAGGTTCACCAGTAAAAATTGTCCATCCAGCAGCTTGGGAACAAGGTCAATTTCGTGAAGGCAATGTCTCAAGACTGGTAGGAGCCTTGGACAACCAAACCCGTTTGGCCAGGGTTATTATCCGCATTGCGGACCCTTTATTAAGGAGAAAACCCAATCCAGATAAACCACCCTTGATCATCGGTACCTTTGTGGAAGTTCAAATTGAAGCAAGTAAATTAGAGAATGTAACCCGCTTGGAGCGACAATACATTCGACCTGGAAACACCGTTTGGGTGATTCAAGAGGGTAAATTAAACATACGTAAAGTCAATATCCTATTTGAGGACCAGGATTTTGCCTATATTAATGAGGGCTTGTCTGCCAACGAACAAGTGGTGGCAACAGATCTTGCCACGGTGGTCGATGGTTCACCCCTTCGTTTGGATGCAGATAAATAGTTAAAACCATGCAGGAACCAACAAACCTAGAAACTGAAAAAGGGGCGATTGCCTTTATGGCCAGAAGACCAATCATCACCAATCTGCTGATGGTAATTTTACTGTTTGGTGGCGTGTACACCATGTATTCCATACAAAAAGAGGTTTTCCCACAGTTTCAATTGGACATAGTAGAAGTATCTGTCCAATACCCGGGAGCTGCCCCAGAGGAGGTAGAGCAAGGAATTGTCTTGCCTGTAGAGGAAAAAGTTCGGGAAGTTCAAGGCATTAAGGAAATAATTTCTCAAGCGGATGAAGGTTCAGGAACCATAGAAATCTGGTTGATTCCTGGAACTGACCGGATGAAGGCCCTGCAGGACATCAACCAAGCAGTAAGCCGGATACAAACCTTTCCCGATGACATTGAAAGGCCTCAGATTGTCCTCCAAAATCAACAGATGGATGTGATGCAGGTGGGGATTTATGGCAATGTAGATGTCTGGACCCTTAGAATTTTAGCAGAAAGATTGCGAACAAGATTACTAAGCGACGATCAGATCACTCAGGTTGAAATTGGAAATGTGCCAGATTTTGTAACGCATGTAGAAATTCCTAGAAATACCCTGTTAAAATATAACCTTACCTTGGGTCAGGTGGCCGATTTGATTGAAAATTCAAGCCGAGACATTCCTGCTGGATCCATAGAAACCCTCTCCGGGGAGATTCTCCTAAGGATGGAAGAACGCAAACTGGTGGCGGAAGAATTTGCTACCATAGATATAATATCTTCTGAATCTGGCTCTACGGTTACATTAGGAGATATTGCCAGTATACGAGATGGCTTTGAAGAAGTGGGTTTTAACGGCCAGTTTGAACAGCAAAACACGGTGGACCTGGAAGTCTTCCGAATTGGAAATCAATCTCCTTTGGATATAGAAGCCACCGTAAAAGAAATCCTAGAGGAGTTTAGGCCTAGTTTACCTCCAGGCGTAAAAGTGCGAATTGAAAGCAACAGAGCAGAAGATTTTCGCGAAAGGCTCTCTTTGCTTACCGAAAATGGCCTTATGGCCATCATTATTGTGCTCGTCATTTTAGGCTTGTTCCTTGAATACCGATTGGCTTTCTGGGTAATGATGGGCATGACCATTTCATTTGTAGGGGCCATGATTTTTCTTCCAGCGGTAGGAATCAGTGTCAACATGATTTCTATGTTTGGTTTTTTAATTGTTATGGGAATTGTGGTAGATGATGCCATTGTCGTTGGCGAAAACATTTACGAGTACCGGCAAAAAGGCTATTCCCACATGGATGCAGCAATTTTAGGTGCCAAAGATGTTTCTAAACCAGTTATTGTAAGTGTACTGACTACCATCATGGCATTTGTGCCCTTATTATTTATTCCCGGTGAAACGGGGAAATATTGGTGGCCATTACCTGTAGTGGTAATAGTTGTACTCTTTGTTTCCCTATTTGAAGCCCTATTCATTTTACCATCTCATGTAACCAAGCCACCTAAAGAAAAGAAGCATCCTTGGGTAAAAAAGTTGGAGACCTGGCAGGGAGCCATTGCATCAGGGTTCAATCGCTTTATCAATACTTACTACAAGCCCTTTCTTGACCTTTGTCTGCGCAATCGTTACCTCACTTTTTCTGCAGCCATCTCACTATTGATTCTAGTAGGAGGCTTTGGGTACAGCGATCACATGGGCATGGTGCTAATGCCTGAAGTGGCTGCAGATGAGATTGAAGCTGCAGTGCGACTTCCTGTAGGGACCACCAATGACCAGGCAGCAAAAGTGGCCGTAGAAATCACTAACAATACCCATAAAATGTTTGAGACCTACAACCTTTATGAGGTGGCTTATGGTGTCAAAACCAATGTTCGGGGAAAAGATTTTATAGATGTGGAAATCGTCATGAAACCACCGGATCAGCGGGATATGAGTCCAAAAGAACTGATCGCACTTTGGCGCGAAAACATTGGAGACATCAAGGGAGTAGACCAAATCAATTTTGAGGCGGAGCGAGGTCCAGGAGGTGCCCGACAAGACATCAGTGTAGATTTGAGCCATCCTGATATCAACGTTTTAGAGCGAGCAAGTCAAGCTTTTCTGGAACGAGTGGCGACCTTCACCGAAACCAGAGATGTGAGTGATAATTATAACAAAGGTAAACTTCAGTTGGGTTTTGAATTGCTTCCTGAAGGCAGGAACCTAGGACTGACACCCAATATGGTGGGACAACAAGTTCGAGACGCCTTTTTCGGTGCCTTGGCCATGCGCCAGCTGCGAGGTATCAACGAATTTGAGGTTCGGGTAAAACTTCCCTTAGAAGAACGAAAAGACATTAATTACCTGGAGGATTTCATTGTTCAGGCACCGGATGGCACTGCTGTACCTTTATTGGATGTGGTACGTATAAAGGAGGGTGAGACCTTTACAAACATCAACCGAAGAGATGGCAAGAGGGTGGTCAATGTTGGAATGGACGTGGAACCTGCTGCTGCGCAAACCCGTGTGCTTAAAGCTTTAAATGAGCGTGTCTTGCCCCAGTTGCGGGCAGATTTTCCAGGAATTGCCTGGACGTATGAAGGAAGCCAAGCGGAAATGCGGGAATCCACCGATGCCTTATGGTCAGGATTTATTATTGCCATGCTGCTGATATTTTGTCTTTTGACCATTGCTTTGGGAAGCTATTCTCAGCCCATTATCATTATGCTTGCCATACCCTTTGGGCTTGTAGGTGCTGTTATTGGTCATATTTTACTTGGCTATGATTTGTCATTGGTAAGTTTAATGGGGGTGATTGCTTTGTCAGGAGTGGTGGTAAACGATTCTCTTATTATGATTGACTATGCCAATAAAAACAGGGGAGATTTAACTGCTTATGAAGCCATTCACGAAGCAGGAGTAAGGCGTTTTCGTCCAATCGTATTGACTACCTTGACCACCTTTGGTGGCTTAACACCTATTATTTTAGAGACATCTAGCCAAGCCTTCCAATTGATTCCCATGGCTATTTCACTGGGATTTGGAATCATTTTCGCAACGGCCATTATATTGGTAATTGTTCCTTGTCTTTACATGATTTTTGAAGATTTGGTGGAAGCTTTAAAGCCAAAAGAAAAAGTGAATGCATAAATTCACCATTTAAAAAATGGATAAAATTTGAGAAAATAAGCAAATTTATGAAATATATTAGTTCTTTAATCCTGTTCATGCTGTTGATAAGCAGTCCATTATTGCTTTCTGCCCAAGTGGTAGACCAAGAAGTACATCAGGTCGTTTTTCAAGTCACCAAAGGGGAAGTTGCTGACCAAAATAAAGCCATTGCTCAGCTCAATAATATCCTAAAAGCATTGCCAAATGCTGAAATAGAAGTGGTTTGCCACAGTGCTGCGCTGCCAATGGTTTTGAAAGAAAAGAGCCAGGTATTAGAGGGTATAGTTAAACTACAAAGCAGGGGAGTGGTTTTTGCCGCTTGTGAAAACACCATGCGCAGGGCCAAGGCGAGCAAAGAAGACTTGGTTGACGGAGCCCTTACAGTTCCTTCCGGACTCGCAGAAATCATAGTCAAGCAGGAGCAAGGTTGGGCTTACATCAAAGCAGGTAATTAATTACTTGAGTACCTCTTATTTTTTAATCTTTTGATTTCACAGCCGATCCTCCTTCCATCCAATTTGGGAAAACCTCACCCAAACCTTCAACCATAAATTGAACGGCAATTGCAGCAACTATTAAACCAAATAATCGGGTAAATCCTACAAAAACAATGTCATCCACCTTATTTTCTATCTTATAGGAAAAACTAAAAACAATAAAAAGGAAAAAGTAGCTGACCAACAAAACGCCAGATAGTCCGGTATAAGTAGCCGAACCAGTTGCTCGAAAACTGTACAATAATACTGTAGTTATTGACCCGGGCCCGGCCAAAATGGGAATGACAAGGGGAACCAAAACTTTTTCAAACCTAAGTTTTGCCAATTCAAAGTTGGTATCTGCCTCTTCTTTTATCTCCTCTAATTTAGTAGCAGATCCATTGATCATAGACAAGGCAGTGAACATCAAAAGAAAACCTCCTGCAATTTTAAAAACTTCAATATCAATATTAAAAAACACTAAAATATATTCCCCCAGAAGTAAAAATATAAGTAGCGTAAAGAAGGAAGTGCCTGTAACCATAAGGGCAATTTTTCTCCTAACTTTTGGCGTGGCATCGCCTGTCATATCATACCATATAGGAATAAGCCCAATGGGGTTTACCATGGCCAGCATTGCTGCTAAAAAGTTTAGATTTAGATTCCAATCCATATTAAATATTATTGGGATTAAACATCAGAATTGTTCCGCAGAATGCATGCCAATTTTAACATTGAATTTTCTGAAAATTGGAACCCCTCGGACAGGGAAAAAGAGAAATAAAGCAGAAGGATTATGGAAAATTTAAATTTATCCCAATTCATTTAATTGAATAAGGCGCTTTTTAAATGGTATAAATAGGGCTATATTG